>Ga0081455_10003671_pt1 | contig 17562 bp, 17 predicted proteins | sample TabmetS3T2R1_FD_70207 | JGI IMG/M metagenome (GOLD analysis project Ga0081455, IMG submission 70207) | Tabebuia heterophylla rhizosphere microbial communities from the University of Puerto Rico - S3T2R1 | ecosystem: Host-associated > Plants > Roots > Rhizosphere ...
ATCTCGGAGACGCGAGCGGCCATGATCGCCGTGGGGTCGTACCCCGGCTCCTGGAACCCGAACAGCGGCGTTCGCTCGGCGACGAGCAAGAAGACGAACGCGCTCGCGGACAGGCCGATTCCGCCGAGGCACAGGAGCGCAAGCGCTGCCTCCCCGAGCCGGCCGAGCATCCGCTCGACCGGGGCGAGCAGCCCCAGCCCGATCGCGGTCGCTCCGACGAAGTTCAGCAGGAACAGCGTCCCGATCGTGGGGATCGCCGAGTAGAGGTAGTTGTACTGCTGCAGGTGAACGGCGCCGACGGCGAGCACCGAGAGTGCTCCCAGAAACCGCAGCGTCAGCCACAGCGGCCAGAGGGAAGCCTCGGAGCGATGGACGGCGTGTGGTGTTGCGGCTTGCATCGTGGACCTCCTCGTTTCGTGACTCTCACGAACGAGGACGCCCAGAAGCCCCAACCCTTCCCGGGCCGTTTCCAAGCCCAGCCTGCGGGGTAGAGCCGCTTCGCCGCATGACCAGTGTAAGACGTGCTTTGCGCATCGCAGCGGCCTCGGTCGTTGCCGCGTGCTGGGCTGGGGTCGCACTCGCCAGTGGCGGTGGGCTCGACCCGAGCTTCTCTGGGGACGGCTGGGTCCGGACGCTCGCGGCCCGCTCGCCGTCGAACACCTACCTGCCGCGTGGCGGCGAGGATGTCGCGCTCCAGCCCGACGGCAAGGTTCTCGTCACCGGCACGATCCTGGACACGACGTCGCACTGGTACTTCGGCGTCTTCCGCTACACGGCCGACGGATCACTCGACCGGAGCTTCGCTGGAGGAGGCTTCGCCGAGGTCGACCTCGGCGAAGCCGAGTTCGCCCACGCCGTCGCGATCCAGCGGAACGGCAGGATCGTCGTGGCGGGAGAAGCGGACTGCCCGTTCACTCTCTGCTTCGCCCTCGTCCGCTTCCTGCCGGACGGGCGACTCGATCGGAGCTTCGGCGCGAACGGCGTGGTGCGCACCATGTTCGCGAGGTACGGAGCGAGCCGGGCCTATGACGTGGCCGTGCAGCCGGACGGCAGGATCATCGCCGTCGGCATGCGCTTCCTCGGGAACGACGCGCAGAACGACGAGCTGTTCGCCGTCGCCCGCTACCTACCGGACGGCAAGCTCGACAGAACCTTCTCCCGCGACGGGCTCGCCTCGGTCGACTTCGGCTTCGGCGACGCCGACGCCTCTGCCGTCGCCGTTCAGCGGGGCGGAAAGATCCTCGTCGCCGGCAGCGGCGCGCGCAACGCGAACCGAACCGAGGAAGACTTCGCCGTCGCCCGCCTCCGCGGCAACGGCCGGCTCGACCGCTCCTTCTCGGGCGACGGCCGCGCGACCGTCGACTTCGGCCACCGGCTCTCGGACGGCGTCCACGGGCTGGCTCTCCGAGGCGACGGCCGCATCGTGCTCGCCGGCAGCTCCGGGAAGCGCGGCGCGGTACCGCGGATCGCCGTGGCGCGGCTGCTGGCGAACGGCCGTCTCGACCGCAGCTTCGGTGCGGGCGGAAAGAGGCTGACGAGCCCCGGGCGTCACGGTGGCTATGCGAGGACGGTCGTCCAGCAGCCGGACGGCCGGATCGTCGTCGCCGGGCGGGTGTTCGACGACGGTCGACTCGACACGTCGGCCTGGGCGCTCGCTCGGTACAGCCGCCGAGGTGCTCTCGACCGCTCCTTCGGTCGCGGCGGCCTTGTGGTCAGCGACTTCAGCACCGGCGCCGATTGGGTGGGCGCGCTCGCCGTGCAGCGGAACGGCCGGATCGTCGCAGCGGGCTCGGTGGGCGAGAGCCAGGCGCTCGCGCGCTATCGCGCCGGTTGAGCGGCGGGCGCTAACGCCGCTGCGTGCAGGCATGCGCAGGATGCTGCCGTCGTTGACAACGCGGCGCGAATGCGGGAGCCTGCTGGTCGAGGGGGTTTCTACTGCGGAAGGGGTAGGGACCGTGAGGAAGTTGCTCTTGTTCGGCGCGGCTGTGGCCGCGCTCGCGATACCAGCGAGCGGCTCGGCGTCGACGATCACGCAGGTCATGCACGGGCTCGACAACGCGAAGGGCCTCGCGTTCGGGCCAGAAGGTGCGCTCTACGTCGCCGAAGCGGGACGCGGCGGCCCGGCTTCCGGGCTCTGCTGGACGAGCCCTCGGCCGGATCTCGGTTTGCGCTGCTACGGCGCGACGGGCGCGATCTCGCGTTACTGGCACGGGACTCAGGAACGGATCGTGACGGGCTTGCCCTCGCTGGAGAACCCGGCGTTCGCCGGGCCGGCGGCGGGGCCTCAGCACATCTCGTTCCAGGGTCGCGGCGGCATGTACGTGACGATCGGCTTCGGCGGCGACCCGAGCACCCGTGACGAGTTGTTCCCGGGGCTCGGCTTCTCGCAGCTGCTGAAGATCACGCCGTCCGGCGTGGTGCACCCGGTCGCCGACATCGGCGCCTACGAGCGCGCGAACAATCCGGACGGCCAGCAGGTCGACACCAACGCGTACGCGGTGCTCGCGTTGCCGGGCCATCAGCTCGTGACCGATGCCGGCGGCAATTCGCTGCTCGACGTTCGCGCCGACGGCTCGATCTCGACGGTGACGACCTTCCCGAAGGTGATCGGCGGGTTCGGCCCGGCCGACGCGGTCCCGACGGAAGTGGTGCTCGGTCCCGACGGCGCGTACTACGTCTCGAACCTGAGCGGCGTGCCGTTCACCCCGGGCAGCGCCCGCGTGTGGCGCGTCCTGCCCGACGGCTCGAAGACCATCTACGCAGACGGGCTCACGCAGGTCACGGATCTCGCGTTCGGCTCCGACGGATCGCTCTACGTGCTCCAGCACGCGGCGGCGCCGTTCTTCGGGGGGCCGGGCTCGATCGTCCGCATCGCGCCCGGCGGCGCGCGCACGATCGTCGACACGCAGGGACGGCTGAGCCATCCGGCGGGTCTGGCGGTCGGGCCCGACGGCGCGCTCTACGTGGCCAACTTCAGCACGGCGCCCGACGTGGGCGAAGTGCTGAAGATCGTGCCGTAGAACCTCGCGGCGAGGGTGGCTGCGCCGGCGTGCGCGCCACCCTCGTCCCAGCGCGCCGGCTAGTGCAGCACGGTGACGAGGATGGCCACTAGCGCGATGAATCGTTCTAGGTGGTCGGGCACTTCGGGCATCGGCCGGAGAAGGTCAGCTCGAGGTCGTCGACGATATAGCCGGATGCCGCCTCGACGCGCTCGACGATCGGCTCGATGTCGCGCTCGTGAATGTGCACGACGGCACCGCAGGAAATGCAAACGACATGGTGATGTCGATGCTTACCCGGGAGCTCGTAGTAGCTGCGCTCGGTGCCGAGGTCGGTCCGGAGCAGCAGGCCCTCGCCGACCAGGGTCTCGATCGTTCTGTAGACCGTGGCACGGTGCAGGGCAGGGGCCTTCTCCTTGACCGCCGCGCAGATCTCAGCGGCGCTGAGATGCGTGCTCGTGCTGTCGACGAGCGTCTGCCAGATGATCGAGCGCTGGCGCGTGAGCCGTCTGCCACGGTCGCGGAGCGCCGCGAGTGCCTCTCCGTCTGCCCGGGCGTGAGGGGGTGGGCAGGCCTCGCGGCCGCCCACCCGTGGCGGTTCGACGTGTTTGCCGCGCACCTATCCTCGCTCCAGCAGCGAGCCCCAGCGCTCCTCGATTCGCCGCGCCTTCCAGAGCGCGACGGAGAAGATCCAGGTGACGATGAAGAGGCCGACGACGACGTAGCCGATGTGGCCGAAGTCGAGGCTGTCGAGGAAGGTCCAGAAGCCGCCCTCGAGCGAGAACTTCGCTGCCAGCACCTGCAGGAGCTCGATCGTGCCGATCACCAGCGCAACCGCCACCGAGAGGCTGGTGACGGTGATGTTGTAGTAGACCTTGCGAACCGGGTTGGAGAAGGCCCAGCCGTAGGCCTGGCTCATGAACGCGCCGTCGGCGGTGTCCATCAGGCTCATCCCAGCGGCGAAGATGATCGGCAGCGAGATCACGGCCAGGAACGGCACGTGATGCGTGGCGACGCCGGCCGCCAGTGCCAGCAGGCCGATCTCGGTTGCGGTGTCGAACCCGAGGCCGAACAGGATGCCGAGCGGGTACATCTTCCAGCTGCGGTCGATCTTGTCGCCGATCCGCTTGAGGAAGAAGCGGCTCATCAGGCCCTGGTTGAGGAGCGCCTCTTCGAGCTTCTGCTCGTCGTAGTGGCCGCGCTTCATGCGGCGGAAGACGCCGACGATGCTCAGTAGCACGAGCAGGTTGAGCGCACCGATCAGGAGCAGGAAGGTGCCCGAGACCGACGCGCCGATGTAGCCGCCGTAGTCCTGGAAGGTCGGAATGTTCGAGTTCACCGTCTTCGCGGCGATCGCCAGGCCGGCGGCGAGCGAGAACACGATCGTCGAGTGGCCGAGCGAGAAGAAGAAGCCGACGCCCAGCGAGCGCTTCCCGTCCTGCAGGAGCTTGCGGGTCGTGTTGTCGATCGCGGCGATGTGGTCGGCGTCGAAGGCGTGCCGCAGGCCGAACGTGTAGGCGAGCGTGCCGAGCCCGGCCAGCGCCGGGTTGTGCCGCGCGTAGTAGAGGAAGAGGCCGAAGCCGAGCACGTGGAGGAACGCCACTGCACCGGCGAACCCACCCAGCCGAGCCCACTCGGCAGGAGTCAACGCCTGTTTCCAGGCGCGCCAGCCGCGCCGCGGTGTTTGCTCCTCGACCGCCATCTGCACCCCGGACATCTTGCTACCTCCCTTGTCGCTGCACTTACGTGTCGCGACTGATTCGCAACAAGAGGTTCAGCGGTTCGACCACGCTCTAGGTCGTTGCCGAGACGGCGAGGCCGAGCTGGTCGAGCAGCCGGTCGAGCTGCCAGGCGCGCTCTGCGGAGAAGCCGGTCTCGAACCCCTCGGAGTGCAGCCCCGCGGTCGAGCAGGACACGACGAAGGCGACGTTCGCCGCGATCGCGCCGTAGGTGGAGCGGCTCCCGGCGACCGCTTCCAGGTGCGAGCGCAGCCGCTGCTCGCGCTCGGCGAGGCGGTGCCGCTCGGCGAGCGCCGTCGTGTCGGCGGCCATCATCAACAGGCCCCCGGCCTCGAGCGGCAGACGCGCCGCGACGTCCGGAGCCGTCGCCACGAAGGCCGTCGCGTCGAGCGCGTCGAGCTGCCGTGCCTCGCTCTCGTGGCCTTCGTTCCGGAGCGAATCGACGACGAGCTGCCGCCCTCGGGCGGCGCACGTCCGCGCGAAGTCGTACGCGCTGTCCTCGGTCCAGCTCTCGACGCGTTCCAGGAGCCGGCCGCGCTCCGCGACGAGCACCTCGCCGTCGTCTTCGATCGCGCCGTCGAGCTCGCACGTCCAGAGCTCGTCGTCGATCCAGCCGAGGAGCGCCTGGGCGCGCAGCGCGTGGATTCCCGAGAGGCAGCCCTCGAGCTCGGCCTCCGCCTCGACCCAGCTCCCGGGCTCCGGCCAGGCGACGCCGCTGAACGTCGTGACGCGACCTGCTCCGAGGAACTTGTACGCGATCACTCGTCGCGACTCCAGTCTCGGAAAGCCGTCAGCAGATGCTCCTCCATCTCCGGCGGGACGTCCTCCTCCCGCAGGCCGCCGACGACCTCGACGGTCGTCCGCATCTGGTCGAGGAAGCCCCTGCACGGCGGGCAGATCGCGATGTGTCCCTCGAAGCGGCGTCGCTCGGTGGGTGTGAGCCGCCCCTCGAGGTAGTCGGTGACGAGCTTCACGATGTCGGCGCAGGTCAGCATTCAGTCCGTTCCTTCCTCGAGATACCGCTCGATGGCCGAGCGTGCCGCAGCCCGCGCGCGGTGGAGAAGAATTCGCTGGTTGCCGTTCGCGAGGCCGAGATACTCGCATACCTCCTCCGGCGACCAGCCCTCGATGTCCCGTAGCGTGATCACAGCCCGTTGCGTGCGTGGCAAGGCGTCGATCGCCTCGAGCAGGGTGGTGCGGAGCTCCCTCGACACGATCCGGTTCTCGGGTAGGTCTTCCCAGCGCGACACGGCCGTCGACCACATTCCTGCCCACCGGCCGCGTTCGAAGAACCGGTCCCGGCTGACGCCGAGCTCGTCGCCGGACGCCTCGGCGGCGGCGATCTCCGACAGCGGCACGAGCCGTTGTTCCTGCTCGGCCCGTCGGCGTGCGCAGTTGCCGAGGATGGTGTAGATCCAGGTCCTGAGCGACGACCTCGCCTCGAAGGAGTCGAGGCTCCGGACGACGTTCAGCCACGTTTCCTGCACGACCTCTTCGGCCACGGCGCGGCGCGAGACGAACGCCATCGCGACGCGTGTCATCGACGGCGTATGCCTGCGGACGAGCGCACAGAAGGCCTCCTCGTCCCCCTTCCGTAGCTCGGCGAGAAGTTGCTCCTCGTCCCGCTCCATCGCGACGGCCCGCGACTCGACCACCTCCGAACGGTAGCCGTAACACCTGAGCGGGTCCTGTCTCTATCCAGGAGATGGCCGACTCGACTCGAGACGGGACCGAGCTCCTCCGGGCGTGCTCGAACGGTGACGAGGAGGCCCTCGGCTCTCTCTACGACCGCTACGGAAAGCTCTCGTACGGCGTCGCGCTCCGAGTCCTCCGCAACGCCGCCCTCGCCGAGGACGCGGTCCAGGAGGCGTTCCTCACCGTCTGGCGGCAGGCGGGAACCTACGACCGGGGCCGCGGGAAGGTGTCGACGTGGATCCTCACGCTCGTCCACCGGCGAGCCGTCGACCTCGTGCGCCGCCAGCACCGCTTCAACGCGCTACCCGTGGAGCTGGCGGCGTCGGAGCCTCAGACCTCGGTCGAAGGCGCGGACGAGGGGGTCGAGCTTCACGCGACGCGGAGCGAAGTGCAAGCCGCGCTTCGGACGCTGTCGCACGCCGAGCGCGAAGTCCTGGACCTCGCCTACTGGGGCGGCCTCACGCAGTCGGAGATCGCGACGGCGCTCGGCATCCCGTCGGGAACGGTCAAGAGCCGCACCTTCAACGCTCTCGCGAAGCTCCGTGATGCCCTGCACCAGACCGATCTGACCGCCGTCTCTCCTTGACGATCTGGATCAGGGCCGTCGGGCGGGCGCCGTAGCCTGAGCCCGATGGCGTCACTCCTCGCCCTCGTCGCCGCGTTCTGCTTCGCTCTCGCAGCGGCGCTGCAGCAGAAGGGCGCGCTCAACCTGCCGGAGATCTCGATCCGGCATCCTGGATCGCTCGTACGCCTCGCCGGTCAAACCATCTGGCTCACGGGCACGCTGGTGCTGCTGGCCGGCTATCTCGTTCAGGCAGCCGCCCTCGATCGGGGACGCCTCGCGATCGTCCAGCCGCTGCTCGTGACGACGGTCGTGTTCGCGCTTCCACTCGGCTACGTCCTCACGAATCAGCACGTGGGTCGCCGCGAGGTGGGCGGAGCGGCTGTGATCGTCTTCGGCCTGGTGCTCTTTGCGCTCTTCGGCGATCCGGCCGGCGGCCGCGAGAACGCTCCGGGCGAGGAGTGGGCGGTGGCGATCGCGATCGTGGCCGTCCTGTGCGCCGCTCTGCTCCTCTTCGGTGGACGCGGAGGCCTGACCATGCGGGCCGCGGTCTATGGCACCGCCGCCGGGATCCTCTTCGGCCTCTCGGCGGCCCTGACGAAGCCCACGGTGGAGTTCCTCCACGAGGGGCTCGGCGAGCTCTTCTCGAACTGGGAGCCGTACGCGCTGGCGATCGCCGGCGTGCTCGGGTTCGTGCTGCAACAGGTCTCGCTCGGGACGGGGCGGCTGGCACCGGCAGTCGCGACCGTCTCGGTTGCGAACCCCGTGGTCGGGATCCTGCTCGGCATCTTCCTGCTCGACGAGCGCCTCAGCAGACCCGTCTCGCACATCGTCGTCGCGTGCATCGGTCTCGGACTAGCGCTCGCCGGCGCCGTCGTCATCTCTCTCGCCCGGGATGCAGGACGCAGGGAACAGCAGGCCGTCGCGCCGGCGATCGACGCCGCAGCGACCTAGGCCCAGAAGGGTCAGGCCGCCACAGTGCTCGCGGAGCGCCGTCGGACGGCGCCGGGCGGGACGCCGATCACACGCTTGAAGGCTCGAGCGAACGCGGCCTCCGACTTGTAGCCGAGCTGATACGCGACCTCTCCCACTGTCGCGTCCCCATCTCTCAGCGAGCCGAGGGCGACCTGCATGCGCCATCGCGCCACGTAGTGCATCACCGGCTCGCCGACGAGGTCAGTGAAACGGGCCGCGAACGCCGAACGCGACATGGACAGCTCGCGTGCAAGCGAGGCGACGGTCCACGGTCGTGCCGGTTCGCGGTGGATGAGGGCGATCGCGCGGCCGATCTGCCGGTCCTGGAGCGCGCCGAGCCAACCCGTCTGCGCGGCCGGATCGGTTTCGAGCCAGGAGCGGATCGCCTGGACGACGAGGATGTCCGCCAGGCGTGTGATCACCGCCTCGCCACCGGGCCGTAGCTCACTCGCCTCGGCGGCCATCAACCTGAGCGTGGCCTGCATCCACTCCGGCTGGCTGGAACCGGCCGCCTCGAGGCGGATCGCGGCCGGCAGGATCGCGACCAGGTTCCTCGCCGCCGGGTGGTCGAAGCGCACCGCACCGCAGATCAGGGTCGCCGGGGTCCCGCCGCCCCCATGTCGCAGGATCTCGTAGCGGTCGCTGACCTGCTCGCGCTCGAGCTCGAGGATCCCCGGCGCGGGGGCAGTGGCGTCGCTTCGTAGCACGTGTCCCTCACCGTGCGGCACCAGCGCGAAGTCCCCGGTTCGCAGCAGCTGCTCGTCGGCGTCTTGGCTCTCGAGCACGAACTGGCCCGAGGTCGGAGCGTGGAACCACATGTACCCGGGCATCGGCGGCAGCGTGAGTCCCCACGGCGCCGTCAGCTCCGAGCGGCAGTAGAAGGCGCCGCTCATCCGCAGGAAGTGCAGGGCCTCGCCGAGCGGGTCGGCGGGCGCCCAGGGATCGAGCGTCTCCATGGAGACGAGTATCGCAGACTGACCGGCGCCACCGTCCACGTGTCCTGGACGCTCAGTCATAAGAACCGGCTGTACTGCAATAGATCGTCCCTCTTGTCGCAGGAACACTGGACGAACAGCAAGCAAGGAAATGAGGAGAGATGGCAGTTCCAGGACAGACACTCGTCAACCCGGTCAGCGGGGAACGCATCACCTTCCGCACGACCGCGGCCCAGTCGAACGGCGAACTGGTGGCGATCGACCTCGAGCTCCCGCCCGGAGCCAGCGTTCCCGGGCCCTTGCACCTCCACCCGCTGCAGGAGGAGCGCTTCGAAGTGGTCAGGGGGACGATGCGCTTCCGGATCAGACGCGATCGCGTCGTCGCGGAGCCCGGCGAGGTCACCGTCGTCCCGCCCGGCGTACCGCACGACTTCGCCAATGTCGGCGACGAGACGGCGCTAGTCCGCGTCGAGATCCGACCCGCCCTCAAGATGGAGCAGCTGTTCGAGACGGCGGTCGCGCTCGCCGAGCAGGGTCGCACGATGCTCGGCGGCATCCCCAAGCCGCTCGAGCTGGCCCTCTTCACGCGCGAGTTCGAGCAGGAAGTGCAGGGCGCCTTCCCGCCCCGCAGCCTTCAGAGGGTGGCGCTCGCGCCGTTGGCCTGGATCGCCAAACGACGCGGCCGCAGTCTCGAGCAGGTGCGCGATGCCGCTCGGCGCACGCGACCGATCGCACCCGCGGCCGAGGCGAGGCGCGAGACGGAGGCCGTCAGCGCATGAATGTGGCTACGGCATCGGCCGCAGGGGCGATCAGCTTCGGGTCGTCGTAGAAGTCGATCTGCCCCTGCGACTCGAGCCACAGCTCCTGCTTGGGCGCCTCGACAGCCGCGTAGAACGCGCGAGCGAGATCGGGAACCAGCGCCTGTTCCGAGTGGACGATCAGGACCGGCACGTTGATCGACCCCGCTGCGACGCTCGCATCGAACGGCAGGCTGTACGCCAGCGACTGCACGGCGTAGCCGTTCACGTAGTTGGAGACCTGCCCGCGCGGCGTTCCGTAGAACTCGTACGCCTCCCGTAGCGGCATGGCGACATCGCCCCCGTCCGCTGCGACCGCGGGGATGGTCTCGGCCTCGCCGGTCTCGCGCCACGCACGTTCCGCGGCCTGACCACGCTCGATCTTCGCCTGGTAGGCGGATCCCATATTCACGACGGTTTTCTCGTGGTCGGTGTACACGCCGGCAACGCCCGCGAAGGCACGGAAGCGGGTGTCCTCGGCGACCGAACGCACCATCGGTCCGGCGCCGAAGCAGACACCAAGGCCGAAGAGGGGTAGATCGGTGAGCCGCTCGTCGGCGACGAGCGCGGTGGCAGCGCTCTTGATGTCCTCGATGTTGGCCGCCGGGTTCTCGAACTGTCGCGGTCGGCCTTCGCTCTCCCCGAAGTACCGGTAGTCGAACGCGAGGGCGGCATAGCCGCGTTCGGCCATGGCCTGGGCGTAGGTACCGGATGCCTGTTCCTTCACCGAGGTGAGCGGGCCGACTGCGATGACAACGCCGGCCGGATGCTCCCGCTCCGGCAAGAAGAGGTTGCCGACCAGGCTGTCGCCGTCGGATTGGAACGTGAAACGCGTTTTCGTCGTCTTGCCCATACGGCGATGCTAGTGAGGCGAGCAGGGGCTGCAGCGGCTTCCCCCCGGGGCCCACATCATCCGGGTGGGGTGAGGTAGCGCCGACCCCTGCGGCATAGGTTCGCTTTCATGTCCGAGTCGCTGACCGCTCCGCCGCCGCGGTCTGCCGGGCCCGAGGCGGCTCCGCGGCCGCTTCTGACCGGGCGGCTCTGGCTGTGGGTCCTCGTCGTCGGAGCGGGGGTCTGGCTCATCACGGCGCTGATCGCCGGCTTCACCGACGTGCCCAACCTCGTCCCGAACGTGCTGGTTCTCGGCAGCTTCCTCGTGCCGGTGGCGGCGGTGCTCTACGCCTACTCGCGTCCGACGGGCTACGGGATCTCGGCGGGCCCGCTCATCGTCGGGTTCCTCGGCGGCGGGACGCTCGGGACGCTCTTCGCCGCCGTGACCGAGGTGTACTTCCTGCCGGCGGCTGCGGGGACGTTCCTCTGCGTCGCGCTCTTCGAAGAGACGGCAAAGGGCCTGGTCGTCGCGGTGATCGCCTGGCGGCTCGCGATCCGTCGAGCGCGCGACGGGATGGTGCTCGGGGCGACAGTCGGCGCCGGGTTCGCAGCGTTCGAAAGCACGGGCTACGCGTTCCAGACCTTCATGAAGCACTCGGGCGACCACGCCATCCTCGATGTCTTCAGCACGGAAGCTCAGCGCGCCGTCCTGGCACCGTTCGGGCACATCACCTGGACCGCGCTGCTCGGCGGCGCAATCTTCGCCGCCTGGAGGCGGGACGCGTTCGGTCCGATCGCACCGGTGCTCTGGACGTTCGTCGGCGTCGTCGCGCTGCACGCCGCCTGGGATGCGACGTACGGCTGGTCGATCATCATCGCGCAGGGCGTCGAGGGCCGCGGCTGGTTCGCCGAATGGCCCAACACCACCGACTGGATCGGGACGCCGACGGGCTCCGAGCTCCTGGCCTTCAACGTCGCGTATGGGCTCTTCATCGGTCTCAACGCGCTGATCGGGACGGTCTGGCTCGTCCGTCGCTGGCGTCGTTACGGCGTCGACGAGCCGGCTTCGGCCTAGGACGACGCGAGCACCGAGCGCGACTCCGCGCGGGCATCGCGCCACCACACGAGCTCGTACGTGTGCAACGCCAGCCAGACGGCGGTGACGAGCGCGAGCGCTGCGAGCGCGGGCACCATCGTCGCGAGCGGGAACACGATCAAGAGCGCCAGGGCGGCCACGAAGCGGCCTGTGCTCACCCTGAACCGCCGCTCGACCCGGATCCGAACCACCGAGTACGTGAGCAGGTAGAGCGCACTCCCGCCGCAGAGCGCGAACGCCGCGACGGAATCGAGCTCCTCACCGACATGGCCGACGATGGTCTTCATCGCGAACGCGAAGAGCACGATGCCGACGAGCATCGGGAAGTGGGCGAACGCGTACAGGTCGCGGGCGAGCGCCACGCGTTCCGCGCCCTGGAGGTCGTGGAGGATCCGCTCGCCGCGGAGGGAGAAGAAATCGAAGTAGGCGAGCCAGAACGAGGTCGCGACGAGGAGCCCGAGGATCGCGGCCAAGATCTCGGCCGGGCCGATGCCGATGCCCGTCGCGCCGATTCCGATCGAGATGAACGCCTCGCCGAGCGCGATGATCACGACGAGGCCGTAGCGCTCCGCGAAGTGCGACGGGTGCAGCCGCCAGCCCGTCGACCCGCTCAGCGCGGCGCCGACGTACGTGGACACGAGCGCGGCCAGCCAGAGCCAGGTCCGCGCGCCGTCCGCGAAGCCGGCGACGAGGATCAAGGTTGCGCCGAGGAGTGTCCACGGCGCCAGCCGGAGCACGGCGCCGAGCAGGTCAGGGTTTCCGCGGCCGGCGAGGGCGTACAGCGCCAGGTGCATCGCGCAGACGACGAGGAAAGCGACGCCGAAGAGCACGCCCTCGTCGTCGAACACGTCCGGCACCACGAGCGCCGCGACGAACATGGCGATCAGCGCGACGAGCAGCGCGGCGCCGACGAAGCCCTCTTCGGGGTCGACCGTGTTGGTCAGCCACGCGTAGGCGCTCCACGCCCACCACAGCGCGGCCAGCACGAGGACGCCGCGGCCGATCCCGGCGAAGGTCGGGTCGTTGGCGAGCAGCGTCGCGACCTGGGTGAACGCGAAGACGAAGACGAGGTCGAAGAAGAGCTCGCGTGGCGTCACGCGGTGCTCGTGCTCGACTGCCGTCACGGCCATTCTTCGCGACCTTAGCGCGGTCGATTGAGCCGTCTCGCGCGTCTACGTCCTCGAGCCCTCTAGGGCGGTGAGCCGTTGTCGACCCAGGTGCGGAAGCGCTCGATGTCCCCGTCCGGCCAGCCGCCGTCGCAGGGCATCGATCCGTCGGCGAGCCTCTTGTAGATCGCCTCGGCGTTCGCGCGGACGTCGTCGTACGACGAAAGGTCGAAGGCGAACGACATCGACCGGAGATCGCCGTCGCGGAACATCGGGCGGATGTCGTGCTCGAATGTGACTTGGTCTGCCATGCGCCTACGTCCTGGAGCGTGCCGCCGCTGCAAGCTCGCCGGCCAGGGTCGCTCGAGGTCGCGTGACGCCGGCAGCCGCGTAGGCGTCACCCTCGTCCAGCGTCTCGTGCTCGAGGAGTGCGCTCGCGAGCGAGTCGAGGCGCTCCCGATGCTCGGTCAGCAGCGTGACGACCTCGTCGTGCGCCTCGGCCACGATGCGGCGCACCTCGTCGTCGACGCGCTTCTGGGTCTCCGGCGACGCTTCTGCGCCGGCGGGGAGGAACGGCCCGGACCCGTCGCGGGGGAGCACGGAGATCGGGCCAAGCGCGTCGCTCATCCCCCACCGTCCGACCATCTGCCGCGCGAGCGCGGTCAGCTGCTCGATGTCCGATTCGGCGCCTGTGCTGATCTCGCCGAAGACGATCTCCTCGGCGACCCGGCCCCCGAGGGCAACCTTGATCTTCGCGATGATCTCCGGCTCCAGGTAGTTGAAGCGATCGGCGTCGGGCGCGGAGAAGGTCACTCCCAGCGCCGACCCGCGCGGGATGATCGAGACCTTGCGCACGGGGTCTGCGCCGGGGGTCAGCATCCCGACGATTGCGTGCCCACCCTCGTGGTAGGCGGTCCGCCGACGATCCTGTTCGCTCATCATCACCTGGCGCTCCGCGCCGAGGACGATGCGCTCGAGCGCGTCGGTGAAGTCCGCTTCCTCGACCACGTCATGCCCCCGACGGGCCGCGGTGAGTGCCGCCTCGTTCACCAGGTTGGCGAGATCGGCTCCGACCATCCCCGGCGTCGTCGCGGCGATGCGGGCGAGGTCGACGTCGGGGCCGAGCGGGACACCGCGGGTGTGCACCCGAAGAATCGCCTCGCGCCCGTCACGGTCCGGCGGCTGAACGGCGACCCGGCGGTCGAACCGTCCCGGCCGAAGGAGCGCCTGGTCGAGCACGTCCGGCCGGTTCGTCGCCCCGATGACGATCACGTTCGTCGCCGAGTCGAACCCGTCCATCTCGGTCAGGATCTGGTTGAGGGTCTGCTCCCGTTCGTCGTTGCCGCCGCTGAACCCCGCAACGCCGCTCGTACGCGACCGGCCGATCGCGTCGAGCTCGTCGATGAAGACGATCGCCGGCGCGTTCTCCTTCGCCTCCTTGAACAGGTCGCGCACACGCGCCGCCCCGACCCCGACGATCGCCTCGACGAACTCGGACGCGGCCAACGAGAAGAACGGAACGTCTGCCTCGCCGGCGACCGCGCGCGCGAGGAGCGTCTTCCCCGTCCCGGGCGGCCCGGAGAGGAGCACGCCGTGCGGGATACGGGCACCGAGCCGCCGGTACTTGTCCGGCATGCGGAGGAAGTCGACGACCTCGCTCAGCTCGTCCTTGGCTTCCTCGATGCCGGCGACGTCCGCGAAGGTGACCTTGCCGCCCGACGGCTCGTAGCGGCGGGCACGCGATCGCCCGAAGGCGCCGAGGGCGTTCTGGACGTTGCCGGCCCGGCGGAACAGCAAAAAGAGCAGGCCGATGAACAGGATCGTGGGCCCGAAGCCGAACAGAAGCGTCTGCCACCAGGCCGCGCCCGTGTCGAGGGGCTTGGCGTTGACCGTGACGTCGTTCGCCTGCAGCAGCCGGGAGAGCTCGTCGGTATTGGCGAACGCGGGAACTTCCGTTCGAAACCGTGTCGTCGGTTTCGCGTCCCCGAAGGTCACCTCTTTCTTGAACGTCCCCTGGACGTCCGTCCCCTTGGATGTGATCTCCCCGACGTTGCGCGCCTCCACCTGATTCAGGAAGAACGGGCTGTACGGGACACGCACCCGCGAAGTGGGCTCCATGACCCGGCTGGTGATGAACAGGTTGAGCGCGAGGGCCGCCAGAATGAAGACGATCCAGCGGGGTGAGAGACCGAACCTGGCCCCCCGAGGCGGCGTCGGCGAGGATCCCTGCGGCGCCTGCCGCGGCGTCTCGGCTGCGCGGTCGTCGCCCTGCTGAGCCATCACCCTAGGCTACTCCGCGATGAGCGCGGCTTCGAGCAGCGGTGACCTCTCGCTGATCGTCCCTCGCTGGGAATGGCGCACGTTCGGCGAGCGATTCGGAGCCGCCGAAGACCGGTTCGCCGAGCTTTCGCCGACTGGATCCGGGGAAAGTGACGAGCTCTACATCGTCTCGAGTCGAGGCGGGGCCAGCGTCAAGATCCGAGACGGCCTCCTGGATATCAAGCGGCTCGAGCGGGTGAGCGACGACGGGCTCGAGCTCTGGCGGCCGGTCGCCAAGGCCGAGTTTCCGGTCACGAGCGCGGACGTCGCCTCGCTCGCCTCGGCGCTCGACGTCGCGGTCGCGCTCGATCGGGAGACCTACGAGCTGGACGACCTCCTGGAGGAGGTCGTGCGCCCGAGCGCCGACCTCCTCGCCGTGCCGGTCCACAAGCGCCGCGTGCGCTACGTCCTCGACGGCTGCCGGACGGAGCTGACCGATGTCCGAGCGGCCTCGAAGGCAACACGCACGATCGCCGTCGAGGACGAGGATCCAGCACGGGTCCGCAAGACGGCGGAGGAGCTGGGGTTGTGGCCGCGGCCGAACGTGAGCTTCCCGCGCGGCCTCAAGGTGCTCGTGGGGTTCGGAGCACACCGGTACGCGGTCGTGGACATCGGAACCAACTCGGTGAAGCTTCTGGTCGCAGAGCGGGCCGCCGACGGCCGGTGGGGGACGATCGTCGACCGCTCGGAGATCACCCGGCTCGGAGAAGAGCTCGGCGAAACGGGACGACTCGATCCGGCCGCGGTCGAGCGGACGCTCGAGGCGATCACGGCGATGGCGGGCGAAGCGCGTCAGTCCGGAGCCGAGGCGACCGTGGCGATCGGCACGGCCGGACTGCGAACCGCCTCCGACAGCGCCGCGTTCGTCGACACGGTGAAGGCGCGAACCGACCTCCGGGTCGAGGTCGTCTCGGGTGACGAGGAAGGGCGTCTCTCCTATCTCGGGGCGACGGAGCTCGGCCTGGACACGGGGTCGCTGGTCGTCTTCGAGACCGGTGGCGGAAGCTCGCAGTTCACCTTCGGCCACGGCGGCCTGGTGGACGAGCGGTTCAGCGTCGATGTCGGCGCCCTCCGGTTCACCGAGGCCTACGGCCTCGGAGGCGTGGTGGACAAGAACGGGCTAACAGCTGCGCTCGAGGCGATTGCCCACGACCTTGCGCGGTTGGACGGGCGGCCCGAGCCCGACGAGCTCGTCGCGATTGGTGGCACTGCGACCAACCTCGCGGCCGTTGCGCATGGGCTCGCAACGTACGATCCGGAGGTCGTCCAGGGGACGGTGCTGCACCGGGCCGAGATCGACCGGCAGATCGAGGACTACCGGACGCGAAGCTCCGAGGAGCGCCGCGAGATCGTCGGCCTTCAGCCGAAGCGGGCCGACATCATCCTCGCCGGCGCCTGCATCGTCCGGACCGTGCTCGAGAAGCTCGGCAGGGAGTCAGTCACCGTGAGCGATCGGGGCCTGCGGCACGGCGTTCTCCTCGACCGCTTCGGCGCGTGATCCCGGTCTCTCGGCCCGCGGACCGATGAGGTACCAGGCCTCGATCTCGCCCTTCCCCTTCACCGTGATCGTCCCGCGCGGCTCGCACTCGAACTCGTCGGCGATCAGCTCGTACGTGGCGCGTGTGATCTGGATCCGCCCCGGCGTCCCGTGCGATTCCATGCGGCTGGCCGTGTTCACGGCGTCGCCCCAGAGGTCGTAGAGGAAGCGCTTCCGGCCGATCACGCCGGCCACCACCGGGCCCGAGTTGATGCCGACCCGCAGCTCGAGGCCGAGGCGCCCGACCTCGTCGTCGGCGCACATCACGTCGAGCATGTCGAGCGCCATGAACGCGAGCGCGCGGGCGTGGTCGGGGCGGGGTGTCGGAACGCCCGCGGCGACCATGTAGGCGTCCCCGATCGTCTTGATCTTCTCGAGGCCGTACCGCTCCGCGAGCTCGTCGAAGCGGCTGAACAGGTGATCGAGGTACCCGACGACCTCGGCGGCCGGGAGCCGCTCCGACCAGGGCGTGAAGTCGGCCACGTCGGCGAACAGGATCGAGGCGGACTCGTGCTGGTCCGCGATCGGCTGGGTCTGGGCCTTCAGCTTGTCCGCGATCGAGCGGGGCAGGATGTTGAGCAGCAGGTTCTCCGACTTGGCCTGTTCCAGCGTGAGCGCTTCGAGCGCCGCGCGGCGCTGGCTGGCGAACACCGCCAGCAGCGTGAAGACGATCGCTCCGCCGACCACGATGTTCAGCGCCAGCATCGTGCTCGTGAACCAGTTCGGGAGCGGCTCCCAGACCGGGCCGATGAGCTCGCCCGCGAGCCCCGAGCCGAGGAACACGACGACGAAGGCGGCGTACCAGCGGATCGCCGACCGGACGTCGCTGAACACGAGCGCTCCGAGCGGGGCGAGAATCCCCCACAGGCCGACGCCGCCGGCTCCGAGGAAGCCGCCGAGCGGGATCATCGACAGCGTCGGCGCGAACAGGATGTCGATCTGGCCCATCCACAGCAGCCGCGGGAAGTTGC
>Ga0081455_10003672_pt1 | contig 17560 bp, 16 predicted proteins | sample TabmetS3T2R1_FD_70207 | JGI IMG/M metagenome (GOLD analysis project Ga0081455, IMG submission 70207) | Tabebuia heterophylla rhizosphere microbial communities from the University of Puerto Rico - S3T2R1 | ecosystem: Host-associated > Plants > Roots > Rhizosphere ...
CCCAAGTTAAACCGGCCTGAGGGCTCGCATGCGCTCTCGATACCTTTACCTGCTGGCGCCAACACTGGTGCTTAGCGCGCACGCCGCCCCCGCGGCCGGTCCGGACGACCCGTGGGCTCCCGTGTCTGCAACGCGCTACGCGCCCGTCCTCGCCGGCACCCGGAGCTATCGGCCCGTCGAGCCCCTGCCGTGGGGAGACATCAACCGACGCGTCGGCCCGAACGCGCCATCGACGCAGCCGCGTCGGGGCATCCAGGGCCAGCGATCAGCCCCGCCGCCGCAGCCCGCGCACAAGCACTAACAGCGCGGCGGGACCGAAGGAAAGGATGGACCAGACCGCATGAGGGCGACCGGGGCAGGCGAGCATTTGCGCCGTGCACTCGCTGGCGGCCTCTTGCTGGGCGCGAGCATGGGCGGGGGTTGCGCCAAGCTTAGCCCCGATGGGGGAATGCTCGTGGTCGAAACCGCGGCCAGCAGCGAACTCGGCCAGGAGGTAAAAAAAATCAATAGCGCGGCGGAGGCCGCCGCGCAGTCCGCCCGCGTTCGCGCGATGCTGGCAAGACCGCTTACGGCGGCCGGCGCCGTCCAGATTGCGCTCCTCAATAACCGTGCCTTGCAGGCGGCCTTCAACGAGCTCGGCGTGTCCGCAGCCGAGTTCGCCGAGGCAAGCCTGCCGCCGCCACCGACGCTGTCTCTGCAACGCATCGTCGGCTCGGGTGGGTTCGAGATCGAACGCCAGATCGTGCAAAACGTGCTGTCCTTGCTGACCCTGCCGCGGCGCCGGCAAATTGCCCAGGCCCGCTTGGGCCAAGCGCAAGCGCGCGCGGTTGCGGCGACGCTGAGCGTCAGTATGGAGGCCGCGCGTGCCTATGTGCGCGCGCTCGCCGCCAAGGAGGCGGTCAAAGCGCTCGAGGAGGCTCGTCTCGCCGCCGAAAGCGCCTCGGATTTGGCCAAGCAGCTGGGCGAGACGGGTGCCATGTCGAAGCTCGACCAGGCGCGCGAGCACGCGTTCTACGCCGAGCTCAGCGCTGAAGTGGCGAGCGCGCGTCTCAGCCAAGTGAGCGCGCGCGAGCGCCTGATCCGTGCCCTGGGGCTGTGGGGCGGTGACACCAAATTCAGCTTGCCGGCCAAATTGGCGGCGCTGCCGGCCAAGCCGCGCGCGATCGCCGCCGTCGAGCAGGAGGCGGTGCTGCGCCGGGCCGATCTCGTCATCGCCCGCTGGGAAATCGATATCCTGGCGCTTGAGCTCGGGCTTGCGCGCAAGACGCGTTTCATCAACGCGCTCGAGGTCGCCGGCATCAGCAAGACGGAAAAGGACATCGATCCCACGACGGGCGAGCCCGACAAGATCAAGCGCCGTGGCTTCGAGCTCGATATCGAGATCCCGATCTATGACTTCGGCGAGGCGCGCGTCAGGCGTGCCGAAGAAACCTACATGGCCGCGGTCAACCGGCTGCTGGCGCGCGCGGTCGACGTGCGCTCGGAGGCCCGCGAAGCCTATCAGCTCTATCGCGGCGCCTACGACATCGCCCGGCATTATGAACGCGAAGTCCTGCCGCTGCGAAAGATCATCGCCGAGGAAACCCTGCTCAACTACAACGCCATGATCCGCGATGTGCTGGCGCTGCTGAGCGAGGCCCGCGCCCGCATGAACGCCAATGCCGCGGCGATCGCCGCGCGCCGTGACTTCTGGTTGGCGGCCATCGAGCTTGAGGCCGCCATTATCGGCGGGCGCGCCGCCGAGGCGGCGGTGCCTGCCAGCACGCCCGGTCCGCCGCGTCGGCCGGCGCGGGAGCACTAGGGAATAGGAGAGGGCGCCATGCCGCTATCACGCCGAGCCTTTCTCGCCACCTCAGGCTTGACGCTTGCCAGCGCCAGCCAGGTTGGCGGACGCGTTGCCGCCGCGGGGCTCCCCGAAATCGTCACGCAATCGCAAACGGCAATGCAGCCTCCCCTCAAGCCTGGGGACGGGCAGGATTACCGTTCGGTGGTCACGCTCAATGGCTGGACTTTGCCGTGGCGGCGCAACGGTGCCTGGAAAGAGTTCCATCTGGTGGCCGAGCCCGTGGTGCGCGAACTCGCGCCGGGCATGAAGGCGCATCTATGGGGCTACAATGGCCAGTCCCCCGGGCCGACGCTCGAGGCCGTCGAGGGCGACAAAATTCGCGTGTTCGTCACCAACAAGCTCCCCGAACACACCAGCGTGCATTGGCACGGCATGCTGGTGCCGAGCGGAATGGATGGCGTCGGCGGCCTGACCCAGCCGCACATCGACCCCGGCAAGACCTTTGTCTACGAGTTCGAGCTCAAGGGCAGCGGAACCTTTATGTATCACCCGCATTCCGATGAGATGGTGCAGATGGCGATGGGCATGATGGGTATGGTCATCGTGCATCCCCGCGATCCGACCTTCATGCGCGTCGATCGCGATTTCGTATTTCTGCTCGGTTCCTATCGTATCGACCCCGGCAGCTACGTGCCCAAGGTCGCGGAGATGACGGACTTCAATCTGTGGACCTTCAACTCCAGGGTCTTCCCCGGGATCGATCATCTCGCGGTCCGCCGGGGTGACCGTGTGCGCGTGCGCATCGGCAACCTCACCATGACCAATCATCCGATCCACATGCACGGGCATCACTTCTCAGTGACCTGCACCGACGGCGGTTGGGTACCCTTGAGCGCGCGCTGGCCGGAAGCCACCATCGACATCCCCGTGGGTTCGGTGCGCGCCTTCGACTTTCAGGCGGACTATGCGGGGGACTGGGCTCTGCACTGCCACAAGAGCCATCACACCATGAACGCCATGGGGCATGATCTCAATACCTACATCGGCGTCAATCTCAACGACGTGCGCCGAAAGATCGCGCGCGTCGTGGGTGGCGATTATCATCCGATGGGCTCGCGCGGCATGGCCGAGATGGGGGCCATGGAGATGCCGGCACCCGACAACACGCTGCCGATGATGACGGGCTTCGGCCAGTTCGGCCCGATCGAAATGGGCGGCATGTTCACGGTCGTGAAGGTGCGCGAGGGCCTCGCCGCCGACGACTACGGCGATCCCGGCTGGTTTCAGCATCCCGAGGGTGCCGTCGCCTACGAATGGCGGGGCGACCGCCCCGCGCCGCCTACCGCGCCGGCCCAGCCCAAAGGGCAGCACGGCGCAAACGGGGAAAGGAAATCGAAATGAAGCCGCCCGAGAGGGCGAACCAACCCTTCAGGAGGAGCACGCATGCGCAAGACGATCATGGCCCTTGTCAGCAGCCTTGGCCTCTCGATCGCGTCCGGGCTGGTGTTAGCCGAGACGGCGCTGGTCGATGGCGAGGTGAAAAAGGTCGATGCCTCCGCGGGCAAGCTCACCATCAAGCACGGCGCCATTAAGAGCATGAACATGGAGGAGGGCATGACGCACGTGTGGCGGGCCAAAGACCCGGTCATGCTCAAGGACCTCAAGGCCGGCGCAAAGATCAGGTTCGAGCCGGGCAACATCAATGGCCAGTTCACCGTCCTGAAACTCGAAAAGCGTTGAGCCGGCAGCGGCGCTCACCTCGGGGGAGGTTAACCAGGAACAAAGACCGCATTGTCTGGTTCAGGACGGCGCGGCATAGATGGGAACCCTATTTGGTGCCGCATTCCGATCGGCGTGGAGGCAATATGCACCGGTTCGCCAAGGCAGCCCTCGGCCTGCTGCTGCTGATCGCTCCAGCGGCGGCGCATGAGCACACGCACAAGAGCATCAAAATCGTGCATCCCTGGGTGCCCGAGACCGAGGCCGGGGAGGTCACCCTGCGCGCAACCCTGAAAAACAGCGGCGCCAAGGCGGAGCGGCTCATAGGCGCCTCGACGCCCATCGCCACTGAGGTGGCGATGCTGGATGGCAAGGGGAAACCGGGGTCGGGCTTTGCCATTCCAGCGCGCGGCGAACTGGCGCTCAGCTCCGACGGCCCGCACCTTCGGCTCAGCGGCCTTAAAAAACCGCTCAGGGCCTACGACGACTTCGAGCTGACACTGCGGTTTGAGAAAGCCGGCTCGGTCAAGATCGACGTGCTCGTCGAGGAGACCCGCGCCGGGGGTGGTTGACCCAACCAGGTCTCCCCGGCGGGGCCTCTAGCCAGTGCGAGCCTCAGAGCGCGCGCGTCCTCAAGCGCAGTGCATTGGCGATGACGCTGACCGAGGAGAGCGCCATGGCAGCGGCCGCGACCACGGGTGACAGCAGCACACCCAGTACGGGATAAAGCACGCCCGCGGCCACGGGCACGCCCGCGGCGTTGTAGATAAAGGCGAAAAAGAGGTTCTGGCGGATATTGGCCATGGTGGCGGCCGATAGGCGCCTGGCCCGGACGATGCCGCCAAGGTCGCCGCGCAGCAGCGTGATGTCGGCGCTTTCGATGGCCACATCGGTGCCCGTGCCCATCGCCACCCCAACGTCGGCGGCAGCGAGCGCCGGGGCGTCATTGACCCCATCGCCGGCCATCGCCACGACGTGCCCCTCGCGCTTGAGGCGCTCCACCACCTCGCGCTTGTTCTGGGGCAGGACCTCGGCCTCGACCTCGGTAATGCCGAGCTTGGCGGCGACGGCCCGCGCCGTGGTCGCGGTGTCGCCCGTCAGCATCAGGACGCGGATGCCCTCGGCTTTCAACGCCGCCAGCGCGCCGGGCGTCGTCTCTTTGATGGGGTCGGCGATAGCGATCAGGCCGGCGGCAGTGCCGTCGACGGCAAGGAACACCACCGTGGCCCCGTCCTGCCGCAGCCTTTCGGCCGCGGGCGCGAGCCCGGCCGCGTCGATACCGGCCTCCTGCAACAGCCGCGCATTGCCGAGCATGAGCTGGCGTCCCGCGACCCGGCCGCTGACCCCCTTCCCCACCGGCGCCGCGAAATCCGCCGCCTCGGCGAGGTCAAGCTTGCGCTCCTTGGCCGCGCTCAGGATCGCCGCCGCCAGGGGGTGCTCGCTGGCGCGCTCGAGGCTCGCCGCCAGGCGCAGGAGCTCCGGCTCGGGCAGGGCCCCGGTGCTCTCAAGGGCCACCACGCGCGGCTTGCCTTCGGTCAGCGTACCGGTCTTGTCGACCACAAGGGTGTCGACCTTTTCGAGCCGCTCGAGCGCTTCGGCTTGTCTGATCAGCACGCCGGCTTGCGCGCCGCGGCCCACGCCCACCATGATCGACATGGGGGTTGCCAGCCCGAGCGCGCAGGGGCAGGCGATGATAAGGACGGAGACGGCGGCGATCAGCGCGTAGCTCAAGCGCGGCTCGGGCCCCCAGATCAGCCACGCGAGGAAGGCGAGCGCGGCGACGGCGATGACGAGGGGCACAAACCAGCCCGAGACCTGGTCGGCGAGCCGCTGAATGGGTGCCCGGCTGCGCTGCGCCTGGGCCACCAGCGCCACGATCTTGGCCAGCATGGTGTCGCGTCCGACCCTGTCGGCGCGCGCGATGAAGCTGCCGGTCCCATTCAAGGTACCACCGATCACCTTGTCGCCGACGGTCTTGCTGACGGGCATCGATTCCCCCGTCACCATCGACTCATCGATAAAGCTGCGCCCCTCCAGGATTTCGCCATCGACGGGGACGCTTTCGCCGGGGCGCACGCGCAGGCGATCGCCGACCCCGACTTCTTCGAGCGGCACGTCCGCCTCACTGCCGTCGGGGCCGATGCGGCGGGCCTGTTTCGGGGCGAGTTTGAGGAGCGCGCGGATCGCCCCGCTGGTTTGCTCGCGCGCTTTGAGTTCGAGGACCTGGCCCAACAGCACCAGCACGGTGATGACGGCGGCCGCCTCGAAATAGACGGGCACCGCGCCGCCGGCGCGCAGCGCGGCGGGGAAGAGGCCCGGCGCGAGGGTCGCCAGGATGCTGTAGGTCCAGGCAACGCCGGTGCCCATGGCGATCAGGGTGAACATGTTGAGATTGCCGCTCCTGAGCGAGGCGGCGGCGCGCACAAAAAACGGCCAGCCCGCCCAGAGCACGACGGGCGTTGCCAGCAGGAGTTGCAGCCAGTTGCCGAGCTGCGGGCTGGGCAGGATGTGGAGGCCCAACAAGTGCGCGCCCATCTCCAAGAGGAAGACCGGCAGCGTCAGGACGAGGCCGATCCAAAAGCGCCGCGTCATGTCGACGAGCTCGGGGTTGGGACCGGCGGCCGGCTCGGCGTCGGCCGGCTCGAGCGCCATGCCGCAGATCGGACAGACGCCGGGTCCGACCTGGCGCACTTGCGGGTGCATGGGACAGGTGTAGATCGTGCCGGCGGGGGCCGCTGCGGGCGCGGCGGGCTTAGGCGAGAGGTAGGCCTCCGGGGCCGCCTGAAAGCGCTCGCGGCAGCGTGCTGAGCAGAAATACCAGATCTGCCCAGCGTGCTGCAGGGTATGGCGGGCGCCTTGCGGGTCGACGCGCATGCCGCACACGGGGTCCGTGACGGCTGCCGGCGCCGGGGCGCCAGGCTCTCCCGCATGGAGGTGGTCGTGCTGGTGACCGAGCTTAGCGCTCATGCTCATAACTCCGGGCCGCGCGGGTCCGCGCGCGCTGAAAACGCATTTTGCTCTTGACTATATATACCCTATGGGGGTATCGAGCAAGGATGGGTCAGAGAACAAAGTCGACCTGCCTTACCCGCCTCGCGCGCATCGAGGGACAGGTGCGCGGCCTCGGCCGTATGATCGAGGAGGAGCGCTACTGCATCGATATCGTGACGCAAATCGCGGCGGTGCGGGCGGCGCTCAGAGGCGTCGAGGAAGAGGTGTTGCGGGACCACATCGCCCATTGCGTCGAGCACGCCATTGTCAGCGGCAACGCGGCCGAGCAGCGGCGCCTCATTTCCGAGCTCATGGACGTCTTGGGCCGCAGCGCGCGCTGAAAGGGAGGACCGTCATGGCGTCGAGGCCAGGACCGAGCCGTCGCAACGTGCTTTATTTCATTGGTTCGGCCGCCGCGCTTGGCCCCGGTCAGGCGCGCGCGGAGGCTGCGCCTGCGGTCAAGGTCTGGAAGGATCCGGGCTGCGGCTGTTGCAGTGGCTGGGTCGAGCACCTGAGCCGCAGCGGATTTGCCGTTGCCAGCGTCGACACCTCCGACCTTGCCAGCATCAAAGCGGAAGCCGGCATCCCGGCCGACCTCGCCGCCTGTCACACGGCCCGGGTCGAGGGCTATGTGCTTGAAGGCCACGTCCCCGCCGCGGCCATTCGGCGACTGCTCAAGGAACGGCCTGAGGGGATCGGGCTCGCCGTGCCCGGCATGCCCATCGGTTCACCGGGGATGGAGGGCGGCAGCCCAGACGTCTATGCCGTGATCCTGTTCGGCAAAGCGGACCGCTTGGTCTACGGGCGATTTATCGGGGCTGAGCCCTTCACGGGCAACGTGCGCTAAGTTTCGGGCATTGGCCTTTGCAAGCGCGGAGCCCAAGCTCCGTGACCGCACGGATCTTGCGGACCTGAGAGCCTCATGTGCAACTCAACGCCGCTCCAGCGGTTTCTGCAAGCTCGGTGCTGCTTCTGACTCCCATCAAGCGAGGCGTAGCTTTCTGGCGATGAAGGCTTCGGCGTAGCGCTCGGGGGCTTTGCATTCCATGCCGCGCAGTCGCGCCATGCCCCGAAAGACCTCCTCGTCAAACCAGTGCTTTGCTCGTTGTGTGCCGAAGTGCTTCATGATGAGCGCGATCTTGCGTTGCATGACCTCGCGACGCAGAGGCACATAGATATTCGCTGGGCCGAGATCGCCATCCCACTTGGGAACTTCGTATTCGAGGATCGCGTGATCGCGAAACGTGGTCCAAGTGTGGGAGGCCACGTCGCGGTGATCCTGATGCGCGTCGTCGCGGCGATGTGTCAAAATCACATCGGGATTGATGCGCGCTTTGAGCTCCTCGAACCAGCCCTTGATGTTTTCCCGTTGCGCGGGAAAGAAGCCATCCTTGAATTGCGCCACTTCGACGTGCTGACTTAAGGTTCCCTGCAGAAAGTCGCGGGCCGACGCCTGGGCCTCCTTGCTGCGCTCGCCGGAAGCGCTCAGCACGCACCAAAACACGTCGAGCTTTAAACCTTGCTCGATCCAGGTCAGCAGCGTGCCACCGGCGCCGAGTTCGATATCGTCGGCGTGGGCTCCAAGGCACAAGAGCGAGAGCTGGGCACCACGGCCACCCAGGTTGAGGGCCCTCATCGCGAGGTCCTCTTGAGGGGTTGGTCAGCGCCTCCGAGCATCGGCCTGCGTATGCTCTCGGCGACGGCGCGCGTGCGGGCGCCAAAATCACCGCAACAAAGAACCACCTGCATAGCCGCCACTCTGAGCCTGGGCGTCGGGGCTCATCACCCCTGTCGCAACAGCGGCGCGTGGGGCACGGTGCTTGGCGACGCGACAAACTGCCAACAGGCTAAAATGTAGGGCCGCAGAGGGTCACCGTAACTCCCAAGAAGCCCGTAGAACGGGCCGCACAGTGTACGGGTATGCGCTAGCGGGGCTTAACAAGCTCCAAGCGACCCGAAATTGGGACAGAAAGATCTCTATCCTTGGTCGCCGAGGACGGCCCGGATGGCGCGCAGGAGTTGCAGCGGGCTATAGGGTTTGGAGACGTAGTGATCGCAGCCGGCGGCCCGCGCCTTCTCCTCGTCGCCCTTCATGGCAAAGGAACTCACCACGATGATGGGCGTCGCCTTTAGGTCGGAATCAGCCTTGATCTGCCGTGTCGCCTCATAGCCGTCGATAACGGGAAGCTGAGTGTCCATGAGAATGAGATAGGGTCGGTCGGATTTGGCTTTGGCTACGCCTTCTTGTCCGTCTGCGGCCTCGACGACCGCATAGCCAGAGCCGCTGAGTAGGTCGCGCAAAACACCGCGTAGGTCCTCTTGGTCTTCGACGATTAGGATGTGCTTGCTCATGCCATTGCCTTGCGGTTTTCGGCGAGGATCGGAAGCTCCAATTGAAAGGTCGCGCCTTCACCCGGGGTCGACTGGACCCAGATGCGGCCGCCGTGCATCTCCACGATCTGCTTGGCGATCGCCAGGCCGAGCCCGGTGCCGCCCTTGGCCTTGGTGTTGGAGTTGTCGACCTGGTGGAACTGCTCGAAGATGCGCGCCTGGTGTTCCTGCGGAATACCGGGCCCGGTGTCGGTCACACTGAGGGCGAAATGGCCGTTGTTGGCGGTGGCGGTGATGCATACTTCGCCTGCGTCCGTGAATTTGATGGCGTTGCCAACCAGGTTGAGTAGGACCTGGGTGAGACGCTGCTCGTCACCCAGACCAATCGGGAGCGACTTGGCCACCTCGGTTGTGAGTCCGAGCTTTTTGCTTTCTGCCAATGCCTCGGTTGCCGCGCGCACCGTCTCGACCACGTTTTCGAGCGCATACTCGGCGAGATTGAGGTTGAACTGACCGGACTCGATCTTGGCGATGTCGAGCACGGTGTTGATGAGGCCCAACAGGTGCTTGCCGTTGGTGCGGATGCGGGTGAGCGCATTCATCGATTTGTCAGGTAGGGGACCGTAGAAGCCTTCCTGAATAAGCTCTGCGTATCCCAGTATTGCCGCGAGTGGCGTTCTCAGTTCATGGCTCATGTTGGCTACAAATTGAGACTTGTGCTGGCTGGCGATCTCAAGCTCCCGGCTCTTCTGGGCGATCTCGCCGAACAGGCGAGCGTTCTCCACCGCGATGGCGGACTGGGCAGCGAAGGCCTCGACCAGTCGAATGATTTCCTGGGAGAATGTGCCTGGCTGGTTGCGCCTGACGACGAGTACACCCACGACCTCTGCCTGGTGCAGCAGAGGTACCGCAAGTACCGCGCGCACACCCGTGCGCAGAAGGATATCGATTAGCGGTGAAGGCGCCGCACTACGAAGGTCGGCAACCTGAATAACCTCGCGCCGCGTAGCGCATTCGCCGACCACGGCACTATTGAGACGAATCGGTTGCGTCCGCACCATGGCAATGTGCTCGTCGCTCATTTTGTAGGCGGCCGCGAGCCGAAACTCAGTGGTTGTCTTGTCGCACACATACACGGTGCCGCCGCCTGCATACGACATGGCGCAAGCATGTTCGAGAATGGTCGGCAATACTTTGTCGAGTTCGAGCGACGAGTTGACGGCCTGGCTCACCTTGCCAAGCGATTCGAGTTCCTCGACCGAGCGAGCCAGCTCACGCTTGCTCGCCTGCTCCGCTTCGAATAGCCGCGAGTTCTCAATGGCGATCACGGCCTGGTCGGCGAAGGACTCGACCAGCGCGACCTGCTTTTCATCGAACAACTCGACCGTGGTCCGCGTCAGTGTGATCACGCCGATCGGCTCGCCCTTCAGTAGCAGGGGCACAGCTAGACTTGTGTGGACATTTCCTGCCCGATTGAAGGCATGCGCCGCGGCCAACTCGGGATCGGCGGCGACATCCTCGACCTGGACCGCCCGTCGCGCAAGCGTCGCACGACCGACCATGCTTCCTCGGCTTAAAGGCATGCGCACGCTAAGGACGGACTCCACCCGCTCCTGAGGCAGGCCATAGTGTGCCACGGCGCGAAATGTCTCGCCCTCTAGTCGCCAAATGACGGCACGTTCTGCTTGGCACAGCCGGTGCGCCGTCGCCACGATCGTATCCAAGACGGGTTGGACCTCGTTGGGTGAGCGCGAAATCACCCCTAGCACTTCGCTGGTGGCCGTTTGCCAGTCGAGCGATCCCTGCAGCTCCTTCGTTCGTGTCTGCACCTCCTCAAAGAGGCGCGCGTTTTCGATCGCGATAACGGCTTGGTCGGCGAAGGTTTCGACCAGCTTGATCTGCCGATCGGTGAACGGCCGAACAGCGTCTCGCGCCACCAGAATGACGCCGAACACCACGTCGTCTCGCAGGAGCGGCACTGCCAACCGAGAGCGTGCTCGCCCTCGCCTCTGAATCGCACTCTCGTTGTATTCGGGATCGTCTACCATATCGGGTACGTGGATCGTCCGCCGCTCGCGAGCAGCCCGCCCAGCGGTCGAGCCAGAGCCTAGCTCGGACGACATCGGATTGTCGCGCAGCCAACCTAGAAACTCTGGGTCCGTGCCCCGCTCAGCCGCTAGATGGTAGTACCCATCACGCAGCTGGAAGAAAATCGCTCGATCCGCCTGGCAAAGTCGCCGGGCGGTTTCGACGATGGCTTCGAGTACCGGTTGCAGCTCATTGGGACACCGCGCAATTACCGAGAGAACGTCGCTGGTGGCGGTCTGATATTCGAGCGCTTCGGTCAGTTCGCGCTTGCTCGCCTGCTCCGCCTCGAAGAGCCGAGTATTCTCGATGGCAATCACGGCTTGGTTCGCAAAGGTGGTGAGTAGGTCAATCTGCCTTTCGGTAAAGGGACGCATCTCGATCCGCCAGAGTACGAGACATCCGATGGCCTCTCCCTGTCTTAGGAGCGGAATTCCCAGGGTAGTTCGGTGCCCAAACCGGGCGGCACGCTGGCGACCCAATCGAAACTCATCGCTGGCGGCGGCAAGGTCGTGCACATGGACCGACACTCGGTCCAACACGGTCCGCCCCGCTACCGAATCGCGCCCGATTAGGATGTTGGTGTAGTCCGGATGCACTCGGCGTGCCGCGACGCGGAGGTTTGCACCCTCCCGCAGGAGGATTGCCGCGTCACGAGCGGAGCAAAGCCGGCTTGCAGTACTGGTGATGGTGTCAAGCACGGGCTGAAGATCGAACTTAGAGCGGCCCATTGTGCCGAGCACGTCGCTGATTGCAGTCTGGTATTCGAGAGCCTCCTGCAGCTCTTTCGTCCGGGTCTGCTCCGCTTCGAACAGCCGCGCGTTCTCGATCGCGATCACCGCCTGATCGGCGAAAGTTTTGAGCAGACCGACTTGTCGATCGCTGAAGGGACGGACCTCGCTGCGCCGTATTGCAATTACCCCCTTCGCTTCTCCCGTGCGCACTAGTGGCACGGCAAGCTGAGTGCGGAACCCAAGGCGGTGCGCAAAGTTGCTACCCTCAGGGTAGTCATCACCTTCAGCCTGCAAATCGGCGACCTGAAGCATTCGCAACTCGAGAATGGCGCGTCCCATTACGGTACCCCTCACTAAGGGCAACGGATCGGGCACGGGGATAGGCCCAAAGTGGCCGACAGGTCGAAGCATGTCCCCGTCGCGCTGGAGAATAACAGCGTCATAGGCGTCGCAGAGGCGAGCGGCGCTCGTCGCGATTTCGGCGAACACGCGCTGCAGGTCCATCGGCGAGCTCGAGATTACCCTCAGGATCTCCGCGGTGCCGGCCTGCTGCTCTCGCCCCTCCGCTAGCTCGCGCCTCAGCTCTTCCACCGCTTGATCGTCACTAACTGTCGACACTTCGGATGGCATGAGGAGCCTCAACCCACTAGATATTCAGCAAATTACCGTGCGAGCGCTGACGAATATTTCCGTGCGTGAACCATCTTACGGCATGGGGTTCGCGCCTACCATCCAGGTGCGAGAAATGTCAGCGTTCCGGCGTCTCACCGGCCCGCCGCATCCACCGTCCGTGTCTTAAGTTGGCGCGCAAGACCCATGCCGCAGGAGATCAACAGCCTGGTCCGGAATTGAAGGAGCAAGAGGCGAACCATGGGGGCTCGATGACCATTGGATTCGGGCTGGAAGACCCGGATCGAGCACTAGTCCGTATGTGAGCTGTGCTGTACATCATACCCCCTCTCTAGGTCTGTGCCTAAGCTTTTAGTGATGGCATAGGACATCTGATAATCTAACATCAGTGTACATCGTAGGGGCGGCACGGTTCCATCATACTTCTCGGCTCTCAAAACCGCGAAGGCCCTCGGAGTCGCGATCCCCCACGCGGTGCTCATTCAGGCCGACGAGGTGATCGAGTAAAGCTGCTTTCTTCTGCGGTGCATGCGTCTGCACATGGCATTACCCCGAATCAGTCGGCAACGCGCTGGTTCGTGCTAAGTTGGTCTGTCGCTAGGGGTCCTTCGGATACGGATGCGCTTACTCTTGCCATGGCCTTGCGGATTTCAGCGAGGATCGGCAGTTCCATTTGAAAGGTCGCACCTTCGCCCGGCTCGACTCCACCCAGATGCGGCCACCGTGCATTTCCACAATCTGCTTGACTTGCCAGCCCTAGGCCGTGCCGCCCTTGGCCTTGGTAAGGGAGCTGTCGACCTGGTGGAATTGCTCGAAAATGCGCGACTGTTGTTCGTTGGGTATCCCCGGGCCGGTATCGGCGACGCACAGTCCCCTACGGGCGGAGGTCGAATAAGTCATCGCTTATCCACGAACCTGTAGCACTTAATCAGAGTAGTACGCGCCGCAGGCCTGCCACGGCTCGAGCGCCCATGCGAAAGGTGCCAGCAAAAGACTCCTGCGCCGCAGCAGAATGACAAAAATGACGGCTGCCTTTCGACGATCACCTCATCGGTGCGGGTGAGCGCCGGTTCACTCCAAACTCGGACAAATCAGTGCTGGCGCTGGCAGTCCCGGGCAAACCGCTTGGTTTGCGATGCCGGATTACGATTTGACGGGTTCCGCGTTCGGGAAGATCACGCACAGCGCCCGGCGCACTCTGCGCGCATAGCGCACCGTCAAACCAGGTTCCCTACCCTTCTCTGCTCCGCCTCTCCCGAAAAGTGAATTGGATAGGTCTCCGATCGGGAGATCGTCGGGCCGAGCGTCGAGACGCTCGCGCCCGGCATGCCAATGCATGCGATGGTGCCTGCTTTGTGACGGGGTCCGGAAGTGCCGGAGCATCACGCGCACCGCACAACCGGGGAGCTCTCACTTGATCAGTTTATCCAGCGTCTTCGTATCGAAGTCGCTGGCATCATGGCGCTCGTGCAGCTGCCGGGCAGGTTCGCCCACGACCCGATTGACCATCTGACCGCGTTTGACGGCGGGCCGCTCCGCGATCGCCTTTGTCCAGCGAATGACGTGAACGTAGTCCCGCCCTCGCAGGAACTCGCCCGCTTCGTACTGTGTGCCGAGCGCCAAGCCGCCGTACCAGGGCCAGATTGCCATGTCCGCGATCGAATACCCGTCGCCCGCCATGTACTCGTGGTCTTTGAGGTGGCGATCGAGCACATCCAGGAGGCGCTTCGCCTCCATCGCGAACCGGTTGATCGCATACTCGATCTTGATCGGCGCGTAGTGGTAGAAATGACCGAACCCGCCGCCGATGTAAGGCGTGCTGCCCATCTGCCAGAACAGCCAGTTCAGCGTCTCGGTGCGCTTGTCTGGATCGGATGGCAGGAACGCGCCGAATTTCTCTGCGAGGTAGAGCAGGATCGATCCCGACTCGAATACGCGGCGAGGCTTGGGTCCGCTTCGATCCAACAAGGCCGGTATCTTCGAGTTCGGGTTCACTTCCACAAAGCCGCTGCCGAACTGCTCGCCCTTGGCGATGTCGATCAGCCAGGCATCGTACTCGGCGCCGCTGTGGCCGAGGGCGAGCAGCTCTTCCAGCATCACCGTTATCTTCACGCCGTTGGGCGTCCCACGCGAGTAGAGCTGTAACGGATGCTTGCCCACAGGCAACTTCGACTCATGCGTCGCCCCGGCGATGGGCCGGTTCACACCTGAGTACCGCCACGCTTCGTGCGCGCGCGGCTTTTCCCATGTCCAGACGTTCGGCGGGGTGTACGTGCTGCTGCTCATTGCTCTGCCCTCGTTCTCTGGTGATACGGTTGACATCCCGAGAATGTCCGGCGGGTTGCGACTGTCAAGACAGCAGCCCGCATTGCCGATGTAATCTGCAGCAGGGTCTCGGGACGAGACGTCAATGTATACGTTGGCATTGCCGCCCGTCTGGGCGGCCTGTTATCTTTCGCACGACGACCTGTGCTTGCCAGGACGAAGTTCAAGTGCCCTTCGGAGGACGGATGAGACGTGACAGCGGCGAGGAGACTTTCGATTTTGTCGTCTCCGGCGCCGGATCCGCCGGGGCTGTGGTTGCCTCCCGGCTGTCGGAAAGCGGGCAACATCGCGTGCTGCTTCTCGAGGCCGGGCCGCCGGATACAAATCCATGGATCCACATCCCGCTCGGGTTCGCGAAAACGTATGTCGATGAGCGGGTGAATTGGAAGTTCCAGAGTGCACCGCAACCCCAATTTAATAATCGGCGCATCTACGTGCCACGTGGCAAGACGCTCGGTGGCACCTCCTCCATCAACGGTATGGTCTACATGCGCGGCCACCCCCAGGACTACAATGAGTGGCGCCAAAAGGGCTGCGTCGGTTGGGACTGGGACAGCGTGCTGCCCTTCTTCAAGAAAGCGGAAAATCAGCAGCGTGGGCCAAGCCCGCTGCACGGTGTGGGGGGACCGCTGAAGGTGTCCGATCCAATAGCGAGATCGGGACTGGCCGATGCGCTGATCGCGGCAGCAGAGGGCCTTGGCATCCCTCGCACGGACGATTTCAACGGGCCGCGCCAGGAAGGCGTTGGCTACTACCAGACGACGACCTCCAAGAGCCGGCGCTGGAGCACGGCCAAAGCCTATCTGGAACCGGCCCGTTCGCGCGCAAATCTTGTTGTACGCCCGCGCTGCCAGTCCACGCGCGTGCTGATCGATGGCAAGCGTGCCGTCGGGGTCGAGTACCAATCGCCCGGTGGACGACGGGTGGCGCGAGCTAACGCAGAAGTGATTGTCAGTGGCGGCGCCTACGGGTCACCACACCTGCTTCAGCTCTCGGGCCTCGGCCCTGCCGCACACCTGCACGAGATGGGAATCGACGTCGTACGCGACATGCCAGCGGTCGGCTCCAACCTGCACGACCACTTCAGCACCTACCTCATGTGGCGCTGCTCGCAGCCGATCACGATGAACGATCTGGAGAATAGCTGGGCGCGCAAGATCTTGGCCGCAATCCGCTACGGGGTGATGCGTAACGGCCCCATGGCGGTCAACGGCATCCAGAGTGGTGTCTTCACGCGCTCGGATCCGAGATTGGAACGGCCGGACATCCAGATCAACCTGCTGGAGTGGAGCACGCTGGAACGATCGAGAGACCGCGTAACGCCACACCCGTTTCCCGGCTTCACGCTTGGGCCGGTCCACCTCGCGCCGGACGGGCGCGGCACTGTGCGCCTGACGAGCCCCGAGCCGCTTGCGGCACCCGCGATCACCTTCGGCTTCCTTGGTTCCGACTACGATATGCGCGCGATGCTGGTGGCGATCGAGCTTGCACGCAAAATCGCAGCCCAGCCGGCTATGCGGCGCTACGCCGTCGAGGAAATCGTGCCAGGGCCAGCTGTCGGGAACGAGAGTGAGCTTGAGAACTTTGTACGGCAGACTGGCGTCACCAATCACCACCCCTCGAGCAGTTGCGCCATGGGCACCGGCAGCAGCTCCGTAGTTGATCCTCGTCTGCGAGTGCACGGTATCGGCGGGCTTCGCGTCGCCGATGCCTCCATCATGCCATCGGTGGTGGCGGGCAACACCAACGCACCGTCCATCATGATTGGAGAGAAGGCGGCAGCCATGATCCTTGAGGATACCCGTCAAGGCGTGCTCGCTTGATGAGTCTCGCCTCGCTTTACCTCTGCCGGGCTGGAAAGAGTCCGCAAGGAGACGATCGACTGGCAGTGGAAGCCGGTCGCGACCGGAAATTACAGTAATCACCATTATTGTCGCTGGACAGAAGCCGACGAAAGATGTCGTGCAACCGCTGCTCAATGCGGGCGCCGATCGCGTAGCGTGCGAGCGGCACACGTTGAGTCGGGCGGATAGCAGAAGCGCCCCTCTAAAGACGCCATTCCCTTGTGACAGTATGCCTGCCATCCGCGCCGACGGCAATCTGCTCGAGCTCGCGAGCCTGGTTCTCGGTACCTTGGTAATGCATTCGAGGCAGCACGCGCAAATCCCTAGGTCACAATCGTCCGATGATGGCCCATAAGAACCATGCCGCAGGAAATCACCAGCATGGCCGGATGTGAAGGAGCAAAAGACCAATGAAAGGGCTCGGTAACCCATTGGAATCCGGCTGCAAGGGCCGAACGGTATCAGGACATCCTGCGAACTGATCCCGGGAGTTGGCTCAGCCCCCGGTTCTGACTGACATCGCCTAAACCGATTTCGAGGCTTCCGCAGCGGTTCGCTTGCGCTCGCCTCTCTCGACCGTGCCTGCCGAGATCATGGTCCCGGCGTGTCCGCGACGCTCACCAGCGCGGCTTTCGGCCCAAGCAGCTCGCGGTGGCTTTGGATCAGCGGCCTGATCGCCGAACCCGAAGGGCCCTCCTTCATCTCCAGTACACATCTCCAGTACCGTTACGCAGCATCGCATGGACCGGCGCTGCTCGTGAGACAAGACCCACTACGGTCATTAAGCCAACTCGAAATCCCGAAGTGCGGTATCGCATGGCAGTGTGCTATCGGTTTGGTCGTAGGCATGGTTGGCGGCACACCCCCGCTTCGATCGAAAGCGACCCCGGAGAAGGCGCAAATGCATCACGCTAGTGGTCGTCGTCGCAAGCTCATACAAGGCTTAACGCCCTGTGGGACGACGCTGTGAGGACTGAAGCTGCCAGCCTTAATTAGATGCCTCTGGCTTAGGCGGACGGCAAAATGACAGAGCTACTGGTCGCGTTGGGCCTGATCGCGGGAGTTGTCGTCGCCCATGAACTTGGTTTTTGGCTGGGGTCGCACATCCGCGGGGC
>Ga0081455_10003673_pt1 | contig 17558 bp, 16 predicted proteins | sample TabmetS3T2R1_FD_70207 | JGI IMG/M metagenome (GOLD analysis project Ga0081455, IMG submission 70207) | Tabebuia heterophylla rhizosphere microbial communities from the University of Puerto Rico - S3T2R1 | ecosystem: Host-associated > Plants > Roots > Rhizosphere ...
GACCAGGTTCATCACCTTGATCAGCGGGTTCAGCGCCGGACCGGCGGTGTCCTTGAACGGGTCGCCGACCGTGTCGCCGATCACCGCGGCCTTGTGGCTCTCGCTCCCCTTGCCGCCGTAGTTGCCCTCTTCGATGTACTTCTTCGCGTTGTCCCACGCGCCGCCCGAGTTCGACAACATCACGGCGAGCAGCTGCCCGGTCAAGATGGCGCCGGCTAGGAAGCCGCCGAGCGCCTCCCCCTTGAGGAAGAAGCCGGCGAAGATCGGGGCCAGCACCGCGAGGAGGCCCGGCGTAAGCAGCTCACGGAGCGACGTCTGCGTGCAGATGTCGACGACCGCCCCGTAGTCCGGCTTCTCGGTGTAGTCCATGATCCCGGGGTGCGTGCGGAACTGGTTGCGCACCTCGACGACGACCTGGGCCGCCGCACGTCCGACCGCACGCACGGCGAGCGACGAGAACAGGAACGGCACGGCGCCGCCGATCAACAGCCCGACCAGCACGTCGGGCTCGTCGATCCGGATGCCGAAGAAGTTGAAGCCGGCCCCCCGGAGCGCCTCCTCGAACGACCCGAACAGCGACGTCGCCGCGAGCACCGCCGTCGCGATCGCCATGCCCTTCGTGATCGCCTTGGTCGAGTTGCCGACGGCGTCGAGGCCGCCCAGGATCTCGGCCGGCCGCCCCTCGAACTCGCCCGACATCTCCGCGATGCCCTGCGCGTTGTCCGAGATCGGACCGTAGGTGTCCATCGAGACGACGACACCCACCGTGGTGAGCATCCCCATGCCGGCGAGCGAGATGAAGTACAGACGCTCGGCCGTGGTGCCACCGAGGTAGAACGCCGCGACGATCGCGCCGGCGAGGATCAGGGCGGAGTACACGGTGGACTCGAGGCCCACGCTGATCCCCGACAGGATCGTGGTCGCGGGACCGGTCACGGTCGACTCCGCGATCTCCTGCACCGGCTTGTACTTCGTGTCGGTGAAGTACTGCGTCAGCACCTGGATCACGGCGGCCAGCACGAGGCCGATCGAGACCGCGATCGCCGGCTTGTAGTTGGGCATGTAGAGGCCCGCGATCACGAATGCGGCGGCCGCCGAGATGATCGCCGAGAGGAAGAAGCCGCGGTTGATCGCCCGCATGCCCGACTCGGTCTCGGATCGCGGCGTGACCGCCAGGATGCCGATGATCGAGGTCAGCACGCCCACCGCCCGGATGAACAGCGGGAACATCACGCCGATGATCGCGCCCTCCGCCGAGCCCGCGTAGGCGGCAGCGCCCAGGATCAGCGACGCGATCAGCGTGACCTCGGCGGACTCGAACAGGTCGGCCGCCATCCCCGCGCAGTCGCCGACGTTGTCGCCGACGTTGTCGGCGATCGTCGCCGCGTTCCGCGGATCGTCCTCGGGGATGCCCTGCTCCACCTTGCCGACCAGGTCGGCACCTACATCTGCGGCCTTCGTGAAGATGCCGCCGCCGACCCGCATGAACATCGCGAGGAGCGCGCCCCCGAACCCGAAGCCCACCAGGACGCTCGTCGCGTCCTCCTTGTAGAGGAGCAGGATCGCCGTTGCCCCGAAGAGCCCCAGGCCCACCGTGAACATCCCGGCCACGCCGCCGGCGCGGAACGCGATCCGCACCGCCTGGCGCAGCCCCGATTCGCGGGCGGCGTTCGCCGTACGAACGTTCGCACGGACCGCCAGCCACATGCCGACGTATCCGGTGATGGCCGAGAACCCTGCCCCGAGGATGAACGCCAGCGAACGCCCGAACCGGATCGAGAGATCCGAGTGCACCGCCTGATCCGAGACCGGCAACACGAAGAACAGGGCGACGCCCAGGAGCACCACGAACACGCTAAGGGTGCGGAACTGGCGTGACAGGTAGGCCGACGCCCCCTCCTGGATCGCGCGGGCGATCTCCCTCATCTTGTCCGTGCCCTCGGGTGCCGCGAGCACGGCGCGGACGAGGTAGTAGGCGAACACGAGGGCGATCAACGAGATGCCGAGGATCACCCACAGAGCGGCGCTGTCGGACGACTTGAAGACGACGTCGAGCGGTCCGCCCTCCTGGGCAAGCACGCCGTGCATGGAACCTCCTGGTCGGTGGTTGGGGGCCTCTCTCAGGTCCCGGCCGGGCCGGGAACCCGAGCAGTATAGGGAACGGTCACCGCCGCCGACCTGCGGCGATAGGCTCCGGGTGGTCGCCCCGGTGTCTTCAGAGCTTCACGGGATCGGCACACGCAGATGTTTGGCGCGACCCCGGACCACCGGTAACCTCGTCGGCGTTTTGGCAGAAGAAGCAAATGGCCGCCACGCAGCCTCCACCCCCCGCAAGACGCCCCTCCTGATCGTCGGGGGGATCCTCGTGCTCATCGCGGTGGGCGTGCTGCTGTTCGTGTTGACGGGTGGCAGTGATGGGCCGCTCGGCCAGGCGGTGGGAGGCGGCGCACCCGACACACCGGCGTTCGAGTTCAAGCTGAGCAAACCCAAGGTCGTCGTCACCGCAGCCGATGCGAAGCCGAAGGAGGTCCAGGCGGCCGCTGCGACCGCCGCCAAGGGCGCGACCGAGGCGCTCGATACCTTCTACACGGAGGCGTTCCTGGATCCGGCGAACTGGCAGGACGGGCAGTACGACGACGCGTTCGGGGCCTTCACCCCCCGTGCCGCCGCCCTCGCCGAGCGCCAGCTCGACGCCATGACCGCGGGATCGGGCGCGGGCGAGGCACTCACCTCGATCGTGCCGCTCCCCTCCACGTTGAAGGTCCGGGTGCTGATCGACCCGAAGGGTCTCGCGTATTCGACCGTGGGGGTCGTGACGTTCCGGGCGAAGGGCACGGGCGACGCGGGGATCCACATGTTCGTGTCGAAGGGGCAGTACATCCTCCAGAAGGTCGACGGCGAGTGGACGGTGGTCAGCTTCTCCGTGGGCCGAGACGACGCAGAGAAGGCGCCGACCGGATCGACGTCGTCGAGCCCGTCGGAGGCGGGGTCGTCGTGAGGCGCCGGGCCGTCTTCCTCGTGATGGCGCTGGCGACATGGGTCGCCGGATCCGCGCTGGGTGCCACGGGCGGCACATCTGCCGCGCACGCGCAGAGCTCCGGCATCGTCCTCGGGAAGGCGCACGCCGGCTACACCCCCTCGATCACCGGATCCGACCCGATCGTGCTGCTCATGGTCGGCAGCGGCGCGCGCCCCGGTGATGACGTGCTGCACTCGCTCGCGGACTCGCTGCACCTGGTGTTCATCAACCCCGCGAAGAAGCACGCGACGCTCGTCGGGATCCCCCGCGACTCCTACGTCTCGATCCCGAACCACGGCGTCGGCAAGATCAATTCGTCGCTGTTCTACGGCGGCCCGGCCCTGCTCGTGCAGACGATCGAGAACCTGTCCGGCGTCCAGATCGACTACTGGGCGATCACGACGTTCTGGGGCTTCACCGACATGATCGACGCGATCGGCGGCCTCACGATGGACGTGCCGTTCGCGATGTCGGATTCGTACGCGCGGTCCGACTTCCAGCCGGGCGTCCAGGAGCTGTCGGGTCGCGACGCGCTGGCCTTCGCACGCACGCGCCACGATCTGGCGCAGGGCGACTTCGGCCGGCAGGAGAACGGCGGGCGATTGTTCCTGGCGGCGCTGGCCCAGTTCCAGAAGGAGTACCGCAAGGACCCGAGCCGCCTGTTCACATGGCTCGGGGCGGGCATGCGCAACATCGACACGACGATGCCGCTCGCCGAGATCATGCCGCTCGCGTTCACGGCCTCGAAGATCCCCGTGAAGAACGTGCAGAACGTCGTGCTCCCCGGGAGCGCCGGCATGGAGGGATCGCTCTCGGTCGTGCACCTCGATCTGACCCGTGCGCACGCGATCTTCGCCGACGCGAAGACCGACGCGATCCTGCTGAAGAAGAACGTGCCCCCGAGCCCCACGGCGAACGAGTAGGCGCCGTTCCGCGGTCGGGGCGGCGCGGTCCGTTCAGATCTTCGTCAGCACGTACCCCACGTAGCCGACGTAGAAGACCCCCTGCACGAGGAGCAGCGGGGCCGACAGCCGGCCTCGGACGCGGAGGCTGAGCCACAGGACGGCGCCCGCGACGAGCGCGATCACGGCCGCGATCAAGGCCGTTCCCCGCAGGACCCATGGCGTGAGCAGGAGCCCGACCGTGACCGGGAACGACGACTGGAACACCATCGCGCCGGTCATGTTCCCCATGGCGAGCGTGTCCTTGCCGCGCCGGATCCAGATCACGGAGTTGAACTTCTCGGGGAGCTCGGTGGCGAGCGGGGCCACGAGCAACGAGAACGCGAGCGGCGACACGCCGAGGTCGCGGCCGATCTCGTCGACCGCGGTGATGAACAGGCGGGCACCCCCGACGATGCACGCCAGAGCGAGCGCCACCTGCACGAACGGCAGCGCGGAACTCCGATCGGCCGTCCATGCCTCGAGCCCGCTGCGGAACCGCCCCCACCACGACCACAGGTACAGGGGCCGGATCTCGCCGCCGGCCTCGGCCTCCAGCTCCGCCTCGCCCGGCGACGCGAAGTGGCGCCGGACGTAATAGCCGTACGACACGATCAGCACGATCGCGAGCAGCACGTGGAGCGTGCGCACGTGGATCAGCCCGGCCAGCACGGCGAGCGAGTACATCGCGAGGAACGACCCGAGGTCCTGCCGGATCACGCCGTGATCGATCTCGAGGTCGGTGGACGCGCGCCGGTTCCGGGTCAGGAGCACCGTCACGGCGATCACGACCATCGCGAGCGTCGTCAGCATGAACGGGGCGCCGAGGATCGCGCCCGTACCGATCTCCTCGCCCGCCTCGTGTCCCGACAGGATCGCCACCAGCGGGAGCAGCGTCTCAGGGAGCGCGGTCCCAACCGCCGCCAGCACCGAACCGACCGCCCCCTCCGAGAGGCCGAACCCCTCACCGATCCACTCGATGCCGTTCGTGAAGAGCTCGGCGCCGGCGAGGATCACCACGAGCGACCCGATCAGGAGCGGCCATCGCATAGTGGCGCGCCATCGTGGCAGGCCCCGGCCGCCGCGTCATGCACACGACCCCGTTGGTACCCTCGACGTGATCGAAGGGGAGTAGTCCACAAACGAGGACGCCGTCATCCCGGTGGGATCCCACCCGGCGCCTCACCCCAGCGGGGACGAGACCTTCGGCCTGAACCCGAGGCTGGAGGCCGCGTTGACCCGAACGATCGAACCGCCCACCTCCACGAGCCTGCCGGGGCGCATCGCGATCCGGCGAGCGCGCCTGTCCATCGCGGCTGCCGTCCTGGTCACCGCGCCGGCGCTGGCCTTGCGTGCCGTTCAGGCGGACGTCGCCCACCCGCTGGAGGCGGCCGCGTTCGGGCTCGCGATCGTGGGTGCGGCGTTCCTGCTGTCGTGGGCCGCCGAGGCCGCGCAGGTGGACATCCCGGCGGGCCTCGCGATCGCGATCCTCGCGCTGATCGCGGTCTTGCCCGAGTACGCCGTCGACTTCGTGTTCGCGTGGAAGGGCGGCGAGTCGTTCGCCGCGACGGGCCCGGCATGCCTGCCGCTCGACGGTGGCGCCGAGTCGCCGTGCTCGCTGGCCCTGGCGAACATGACGGGCGCGAACCGGCTCCTGATCGGCGTGGGCTGGACGATGGTGGTGTTCATCGCGTTCGTGCGGCTCCGCCGTGCCGGCCGGATCCCACGCGGCGAGCGGTGGGAAGGGGTGCGTCTCGAGCGCGCCAGGTCGACCGAGATCGCGTTCCTCGCCATCGCCACGATCTACTCCCTGTTCCTGCCGTTGAAACACTCGATCACGCTCGTGGACGCCGGCGTGCTCGTCACCCTGTTCGTCCTGTACTCGATCCGTGTCGCCCGGGCGCAGGCCGAGGAACCCCACCTCGTCGGCCCTGCGGAGTACGTGGGAACCCGGTCCGCAGGCCTGCGACGGGGCGCGGTCGTCACCATGGCCGTCTTCGCGGCGGTCGTGATCTTGTTCGTGGCCGAGCGGTTCGCCGAGGCGCTGGTGGCCTCCGGGGAGTCGCTCGGGATCAGCGAGTTCCTGCTCGTGCAGTGGATCGCGCCGCTGGCGTCCGAGACGCCCGAGCTGCTCGTGGCGGGGTTGTACGCATGGCGGCTCAACACGAGCGCCGGCCTCGGCACGCTCGTCTCGTCGAAGGTGAACCAGTGGACCCTGCTCGTGGGGACGCTGCCGATCGTCTTCGCGGTGGCCGCCAGCGGGTTCCACGGGCTGCCGCTCGATACGGTCCAGCGCGAGGAGCTGTTCCTGACCGCCGCGCAGTCGTTCTTCGCGGTCGCGATCCTGTCGAGCCTCACGATGTCGCTGCGGGAGGCGGGGTTCCTGTTCGCGCTGTTCTGGGGGCAGTTCGTGCTCGGCGCGATCGTGCCGCCGCACCTGCACGGGATCGAACGCGTCGCGATCGGCGTGGTGTACCTGGTGCTCGGCTGCTGGGTCCTGATCACCGATCGCCGGCGGATCCCCGGGCTGCTCCGTGAGGGGGTGCGCACCCCCGCTCGGTAGCCTGACCGCGTGGACGTGCGCGCGCTGCTCGACGAGCTCACCGAGGATCCCGACGTGACGAGCTCGCTCACGCACGTTCGCGAGCTGCCGGCGCGGCGACCCGTGATCGAGCCGTTCCCGGACGATCTCCCCGAGCTCCTGGTGTCCCGGCTGGGGTTGGTGGGCGCTCGCGGGCTCTACCCGCACCAGGCCGACGGCCTGGCGGTGCTCCGCGACGGCGGCGACCTCGTGATCGCGACCGGGACCGCGAGCGGCAAGACCTTGGTGTACAACACGGCGTTCGCCGAGGCCGCCCTGACCGTCCCGAAGGCGACGGCGCTCTACCTCTACCCCACGAAGGCGCTCGCTCGGGACCAGCTGCGAGCGGTGCGCGCCTTGAAGCTCCCGCAGCTCAAGGCCGCCGTGTACGACGGCGACACGCCGCAGGCCGAGCGTCCACTGATCCGCGCCAACGCGAACCTCGTGATGACGAACCCCGACATGCTGCATCTGTCCCTGCTGCCGGACCACGCTCGCTGGGCGGACTTCTTCCTGCGGCTCTCGCTGGTCGTGGTCGACGAAGCGCACGTGTGCCGGGGGGTGTTCGGCTCCCACGTCTCGATGGTGCTGCGGCGGCTCCGCAGGCTGATCGCGCACTACGGCGGCGACCCGGCCTGGTGCCTCGCGACCGCGACCGTCGGGAACCCGGGTGAGCTCGCCGAGCGGCTCACCGGCCGGACCTTCACCGAGGTCACGGACGACACGTCGCCCAGCGGCGAGAAGCTGTTCGCCCTGTGGAACCCGCCGCTGCTGGACGAGGAGACCGGCGAACGCCGCAGCGCGCTCAGTGAGGCTTCGTGGCTGATGGGCCGCCTCGTCGATCACGGTGTCCGCACGATCGGGTTCACGCGATCGCGGCGCGCCGCCGAGCTGCTGGCCGAGTTCACGCGTCGCGAGGTGGACGATCGCCAGACGCGAGAGCGCATCACGTCGTACCGGGCCGGCTACCTCCCAGAGGACCGGCGTCGGATCGAGCGCGAGCTGGTCGACGGCGAGCTCGTCGCGGTGGCGTCGACGAACGCGCTGGAGCTCGGCATCGACATCGGCACGTTGGACGCCTCCGTGCTCACCGGCTACCCGGGCACGCGCGCGTCCCTCTGGCAACAGGCCGGGCGAGCGGGACGCCGAGACGCGGACTCGCTCGCGATCCTCGTGGCTCAGGACGACCCCTTGGACCAGTTCCTCGTGCAGCACCCACAGGATCTGTTCGACAAGCCCGCCGAGGCCGCCGTCATCGACCCGACGAACCGCTACGTGCTGGAGCCGCACCTGCGGTGTGCCGCGCGCGAGTTCCCCATGTCCGATCCGGATCTGGGGTTCTTCGGGGACCTCGAGGCGGTGGGCGCCGCGATCGAGCGGATGGCCGAGCGAGGAGAGCTGGTGCGGCGCAAGGAGCGTTGGCACGACAGAGGGAAGGACGCTCCGCATCGCAGCGTCGACATCCGGGCGGGCGGCGGACACGTCTACTCGATCGTCGAGGCCGACACCGGCGAGCTCGTCGGGACCGCGGACGAACACCGCGCGTTCGCGACGTTACATCCGGGCGCCGTGTACCTGCACCTGGGCGAGCAGTACCTGGTCGATGAGCTCGATCTCGTGCGCCGCGTCGCCGCCGTCCGCCCGGCTGATCCCGACTTCTACACGCAGGCGCGCGATGTGACCGACCTCGAAGTCGTCTCGGCGCGCACCCGGTCGGCGATCGGCGACGTCGAGCAGACGTTCGGCACGGTTCGCGTCTCGAACCAGGTGACCAGCTACGTCCGCAAGCTCGTCGCCACGGGCGGGACCATCGACGAGATCCCCCTCCCCCTGCCGCCCGTGGAACTCGAGACGACCGCCGTCTGGTGGACGATCCCCGAACATGTCCTGGACCGGGGCGGCATCGGCTCGCGGGACGTGCCGGGCTCGATCCACGCCGCCGAACACGCGGCGATCGGCCTGCTGCCGCTCGTCGCGACGTGCGACCGCTGGGACATCGGCGGCGTCTCGACCCCGATGCACCCAGACACGGGTATGACCACGATCTTCATCTACGACGGGTACCCGGGCGGCGCAGGGATCACCGAGCGTGGCGCACTCGCCTCCGAACGGTGGCTCGAGGCGACGCTCGAGGCGATCCGTCAGTGTCCGTGTTCGCACGGGTGCCCCTCGTGCGTGCAGTCCCCGAAATGCGGCAACGGGAACGAGCCCCTCGACAAGCCGGGGGCGGTGGCGTTGCTGGCCGCGATCCTCGGCGGGTCGTGGGGCTGAGACCCAGCACAGCGCGGGCCTACACTCCCGCCGTGCGAGACCGACCGTACGTGGCGGTGGTGGGCGCGTCGGAGGCGACGCCGGAGCTGAGTGCGATCGCGGAGGAGATCGGGCGTCGCCTCGCGGAGGCCGGGGCTGTGGTCGTCTGCGGAGGGCTCGGCGGCGTCATGGAAGCCGCGGCCCGAGGGTGTGCGGCAGCGGGCGGCACGTCGGTCGGCATCCTGCCCGGCTCGGACCGCGCCGACGGGAACCCCCACCTCTCCGTCGCGATCGCGACGGGCATGGGCGAGACGCGCAACGCCCTCGTGGTCGGGGCCGCCGACGTCGTGATCGCGGTCGGCGGCGGGTTCGGCACGTTGAGCGAGATGGCGCTCGCGGCTCGCGCCGGCACCCCGATCGTCGGGATCGACACATGGTCGCTCGCGGGCCGGATCGTCGAGGACCCCGTGATCCGCGCCGACGATCCCGCCGACGCCGTCGCCCAGGCGTTGAGCGAGGTTGCGCATGGGTGAGCGGGAGGGCCGGAAGGGCGGGAGTGCCGGTCGGACGGGCTCCCGCATCCGCGGTATGCCCTCCGGGGATCGGTGGGCGTAGCCTCCGACGCGTCGACGTCGCCACCGGGGAGGCCGCGTCCGTGCTCACCTTCCTCACCACACTGATCGCCACCGCGTCGACAACGCTCGTCGTCGACGCGGTGGTCGAGACCGGTCCCGGAACGGCCGGGATCCGCGCGGCCGGCCGGGTGCTCGAGGTCCCGGCGTCGAACACGCTCTGGGTCGCAGCCGCGGCCGGCGCGTCGGTGGTCGTGCTGTGGATGCTTGCGCTCTGGTCGTTCGCGGGGCGGCGTGCACGACGACGCGCGGCCAAGGTCGCCGGTGCCGGTTCGCGTTCGTCCGGCTTCGAGTCGATCCAACCCTCAACCCCCCCGCTCCAAGGCTCGCTCACGGCGCACGGATCGATCGATCACGACCGACGCGAGTCGCTGGAACGCCAGATCTCCGAGCTCCGCGAGCGGGTGCGGACGCTCTCGTCGGACCGGATGAGGCTCCGCGACGAAGCGCGTGGCCTGCGCCGGGAGCTCGGGATCCCGGAACCTCCGCCGCGGTGGGCGGTCGCGGCCGGGGACACGGCGGAGCGACCCGGACCGGAGCACACCGGAGACGTCGACGCGCCGGTGGTCCTCAGCCTCGCGCCGAGATCAGCTCCAGCGCCATCTCGATCTCGTCCGTGATCGGGATGCCGTCGGCTCCCAGGAGCGGGATCGACGGCTTGAGCTCTCGCGATCGTGCGATCGCGCCCTCCCGCACCGCGACCACGCGGAACCCACGGCGCTCGTACCACTCGCGTGCATGCAGGTTGTCGTTCGTCGTGACCAGCCACAGCCGCGTGCATCCCTGGGCGCGGGCGTGAGCCGTGCATGCACCGAGCAACGCCGTGCCCGCGCCGATCCCCTCGACGAGCGCGTCGATCGTGACCACCTCGCACGACTCGTCCTCGATCGCGTAGGTGAGCAGACCGACGGGGGCTCCGTCGCGCGCCGCGATGAACCCCGGCAGATCGGCGGGGTGGGAGACGACCCCGTGCCCCACCACGGTCTCGCCGCCCCACCGTTCGATGGTCGTCGCTGCGATCCACGCGCGATCGTCCGGACGGATCGGCCTGGTCGAGATCGCCGCGGGGCCCGTCGGCGTCATCGCCGCGCGAGGGACCCCGCGAGCTTCGCGGCCCCTCGGCGCTCCTCGGGGGTCAGCCCGAACAGGTACAAGGCCACCGCGTAGGCAGCCCCCCCGATGAGCCCCGTGGCCACGAGGTCGAGCGCCCACTTCGGGCCCGCGGTCGCGGCGTGGACACCGATCATCGCGAGGGCTCCGACGGCCGTCGGGATCAGCAGGCGCGCGTACGAGCGGTCGTAGGGCTGGATCCGGACGAAACGCCAGACGAGCCAGAGTCGGAGTGCATTGGAGAACACGAGCGCCGTCGCCTGTGCGATCGCGGCGCCCATCGCGCCGTGGCTCGGCACCAGCGTCAGCGCCACCACCAGGTCGAGCACGAACGACGACGCGTAGACGATCAGATCCCAGCCCGTCCGACCCACCATGATCAGCACGAACCCGGCCGCGCCGACGCTGACGTTCACGATCTGGCCGATCAGCAACACCCGCAGCCACGCGGTGCCGGCGTCGTAGTCGCCCCCGAACACCTGCAGGACGGGGCCGGGCGCGATCGCGAACAGCAACAGCAACGGGATCGTCCCGGCGAGCGTCCATCGCGTGATCTGCTTGAACAGGTCGTTCAGCCGATCGCGCTCGCCGCGCTCGTGCAGGTCCGCGACGAACGGGCTGAACATGTACGACACCGCCGTCAGGAACAGCACCAGCGCCTGCGCGACGCGGATGCACGCCGCGTACACCGACAGCTGCGGGTCGTTCGGCGGCAGGTAGTGCGCGAGCACCGCGAGGTCCGTGTAGAACAACGCCTGGCTCAGCAGCGCCGCCGGCGCCCTCGGGGCGCCGTACCGCACGAGCGCCCGCGCCTCGTCCGCCTCCGCGGGCAGGTGGGGGAACGTCGTGGTCGCGTGCCGCCAGCTCACGAACGCGACCGCCGTCGCGAGCACCCACGACAGCGCGTAGGCCAGCACCGTGATGCCGACGGTCCGGTCGAACGCCGCCCACAGCACGAGGGTGATCGCGATCCAGCCGATCGACTGCCCGACCCAGTACGCGTACAGCGTGTGCCGCATGATCTTCAGGCCGCGGCTGCCCCCCATGTACACCTGGGCGACCGCGACGAAGATGAGCCCGACGGCGGCCGCGCGGATCGCGGCGTCCGGAGCGTTCAGCAACGAGCCGATCGGGGCGGCGGCGAGCAGCACCACGACCCCCACCACCACCGAGACCGCGAGGGCGATCGAGGCCGCGATCCGGACGATCGCCCGGGAACGACCGGGTTCGTTCCTCCCGACCTCGATCGCCACCCGCCGCACGGCGGCCATGTCCATCCCGAACCGGGTCGCAGCACCGACGACGAACGCGAGCTGCGTGATCAGGGTGATCTGCCCGAACGCCGCGGAATCGGCGCCGAACGCCCGCGCGACCAGGATGTTCATCGCGAAGCTCGCGACGACGAACACCCCGAGGCCCAGGATGTTCTGCCCGGTGCCCGACAGGATCGTCAGGCGGTCGCGCGCGTGTTCGGCGCGCGCGGCGTCGGCCGCGACGTCCTCGGCGATGTCGGGCTCGGCGGCGAGCTCCTGCTCGGCGGTGCGGATCGCGTCCTCGGGAGTCCCCACGGGGCCTCAGTATCGCGGACGCTCGAGGCGCCGCACGGCAGGCGACACGAACGTCACACGCGCCGTCCGGATCTCGGGCCACCACGCGGTTGACACGCAACCGGTTGATTGCGTATTCTCACACGCAACTGGAACCTTGCGCGTCGGTCACGCGGTGGCGACGCCGAGACGGGAGGAGGACCTCATGAGCACGACCACACCGGTGCCGGACGAGATCCATCGGGAGCTCACGATCGGGGTTCCGCGCGAGCGCGTGTGGGCGGCGCTGACGGAGCCCGACCAGCTCGTGCAGTGGTTCCCCACGAAGGGCGCCAGGGTCGACCTCCGACCAGGTGGCGAGCTGTACCTCGAGTGGGACGAGCAGAGCGCGACCGGGACCTTCGACGAGATCGACGCCCCGAACCGTCTGGTGTACCGCTGGTTCCCGGGTGGGACCGAGCTCCCCTCGACCACGGTCGAGTTCACCTTGACCGACGCGGACGACGGAACGGGGACCGTCCTCACCGTCGTCGAGCGCGGGTTCGCCCAGCTCCGCCCGGAGCATCTCGCCGGGAACGAGGAGGGCTGGACGTCGGAGTTGCAGGAGCTCGTCGACTACCTCAACGCGACGCTGAAGTCGCGCCACTGAGCATGACGAGGGCGGAACCGACGATGGACGATGCCGGCAGGGTGTTCACCGCGCTCGCCGACCCCACGCGCCGGCGCATCGTCCGCGAGCTCTCGATCGACGGTCCGCTCACGGCCACGCAACTCGCCCCGCGGGTGGGGATCAGCCGGCAGGCGACGTCGAAGCACCTGCTTGCACTGGCCGAAGCGGGGCTCGCGACCGGAGAACATATCGGCCGCGAGACCCGCTTCGAGCTCGATACTCGGCCGTTCGCGGAGGCCGAGTCGTGGATGCGCGCGATCGGGGCGCTCTGGGACCGGCGGCTGCACACCCTCAAGGCGTTCCTCGAAGGAGCGTGAACGTCGAGGTGTTTGGGCGACGGGGCGCCCGCCACCCCTTCGACGGCAGGCGCCCCGTCCATCCAAGCGTACGCCGCCACGGCCTCGAGGGTTCGGCCACCTGATCCACATCGCGGGCCGCGCGGTAAGGTCCGTCGAACATGTCGGTTCATCGGGCGGGCCCGCGAGAACGGAACCGGGCATGACCACGCCCCTTCGGCGGCTCCCCGCAGCGATCACCGACCGCTTCGGCGATCGCCTCCGTGCGCTCGACGCGGTCGCGACGCCGTACGGCGAGAAACTCGAGCCCGGTCGGCTGAAGGATCTGCTCAGCGGAACGTGGCTCGGTCACCCGTTGCACCCGGTGCTCACCGATCTCGCGATCGGGTCGTGGTCGAGCGCGTTCGTCTTGGATCTGTTCGGGGGTGAGCGCTCCGCACGCGCCGCTCGAACGCTGACCGGGGTCGGCGTCGCAGCGGCGATCCCGACCGCGATCACGGGGTTCTCGGACTGGAGCGACGTCGAGGGCGAGGACCGCCGCGTCGGAATCGCCCACGCGGTCGGCAACCTCGTGGCCACCGCGGCGTTCGCGGGATCGTGGCTCGCACGCCGGCGCGGCCGCCGCGCGACGGGGGTCGCGCTCGGCCTCCTCGGCGGCGGCATCGCCTCGGCCACCGCCTACCTCGGCGGCCACCTCGTGTTCGGACGCGGCGTGGGCGTCGACGTCACCGCGTTCGACCGCGTTCCCGCACGATGGACGCCGGTGATGGACGCCGCCGACCTCCAGACGCACACGCCGACGCTGGTCGACGTGCGCGGCGTGCCGGTGATGCTCCTTCGCCGAGGCACCGACGTCACGGCGATGCACGATCGCTGCTCGCACCGCGGCGGGCCGCTGCATCGTGGCACGATCGACGAAGACGCCGGCACGGTCACCTGCCCGTGGCACGGGAGCTGCTTCGGGCTCGCCGACGGCGACCTGGTCCGCGGGCCCGCGACGGCGCCCCAGCCCGTCTACGAGGCGCGGATCACCGACGGGAAGGTCGAGGTTCGCCGACCCCCGGCGCCTTAGACGGCGCGCCGGTACAACCGCACCGCGATCGGCACGAACACCGCCAGGATCGCCAGCGACCACAGGATCGATGCCCACACGTCGGCCGCGGTCGCCCCGCCGACCGTCAGCGCGCGCACGGCGTTCGCCGTCGCGGACACTGGCTGGTGGTCGGCGAACACCTGCAGCCAGCCGGGCATGTTGTCACTCGGAACGAACGCGGTCGATGCGAACACGAGCGGCGCCAGCACCGGGAAGGCGGCGGCCTGCGCGGTCTCCGGGTCCTTCACGAACAGTCCAACGGTCGCGAAGACCCACGACATGGCATAGCCGAACAACAGGACCAACAGCCCGCCGGCGATCACCCCGAACACGTTCGTGTGCACGCGCCAGCCCACGATGAACCCCACCAGCATCATCAGGAGCACCACGAACACGTTGCGGGTGAGGTCGGCGATCGTGCGTCCCGTCAGCACGGCCGAGCGCGCCATCGGCAGGGCGTGGAACCGCTCCATCAGCCCGCTCTTCACGTCGGTCGCGAGCCCGATCGCGGTGGCGATCGCCCCGAACGTCACCGTCTGCACGAAGATGCCGGGCATCAGATAGTCGACGTACGGGATGGGAAACGTGTTGATCGCCCCGCCGAACACGTAGCGGAACATCAGCACGAAGATCACGGGCTGGATCGTCGAGAAGACGAGCAGCTGCGGGATCCGGCGGTAGGCGATCAGGTTCCGGTGGGCGATCGCGGATGTGTCGCGCACCAGCGAGAACGGGATCTTGCGGTCGCGGGTCGCTTCCAGCTGGACGGAGACGGACGTGGAGCTCATGCGGCACCTCTCGAAGCATCGTTGGGTTGGGTGTCATCACCCTCGCCGGTCGGTTCTGCGTGCCGGCCGGTGAGCGCCAGGAACACATCGTCGAGACTCGGCTCTCGGACGGACAGCGTCGCGGGCTCGATGTTCTCGGCATCGAGCGCACGGAGAACATCCACGAGCACGCGGGCTCCTCGATCGGACGACACGCGGATGTCCACGCCCTCGCGCTCGACACGGCCGGCGCCGACGCCCGCCAAGGCCTCCATCGCTCGCTCGGCGTGAGGCTCGACGGAGAAGCCCAGTTCGACGACGGTGTCCCCCAGTTGGGACTTGAGCTGCTCCGGCGTGTCGTTCGCGATCACGTGTCCCCCATCGATCACGGCGATCTGTCCGGCGAGGTGGTCGGCCTCCTCCAGGTACTGCGTGGTGAGCAGGACGGTGGTCCCGTCGGCGACGAGCTCGTGGATCATGTTCCAGAGCTCGTTGCGGCTCGTGAGGTCCAGGCCGGTGGTCGGCTCGTCCAGGAACAGCACCGGGGGCTTGGGCACGAGCGACGCCGCGATGTCGAGGCGCCGCCGCATGCCGCCCGAGTACGTCTTCAGTGGCCGATCGGCCGCGTCGGTGAGCTGGAACCGTTCCAACAGCTCGACCGCGCGCGGCGCGATCTGTGGGCGCGGGAGCTGTCCGAGCACCCCGATCATCTCGAGGTTCTCGCGACCGGTCAGGTTCGGATCGACGGCCGCGTACTGCCCGGCCAGGCCGATCCGACGGCGCACCGCCACCGGGTCGCGCACGACGTCATAGCCCAACACCTCGGCTCGCCCACCGTCGGCGTCGATGATCGTTGACAGGATGCGGATCGCCGTCGTCTTGCCTGCGCCGTTCGGGCCGAGAAGCCCGAACACGGTCGCCGGTTGCACCTCGAAGTCGACGCCGTCGAGGGCGGCGATCCCGTCGAAACGTTTCTCGAGCCCTTCCACCACGATCGCGTTCTCAGTCATGCGGAACACCCTGTCACGATGCTTGAGAGGTGTCAACCTTCGATATCTTGCGATGGTCGCCGTCTTGCAACGATCTATGGTTGTGAAGTATCATGACCCCAGGATGGGCGCGAGATCGAAGCGAACCGTGGCCTGGGAGGTCTGGCGACTGATGGCCAGGTTCACGATGGAGAAGTTCCAGCGTGGTGAGCACCTCTCGATGCTCCGGGAGCATGGACTCACGCCGGGTCACATGAAGATGCTCACGATGCTGGACCCCGATCAGCCCAAGCCGATGGGCGTGATGGCCGACATGATGCAGTGCGACGCATCGCAGGTCACGTGGATGGTGGATCGGCTCGAGCAGCCCGGATTCGTGGAGCGCCGGACGCAGCCCGGCGATCGCCGCGTGAAGACGATCGCGCTCACGCCGGCCGGCGTCGAGTTCCGCCGCCGGATCCTCGACCTGATGTTCGAGCCACCGACGGAGCTGTTGGAGCTCGACCCCCAGACGCTGGACCGGCTGCGGGATGACCTCGAACGGCTGCCGATGCCCGAGAGCGGGCTCCCGTGGTTCCGCCCCGACCGCGACGAGGCGGTCAAGGTGGACTCGATCGACGACGTCGAGGTCGAGCAGGTCTGAGCTCAGGTGGTGCGGACCGCGCGCAGGGCCCGGTCGGCCTGCGCCAGGTGGAACCGATCGTGGCCCGCGATCATGCGGAAGCCCAGGTCGTAGCTCTCGGGCCCGCGCTCCGCGTGCATCCCCACCCGTGACCGGAGCTCGACCGGCGTCCGTCGCCATAGGGCGACGTCGGAGACACGCAGCGCCTCGAACAGGTCCACGAGATCGTCGACCGCTTCGTCGCCCTGATGCAGTCGGTCGACCCACAGGTCCTGGTCGTACCCGATGAGCGGCGGCTCGTCGTGCGCGATCACCCAGCGGTACCGCGCGCTCATCACGATCTCGGCGTCGGTCATGTGCGCGACGCAGCCGTAGACCGACCACTCGCCGTCGGCCGGTCGCCTCAGCAGATCGGCGCCGGCCTCGGCCACGATCGCGCGCATCGCGGCGGGCGTGGCGGCTTGGACCTCGGCGGGATCGTCGTCGCCGACCAGGCTGATCAGGTGCTGCTGATAGCCCTGGGGTTCGGTGATCGGATCGGGTGAGGGAGGCGGCTCGCACGTCACAGCTGCATCTTGGCAGGCAACGCCGACAGCCGGCCCGCCCGGGACCAGTCCGCGCTAGGGTCGGAGGGATGGACGCACGGGGAGCGGCGACGCGCTGGCGCGAGACGTGGCTGCGGAGCTGGCCCACGCACGACGCGGAGGCCATCGCAGCGACCTACGCACCGGACCACGTCTACCGCTCGCATCCGTTCCGCGAGCCCGAGGCCGGCGGCGCGCTCGGCTACGTCAGCCGCGCGTTCGCCGACGAGGACATCGACACCGAATGCTGGTTCGGCGATCCCGCCGTCGACGGTTCGCGAGCGGTGGTCGAGTACTGGGCGATCCTGCGCGAGCCGGGCGGCGCTCCGCGTGGGGAAACGGTGACGGGCGAGCAGCTCGCATTCGAGCGTGGCGAAGAAGCTCTCGGCGGCCGCATTATCGAAGCAATCGCCACGGCTTCCCATCGACCCGGCGAGCCCAGCTTCGCGGAGCCGTC
>Ga0081455_10003674_pt1 | contig 17557 bp, 16 predicted proteins | sample TabmetS3T2R1_FD_70207 | JGI IMG/M metagenome (GOLD analysis project Ga0081455, IMG submission 70207) | Tabebuia heterophylla rhizosphere microbial communities from the University of Puerto Rico - S3T2R1 | ecosystem: Host-associated > Plants > Roots > Rhizosphere ...
TGCGGCTCACCGCCACGGACCCGGCCGGCGCGGCCGAAGCCGAGGACGAGTTTCACGGCGAGCTCGTACGGCGCTGCGGCGACGCGCGGCTGCGCGCGATGGCGCGTTCGGCCAGGCGCGCGCTGCTTCCCTACCGCAGGGCGGCGCCCGTCGGCGCGGTGCACCACGACGAGATCGTCGACGCGCTCGAGCGCGGCGACAATGACAGCGCCGCGGATCGCATCCGCGCGAGCTTCGCCGTGACACTGGCGCGGCTGCTTGCGGGGGTGGAGCGCCCGATGGTTGCCTAGACTCGAAGCCATGGCGGGAGCTGCGGTCCTTCTCGTCGACGACGACGCGTCGATCCGCCGAATGCTCGAGCGCACGCTGAGCGCGGAGGGGTACGACGTGACAGCGGTCGCCGACGGCGGCGCCGCGCTGGCGGGCGTCGAGCGCTCGATGCCCGACCTCATCGTCCTCGACGTCGCGATGCCCGGCGTCGACGGCCTGGCCGTCACCCGCCGCCTGCGCAGCAAGGGGCTGGCGGTGCCCATCCTCCTGCTCACGGCGCGCGACGCGCTCGAGGAGCGCGTCGCCGGCCTCGACGCGGGCGCGGACGACTACCTGCTCAAGCCGTTCGACGCGCCGGAGCTCAGCGCACGCATCCGCGCGCTGCTGCGCCGCAACCGCCCGCCCGGCGAGCAGCTCGCCTTCGACGACCTCGTCTTCGACCCCGACGCGGGGGTCGCGAGCCGCGCGGGCAACGACCTCGCCCTGACCCGTCGCGAGGCCCAGCTGCTCGAGCTCCTGCTGCGCAATCCCCGGCGGGTGGTGACCCGCGAGCTCGCCCTGGAGCAGGTGTGGGGCGGTGAGGGCGAGGCCGGCGTGAACGTCGTCGACCGCTACGTCGGCTACCTGCGGCGCAAGCTCGGCGAACCACCGCTCATCCACACGGTGCGCGGCGTCGGCTTTCGCCTCGATCGCGCGTGAGCCGGCTCACCCTCCGCGCGCGCGTGGCCGCCGCGGCGGGCGTCGCGATCGTCGTCGGGGTGGTCGTCCTCGGCATCGCCGTCCTCGCGCGGCTCGACGATCAGCTGCGCGGCGACCTGGATCGGACGCTGCGCCAGCGTGCCGTCGAGGTCGCGCGCCTGTCCGCCTCGACGCCGAAGCTGCTCACCGCGCCGGGTGCGCTCGAGGGACGCCTCGGCGGCAGCGCGCTGTTCGTGCAGGTCGTCGATCGCCGCGGCCGTCTCGTCGCGCGGTCGGGCGGGCTCGGCGGGCGCGTGCTTCCGCAGGACGACGCCGCGCGCGCCGCGCTGCACGCGCGCCGCACGGGGTACGCCGACGACAAGCTCGGCACGGACCGGATCCGCGTCTACGCCGCCCCCCTCGGCGAGCTCGGTCAGGGTGCCGCGGCGGGCGGCGCCGTGATTGTCGCCGGGACGACGAGCGACATCGAGGACACGCTCGCCACCACGCGCCGCTTCGTCGTCGTGAGCGCGATTGTCGCCGCGCTGCTCGCCGTGGCGCTGGCCACCGTGCTCGCCGGTCGCGCCCTGCGCCCGCTGCGCCAGCTGTCGTCCGGCGCGCGGGCGATCGAGCGCACGGGCGACGCGTCGCGGCGGCTCGCCGTCCCGGCGGCGCGCGACGAAGTCGGCGACCTCGCCGAAACCCTCAACGCGATGCTCGCCTCGCTCGAGCGCGCTCGCGAGGCCGAACGGCGCTTCGTCGGCGACGCGTCGCACGAGCTGCGTACGCCGCTGACCGCCCTGCGCGGGAATGCGGCCTACGTCGCGCGCCACGGCGGCGACCCGGCTGCACTCGCCGACCTCGAGGCCGACGCCGCCCGCCTGAGCGCGCTGCTCGACGACCTGCTGGCGCTGGCGCGCGAGGACGCGGCTGCGCCGCCGCCGCGTGAGCCCGTCGACCTCGTCGCGGTCGCACGCGAGGCGGCGGCTTCCGATCCGGGCGCCAACGCAACCGTCGCGCCCGGTCCCGACGAGGTCATGGTCGTCGGCGATCGCGCCGCGCTCGAGCGCGCCGCCGGCAACCTGGTCCGCAACGCGCGCAAGCATGGGCCGCCGCACGGGGTCATCACTCTTGCGGTCGAGCACGACGGCAAGCGCGCGCGGCTGAGCGTCACCGACGAGGGGAAGGGGCTCGATCCCTCCGAGGCCGCGCGGGCGTTCGAGCGCTTCTGGCGCGGCCCCAACGCCGCCGGCGAGGGCTCCGGCCTGGGTCTGGCCATCGTGCGCTCGATCGCCGAACGGCACGACGGCCGCGTCGAGGTCGACGGCGCACGTTTCACGATCGACCTCCCGGCTCTCAAGGACCTCTCAAACCCGGCGCGTAGAACTCCCGGCGTCACCGTGATCGACCATCAAGAAAGCACTCGAACATGAAACGCCTGCGAACTCTCCCCCGACGACGGGTGTACGCGATCGTTGCCGCCGTCGCCCTGCTGGCAGCCACCGGCGGGATCGCTCAAGCGGCGCTCAGCGGCTCGGACCCCAAGCCCGCGCCAAAGCCTCTGGCGGCCGCCGTCCTCGACTCCCTGCGCGCGCCGAAGCTCGACGGCGTGTCCGCGCGCGTGCACTTCACCAACAACCTCTTCCCGGCGGGCACCTTGCCTTCCGGCACCTCCTCCCCACTCACCACCGGCGCGGACGGCCGGATGTGGCTGAGCGGCGACGGGCGCTTCCGGATCGACCTGCGCTCTCAGGCCGGAGCCGACGCACAGATCGTGTCCAACGGCAAGCGGCTCACGATCTACGACGGCACGTCGAACACCCTCTACGCACTGCCGACCCCGCACAGCATGGGCGGCGGTGACCACGGCGCAGCGCAGTTCCCGCTCCAGGGAATCCAGAGCGGGCTCGGCGGCCTGCTGCGCTCCTTCACGATCTCCGGCGCGAAGCCCTCCTCGACCGCGGGGCGGCCGACGTACACCGTGCGGATCGCGCCGCGCGACGACGGCGGCCTGCTGGGCGCCGCCGAGGTGGCATGGGACGCCGACCATGGGGTGCCGCTGCGACTGGCCGTGTATGCGCAGGGCGACTCCGATCCGACGCTCGAGCTCAAGGCGACCGAGGTCTCGTATGGCCGCGTGCCGGACGCGCAGCTCGCCGCGACGCCGCACCCCGGCGCGCACACGGTCAGCATCGACGCCGCCGACCTCCACGCGGCCGGCCGGCTGACGAACGTCACCGGCGTCGACGCTGTGCAGAAGCGCGTCGACTTCCGGGTCGCGGCACCGGACGAGATCGCGGGGCTGAAGCGTGGCCAGGTGCGCCTGCTCGAGAACGACGGCGGCAACGGCGCGATGACCGTCTACGGCAGCGGCCTCGGCTCGATCTTCGTGCTCCAGGGCAAGCAGGACGCCAACCCGCTCCTCGACCGCACCGCGTTGCGGCTGCCCGAGGTGAACATCAACGGGCAGACGGGCACCGAGCTCGCCACCCCGCTGGGAACGCTCGTCACCTTCGAGCGCGGTGGCGTCTCGTACCTCGTCGGTGGCCTCGTCCCGCCGGTCGCGGCTGAGAACGCGGCGCGCGACCTGCGATAGATCAACCATCTAGCCCAGATGGCCGCGGCCGCGCTCCAACCCGGCCAGGTGCGACGTTCCCTCGTAGACCGTGCGTCCGCGGCGGCGGACGCGCAGGCGCAGCGTCCCGGTGAGGTGCTGGGGCGCCCAGTCGTCGAGGCGACGGCGCTCGTGCGGGACGGGCACGGGGAGCAGGTGCGGCCGCACGGCGTCGGCGTGCGCCTCGACCTCGACGCCGCCGCCGGCGAAGCGCCAGCCGCGCTCGTCGACCGCGACGCGCAGGGGGCGCAGGGGCCGGACGATGGTCTGGACCTCGCCGCCGAGCGCGACGACCAGCGCGGTGGCGGTGGTCCGCAACGGCCCGAGTCCGGCGCGCCCACCCGCGAACGCGACGCACGCGTCGGGGCGGTCGAAGCCGTGGGCCTGGCCCCACCACCACGCGGGCGGCATCCCGCCGCGGCCCCAGTTCTTCTCGGCGTAGGCGACGGCGCCGTCGAGGTCGATCTCGCGCGCGCCGACCCGCGCGCGGCCGGCGACGCGCGCGCGCAGCAGCCAGGGGTGCCAGTACTGGCTGAGGCCGGGGACGACCTGCGCCGGACCCAGCGCGCCGAACATGCGCCGCGGCCATGACAGCGGGTCGGTGAACGCCACGTCGAGGCGAGCATCCTCGCCCAGGTCGATGTGGAGCGTGCGCGCGTCGGCCGCGAAGGCATCGCCGGCGCGCAGCTGCAGGCCCCGCGGAGCCGCCTGCGCGTCGGGCAACGTCGCCGAGCGCACCGCATGGCCCGGGTGCGCCGCGAGCGAGGCCATCGCCCAAGTCCGGCCGTTCGCGTCGCGGCTGATCGCGAGGATCGCGATGACGACGGCGCCAGTGGCCGGATGCGTGAAGCGCCAGTAGTGGCCCTCCATGCCGACGCCGTGGTAGCCGCGCGGGTCGCCGAAGGGTGGATCGGCGCCGGTGCGGCGGTAGGCGTCCAGCATTGGCGGGCCACGCTACCGTTCAGCGGGATGAGTCGCCCCCCGGTCGCGGTGGGTCGGTCGCGGCCGCGAGCGGTGATGTCGGCGGTCCTCGTGCTGTGGCGCTTCGCCCGGCCGCACACGCTGATCGGCACCTCGCTCTCGATCGTGGCGCTCTACGTCATCGCGGCCTCGCTCGACCGGGCCTCGGGCATCGTGGACCTGCTGTGGACGCTCCTGGCCGGCGCGTGCGTGAACGTGTTCATCACCGGCCTCAACCAGGTCGAGGACGTGGAGATCGACCGGCTCAACAAGCCGTGGCTGCCGATCGCCGCGGGCGACCTGTCGCTCGAGGCCGCGCGCCGCATCGTCGCGGTCGCGGCGATCGCACCACTGGTGATGGCGCTGACGCAGGGCGTCGAGGAGCTCGTCGCGGTCACCGTCGCGCTGCTGATCGGCTGGGCCTATTCGTCGCCGCCGCTGCGGCTCAAGCGCTACCCGGCGCTCGCCGCGGGCTCGATCACGTTCGTGCGCTCACTCGTCGTCAACCTCGGCGTCTGGCTGCACGTCGCCGGGAGGCCGGTGAGCGCGGGCGTGTGGGCGCTGACGGCGGTCACGATCCCCTTCTCGTTCGCGATCGCCGTCCTGAAGGACGTGCCCGACATCGAGGGCGACCGCCGCTATGGCATCGCGACGTTCTCCGTGCGGCTCGGGCCGCGGCCGGTGCTCTGGGCCGGCGTCGGCGCGCTGACGCTGGGCGGTCTGGGCATGGCGGTGGCGGGCCCGCTGTGGCTCGACGGGGCGAGCGCCGCGGTCCTCGTCGTCGGGCACCTCGTCGGCGTGGCCGTGCTGTGGCGCTGGGCGCTGCGCGTCGACCCGTCCGACCCTGTCGCGTTCGCCGGCTTCTACCAGCGCGTATGGCAGCTGTTCTTCTGCGAGTACGCGCTCGTCGCGCTCGCCTACGTGATCGGGTAGCGGGATGCCCTTCATCCAGCACAAGACCGAGGCGCGCTGGTTCTACCGAGTCGTCTCGCTGGGCTACGACCGTTGGATCAACCCGCTGTTCTGGACGGCGGCGATGCGCGACAGGGCGTTGACGCTCGCGCGGCTCGACCGGCCCGGGCTCGACGTGGTCGACGTCGGCGCCGGCACCGGCTTCGCGACCGAGGCGATCGTGCGCGCCGTCGCGCCGCAACAGGTGACGATGCTCGACCAGAGCCCGCAGCAGCTCGCGCGCGCCCAGCGCAAGCATGCGCTCGATGCGGTGACAAAGGTCCTCGGCGATGCCGAGGCGCTGCCGTTCGCCACCGACTCGCGGGACCGCTACGTCTCGACCGGGAGCATCGAATACTGGCCGGACCCGCAGCGCGCCATCGCCGAGGCGTATCGCGTGTTGCGCCCCGGCGGCCGCGCGCTGCTGGCGGGCCCGCTGCGACGCGCGCACCCGCTCGCTCGCGCGCTCTCGGACGCGTGGATGCTGTTCCCCGCCGAGGACGAGTACGTCGCGTGGTTCGAGCGCGCGGGCTTCGAGGACATCGAGCGCGTCCACGTCGCGCCCGAGTGGTGGGACGCGACGTGGGATCCGTACGCGGTGGCGATCACCGGCGTCAAGGCGCGCGCCGGGGCCTCGCCGCTCGCGCTCGGCCCGCCGGCCGACGATGCGGAGCCGGTCACGCCGCGCCGCGTCGCGCGCTTCGCGGCGGGCTCGCTGGCGGGCGCGGCGTTCATCCCCGTCGCGCTGTGGTTCACCCTGCTGCACCGACTGCGCCGCGCCGGCTAGCCCAAGCGCCGGCGCAGCCAGTCGACCACGCTGCGCCGCACCGCGGGATCACGCAGCAGCGCTGTCCCATGGCCGGTCGATGAGGCGGTGCGTAGCGTGACGCCGCTCCCGCCCGGCCCGCGCGCGACGAACTCGCCGCCTTGGAGCTCCTCGCGATCGGCGATGACGAGCAGGTCGTGTGGATGAAAGCGCCCCTCGCGCCCGGCCTGGAGTAGCTCGGCGCCGTCGACCGGCGAGAGGCCAACCGCGGCCCGCACCGAGGGCTCTGGCGACATGCCGACGAGCCAGGCCGCGGTGGAGGCGCCAACGCCGGCTCCGACCACCGCGGCGCGGGCTGGGTCGACATCCGGGCGCTGCCGCAGCGCCCGAAGCGCGCCGCGGACGTCGCGCGCATCGATCGCCTCGTCGAGCTCGCCGATCTTGCGCAAGCCGAAGCGGAAGCTCGCGAACCCGGCCCGGCGCAGCTCCGGCACGAGCGGCTCCCACAGCTCGGGGCCACCGCGGTATTCGTGGACCAGCACGACGACCGGAGCCCGGCCCGGTCGGGCGGCCGGCACGAACGTGCCCTCGCCGTCGACGCCGTCGGTCCCGTGGAAGGCGACTGTCACCTGCCGCAGCGGGTCGGGAGTGGCGTGGGTGCCCGAGCCACCGCAGGCGCAAGCGCCCGCCGCGAGGCCGAGGACCGCGGTCAGTGCATACGCTCGTCGAGCCACGAGATGACCGCGGCGCGGACGGTGGCGTCCGTGACGAGTTCCACGCCGTGCCCCGTCTCCTTGGACTGCTTGACCGTCACGCCGTGGCCACCGGCGTCCTGCCTGAGGCCCTGGGCCTCGACGAGCTCGCCGCTGTCGGCGATGACCAGCAGGTTGCGCGGGTGGAACGTGCCCTTGTCGCCGGCGTTGAAGAACGATGCGCTCTCGGCCGGCGACAGCCCGATGGCGGCGCGCAGGTGCTGATCGGGCGGGCGCCCGGCGACCCACGCCGCGGTCGAGCCGCCGATGCTGGCGCCCAAGATCGCGATGCGGCCGGGATCGATGTCGCGCTGATGGCGCAGCGCCGCGATCGCGCCGCGGGCATCGCGCGCGAGGATCGTCTCGTCGAGCTCCCCGGCGCTGCGGGACGCGTAGGCGAGCACGGCGTAGCCGGCCTGGTGCAGGTACGGAATCCAGGGCGTCCACTGGTCGGGGCCGCCCTGGTACTGGTGGACCAGGACGATGGCCGGTGCCCGCTTGCCCTCGCCCGGCGTCAGCGTCCCGTGCAGGCGCTTGCCATCGGTCGCGGTGAAGCGGATCGTCCGCCCCTTCGGCGGCGCCGGCGGCTGCGCCTCGGCCTTCGTCGTCGTGCTCGCGGTCGCGGCCTGGGCGGGCTTCTGCGTGGTCGTGCCCGCGCTCTTGTCGCCGCTGCCGCCACACCCCGCGGCGGCAAGCGCGATCAACGCGCCCGCCGCCAACCCCTCCCGAGTCCGCATGGGCCGACGATACCGCCGCAGCGTCACTCCTGGAACGCCCGAAATTCGCGATCGAGGATCGCGTAGATGATCTCGCTCTGCCACTCGCCCTTGATGTACTCGTTCTCGACGAGATGGGCCTCGCGGCGCATGCCGAGCCGCTCGAGCACGCGAGCCGACGCGCTGTTGCGCGCCTCGAGGCGGCCGATGACGCGGTGCAGCGCGAGGTCCTCGAAGGCGAGCCGCAGCAGCACCTGCGCCGCCTCCGTCGCGTAGCCGTAGCCCTGATGGTCGGGATGCAGCAGGAACCCGATCTCGCCTTGGCGATGCGCCCGGCTGAGCAGCGTCAGGCTGCAGTCGCCGACCAGGTCGCCGGTCGCCTCGACGACGATGGCGAGGCTCAGGCCGTCGCCGTCGGCCGCGATCCTCGTGCTGCGCGTCTTGCGCTCGAGCACTTCGCGCACCTCGGCCGCGGTCCGCGGGTCCCAGACCAGATAGCGGGCGACATCGGCGCTCGAGTGGATCGGGAAGACGGCCTCGAAGTCGTCCGTCCTGAACGGGCGCAGGAGCAGCCGCTCCGTGCGCAGTGGATATGCCGGCGCTAGGGCAGCCACCGCTCGGCCAGTGGCGTGACCTGAAGCTCGTGGGTCGCGGCGCGCGCACCCTGCTCGGCCAGGAAGACGACGGCCTGCGCGATCTCGCGCGGATCGGCCTTCGCGGGGTCGCCGGTGCCGTCCTCGAACGGCTCGATCCCGGCGTCGACGATGAGCAGCGCCACATGGATGCCGCGCTCGCGCAGTTCCAGCGCGGCCGCCTGGGTGATCGCACGAACGCCGAACGCGCCCGCCGCCCACAGCCCGCGGCCGGGCATGGCGCGGCGCGACGAGCCGCCCGTGACCTGGATGAGCGTGCCCGGCCGGCCCTGCTCCAGCGCGAAGCGCGCGGAGGCCGACAGGAACGTGAAGGCCGCGCGGCCGGGTGCAGCCGCCCACGCGTCGAAGGCGTCGGGCGCCGCGTCCGCCAGCGGACCGCCGCCGAACGGGCCCGTCCGCGAGCCGCCGTACGCCGATGCCGCGTTGACGATGAGGTCGACGCCGCCGTGTGCACCGGCGGCCTCGTCGAGCGCTGCGCGAACGCTGTCGGTGTCGGTCACGTCGCCGCGCAGCGCGACCGCGCCGGCGGCTGAGGCCGTCTGCAGCGTCGAGTCCGAGCGCGCGACCGCGGTCACCGCCCACCCGTCGGCGCGCAGCCGCTCGACGATCGCCCGCCCCAGATTGCGGGCACCGAAGATGACGGCGCTGCGCTGCCGGTGCGTGTCGCTCATGGGAGGCAGCATGAGGGATCGGCCGATTCCTGGTCGTTCGGCCAGGCGTGCCGATTGCTCCTACGGCGGCGTTCGGCGTAGAAGAACCCGTTCTCGTGCCCGGCTACCGCTCCGTCCTCGCCGCGCTCTGCGTGGTCGCCCTGCTCGTACTAGCGGCCTCCGCCGCGGCGCCCGCCGCGCCCGGCGCCGACTGCTCGAAGGCGACGGCGACGCAGCTCGTCAACGACAACAAGCTCAACAACTTCCTCCTGCCCGACCCCGTCGCACAGGTCCTGTGCGGTCCGTTCACAGGTCCCGGCAGCACCGCGATGGCGGTGACGATCGGCGCCGCCACCTGCTGGTCGCCCCAGAACTGGGCGGTGTTCACGTTCGACGCGGGGACCTGGCGCCTCGTGCACATGCAGCCCGCGTTCCTCATCCCCCCGCTGGTCGCGGTGGGCGGCGACCTGCGCGAGACGACCCCGATCTTCCGACCGGGCGATCCCCGGTGCGTGCCGTCGGGGGGCACGCACACGCGCACGTGGCACTGGGACGGCACGCGCTTCGTGCCGAGCGCATGGAAGGCGAAACGGGCGGCACGCACCTCGGCGACGTTCTACTCGCCGAGCCGGAACATCTCGTGCGAGATCAACGACGGCCGCCAGGGCGTCGGCACGTTCGTCTACTGCCAGACCTGGAAGCGACCCGAGAGCGTGAAGATGGGGCTCGACGGGCGCCTGAAGATCTGCCGCGACCGCAGCACCGCGTCGCCGCACTGCCTGGGAGATCCGGGCGAGGGCACACCGGTCCTCGGCTACGGCAAGCAGGTCGCGCTCAAGCACTTCCGCTGCCGCTCGGAGCACGCGGGCGTCACCTGCACGGTCATCAAGACCGGCAAGGGCTTCTTTATCGACAAGACCGCCGTCCGGCGAGTCGGCTGACTCAGCTTGCGACGAGCACGTTGACGCGCTCGAAGCGCGCGTCGCTCGCGCCGTGCAGACGCGCACCGCTCGCGACGAGCTCGCGCAGGTAGGCGACGGTCTCCCCCGAGATCCGCTCGCCGGGCAGCAGCGCGGGGATGCCCGGCGGGTAGCCGGCGATCGCCTCGCACGAGATGCGGCCCACGGCGTCGTCAACGCCGACGACCTCCGCGACGCCCAGGAACGCCTCGCGCGGCGGCACCGCCATCTCGTTGCGCAGCGAGGCGGGCGGACGGACGATCGCCGAGACCGTGCCGCTGGTCGCGATCCGCTTGACGATCTCCTCGAGGTCGCCGGCCAGACGCAGCAAGGTCTCGCGGCGCTCGCCGAGGCCCACGAGGAAGACGAGCGTCGCCTGGGTGGCGAGCTCGGGGATCGCGTCGTACGAGCGGCGCAGCGCGTCGGCGACCTCGTAGCCGGTGCGGCCGGTCTCACGGACGTCGACGACGATGCGCATCGGGTCGTAGCCGGCGACGCCGGGCCGCCCGACGAACTGGCTGTCGACGAGCGCGATGCCAGGGATCGTCGCGAGCTTCTCGCGGCACGCGTCGATCGCCTGGAGGGTCTCGTGCAGCAGCTGCTCGCCGTGCAGCGCGAGCTGGCGGCGCGCCCCGTCGAGCGAGGCCAACAGCAGCGACGACGGCGACGTGGAGCGCACGAGGCGCACGGCGCGCGCCAGCGCGTTCGCATCCACGCGCGAGTCGACCCCAACGTGGAGCATCGCGCTCTGGGTCAGCGAGCCGCCGATCTTGTGCGTGCTCGTGATCACGGCGTCGGCGCCGAGCGCGAGGGCGCTCGCCGGCAGCGCCTCGTGGAAGCCGAAGTGCGCGCCCCACGCCTGGTCGACGACGAGTGGCACGCCGGCGGCGTGGGCGACCTCGATGCAGCCTCCAACCTCGGCCGCCATGCCGTAGTAGGTCGGCGACACGATGAACGCCGCGCGTGCGTCCGGCGTCTCGGCGAGCGCGGCCTCGAGCGACGCGGGCTCGACGCCGTGCGCCATGCCGAGCTCGGCGTCGTACTCGGGCGGGACGAACGCGGGCACCCCGCCGGAGAGCACGAGCCCGTCGATCAGCGACGCGTGCGAGTTGCGCTGGGCGACGATCCGCGTGCCCAGCGGCGCGAGCGCCAGGCAGAGCGCGTGATTGCCCTGCGTGGCGCCGTTGGTCAAGAACCACGTCCGCGCCGCGCCGTGAGCCTCGGCGGCGAGCCGCTCGGCCTCCTCGTACGGCGTCGGCGAAGGGCCGATGTCGACGCCCCAGATGTCCTGCGGGATGTCGAGCCACAGCGCGCGCTCGCCGATCCCGAAGCGCAGGCCGGGGTCGGCGCCCTGGCCGCCCTTGTGGCCGGGGACGTGGAAGCGGCCAGGGCCGCGGGTCCCGTACCCGATCACCGCGTCGAGGTAGGGAGCCGACGGCTGTTCTCTCATGCGTGGCCGGCCGTGCGCAGCAGCTCGGCGCGTACGAACCCGTCGAGGTCGCCGTCGAGCACGCGCTGGGCGTCGCCGACCTCGAAGTTCGTGCGGTGGTCCTTGACCATCGTGTACGGGTGCAGGACGTAGGAGCGGATCTGCGAGCCGAAGTTGACGTCCTGGGCCTGACCCTTCTCGGCGGCGATCTCCTCGCGGCGCTTGGCCTCCTCGCGCTCGAGCAGCTTGGCCCGCAGCATCTTCATCGCGGTGTCCTTGTTGGCCGACTGCGAGCGCTCGTTCTGGCACTGCACGACGATGCCACTCGGCTTGTGGGTGATCCGCACCGCCGAGTCGGTCTTGTTGACGTGCTGGCCGCCCGCACCGGAGGCCCGGTACGTGTCGATCTGGAGGTCGTCGTCCTCGATCTCGACCTCGCCGATGTCGTCGACGACAGGCGCGACCTCGACACCCGCGAACGACGTCTGGCGGCGGTGCGCGGCGTCGAACGGCGACAGCCGGACGAGCCGGTGCACGCCCTTCTCGGCGCTGAAGAGGCCGTACGCGTTCTCGCCGGACGCGCGGAAGGTGGCCGACTTGATGCCCGCCTCCTCCCCGGGCGACGCTTCGAGCAGCTCGACCTCCATGCCGCGCCGCTCGGCCCAGCGCATGAGCATGCGCAGGACCATCTCGGCCCAGTCCTGGGCGTCGGTGCCGCCCGCGCCCGCGTTGACGGTAACGAGCGCGTCGCCGGCGTCGTAGCGGCCCGAGAACAGGCGCTCCTCCTCGAGCTCGGCGAGGTGCTCCTCGACCGAAGTCATCTGCCCGGCGACCTCGTCGGCGAGCGAGTCGTCCTCCTCGGCCAGCTCGGTAAGCGCCTCGAGATCGTCGACGTCGGACTGCAGCGAGCGCCAGCGCTCGAGGCGCCGCGTGGCCCGCGCGTGCTCCGCGCTGACCTGCGCGGCGGCCTGCTGGTCGTCCCAGAACCCGGGCGCCTGCATCTGCTGCTCGAGCTCGCCGATGCGCTTGGCGACGGCGTCGTCGTCGAAGCCCGAGCGCAGGACGTCCCACTGCCGGCTAATCGCCTGCAGCCGCTGGGGAATCGGGAGCGTGTCGGATGCACCGGCCATGGCCGGTGTCCAAGCTAGCAGCGCTCAGGGATCCTGCGGGGTCGGGAAGCTCCCGCCGTCGATGAGCTCGACCCGGTAGCCGTCCGGATCGGCGACAAAGCAGATTCGTCCGACGTCCTCGCGGCCGCCCGGCGCGTAGGGCGGCTTCTCGGGCTCGACGCCCTGCTCGGCAAGCTTCGCGAGCAGGCCGTCGAGGTCGTCGACGGTGACGGCGAGGTGGTTGTAGCCGTCGCCGAGGTCGTATGGCTCCTCGCGGCCGACGTTGACGGTGAGCTCGAGGCGGTCGCCGTCCCCGGGCAGGCCCATGTAGATGTTGTAGGCCTGCCCGAAGTCGAGCTTGCCGCGGCGCTCGAAGCCGAGCGATTCGTAGAAGCGCACCGAGGCGTCGATGTCGCGCACGCGTACGCAGGTGTGGACAAGGGCGAGCATGTCAGGACCGTAACGCGATGGTCACCGCGGCGGCGGCCAGATCCGTAGCGTGCCGCGACATGCCCAGCTCCTCGCTCAATCGCCGCCAGTTCCTTCGCGCGGGTGCCGCCGCCGGCGCCGGGCTCGTCGCGTTCCCCGGCCGTGCGCCCGCCTTCATCCGCTCGCGCCCGCAGCTCACCCACGGCATCCAGAGCGGCGACGTCACCGCCGACTCCGGCTTCGTGTGGGCGCGCGCCGACCGCGCGAGCCGGATGCTCGTCGAGGTCTCGCCGACGCCTCGCTTCAACCACGGCCGGGGCCGGGTGGGGAGCGCGCTGCTCACGCCCGATCACGACTTCGCCGGCAAGGTCTTCGTCGACCACCTGCCGCCGGGCCAGCAGGTCTTCTACCGCGTGACGCTCGAGGACTTCGGCGGCGTGCGCTCCGAGCCGCTGGTCGGCTCCTTCCGCACCGCACCGCGGTCGCGGCGGGACGTCTCGTTCACCTGGAGCGGCGACCTGGCCGGGCAGGGCTGGGGCATCAACCCCGACATCGGCGGCTACCGGATCTTCAAGACGATGGCCGGCCTCGAGCCCGACTTCTTCCTGTGCAGCGGCGACACGATCTACGCCGACAACCCGCTGAGCCCGACGGTCCCGCTGCCCGGCGGCCGGACCTGGCGCAACATCGTCGCTCCGGGGAAGGAGAAGGTGTGCGAGACGCTCGACGAGTTCCGCGGAGCCTTCGCGTACAACCTTCTCGACGAGAACCTACGCGCGTTCGCGGCCACCGTCCCCCAGATCAACCAGTGGGACGACCACGAGGTCCACAACAACTGGTACCCGGGCCAGACCCTCGCGGACGACCGCTACACCGAGAAGCGCACCGACGTGCTCGCTGCGCGCGCGAAGCAGGCGTTCTTCGAATGGCTGCCGATCGGCTCGCAGCGGCGCGACGAGGTCGGGCGCATCTACCGCAAGATCTCGCACGGCCCGCTGCTCGACGTCTTCATGCTCGACATGCGGACCTACAAGGACCCGAACGGGACGGACCTCTACGCGGATCCCACGATCGGCCTGCTCGGCCAGGCCCAGCGGGAGTGGCTCAAGCGCGAGCTCGCCGCGTCAAGAGCGACGTGGAAGCTGATCGCCAACGACCTGCCACTCGGTCTCGTCGTGCCCGACACGCCCGGCACGATCGAGGGCGTCGCGCAGGGCGACAACGGTCCGCCGCTCGGGCGCGAGCTCGAGTTCGCCGAGGTCCTGCGGTTCGCCCACCAGCGGGGCGTCACCGGGATGGTCTTCGTCACCACCGACGTGCACTACACCTCCGCGCACCACTACGACCCCGCGCGGGCGGCAATCGGCGACTTCACGCCGTTCTGGGAGTTCGTGTCCGGCCCGCTGAACGCCGGCGCATTCGGGCCCAACACGCTTGACCTGACCTTTGGTGGGCAGACGATGTTCGCCAAGGCACCGCCGGCGCCCAACGTCTCGCCGGCGGACGGCTTTCAGTTCTTCGGCCACGTTGCGATCGACGGGCACAGCGAGGTGATGACGGTGACGCTCTACGACCTCGACGGAAACTCGCTGTTCAGCGTCGATCTGGACCCGTCATGAACTGAGCAATCCGTCATGAACTGAGCAACTTTGGAGAAGCCAGTCGGGCGGCCTCCGACTTACCGTGATCCCCGCATGGTTCACATCACCCCATCGGAGGATCACCAAATGCTCAACCAGGTCAACGGCGTCGGCGTGTGGGTTCGCGACCTCGACGAGGCGCTCGCCTTCTACACCGAGAAGCTCGGCTTCGAGGTGCGCGAGGACGTCACGCTGCCCGAGGTCGGCAACTACCGCTGGCTCACGGTCGGCGCCCCCGGGCAGCCGGAGCTGTCGTTCGCGCTGAACGTCCCCGGCCCGCCGTTCAACGGCGACGTGAGCGACGGCATCAAGACGCTCATGGCCGAGGGCGTGCTCTCCGGCCTCTTCTTCACCGTCGAGGACTGCCGCGCGAGCGCCGAGTGGCTCAAGGGCCGCGGCGTGACGCTCGACCAGGAGCCGACCCAGGTTCCTTACGGCATCGAGGCCGTACTGCACGACCCGTCCGGGAACTCGATCAGGGTCGTCCAGCGCTCGATCTAGCGAAGTGCCGCGGTGCCGTCAGGCGCCGTGGCACCATGAAGGTGACTTCACCGTGCCATGGGGCTATGCCCCATGGCACTTCTTAAATTTCTTGCCCGAGCCGCACCAGCACGGGTCGTTGCGGCCGATCTGCTCGACCGCGGCGACCCGCCGCTGCTCGATGACCGGAGCCGGCTCGGGCTCCTCGGCGTAGGCGTTCGGGTCGCCCGCCGCTGCCTCGGCCAGCGCACTGGGCTGCGCGGTGCCGACGCCTCCCGAGTAGGTGACGCGGCCGCCGCCGGTCGACGAGCCCGTCGGCGTGTACTGCTGCTGCGCCGCCGCGGGATCCTCGCCCTCGATCTCCACCTCGACGTGGAAGATCATCCGCGAGAAGTCCGACCAGATGGTGTTCATGAGGTCGGAGAAGAGCGTGAACGCCTCGTTCTTGTAGGCGACGAGCGGCTCGATCTGGGCGAACCCGCGCAGGTGGATGCCCTCGCGCAGGTAGTCCATGTCGTAGAGGTGCTCGCGCCAGCGGTTGTCGATGATCTGCAGCAGCAGGTAGCGCTCGAGCGCGCGCATCAGCTCGTCGCCGAGCTCCTTCTCGCGCTGGTCGTACAGCTCCACCGCGTCGTTCGACAGGCGCTGGACGAGCTCGTCGCGGCCGAGGCTCTCGGCGGTGACCTCTGCGGCGGTGAGGCGGACCGGGTAGATGTCCTCGAGCGCGGTGAAGAGGCCCTCGAGGTCCCAGTCCTCGACGAACTCGGCGCCCGCGTACTCGTCGACGAGGCGCTCGATGACGCTCGCGATCTCCTGGCGCGCCTGGTCGCCCATGTCGCGGCCCTCGAGCACCTGGTCGCGGTACTCGTAGACGATCCGGCGCTGCTCGTTCATGACGTCGTCGTACTCGAGCACGCGCTTGCGGATGAGGAAGTTCTGCTCCTCGACCTTGCGCTGGGCCTTCTCGATCTGCTTGGTCAGCATCCCGGCCTCGATGGGCTCCTCGTTGCCCTCCTCGTCGGTGCTGCCGAGCCGGTCGAGGATGCGGTAGATGCGGTCGCCCGCGAACAGGCGCACGAGGTCGTCCTCGGCCGAGAGGAAGAAGCGCGACTCGCCGGGGTCGCCCTGGCGGCCGGAGCGGCCGCGAAGCTGGTTGTCGATGCGCCGCGACTCGTGGCGCTCGGTGCCGACGATGAACAGGCCGCCGGCCTCGAGCACCTTCTCGCGGCTGTCGTCAACGCGCGCCTCGATCGCGGGGAGGATCTCGGCGAAGCGCTCGTCGTAATCGGGATCACCGGGCTTGAGGCCGAGCTTGGCGAGCTCGAGGCGCGTGAGGTGCTCGGGATTGCCGCCGAGCTTGATGTCGACGCCGCGGCCGGCCATGTTGGTGGCGATGGTGACCGCGCCGATCTGCCCGGCCTCGGCCACGATCTCGCCCTCGCGCTCCGCGTGCTCGGGCTTGGCGTTGAGGACCGTGTGCGCGATCCCCTTGCGCTTCAGCCGATCGGAGAGGAGCTCTGAGACCTCGACGGAGATGGTGCCGACGAGGACCGGCTGCTCGTTGCTGTGGCGGTCCTCGATCTCGTTGATGACCGCATTCCACTTGCCGTCCTTGGTCTTGTAGACCTGATCGTTGCGGTCGTCGCGGACCATCGGCATGTTCGTCGGGACCTGCACCACGCCGAGCTTGTAGATCTTCATGAACTCGGTCGCCTCGGTCAGGGCGGTGCCGGTCATCCCCGAGAGCTTGTCGTACATCCGGAAGTAGTTCTGCAGGGTGATCGTCGCGAGCGTCTGGTTCTCCTCCTGGATCCGGACGCCCTCCTTCGCCTCGACCGCCTGGTGCAGCCCCTCCGACCAGCGCCGGCCCTCGAGGATGCGGCCGGTGAACTCGTCGATGATCTTGACCTCGCCGTCGATCACCGCGTAGTCGACGTCGCGCTTGTAGAGCGACTCGGCCTTCAGCGACTGGATGAGGTGGTTGACCATGTGGCCGTTCTCGGCGCGGTACAGGTGGTCGATGCCGAGGAACTTCTCGGCCTTGGCCACGCCGCGCTCGGTGACCGAGACGGTCTTGTGCTTCTCGTCGAACTCGAAGTCGAAGTCGGCGACGAAGTCCTTCTTGGCGCGCGGGTCCAGGCCCTCGGGCTTCTTGCCCGGCTCCATCACGCGCGCGAGCTTGGCGAACTGCTGGTAGAGCTCGGCCGCCTGCTCGGGGGCGCCGGAGATGATCAGCGGCGTGCGCGCCTCGTCGATGAGGATGTTGTCGACCTCGTCGACGATCGCGAACGGGTGGCCGCGCTGGACCTTCTCCTCCAGCGCGGTGGCCATGTTGTCGCGCAGGTAGTCGAAGCCGAACTCGGAGTTGGTGCCGTAGGTGACGTCGGCCGCGTAGGCCTCCTTGCGCTCCGCGTACGGCATCATGTTGCGGATGAAGCCCGCGCGCATGCCGAGCTTCTCGTACACCGGGCCCATCCATTCGGCGTCGCGCTTCGCCAGGT
>Ga0081455_10003675_pt1 | contig 17556 bp, 14 predicted proteins | sample TabmetS3T2R1_FD_70207 | JGI IMG/M metagenome (GOLD analysis project Ga0081455, IMG submission 70207) | Tabebuia heterophylla rhizosphere microbial communities from the University of Puerto Rico - S3T2R1 | ecosystem: Host-associated > Plants > Roots > Rhizosphere ...
CTGATCGCCGAGCCGGCCACCCTGGCGCAGACGCTGACGGCGCTGCGGCCCGTCCGGGGGAAGCTGTGACCGTCGCCCTTGCCAGGCTCGCCGAGCTGGTCGAGCGCGAGAGCGGGATCGTGGTCAAGGAGTCGCAGATGCAGGCGCTCGTCGCGGCGCTGCGCCGGGTTTCGCCTGAAACCACCGCCGAGGCCCTGCTCGCCGGGGACGACCCGATCGAGCACTCCCTGCTGCTTGGCCGCCTGGTCGACCAGCTGGCGGTTCAGGAGACCTTCTTCCTGCGTGAACCGAGCGAGTTGGAGGCGATCGACTGGGATCGGTTGCTGGCGCTCGCCCGGGCGCGCGGCGCCGGCGAGGTCAGCGTCTGGGTGGCGGCCTGCGCTTCGGGTGAGGAGGCCTACTCGGTGGCGATGCTGGCGACCGAGGCATTCGGACATGGGCGTCCGCCGGTCTCGATCCTCGCCACCGACATCTCGGCGACGGCTCTGCGTCGCGCCGAGGATGGCGTCTACTCGGAACGTTCGGTCCGCGAGCTCAGTCCGCAACGCCACGATCGATTTCTCGTTCGCGAGGGGAGGCGGAGCGTCGTCGGTGAACAGTTGCGCTCACTGGTCCGGCTCCGCCGCCACAATCTCGTCGCCGAACCGTCACCGCCCCCGGGCGAGGTTCCCTTCGATCTGGTCCTCTGCCGCAACGTCCTGATCTACTTCGGCTCCGACACCGCCGAGCGGGTTGTCGGATCGCTGCGATCGGCGCTGCATCCGGGCGGCGACCTGATCCTCGGCGCGGCCGACCGCCTGGCGAGCTCGGCTCGACGCCTCGGTGCGATCGCGGCCGGCGACGCGACGCCTGCCCGCGGGCGGCAGGCGACCAGGTCCCGTCGACCGCGGACGCCACGGGCCAGACATCGGTCGTCGGCAAAGCGAGTCATGGCGGAGGATCCACTCGACGCCGAGGCCAATTTCGTGCGGGGTTTGAGCGCGCTCGCCGACGGCGATCCGCAGGCGGCGGTCGAATCGCTCCGGCGCGCCCTCTACGTCGAGCCGTCCTTCGCCCTGGCGGCCTTTCAGCTCGCCCGCGCTCACGATCTTCAGGGCGACGAGCAGGCGGCGCGACGGGCCTACGCGCGGACGCTGCGGGCCCTCGCGAGCGACACGGACCGATCCCGTCTGCTCATCCGGCCGGGTGACGTCGGTGAGATCGCCGCCGCCTGCCGGGCCCGCCTCGCCCGCCTTTAGAGACAAGTTCATACGCCTGGCTCCAGTCGAGCGCCGGAAACGCCGATAGCGAGGGCAATATGAGCGTCGCGGACGGTCTTATCCTGCTGGTCGGGTCGAGCCTCTTGCTGTGGTTGGCGCTGCTTGGCCTCGCGCTTGCCCGCAAGCTGCGTCGTGATCGACGCGAGTCGCGATCGGTCGTGCGGCGAGCCGGCTACGAGGCTGTGCTCGCCACCGCCGACGTCGACGCGATCGCGGGGGTCTTCAGCGCTGCCGGTGGCACCGAGGCGCAGATGGACCTCGCGGCTTCGATCGACCTCATGCACGCGACGCTCGCGCCGGCGAAGTTCGAGGCGATCGGTCGCGGGATGGAAGCGTCGTCGCTGCCGCCGAAATTAAGCGCCGACCTCAGGTCCCGGCGGCCGATCACCCGGGCGCGAGCCGCGTTTCTGCTTTCGCGGCCCGGAACCGCGGCGGTGGTCGAGCAGATCGCGCCGCTGCTGAGCGATCCCGATCCCGACGCCCGTCTCGTCGCCTGCTCCGGACTCGCTCGTGCCGCGACGCCGCAGGCCGCCGAGCTGTTGATCGAGGGGCTGGCGGTGAAGGCCGTGCCCCCGGAGCGGATCATCGAGCGACTTGGCGCGCCCTGGGCCGTGGAGACGATCGTCTCGACACTCGAAGACGGCTCCGCCCCGATCTTGAGTCTCCCCACGAACCTTCCGCGGCGGGCCCGTCGGGAGGAGCTCGAGGCGAGCCTCGCGCGGGCCTTGGGCCTCGCTCGTGATCCCCGCGCCGCCGCTCCGCTCGCCGCGCTCCTGCGCGGCGATTCGGTCGAGGTGCGGATCTCCGCCGCGCGGTCGCTCGGGCGCGTCGGCGGACGCGAGTGTGTTCCGGCGCTGATCGCGGCGCTCTCCTCGGAAGTCTGGGCGGTGCGGGCGCAGGCAGCGAAATCGCTCGGCACCCTTGGCGCCGCCGATGCGTTGGAGCCGCTCGAGCACTGTCTTTCAGATCGAGCCTGGTGGGTCAGGGCCAATGCGGCCCGCGCCCTCCGTGAGCTCGGTGATCCGGGAATCGAGGCGCTCCGACGGGCGGTCGAGCACGAGGATCGCTACGCGGCCGATCGAGCGCGTGAGCAGCTCGCGCTCCATGCGGTGGTCGCGGCGCGGATGGCGGCGTGATGGACCCGTTCGAAGGCTTCCTGCACGGCTTCAACGTGTTCATGCTGTCCTACGTCCTCGTCCTCCAACTGATCTACACGGTCCTCGCGATCGCGGGCTGGCGGGCGATCGAGAACTACGTCAAGCGCAGGCCTGTGCGTGACTACCGATCGGTCGCCGAGTCGGAGATGAGCATGCCGGTCTCGATCCTCGTCCCGGCCTACAACGAGGAGCCGTCGATCGTCGCTTCGCTGCGCTCGCTGCTGGGGTCGCAGTTCATCGAATTCGAGATCGTCGTCATCAACGACGGGTCCAAGGACGGGACCCTGGCAGTGCTGAAGGAGGCGTTCGGCTTGGTCGAGGTCGGCCGGGTCCCGCGCTCGAACCTCCCCACGCAACGGGTCCGCGCCGTCTACGCGAGTCCGCTGGAGCCGCGGATCGTCGTCATCGACAAGGTGAACGGTGGCAAGGCAGACGCGCTCAACGCAGGCATCAACCACGCCAATTTCCCGCTCTTCTGCGCGATCGACGGCGACTCGATGCTGGACGCGGGTGCGCTTTCGCGACTCGTCTGGGAGTTTCAGGCGGCGCCGGAGACGGTCGCCGTCGGCGGGATCGTCCGGGTGGTCAACGGATCCATGTTCGAGAACGGGCGCCTGGTCCAGGTCCGCACGCCCCGAAACCTGCTTGCCAACCTGCAGATCGTCGAGTACCTGCGCGCCTTCCTCGGCGGCCGCGTCGCTTGGTCGAAGAGCGGCATGCTGATGATCATCTCCGGCGCGTTCGGCCTTTTCCGGCGCGACGTCTGTGTCGAGGTCGGCGGCTATGACACGACCACGGTGGGTGAGGACGCCGAGCTGGTGCTGCGGCTGCATCGCCATCAGCGGGAACGGGGAAAGCCCTGCCGGATCACGTTCTTCCCCGACCCGATCTGTTGGACCGAGTGCCCGGAGGATCTCCGGACGCTGGTGCGCCAGCGGGACCGCTGGCAGCGCGGGATCATCGAGATGATCGCCCGCCACCGAGCGATGCTGTTTCGGCCACGCTTCGGGCGGATCGGCTGCGTCGCGATGCCTTACTTCCTCGTCTTCGAGGTGATCGGGCCGACGATCGAGTGCGTCGGCTACACCTTGTTCGTGCTCGCGGTCGCGCTCGGGATCATCCCGCTGCAGTTCGCGCTCGCGTTCCTGGCCATCGCCTTGACCTACGGCCTCGTCCTCAGCTTTCTCGTCATCCTCATGGAGGAGCGAGCCTTCCGTCGCTACCCGGGCTGGAGCGATCTGATGCGGCTCGCGGTCTGTGCGGTGGTCGAGAACATCGGCTACCGCCAGTTGCTCGCGGTGGTGCGGATGCGGGCGTGGTACACGCTTGCCCGGGGAAACCAGCACTGGGGCGAGATGACGCGCAAGGGGTTCGGTCCGCTGCTCCCCGGCGGCGCGGTCGAGACCGTGGAGGCGGGCCTCGACCCGACCGCCGACCCGGTCCTCGCCGGGGAGACTCCGGCCGAGCTTTGAAGAGAAGGTCAGGCGTGTCGGGCTAACCCGCCTCGTCGGCGGCGGGGGGAGCGGTGGGATCGGAGCCCTCTTCGCCCAATTTCTCGCGGGCGATGAAGTCCTCGGCGAGCAGCAGGTTGTCGCGCGAGCGCTCGACCACGTTCAGTAGGTCGCCCATCAGCGCGACCTCCTCGACCTGCTCCTTGACGAACCACTGCAGGAACTGCTCGGCGCGGTAGTCCTTCAGTTCGCGGGCGAGCTCGAAGAGGGAGAAGATCTCGTCGCTGACCCGTTTCTCCTGGGCGAGGGCCATCTTCACCGGCTCGGAGCCGTCGGCGTAGGTGGTCGGGTGCGACTTGATGTCGGGGATCTGGACCTCCTCGCCGACATCGAGCAGGTAGCGGATCATGATCATCGCGTGCTCGCGCTCCTCGAGCGCCTGCCGGTAGAAGAAGGCGGCGAGGCGGGGCAGCGTTTCGGCGTCGTAGTAGACGGCGGCGGCGACGTACTGCTGGGAGGCGGCGAACTCGTTCGAGATCTGCTCGTTGAGGGCGGCAGCGAAGGATTTCTTTTTGGCCATCGTGTCGTGGCTCCTTTACGTGTTGTCGCTCAGGGCGAGCGGCTGAGACGATCCACGAGCAACGTAGCCGAAAGGCAAAGTTCGGTTTCCCTACGTAGGGATTCGGCTCGCCTAACCGATATGCAGGGAAAACTCAGCCGCTCCAGCGGAAGCCGAGCGCTTCGATGCGGGGCTCCAGCGGGCTCGACGGCAGCCCTGGGGCGGTCGCCTGCTGGGGATCGTTGTAGCCGCTCGGAGCGGTGTCGTTCGGCGTGTCCGGGTGGAAGATCGAGGCGAGGTACTGGATCTGCCCGCGACCTGGGCCGAGCTCGGTCTGGCCGCCGCCGTAGGCGCCGATGCCACGTTCCTCGCAGTAGTCGTAGGTGGCGAAGAGGTTGGCGATCGGGCCGAAGCGCGACGGCTTCACGTTCACCGTGCGCGGCGGTGACCACGGCATCGCCTCGATGTCGGCGATCGAGTGGATCGGCGCGTCCCAGGTGACCCGCTCGTGGACCGGGTCGAGCAGCGGCCGCGTCTCGTCGGTCACGTCGGGGTCCTCGAGCCAGGCGTCCGGGAAGGCGGCGATCAGCTTCGCGTAGAGCTCGGGGTCGGTGATCACGTCGACCGGGGTGCCTTTGTAGAAGCCCTTCAGGTCGAGCGAGTCGACCGCGCCGGTGGAGACGAGCGCCTCGATCAGCTCGTCGTCCCAGTCGTTGAAGGGGTCGAGCTTGAAGCGGAGCGTCGGATAGACGGCGAGCCGGTCCTCGACCGGTTTGATCGATGACTTTTCCTCCGGCGAGAACCCGGCCAGGCGCAGCGAGGAGACGAAGTTGACCGCCCGCGGCTCGCGGCCGAGCGCCGAGGAGAGGTTCGTCCCCGCTTGGCGCAAGGCCAGGTCGAGCGCTGCCGACTCGTAGGCCCAGCGGCGGTAGTCGCGCGAGACGTCGCCGCGCTCGGGGGCGCCGGCCGGAAAGAGGTCGATCCCGTCGAGCAATTTCGAGAACTCGTCGAAGGTGCCGGAGTGGGCGAGCCCGGCGGGCGGCCCGTGGCTCTGCTGGCCGATGTGGTCGACCGGGTCGTAGACCACGTCTTCGCCGATGCCCTCCTCGCCGCCACCGCGCAGCTTCACCACCGTGGTCAGCCGTTCGAACTCGCCGATCGCGAATTCGAGCCCTTCGAAGGCGCACTCCTCGACCTCGAGCGGCAGGTCCTTGATCGCGTCGTAGGAGGCCATCGCGCCCGAGCCTAACCGGCGTCCCTGTCGAGGGCGACGCGCAGCGTCTTCAGCTCGCGGTCGGAGCCGCCGCGGACGTAGCCGCCGTGGGCGATCGACTCGCGGATGTAGGAGAGCGTCTCGGCGGTGAGCCGCTCGCCGGGGAGGACGTTGGGGATCCCCGGCGGGTAGGCGGCGAGCCCCTCGGCGGCCACGCGGCCGGCCGCGTCCTCGAAGGGGATCACCTCCTGCGGGCCGAGGTAGGCCTCGCGCGGGGTCATCACCAGCTCGCCCCAGGGCGGCGGCGGGGCCAGTTTCTCCTGCGGCGGGCCGGGTTCGGCTTCCAGTTCGCCGACGGCGGCGCGCATCGCCGTGACCAGCCGCTCGCCGGTCGCCGCGGCAGGCTCGCCGAGGCCGAAGATCGCGACCACCACGTTCTCCGAGTAGAGCTCGAGGTCGATCCCGTGCGAGTAGAAGATCTTCCGCGCCAGCCGGTAGCCGGTCGAGCCGGTGCCGCGGACGTCGATCGAGAGCCGCAGTGGGTCGAGCGCGGCGATCCCGGGCCGGCCGACCATCGACTCATCGAGCACGGCGAGGCCGGGGATCTCGAGGATCGCCTCGCGCGTGCGGGTGATCGCCGCCAGCGTCTCGTCGAGCAGCTCGCGCCCGTGCACCGCCGCCTGCCGGCGCGCCGCGTCGAGTGACCCCGAGAGCAGCCCGCTGGGGCTCGTCGTTTCGACCAGGCTGACGCAGCGGTCGACGACCGCCGGGTCGATCCGGTCGCCGTGGCCGAGGTGCAGCATCGCCGCCTGGGTGAGGCTGCCGACGATCTTGTGGGTCGAGGAGGTGACCAGGTCGGCGCCGAGCGAAAGCGCGTCGGGCGGCAGATCGGGGTGGAAGTGGAGGTGGGCGCCCCAGGCCTCGTCGACGATCAGCGGCAGGTCGCGCGAGTGGGCGACCTCGACCAGCGCCGCGACGTCGGCGCAGGCGCCGAAGTAGGTGGGCGAGACGACCATCGCGGCGACCGCGTCGGGGGTCGCGTCGAGCGCCGCCGCGAGGCTCTCCGGCGTCAGCCCGTGGGCGATGCCGAGCTCCGGGTCGAGCTCCGGCGCGACGAAGCTCGGCCGCATCCCGTTCAGCACCAGCCCGTCGATCACCGAGGAGTGCACGTTGCGCTGGACGACGACCCGATCGCCCATGTGGCCGAGCGCCATGCAGGTCGCGTGGTTGCCCTGCGATGCCCCGTTGATGAGGAACCAGCTGCGCTTCGCCCCCCAGGCATCGGCGGCGAGCAGCTGTGCCTGCTGGAAGGGCGTCGGTTCGGGCCCGATGTCGACGCCCTCGGTCACCGAGGGGATGTCGTTGATCAGACCGGTCATCCCGACCAGGGCCACCATCGCCGGGTCGGCACCGATCCCGCCCTTGTGCCCCGGCACCTGGAAACGGCCGGGCTCACGGGCTGAGTACTCGAGCATCGCGTCGACGAACGGGGTCTTGGACTGTTTGGAGTCAGCCATCAGGCGAGTCTAAACACGGCGACATGCCGCCTTAGGCAGACTGCACGCGGATGGAGCACACACGTCTCGGTTATTGGATCGAAGAGGCGGGAGACGTCACCCCGCGCCCGCTGCTGGACGCGGATCGCGACGCCGACCTGCTGATCGTCGGCGGTGGCTACACCGGCATGTGGACGGCGTGGCACGCCCACCGGCTGGCGCCGGAGGCGCGCATCGTCCTGCTCGAGTCCGAACCGGTCTGCGGGCGCGGGCCGAGCGGCCGCAACGGCGGCTTCTGCGAGGCGATGTGGACCTCGCTGGCCTCGATGCGGGCGCGCTGGGGCGACGCGCCGGCGCTCGCCGTCGCCGTCGCCGCCGAGGAGGCGGCGCTCCGGATCGCCCGCTTCTGCGCCGACGAGGGCGTCGACGCCTGGTACCGCCAGGGCGGCTACCTGCAGGTTTCGACCAGCCCCGCCCACGACGGCATCGACGTCGACGCGATCGAGGCCTGCCGGGCGCTCGGCGTCGCCGACAAGCTGCGCGCGGTCGACGCCGCCGAGGTCCAGGGCCGCTGCGCCTCGCCCGCCTTCCGGGCCGGGGCGATCGAACCGATCGCCGCCACCGTCCAGCCCGCCCGCCTGGCGCTCGGCCTGCGCCGGCGCCTGATCGAGGAGGGCGTCGAGATCTATGAGTCCTCACCGGTGCGCCGCTTCCGCGAGGCGCCCGACGCGGTCGAGGCCACCGTCGCCACCGGGGCGCGCGTCCGCGCGCCCCGGGGAGTTCTGGCGATCGGCCCGGCCGCCAAATCGGCCCGCGGCCCGTTGCGCAACCACCTCACCGTCGCCTCCTCCCACATCGTGATCACCGAGCCGGTTCCCGACGTGATCGAGAAGATCGGCTGGACCGGGGGCGAGGCGATCACCGACGGCCGCTCGCTCGTCCACTACTTCCGCACCACCCCGGACGGTCGGATCGCCTTCGGCTGGGGCGGCGGCCGGATCATGATGGGCGCCCACCTGCGCGGCCGCGCCGAGGTCGACGCCGACGTCGTCGCCGCCCAACGGGTCCACATGCTCGACTACTTCCCCGATCTCGCCGGCCGCCGCGTCACCCACGCCTGGGGCGGCCCGATCGACGCCTCGCCGACCCACCTGCCGACCGTCACCAGCCTGCCCGGCGGCCGCGCCTTCGCCGCTGCCGGCTACACCGGCAACGGCGTCGGCCCCAGCAACATGGTCGGCCGCACCCTCGCGTCCGTGGCCCTCGACCGCCGCGACGACGCCAGCCGCCTCGCCTTCGTCGACGGCGCCACCCCCCGCGTCCCGCCCGAGCCCTTCCACTGGATCGGCGGCGAAGCGATCCGCGCCGCAATCGAAGCCAAGGAGAACGCCGAGATGGCCGGAAGAGTCCCTAGCAAGCTCTCACGAGCCGTGGCTGGCGTCCCGAAGCTAATCGGGTTTCATATCGGCCGGTAGCGAGGGCAGGGGGTCCCTCGAACGAGCGGATACTCAAACCCGGCGAAGCCGGGTTGGTCGGGCGAGGGACCCCCTGCCCTCGCCTACGCCGCCGCCTGCACCGGCGGCCCGGGCGGCGTCGGCATCGCGGCGCCCTCCTGGTCCGGCCGCACTTCCGCCAGCCGTTCGGCCCGCCGCTGCTGCCAGGTCGTGAAGACCATCGCCGCCACCGTGATCCCGAAGAGGATCATCGCGATGCAGTTGACCTCGACCGGGACGCCGCGTTGGAAGGCGCCGAAGATGTAGAGCGGGAAGGTCACCGTCGTCCCCGAGTTGAAGTTCGAGATCACGAAGTCGTCGATCGAGAGGGCGAAGGCCAGCATCGCGCCGGCGAAGATGCCAGGCATGATCAGCGGCAGCGTCACCAGCCGGAAGGTTTGGAACGGCGTCGCCCCGAGGTCCTTCGCCGCCTCCTCCAGCCGGCGGTCGAAGCCGATCAGCCGCGAGCGCACGACGATCACGACGAAGCTGATGCAGAACATGATGTGGGCGATCAGCAGGGTGGTGAAGCCGAGGGCCGGGGTGCCGAGGATGAGGAAGAAGGAGAGCAGCGAGGCGCCCATCACGATCTCCGGGGTGGCCATCGGGATGACGATCAGGAAGTTCGCCGCCCGCCGCCCGAAGAACTGATGCCGGACCAGGGCGATCGCCATCATCGTGCCGAAGACCGTCGAGATCACCGTCGCCAGCACCGCCAGTTTGATCGAGGTCCAGAGCGCTTCGTTCAGTTCCGGGATGCCGAAGACGTTCTTCCAATGCTCGAGCGTGAAGCCGACCCAGGTGAAGTTGTAGCGGCCCGCCGGATCGTTGAATGAGAAGACGAAGATGACCGCGATCGGGACCAGCAGGTAGACGATGACGAGGATGCCGACGATGCCGACCGCGTGCTCGCGCAGCCATCGCCAGACGCGCATTGGCGAGGATTCCGCGGCCGTCATGCTTTCGCTGCCTCCTCGCCCATCAACGCCTCCGAGCCGGCGAAGCGGATGTAGATCAGGACGATGATCAGGATGATCGCCATCAGCACGAAGGAGAGCGCCGCCGCCGCCGGGTAGTCGCTCTGTTTCAGATAGAGCGACTGGATCACGTTGCCGATCATCTGGTTGTCGGTGCCGCCGAGGAACGCCGCGTTGACGTAGTCGCCGGTGGCGGGAATGAAGGTCAGCAGGGTTCCCGCGACGACCCCCGGGGCCGAGAGCGGCAGGGTGACTTTGAAGAAGGCGGTGGCGGCGTTCGAGTAGAGGTCCTTGGCCGCCTCGACCAGCCGCATGTCCAGCCGCTCGAGGCTGGCGTAGATCGGCAGCACCATGAACGGCAGGTAGTTGTAGACCAGCCCGGAGATCACCGCGGGGGCGGTGGCGAGGACGCGGTGGTCGGGGGCGAGGCCGATGGCGTGCAGGACGTCCACCACCGGGCTTTCGTCGGAGAGGATCGTCACCCAGGAGATGGTGCGGATCAGGTAGGTGACGAAGAACGGCGCGATCACCGCCAGCAGCAGCGCGTGGCGCCATCTGCCCGCCTTGAAGGCGATCGTGTAGGCGAGCGGGTAAGCGAGCAGGAGGCAGATCAGCGTCGCCAACCCCGAGTAGATGAAGCTGCGGACGAACTGGGTGTCGTAGAGGCTGAGCGCGTCGGAGTAGTTCTGCCAGTGCCAATCGAACGGGTAGTAGGTGCCGAGGTTGACGTTGAGCGACAGCCTCCCCATGAAGTAGAGGGGGATGAGGAAGAAGACGATCAGCCAAGCGGTCCCCGGTAGCAGCAGGGCGTAGGGGATCCCGCGTCTTTTCAGCGCCGCCATCGGGCTATCCGTTCAGCACCGCGTTGAAGGCCCGGTTGATGTTCCGTTCTTCTTCGCCGGTCGGCGAGGGCTGGATCGAGCACTTCTTGGTGAACGAGGCCGGCGGGAAGATCAGTTTGTTTTCCGCGATTTCAGGTTCTTCTTTGAGCAGGACCTCTTTCGTCCCTTCGACCGGGCTGACGTAGTTGACGTAGGCCTCGATCTGCGCTTGGTAGACCGGGTCGTAGACGTAGTTGATCCAGGCCTCGGCCGCAGTCGGGTTCGGCGCCCCGACCGGGATCACCATGTTGTCCGACCAGAGGATGCAGCCTTCTTCCGGCATCCGCCATTCGATGTTCGGGTTGTCGGCCTGGAGCTGCACCGCGTCGCCCGACCAGCCGATCGCCGCGACCACGTTCCCGTTGGTCAGGTCGGCCGAGTAGTCGTTGCCGGTGAAGCGCCGGATCTGCCCCGATTCGGCCGCGCCCTTGATTTTTTCGATCGCTTTCAGCCAGTCGGCTTCGGTCGCTTTTTCGACGTCGACGCCTTCGCACTTCATGACCAGCGGAACGGTGTCGCGAAGTTCGTTCAGCATGTCGATTTTCCCCTTGTACTGGGGTTCGAAGAGGTCGCAGATCGAGTGGATGTCCGGCGCCAGTTCCTTGTTGACGATGATCCCGGTCATCCCCGACTGCCACGGTGCGGCGAAGTCGCGCCCGGGGTCATAGGAGGCGCCGCGCAGGTTGTCGACGAGGTTTTTCTGGAAGTTCGGGATCGCCGCCGGTTCGAATTCCTGCAGGTAGCCGAGTTCATTCATTTTGTTCGCCATCCAGTCGGTGACGACGAACAGGCTGCGACCGCCCGACTGACCGTTTGCCAACAGCGGCTGCATCTTGGCGAAGAACTCTTCGTTGGCGTTGACGTCTTCGACGTACTTGACCGAGACGCCGGTTTCCTTTTCGAAGTCGGGGACGGTCTTTTTGTCGATGTAGAGCGGCCAGTTGGAGATCGTCAGCTCGCCCGAGGGTTTGCCTTCGATTTTCACCCGGTTGCCGCTACCGCCGCCTCCCGCCGCCGTCGCGGGCGGCTCTTCGATGCCGCTGCCGCAGGCGCTCAGCGCGATGCATGCCACGAGCGCGGCCAGCGCCAGCGCCAGGCGGACGATCTGCTTCATGCCTTCACCTCCGTTTCGGCCGCGTCCTCCGGCCCCTCTGCCTCGCTCTCCTCGATCGCCTCCGCATCGACCACCACGTGCATGTGCTCGGGCTCCCAGCTAAGCACCACCCGGGCGCCGCCGCCGGGGAGCCGCTGGCGTTCTGACTCGTCCGCATTGGGGACGAGCACCGTCATCCGCACCCCTTCGCCGACGTCGACGACGATCTGGGTCGCGGTGCCGAGGTAGACCGAGCTGGCGACCACGCCCTCGACCGCCGGCTTGCCGTTCAGGATGCCCGCTGCGTCGACCGGCTCGACCCGCAGCTTCTCGGGCCGCACCACCGCAGCGCAGCCTTCGCCGGTGCCGAGCTCGCCGGTCTCGGCCGGCACCTCCTGCCCGCTGTCGAGCTTCACCACGCCGGCCCGGGCGACGGTCGCCGGCATCAGGTTGGAGACGCCGATGAAGCCGGCGACGAAGGTCGTCGTCGGCCGGTCATAGATCTCCTCGGGGACGCCGATCTGCTCGACCTTGCCGCGGTTCATCACCGCGATCCGGTCGGACATCGTCAGCGCCTCCTCCTGGTCGTGGGTGACGTAGACGAAGGTGATCCCGACCTCGCGCTGGATCCGCTTCAGCTCGACCTGCAGTTCCTTGCGCAGTTTCAGGTCGAGAGCGCCGAGCGGCTCGTCGAGCAGCAGCACCTTCGGCAGGTTGACCAGCGCCCGCGCCAGCGCCACCCGCTGCTGCATCCCACCCGAGAGCTGGTTCGGGCGCCGGTTCGCCTCGCCCGCCAGGCCGACCCGCTGCAGCTCGGCGGCGACCCGTTCGGCGGTCTCGTCCTTGCCGACCCGCTTGCGCTTCAGCCCGAAGGCGACGTTGGCCTCGACGCTGAGGTGGGGAAACAGCGCGTAGCTCTGGAAGACGGTGTTGGTCGGGCGCTTATGCGGCGGCGTCCCGGCGACCTCCTCGCCCTCGATCCGGATCCGCCCCTCGGTCGGCTGCTCGAACCCGGCGATCATCCGCAGCGTCGTCGTCTTGCCGCAGCCGCTCGGGCCGAGCAGGGTGAAGAATTCACCCCCGGGAAGGGTCAGGTCGAGGTCATCGACCGCGGTGAAGTCGCCGAAGCGCTTGGTCACGCCGCGCAGCTCAACACTCGCCTCATCGAACTGGCCGTTTTGCGAGCTCTCCATCTGTCCCCCTTCTATGCCGAACTACCCGTCCGCATGCACCACCAAAACCGGTCTCTGCGCCAGGTGCAGCAGCTTGTGCGGGGTCGAGCCGAGGATGAATCCTTTCAGCGCCCCCTCGCCGCCACCGCCGACGACGATCATCCGCGCGTCGTGCTCGTCGGCCGCCGCGATCAGCGCCTCGGTGGCGAGCTTCGGCACCAGCTCGACGTCGATCTCGGCGCCGTGTGCCTCGGCCCGGTGCCGGGCGTCGGCGGTCACCCGTTCGCCCAGCTCCTCGATCGCTTGCTCGTGGTCGGCGATCTCGCCGCCCCAGATACCAGGCGGCGCGTAGCCGAAGACGACGGTGACGTGGTCGTCCAGCGCGGCGGCCAGCGCCAGCGCCTCGTCGAGCGCTGCGTTGCCGCAGCTGGTGCCGTCGTAGCCGACGACGATCTCGCTCACCGGACCTCCTCCTTCTCCTCTTCCTCGGCTTCGTCGGCGACCGGCGGCGGCGGTGCCGCTTCGCCCTCGAGGAAGCCGTCGGGAACGACCCGCGGCTTCAGCTTGAAGAAGGCCGGCGCCTTGCGCCACTGGACGAACATCAAGACGATGCCGAGCAGTCCGAAGAAGACCGCGATCACCAACGGCGGCCCGAGGCCGAGCCAGGAGTCACCGGATTCTGATTCGGCGGGATCGGCGAGGTTGATCGCGTTTTCGATCAGCAGCCAGAAGAGGATCAGGCCGCCAAAGGCCGGGCCGACGCCGACGAAGAAGAAGTTCTTGACGCTGCGCAGCAGCTCGCGCCGGTAGTAGACGGCGCAGGCGATGCCGGTGAGGCCGATGTAGAAGGAAATCATCAGGCCCAGCGCCGCGAGGCTGTCGAAGAGGATGTCTTCGCTGACCAGGGTGAGGCCGACGTACCAGACGATCGAGAGCGCCCCCATCAGGATCGTCGAGACGTGCGGGGTGAGGAAGCGTGGATGAACCTTGCCGAGGCTGCCCGGCATCGCCTTTGCCCGCGCCATCGAGAGCGTCGTTCGCGCGGTCGGCAGGATCGTCGTCTGGGTCGACGCGGCGGCCGAGGTGAGGACGGCGATGATCAGGATCTTGTCGAGCGGCGAGCCGAAGACTTCGGCGCCGAGGTGGCTGAGCACGTCTTCGGGTTCGGCGGTCAGGCCTTTGACCCCGTCGTAGGCCTGGGCGGCGAAGGCGACGATGATGTAGATCCCGAGCAGGATCAGGGTGCTGATCACGGTCGCCTTGCCGGGCGCCTCGCCGGGGTCCTCGGTCTCCTCGTTGACCGTCGCCGTCGTGTCCCAGCCCCAGTAGATGAAGACGGCGAGCAGCATCCCGGCGGAGATCTCGGTCGGGCTGAGCGCGAACGGGTTGATCCAGGAGATGTCGGGGTGGATCGCCCCCGGGCCGGCGTCGCCGGCGTAGACCTTGATCAGGGCGACGACGGCGAACAGCGCCAGGGTGATGATCTCGGCCGCCAGCAGCCCGACCTGGGTGCGGGCCGAGAGCTCGATCCCGATCACCACGATCGCGGTCATCACCACGATCCAGACCACCCCGACCGCGGTCACCGCCGCGGTCGATTCGGCCGCCGCGGTCCAGCTGAACAGCTCGAAGGTGTAGAGGCCGGCGATCTGCGCCAGGTTGGCCATGACGATGATGTCGGCGACGACGATCGTCCAGCCCGCGATCCAGCCCAGCTGCGGGCCCATCGCCTTGGTCACCCAGGAAAAGCTGGTGCCGCAGTCGGGATCGGCTTTGTTCAGGTAGTAGTAGCCGCCGGCGACGAGGAACATCGGCACGAAGCTGATCAGCAGCACCGCCGGCGCCTGCAGCGCGACGGCGGCGGCGACGAAGCCGAGGGTGGCGGCGAGGCTGTAGCCCGGCGCGGTCGAGGCGACGCCGATGACGACGCTGGAGACGAAGCCGATCGCGTTCTTCTTCAGCCCCTTGTCTTCGACGCCGCTGGCGTACTGCGACGAATCGCCGCTGCTGGGAGTAGGAACCGCTGCACTCTCCACTGATCACGCTCCTTCTTGCCGACTGGCCCACCGGCAGGCCGACTGCGGCGACCGTAAGCCCCGGTGGAGCGCGACGCAAGTGGCGAATGTCCCAAAAGCACAGGCCCAACTTGTACGCGGTGTATAACTGGTGGGAGTGGCCTCTACCTGATGACCACTTGCTTTCTGGGTCATCGAGGTCTTAGCTTTTGTCCAGATCGTCGTAGCGACAGAAGGCCAGGCAAACGAAGGAGCGATCCATGTCCACCGTCTCGCAGGCACCGTCGGGAACCGAACTCCAGGAGCTGGCGAAGCGCCATCTGTGGATGCATTTCTCGCGCATGGGGGGCTATGACGCCGAGCACCCGATCCCGGTGATTTCGCGCGCCGAGGGGTGCTACGTCTACGACGACGCCGGCAACCGCTACCTCGACGGGCTATCGGCGCTGTTCTGCGTCAATGCCGGCCACGGTCGCAGCGAGTACGGCGAGGCGGCGGCGCGCCAGGTCGAAGAGCTCGACTTCTACACGCTGTGGAGCTACGCCCATCCGCGGGCGATCGAACTGGCGGCGCGGATCGCGGCGCTCGCCCCGGGTGAGCTGAACCGCGTCTTCTTCACCGACGGCGGCTCCGAGGCGGTCGAGTCGGCGCTGAAGCTGGCCCGCAACTACCACCGCGTCCACGGCAAAGGCCAGAAGCACAAATTCATCGCCCGCGAGGTCGCCTACCACGGCACCACCCTGGGGGCGCTCGCGGCGACCGGGATCACCGAGCTGCGCAACCAGTTCGAACCGCTCGTCTCCGGCGCCTGCCACGTCCCGAACACCAACATCTACCGCTGGCCCGAGGACCGCGACCCGCTCTGGGCGGCCGACGCGATCGAGGAGCGGATCGTCTTCGAGGGCGCCGAGACCGTCGCCGCGGTGATCATCGAGCCGGTCCAGAACGCCGGCGGCTGCTTCGTCCCGCCCGACGGCTACTTCCAGCGGGTGCGCGAGATCTGCGACGAGCACGACGTGCTGCTGATCTCCGACGAGGTGATCTGCGCCTGGGGGCGGCTCGGCCACTACTTCGGCTGCGATCGCTTCGGGTACCAACCGGACATCGTCACCACCGCCAAGGCGCTGACCTCGGCCTACGCGCCGATGGGCGCGGTGATCGCCTCCGACACGGTCGCCGAGCCGTTCATGCAGGGCGACGCCTCCTTCGCCCACGGCTTCACCTTCGCCGGCCACCCGCTGGCGGCGGCGATCGCGATGGCCAACCTCGACGTCTTCGAGCGCGAGGACCTCTGCGGCCACGTGCTGGCCAAGGAGGGCGAGTTCCGGCAGATGCTCGACAGCCTGCGCGACCTGCCGATCGTCGGCGACGTGCGCGGCGCCGGCTACTTCCAGGCGATCGAGCTGGTCAAGGACAAGGAGACGAAGGCGACCTTCGACGACGAGGAGTCGGAGCGGCTGCTGCGCGGCTTCCTCTCCGGCGAGCTCTACCGCAACGGGCTGATCTGCCGCGCCGATGACCGCGGCGACCCGGTGATCCAGCTGGCGCCGCCGCTGATCGCCGACACGCCGCAGTTCGAAGAGATCCACGACGTGCTGAGGAGCGTCCTCAGCAAAGCCTGGGACCAGGTAGTCGCCTAGGGGAGATCGTGCTCACCGTCCAGAGCCTGCTCGACGAGCTCGACCTCGGCCTGGCGGCCGGGGCGAGCGGCGCCGGGGCGCCGGTCCGCTGGGTCCATATCTCCGAGCTCCAGGACCCGACGCCATGGCTCTCCGGCGGCGAGCTGATGCTGACCACCGGGATCCCGCTCGACACCGCCGCCAAGCAGCGCTCGTTCGTCCGCATCCTCGCCGACTGCAACCTCTCCGGGCTCGGCTTCGGCACCGGCTTCAGCCACGCCGAGCTGCCGAAAGCGTTGGTCGAGGAGGCCGAGAAACGCGACTTTCCGCTCTTCGAGGTGCCCTACTCGACGCCGTTCATCGCGATCACCGAGAAAGCCTTCGCGCGGCTCGTCAACGAGCAGTACGAGGTGCTGCAACGGGGGATCGCGGTGCAGCGGCGGCTCGAGCGGCTGGTCCTCGAGGAGCGTGGCCTGGAGGAGATCGCGGCGACGATCTCCTCGGCGGTCGGCGGCACGGTGGCGATCCTCGACGGCCGCGGCGAGCGGCTCGCCGGGCGCGGCTTCCGCCGCCAGCTCTCGGCCGAGGCGATCGCCGGGATCCGCCGCGAGGCGCTCGGCCACGCTGGCGACGGGCACCCGTTCGTGCCCTCGCACCCCTCGGTTGCCGGGCGGGCGCTGGCCCACCCGGTGGTCTCGCCGGGCGGCGGTGCGCCGCAGGCCTGGGTGGTGATCGTCCGCGACTCGGGCGGCCTCGGTGACTTCGAGCGGCTGATCCTGCAGCAGGCGGTCGCGGTGGTGGCGCTCGAGCTGATGCGACGCCGCGTCGCCCGCGAGACCGAGCGGCGGCTGGCCGGCGACGTCGTCTCCGCCGCGCTCGGCGGCGGCATGGACGGCAACGAGCTGCGGCGGCGGCTGGAGCCGTTCGGGATCGGTGACGAAGCGGCGGTGCTGGTCTTCTCGCTCGAGGCGCCGGCGACGGCCGCCGGGGCACTCGAGCGGGCGCTCGCCGCCGAGGACTGCGCGGCGGTGGTCGCCCCCTACGCGGCAGGCACTCGCGAGCTGCTCTGCGCGGTGGTCGAAGCCGGCGAGCGCGACCCGGTCGAGGTGGCGACGGCGGCGCGGCGAGCGCTCGCCGGCGAGCACGGCGAGGTGCGTGCCGCGGCCAGCCG
>Ga0081455_10003676_pt1 | contig 17551 bp, 13 predicted proteins | sample TabmetS3T2R1_FD_70207 | JGI IMG/M metagenome (GOLD analysis project Ga0081455, IMG submission 70207) | Tabebuia heterophylla rhizosphere microbial communities from the University of Puerto Rico - S3T2R1 | ecosystem: Host-associated > Plants > Roots > Rhizosphere ...
TCCGTCACGCGATCCTCCTGGTCGACCGAGGAGCCCTCGATGAAGGAATCCCCCAGCACCACTATGCGGTATGTCCACGGTGGCTTTGCGTACGGTCGTTCCGGACCACGTATCCCACGGACGTTGTATTGCAAGCGCACAGTGTATTCAGCAGTCACGTAGTCCCCCTCAGCATTGGGGATGTTCCGCCAGCCGCGGCTTGCATCATGCTGGACAAAAAGACGTTGATGATCGGTCTCCGTCGGCGGAAACCGGATGAGGTGCAGGCCGACCTCGATCAGGGTTAGCGTCATGGTGAGTAATAAACCCACGACTATGAAACGGAGGACCCACCTGTTACGTTGTGTCATACGAACCTCAAGCTCTTTCCCCTCTGCGTCCTCCTGTGCGCACCCCGGTTAACGTGTCTCCCACTTGCCTGAGAGATTCCTTTCCTTGATTTCGAGACCGTATCGCTGGGCATTTTCTTGGAGATGAGCGAGCACAACCTCCGCTATTAGGGCATACCCGCGAGCATTTGGGTGGCCGTCCACTTCAAAGAAGAGCGACTCCCCCGCCGCGGCCCGCTGACGAAAGGCTGGCGTTACATCCAGATAGGCCACGCCGAGCTTCGCCAAGGCTGCACGCAAGGGACCGCCTAGATCGCGAGCAGCCTCGCCTAGGAGTGGCAGGTAGATCTCTTCCTTACTGGGTTGGAAGACGATGAGGGGTTGTGTCCCATGCTCCTTGGCGATCGCATCGATACGTTTGAGGGCGTGGAGGACGACCTGGAACTCTGGATGATCGGGCTGGGCCCCCACGGTCTGGGACTCGAAATTGCTTGGGCTCAGCTGCAGCTGGGTACCATCGGCGAGTCGGAGGAGCTTTGGTTCGGACGCGCGCCAACTCCTGTAGACGTTTCGAGTGTGGCGCAGAAAGTTATAGAGCAAGCTATATCTTCCTAGGGTTAAGATGCTTTTTATGCTGACAATGGGGTTTTGCAGGCTAAAGCCAGCTGTCCCGACCCCTCCAAAGTTCCGCCAAACCATGTAGCTGCCTTCGCCTCCCAATTGCAACCAACGGTTGAACAAACCTGCATCCCAGAAGTCATTGCGCACGAACAGGCCGACCAGGAGTACCTTCGGCTGAAATTTTATTCCAAAAGTCTCATACACCCGCAAATACTGTGGTGGTCCGGACGCGGCGAGTCCAAGGTTGATCACGCGGATCGGCGGCAAAGTCTGGGCAAGGATCGCTGGCCACGACTCCTTATCCTCCACCCCGTGACCGAAGACCAACGAATCCCCCACAACGACGATCTCGGCCCGCTCAGGCCACGGCCATGCGTTCCGAAAACCATGCGCATCCGTGTGGTGGACGGCCCTGAAGTCCTTACCCGAAATGATGAAACTATTGTTCGGCCGATGAAGGTGCCCAATGTAAGAGTGGCTGACGCCGAGGTTCCCTGGGTCGACCCGCAGCTGCTGATAGATCTCCACCGGCAGCAAACCTGGAAACAACCGCAAGAGACACTCTGCCAATGCTACGCACAGAACGATACCGAACATGAAGAGGGCCATACCGCTCACGAATGCTCTAAGGCGCACAGTGAGGTACCTCTCTGAAATAAGATATAAAACCAAACTCAATTCCCGGTTAATACTTCGGTTTGCCAAGGGAGGAGGGGTTAAGGGCTCAATGGATTCGTATCAGTTGATCACGAGGTGTAAACGATGACTGAAGGGCGACTTGTGATGGTCGAAAATCCCCACCCCTGGTTAGCCGCTATCACTACTGCCACACGTGCTCCCACTCACGGCCGCGAATGGCGAGGTACAGGCAGCCAAGCGTGAACACGAACAGGATAACCTTTTTCATCGCAACGGAAAGTCTTTCCGTCAAAACCAATGCTGTTAAAAACTGAGGCGTGAATACTGGCAACTGCGCCGCAGCGAGAGGTTCACCTTCCATGGTTCAGTTGTTGCCCATGAAGGAATAATCTCAAGCTTATCATCGCGATACAGGCGACAGGCGATTTTCACGGCACACACATCTGAAGGCCTCGACACAGGGTCGCGGCAGCCGCTCCTGAGTCTTGAAATCAACCGCTGCCAACCCGAAATGGGCCTCCGTTCCAAGCGTCCACTCGAAATTGTCCATCAAGGTCCAGTAAAGGTAGCCGAGTACATTCACTCCTCTCCCAAGCGCCTCAGCCAAGCTTTCCAGGTGTTGTATGATGAAATCACGACGCAGAGTTTCGTCGTCCGTAGCTACACCATTCTCAGTGACAAGTAGAGGAATTCCGAACGTGGAAAACTTTTCCAGGACGGCTCCTAAACCAGGTGGGTAGACCTCCCAACCGGCTGCACTGATCGGGCCCCGGTCACTATGGTGAGAGGAGCGGCAGACCCGGCCCAGGAGGGCTCTCATTCCCCAGTTAGCGCTATATACAATGGCCCTGGTGTAGTAATTAAGGCCAATAAAATCGAGATTCGCAGTTCGTCGCATATGTTGCGGAAGCGCCCCGATGAGATAGAAAAAGGAGCGATTGAAGATCAGATCTCGTAGCGCAGCCGTCATACGATCACGTTTCCGCCCAGGATTACAAGGCACCACGAGCGGAGCATTATGCGCGAAACCGACCATGATATCCTGGCAGCACCGGTGCAGGACCCGATAGGCGGCGACATGAGCCCCGGCGAGATTTCTGAACGCAATGATGGCCTTGACCCAGGATGATTTCAGACAGGGTGGCCATTCGCCATTGATATACCCCTGCATCACATAGACGGTGGGCTCGTTAACGGTAAGCCAGTATTTCACCTCTGCCCCCAGATGCTTGACCACATACGCGACATAACGCGCGAAGAGCCTCGCGCTGTCGCTGCGCAGCCACCCGCCACTGCGTGTAAACCAGGCCGGATTGGTGAAATGATGGAGCGTCATCACTGGCTCCAAACCACGCTGTTTCAACGCTTGTATCACCGCCCGGTAATGTGCGATAGCATCTGTATTCCAATGCCCTGCAGAGGGTTCGATACGGCTCCACTCGATCGAAAAGCGATGCGCATTGTGTCCCCAGGAGCAGGCCAGGTCGAAATCGCGTTCGTAGAGCTGATAATGACGACAGGCCTCGCCAGACACCTGAGGTAAACGCCCCGCCTGTTCATATTCCCACCAATCGTTCCAGCGATTGTCGCCTTCGACCTGGTGACTCGAGGTTGCCGTGCCCCAGAGAAAGCCCTCCGGGAATTGGCGAACCTGAGACGGTTGAGGTGCACAGTGATGCAGTGCTTTCTCTGCACTCATAGGATGACGGATCGGCTCTTTAATTCTGGATCTCCGCGCGAGAGACGTCGTATCGCCCCGTTAACAGAGCGGGAAAGATCAAGCGTAGCTATGAGGTAGGAAGGAAACACGTCCGTCCTGGATGAACGTTTATGTTACTGCCTGGCGTTGTATTCTTTGCCAGGGAAGAAAAGACGCAACGTCTTGCCGAGTAATCTCCCCTAAGACGACTAAAGATGCAACGTAAACCACTAAACCGATGGTGTGGAGCAAAATGAAAAACCCGTCTGCTTCAGGAAACAGCGCATCGACCAGAAACATCAGAGAGCCGGCGAGTCCGATGTTGCACAGACTTCGCTTCTTCAGGAGCGTGCCAAACCGCTGCCAGATCGCCCCACTGAAGATCACCACGCCAAAGAGTGGCATCAACGCACTCGAGAGGGCCGCCCCTATAACCCCCAAAAAGTGAATGAAGATGACGAGCATGGCAAGAGAGGGAATGAGAGATAGGATGGTGACGGCGGCAGCCTTTCGCGCCTCTCCCGCCGCATTGAGGACTGATCCAAGAATGGCCTGGAGCGTATGCATCCCCTCGCCTACGACGAGGATGGAGAGTAATAAGCCACCTCCAGCAAACTCCTGGGAGTATATCCATTGCATCAGCTGCTCGGGCTGGGCCATCAAAACGAAAGAGACCGGGAGGTAGAGGATAAAAAAGAAGCGTAAGGCCTGGTTGATATACCGCTTGGCCAATGCCACATCATGGCGAGCCAAGGCCCTTGAGAGCGACGGCAGTAAGACAATCGTCACGGTTGCAAGGGTGAAGGCCGGAACCCGGGCGACGTTCAATGCCGCAACGAGAATCCCAATCCAGACCTCTTCTGAAACTGGAGACATGATGCGGAGCGTCCCAAGCAGGAGCGAACTCCGTAGCATAAGAGGAAAAAAGTAGAGACCCATTGGAACCGCCACGGAAACGAGAGGAGCAACCCGCTCCAGCCAACACCCCTTCCATTGCAAACTGGTGCCCGGCAGCAAAACCATCAGCCCAATGACTGTGGCAGCGGCATTGACCAGCAGGGCCCTCTCCAAAGAGACGCCAAAGTGAATAAGCAGCAGCACACCGATCAGTTTGGCAAGGGCATAGATGACCTGGGAGAGCCCAAGCCGAAAGAAGTGGTAGTATCCCTGATGGATGGCTTGGTATGCCGTATAGGCCCCGAAGCAGGGAAGGTCGAGCGCCGCTAGACGAAACAGCAAGGTGCCATTGGCGATTCCGAACCATGACGCCAACCCGGGTGCCGCCACCCACAGCAGGACAAAAAACAACACGTGCAGTCCCAGATTAAGTGTAAGAGCATTCCGTTCCAACTCTGCGTGACCGGTGGTTATTTCTGCCAGAAGCTTTGCAGTGGCGGAGGGAATAGCATATCTTCCCGACTCTTCCAACCAAACCAAGACCGATATGATGACGCCATAGGTCCCATAGATCGCCGGCCCGAGTTCCCTTGCCAACAGCACCACCGCCAGGTATCCCAGGATGAAGTAACAACCCCGACTGAGCGCCAGCACTGCGGTGCCGCGCGCGGCTGTTGCATTCATAGCAGGCATATTCGTCAATTAGCTGACGTTGACCCTGCGGTGGCCACGCAGCTCGCTTAGCACCTTGCCGTCCATGTAATCAGGCGGCTCGATTCCCAAATGGGTGAGGATTGTGGGGGCGAGGTCCAGGATGCTTGCTCCCTCGAGGGTTTGCCCCTTGGCAACCCCGGGACCTGTGACGACGGCGAAGGCATTAGCCCGGTGATTCCCGGTATAGTACGGTGAAATGTCCCATCCCGGCTCCTTGCTTCGGGCCAGGCCATATTTCTCTGTTAGGAGCTCGGTCGTCACCTGAGCCTCCTCGTCCCAATTGATGATGATATCAGGCATGTGGCTGCGACAAGGACCGCGATAAAGGTCGTCGGTCTTATAAACCGCACGCGCAGTGCGCTTGCCATTGGCAGGATTGATCATGCTCGTGCAGGTCTGATAAAGCTCCTCACAAAGGTCTTCATACTCCTTGCCCGGCTCGAGGATCCCTTGCGGCTCGCGCCCTTTCAAATTGATCCGTATATAGCCTTCGTTGGCGTTGTCGATGAGGAAGGCGCGGGTCTGGTTCCAGAAGATGCCGGCGGTTTTCCATTTGAGGCTAAGCTTTTCGTTCAGGCTGCGCGGGAAAAGAGATTTGGCGACACGCGCCCTGAAACCCGCGGGAACCATCTGGCGAACCGAACTCAAGAAATCCATCTGTGTCTTTTTTGCCGGAGCGCCACTGTGGACTCTTTCGCCAGAGCCATTTCCGCTGAGGAGTTGGCTGTTGTTGAGAAGGCCCATGCGCGCAAGCAGATCGCTCAAGATATGGGAACCGCTATAGTTCGGCCCCATGCCGTCGCCGGAGACTAGCAAGACGGTTGTTCTCTCATCGACGCATTCCATTATCTGGCCGAGAGTCCTATCCAGGCTGACATAGACGTCCCGCAGAGCGTGCCGCAGTTTGCCCATGGATGCGCCCGCGTGAGCAGGATGGGACGGATCATGGAAGTGCCAGAAATAATGGCCTATGGGGTGTGACTCTCCGAATACGACCAGGAAGAGATCCCAATCTTCTCTCTCCATCAGCCACTTTACGACTGCGCCCTTCTTGGAGACCGCTTCGAGCAGCCGTTGGTAAAAGCCCTCGCAGTCATCCAGAGGGGTCATGCCGATCCGGCCGTGATCTTCGGCGGGGTAGCGTCCAAACTTCCTCTCAATTTCACTTTTAAGGGAGGCGGGCAGGATGGTAGGCTCCCAGAACTTGGACCAGCTGCCCCAATCCACAACCTGCGCCCCGTTAAAGTTCTCAAGCGGGCAGGTGAGAAACGCATCCACAATCACGCAGCGCTTCCCGTGTTCGCTCAGGTACTTCCACAGGAAAGGAACCGGGCTCTCGTCCGGCCTCGGCCGCAGCGGGGTTTGCTGACCGGGCCGCATCACGTAAGCGTGGTAGAGCCCATGCTTATCAGGAGTGGTCCCGGTGAATATCGAGGGCCATGCGGATACATGAACGACCTCGGCCGTTGTCTGCATGCGGGCCCACGTTCCCCGCGATTTCATCCGCGAGATATTCGGGAGCAGGCCTTCCGCGCACCATTGCTCGATCAATTCGGCATCCGCCGCATCCCATCCGATAACCATGACCCGGGAAGCGGGACGGCCTTTTTTGACGGAATCGAAAAGCAGTGCGCTCGTAGTCTTTTGAACGACGGACTTGCTTTGAGACTCGTCACCGTTCATTGAGGATGTCGGCCTTGTCGGGACGGCAGAGTCGCTAACCTCAGCGATTGAGACTCTGCGGTTCTCGTGAGCGGAAATTTTTGCCGCCTCAACCATCGCCAGGCTCCAAAAGTTGTCCCGCCCGCTTGTTTCAGGCTCTTGGTTGTGTAGGATCGCATCCCGCAAATGATTTAGGAGCGATGTAGTTCCTGCTCGTGGATAACGTAATTCATCCCCTTTCGGTACTGAGACGAGCTTGAACGGAACGAAAAACCTCCAGCTCTTTTTGCGCCACCACACTCGCCTTTGGTCCGTCCACAAAGAGCCTTTCTCGCCCTCGATCCAAAGGCTGTATTCATATCGATGCGACGTGAGTGTTCCGAAATACAAAATCGGAAGCTCTTCCTCCATCTCAATCAAGGCCTCGGTTGTTGCTCCGTTCCGGTAAAGGCCTCCGGGCGGATTAGACGTGCGGGCCATCATGCTTACGGCATTGCGCTGAAAGAGATAGCGAAAGCTGTCAAAGTGGTGCACCGCAATCTCTCCCAGCTGAGGATAATCCATGGTCGCAACCCAAAGACCCTGATCCGAGGGAGGCTGATTGCGACGATCGACACACACGACAGTGCCGATGCGGCCCAACCGATTTTCAGCGATCCATTGGCGGACGGTTCGCTCCGTGGCGAAAAAACGATAGTTCTCAGCCACCATGACATGTTTGCCAAGGGTCTCCGCCTTGTGGATGACCTGGCAGGCATCACTTAGGTTTGTGGTGAATGGTTTTTCTGTCAACACCGCCAATCCAGATTCCAACGCCTGAAGGGCGTGCTCCGCGTGAAGAGCGGAGGGAGTGGCGATCAGGGCGGCATCCGCAGAGACCTCCCTTAGAGCCTTGGGGAGGTCCGTGAAAAACCCGGCGGTCGTATTTCCTGTGAGTTTTCGTGCTTCATCGAGCGCTTTTGGATCTTTGTCGACATAGGCAACAGGAATAGCGTCAGCGTAGTCCCGGACAATCTCTAACCAATGGCGACCACGAGAGCCTGTGCCAATGTGAATGATGCGGATAGGCATTGCTAAACTCCTTGTGCGTGACCCAACCGGGGACACTATTAAACGATTGGGCGAACCAGCCAGATCGATAGAGCAATTACGGAAAGCACGACGAGCAAGTAACCATAGATGAACTTGGATGGCTTATTGCCGATAGTGATTTGAAAGCCGATGAGGAGAAGGACGAGGAGGAATTTAGCGCCAAATACCTGTCCGTATCTTTGTGCGAAGAATTGGCCAGTGATGATCTCCTCCCACGTCACTCCGTGGTAAAAGAGCAGAAATGTGCCCGTGGCGATGAGCACAACGAGGCTCGGGCCGCCGATTCCATGAATCTTATACGCGATACGACACATAAATCTATCGCTGCTGGGGTCCTCAAAAAGCATCGCTCCGACCCAAATAGCCACTGTAACGACGTGAACATAAACAGCGAGGAGATACGCTATTTTCATTGCAACGCGCCCAGAACCTGCCCATCCATCTGAGCAGGTGGCTGGATGCCAAAATGGGATAGAATGGTAGGAGCAATGTCGACAATGTGGCCCCTCTCAATTTTTCCTCTTCGTGCTCGTGGCCCCCGCGCTGCCATGAAGCTCAACGGGTGATGCGTGCCGGTTCGAGGATCAACTGACGGCTCGCTCACAACTCCGGTCCGGTCCGAGTAGAGTTCGCGTATCTCCGCTTCGTCGTTCCAAGCCACAATCAAGTCCGGGAGATGACCACGCCGTTTACCGGGAAAAAGATCATCGATCCGCCACACATGACGGACGGCGGTTCTGCCGGTGGCCGGATTGACCAACTTCTTTAGAATCTCAGTCAGCTCAGAGCAAACTTCCTCGTACTCACTGCCCGGTTCGACGACGCCATGCGGCTCCCTGCCGCGCAAGTTGACACGGATGCAGCCTTCGAGATCCGTCGGGAGAGGAAACGCCCGGGTTCGAGTCCAATCCACGTTCGCGGTTGAGATCTCAGCTACGAGCCGATCGCGGAGTTGCCACGGGAGCCGCGCCGAGATCGTCGAGCGCAGACGCGGCGAGACGGCATCCCGCAGCCGGCTGAGGAAAGCTTTTCGAGGGCGTCCGTTGTCGGAACTAGTGTGGGACGGCGCCGTGAAGCCTGATCGGGATAAAACTCCCGGAAGAAGGTGCCAGGCGCAGTGGTTCGGGCCAACACCATCCCCCGAGGTAACCAATACTGTTATCTCTTCACCGCATTTCTTGAGGATCTCTCCGATGGCCGTATCCACTGCAATATAGATATCGCGCAAGTCGCTCACCGAAGAGTCGGCTGGCGCGGGCATCTCGGCGGAGTGGGCGCGAGTGTTTCGAGGCCAGAAATAGTGACCTGCTGGGTGAAGCTCAGCAAAGACTATCAGCAACAAATCCCAGGGACAGCTTTCCATCAACCATTTGGTGATCTTGGCCTTCTGCGATGCGCTTGCGATAAGCTGCTTGCGGAGGTGATCCAGTTTGGGCATTCCCAAGCCCAGCCGCTTGGCCTCTAGTTTCAGTGGATAGCGGCCAAATCTATCGGCAAGTTCCCGTTCGATCTCGACTGGGGTCGCCATGCGCTTCCAGTACCAGGCCCAAGTTCCCCACTCAAAGATCTGCACGCCACGGAATCCGGGGATCGGAAAGGTTTCAGGCGCATCCAAGATGACACAACGTTTCCCAGCATCGTCCAAGCTTTTCCAGAAAGGATGTTCGCCATATTGCTCGGGTCCGATGTGCCTTGCCAGTTGTTCGGCGGGGCAAGGTTGATAAGGATAATAGACTCCATGCTTTCCCGGTAGTGTTCCGGTAAACAAGGTTGGCCAGGTCGATGTATGAAGAGCTTGAGCGGTTGTCTCTAGGTTCCCCCACATCCCCTCGCTTATGATAGATTGCAGCGTGGGAAGATAACCTTGCCGGCCCCACTCTTTTATAAGAGCCGCGTCTCCCATATCGAGGCCGATCAAGACAATGCGCGCTGAGGAATTGTAAACCATGATTCAGTCGTAGCCTCACCTATTTTTAGGCCTTTCTATAAGTTACTATCCGGTTTGGCAGAGGCACGACCATGATTCGGCTATAACCTCTTTTCCCCTTGGTACATTGCCGTACTAGCCATTAGTATCGCACCGGTTGCTCCCCTTTATTGAGGTTGTGCGCTGTTGTTGACCAAAATCTGTTTAGGACGGGAAAGGTGTAGGTTAACTTTATCTATCAGTCTTAGGAAATTTTTCTAAGACAATCGTCGGATAGCTCCAAAGCCTTATGGCTAGTTTGGGATTTCGATCCTCAAACTGAGCGGCCCAATTGAAAAATCGTTTTCCCAATGCGTTTCCAGGCATGAGAACACGCATTTGATTGGTGCTCATAACATCATGCGGCAGAATCCGCACTGTGCACAGATCCCCAAACTGCAACCACCAGGATAAAGAATAACTGTAGATATAGAGCTTTGCCTTTCCAAGGATTTTATTGATCCAGAAGAATTTTAGAAACCGCTGAATCAGATTCAGCGGAGCGTTGGGATTGAGATATAAAATGACAATCCGCCCCTGAGGTTTCGTTACACGTATCAGTTCCCTCACTGCTTTTTCTTGGTTTTTCCTGTCGATGTGATATAGAACATGAGCGCAGAGAACCGCGTCTACTGACTGGTCTCGAAGAGGAATATCAAGGATAGAGATTTCCTGGTATTCTCCTTTTGGACCCAACTTCCGCTTATTAATCTCCAACGCCCGCCAGGAAATATCGACGCAAATAACTTTCTCAAACTTCTCTGCGGCGAGCATATGACTCTCCGGCAAATCCCCGCTCCCGGCAATCAATAGGATACCATTTAACCCGTCAAAATGGCTGGCTGTCCTTCGGTTGATTCTTTCGTTGTAAGTGCCGCGGCTCTTACTGAAGTCACGGAAATAGCGGTCTTCCTGTGTCTTGTTGTCCTTCCCTGTAACCCAGCCTTCGGCGTCATAGAATTTGCGTACTTGACTTTCCACGTCTCTTTCAAAATCTCTCATGCGCATACGTTCGCAGCGTAACTTGTACATTTATAACGTGTTAAAATTAACAGAACGTCCGGTGTCAGCACTTTTCGTCCAATCTAGAGTCACTTATATGCAAACGAAATGGTCCCCCCTAATGTCTTCCCATCCATGTAAGTAGGTGGTTTAAGCCCGAAATAGCTTAGGATTGTAGGAGCGATATCCATGATGTGGCCTTCAGAGGCTTGGCCGCCACCAACGCCCGGCCCGTAGAAGAGGGCGAACCCGTGAGGATTATGGTTGCCGCTTCGTGCGTCCGGCAAATTGCCCCTTATCCTACGCATCTCGTCTAATTGGGCTTCGTCGATTGCCTCATCATCTTCCCAACAGATCATTAGATCGGGCAAGCGGTTTCTCTCCGGTCCAGGGAAGACATGTTCTGTGAAAAAGACTTCGCGTACGATTTTCTTCCCCGTCCTCGGATTGACCAGTTGTTTCAGTGTTTCGCTTATCCTCTGGCAGAGGTCATCGTACTCTTTTCCAGGCTCTACAACTCCGTTGGGCTCTCGACCTTTGAGGTTGACTCGCAGAAAGCCCAGAGAGTCAGTCGGCAGATCAAAAACCTGAGACTGAGACCAATCAATATTGGAAGCGGCCCACCGCAAGCGCAAATAGTCCCTCACACCGTTAGGAAGATAACGCGATAACGAGCGGCGCCACTGCGAGGGAAGCAAGCTTCGCAGCTTTGCCAGCCAGTCGATCCTCACCGGGTTACCGTGTGCCTGGTTGCCGACGGTTAACCGTAGTTTGGTTAGAACCTCAGGGATGAGATGCCATCCGACATAGTTCGGCCCCAGTCCCTGTCCGGATAACACTAGCAAGGTTGTTTTGTTGTCGATTGTCTCAACGATTCGTCCCAATTCGCGATCTGCCGCTCGGTAGACATCCTGAATCGTGGTGGCAAATTCCCGAGGGACATGGGAGAAGCCACGAGGGTGATTGTTTGCATGGAACTGCCAAAAGTAGTGACCCGCCGCGTGCGGCTCGCCAAAGGCGGCCATAAAGAAATCCCACGGCCGATTAGACATCAACCATTTTACCACTCTTCCCTTAGTGGCCGTGCCCGCGAGAAGTTGGGCACGCGTGCGGCAAAAATCGCGCTCGCTCACGGGGACATCTCGGACCATCTCCTCGGCGAAAGGATACGCACCGAACCGCTGGACGATGTCTGTCAGTGCCTCTCCTGGACTTGAGGACGGCGGCGCGAAGCGTTCGTAGCTGCCCCAATCGGAAATCTGTAACGCATTAAGATCCGCTCGAGGATAACTGAAAGGGATATCAAATAGGATACAGCGCTTGTCCTGCCGCTCCAAATCACACCAGAATGGAGGTTGGCCGCATTGCTCTGGCTTGAGGTTGCCAAAGCTTACGTCGCCCTGCATGATCGGCACTGTGTGATAGATTCCATGTTTGCCGGGATGGGTTCCGGTGAAGATCGTCGGCCAGATTGAAGCGCTGGAAAACTCTCCCCCGTGGTTCAGCCTGATCCACGCCCCCTTGCTCCGGAGGTGCTGCAATGTTGGCAGGATTCCCGCGTCAGACCATTTTTCAATGAGAGCGGGATCTGCGGCGTCCAGCCCTATGATTAACATCCGCTGAGAAGATCTTGTCATGCGGCAGAAATTTCTTTCCCAGGAGAAAGCGCCGCACCGTTATCGGTGGCGCGCTCAGAAGTCTGTTCGAGAATTTCCCGAATCATCACCCTGCGCTTCTCCTCAGCAGAGCGCTTTCCCGCTTCGACCATGGCTAGAGTCTGCAGGTTGTCGAGCGCGTTGGTCTCGGGTTCTGTGCCGTTAAGAACAGCAGCCTTTAAACTATCAAGGAGTGAGGTTGTCCCCTCCCGTGGATAAGGCAACTCGTCTCCCTTGGGGACCGAGACCTTCTTGACCGGGAGAAAAAATCTCCATCCACTCTTCCGCCACCACACGCGCTTTCGATCAGTGTAGAGCACACCCCGGTCGCCTTCGATCCATAAACTGTACTCGTCGCGATTAGACGTGAGCGTGCCGAGATATTGGACGCTAACGTCTCTTTCCATCTCAATGAGCGCCTGGGTGATCGCCCCATGAGGGTAATCGCTCCAGGGAGGATTATTAACTCGGCATAATATCGCTACCGCATTGACTCCGAGTATACTTCGCAGGCTATCAAAATGATGCACACCAACATCGACAATCTGAGGATAGTCCATAGTTCCTAGAAAGGTTCCCTTGCCTGGGCGACGGCGTCGGGAAATGCAAGTCGCCGATATAACTCTTCCAACCCGTTCGTCTCGGATAAGATGCCGTAGCGTTCTCTCTACGGGGATAAAACGGTAGTTTTGAGCCACCACGACAGGTTTTTTTAATATCTCGGCTCGCTCCGCTGCCTGGAGAGCCTCTTCCATATTAGAGGTAAACGGCTTTTCCACCATGACCGCGAGACCAGCTTCCAAAGCTTGCATGCAATGAGCCCCGTGATGTGAGACTGGACTAGCGATAAGGGCCGTGTGGGGGTCGATGCGGGTCAAGGCCTCGCCCAGGTTCTCATAGCAGGAGTTTCTCAGCTGGGGGAAATGCGTCCGAACCCAGTCCAATGCTGCGGCGTCAGGATCCACGCAGCCGACAGAGGTGATATCCGAACGGTCCCGCACAATCTCCAGCCAATGACGTCCTCGAACTCCTAACCCAACATGAAGAATGTTCATCTTATGCAACTAGTTTCTGACAAACTTCCAAGTACCGCGTGGCGGTACTTTCCCAGCTACGGCTCTCCACGGCCTGTGCCGCAGCTTTTCCCATCTCTCCCAGGCGTTCTCGGGGAGGGAGCGCCTTCAAAAAAGAAACCCAAGAGGGAACGTCGTTATGAAAAAGAAACCCCGAGTTCTGATCTTTGATCAGGCTTCGGATATGGCCCCTTGGGATGCTTACAACAGGTCGTCCGCAGGCCATGTATTCCGGGATCTTGAGGGTGGAAAAACTGACTACGCCATTATGAAAAGCATGGGCACAGTACGGCGCGATGCATAGATCCGCCGCCGCGATGTAGTCCGGTACTTTGTCATGTGGAACTCGACCGTGGAATCTCACCCCCTTGGAACTATGTTTGACTTTCTCTTCATATCGCGTGCGATGCTCTCCATCACCCACCAAGTGCAACTGTACAGATGGCGCCTCTATTTGTGAAAATGCCTCAATTACCGGGCCCAAATCGTGATATTTGTCCATTCCCCCGACATAAAGCAATATAGTCGCGTCTCGGCTGATTCCGAGAGAGTTTCGAGCTGATTGTTGATCCATTGGCTGGAACAATCCGTGATCGACGCCCAACTCCACCACCTCAATTCGCTCTGCCGACACTCTCCGACGCTCGACCAACATGGTTTTCAGCTCCTGAGTCTCCGCTATAACGACAGGGGCACGGCGCGAGCAAGTACCGGCAACGCACTGGGCCGTCGAATGAAGAGCGTATTTAGCAATGGTGCGAAGGTCATGTAAAGGTTCGTTCCAGAAGCCCACCTCGTTCTCGATAAGCACACCAGGTATACCCCTTCGTCGGAAAGCATCCAACAAGTAACCTGAAAGATGCCACCCTTTTTCCAGGACTACATCACATGAGCCTGCCCCCTTCTGGGAGAAAGATCTTAACGTGCGAAGATAGGACAGATGACTTAAAGGGTCGAGTCCGCGCATTGCCTCACCGTCTTTAATATCAGTCGATTCCCTTGTTTGATGCTCGATCGCGATGACCTTGTATCGCTCTGATTGTACAGGCTCAAAGACTCTACGAAATGCCACGGTCACATCTGCCCAATTGCTAAGAGCCTCTGCTAGGGACAGGATATTTCTCGTCGTTCCAGAGGTGGTTACGAGCGAATGTCCGGGGGCAGCATACCATACGGAAAGGCGGTTCCGCATTTATGCCTCCAAAACAGGTTCTTGCTGTGTCCGCATGGGAGCCCGATGACCTTCGTTGGCTCCCAAAAGCTTGTCGTAGAGATGCTCCAGCCTGCTGAGGCACAGCCGCCAGTCATATTTTTCCACCACCAGGTTGCGGCCGGCTTTTGCGATTTCGTTTGCCATCTCCGGTGATGCGAGAAGCGTGAGGATTTGGCTGATGAATTGGTCCGTTGTGTCTGCGATCAGGACGTTTCTTCCGGCTGTAACCTCCAGTCCTTCGGCGCCCAGAGTCGTCGATATAACAGGACAACCCATAGCCATAGCCTCGAGAATCTTAAGACGGGTGCCTCCCCCTGACCGGAGAGGAACAACTAAAGCCAACGACTCAGCAATGTAGGGGCGAATATCCGCCACCTCCCCTGTTACATGGACACCCTGCCTTTTTCCAAGTTCAAGGACCTTCGGATGCGGTTTTCTGCCGACGATCTTAAAGCAGAGGTCAGGAAGCTTCCGGCGCAGTACCGGAAAGATCTTGTCACAAAACCAAGTGACCGCATCCACGTTAGGAGGATGCTCCATCAATCCAGTGAAGACGACGGACCGAACTCCCTTGGACGTGGGCGTCGGTTGGAAATATGCGGTGTCAACACCATTAGGAACAAGTTCTACTTTAGCTGCGAGGGCATACTGTTGAATCCATACTCTCTCCCGATCGGAAACTGCAGTAATTCCATCAAATTCCCGGAGCGCCTTCTTTTCCCAAGATTTAAAAAAGAAACGGTTACATCGGATCAGGAACCATCGGGCGGTTGGCGATGAGTACTGCAATTCTCGTTCGAACCGGATGGATTCTATATTATGCATCGAGAGAACCTTTCTGGCCCGACTCCGTGGGCTAACTGCACGCAGGTAAGGGGCCAAGAAGGGGAACTCGATGTGTATGATGTCATAGGCGTATTGCGATGTAAGTCGGTTAACTTGTTTCGCTAGATGGGAATCGTAGTGGAAACTCTCAATCAGCGGCCTTCCACGAACCAGGCCCGTTGACAAACGGCGTAAAACAACACTGGTTTGATCAGAGAGTATGGCAGTTATGATCCTCTCACAGAAACCGTTAAGTTCTGAAATGTTTGGCACTTCTTCTGAACGGCGAACTGTAGTGACGAGGCTGACACAGTGCCTCCGGGCGAGGTAGCGGAGCGTTTCCAAGATTCTGATTCGCGCCCCGTCAAATGGAGGCCATGGCAACCAGGGTGAAAGAAGTAGAATGTTCATTTAAACGTGCCTTGGGTCGAGTGTATCAGGACTGAATAGGGCCGGCTTTCTCCGAATGCCAGTTCAGAAGAATTTTGCATATTCTTGCTGCAGCTCTTCCGTCTCCGTACGGGTTCGCCGCTCTGGCCATCCTTTCATATTCAGCCTTGTCGGTCAGGAGCCGGTGGGTTTCTGCAAAGATTCGCTCTCGCCGGGTACTTACCACTTTCGCGGTGCCCGCCTTGACGCCCTCCGGTCGCTCGGTGCTTTCCCGGAGCACCAGCACGGGTTTTCCCAGGGATGGCGCTTCTTCCTGGATGCCGCCAGAGTCGGTGAGAATAAGATAGGAATTCTTCATTAACTCAATGAAAGGCCTATAGCTTAGAGGCTCGGTAAGCACAATATTTTCTTCGGCGGACAGGAGGCCAAAAACTGTCTTCCTCACATTCGGATTAAGATGAACAGGAATGATGATCTGTGAGTCTCGGTGGAGTTGAGCCAAATCTTTTATGGCATAGCACATCTCTTCGAGAGGCTTTCCCCAGCTTTCTCTGCGGTGGACTGTTAGGAGGATCAATCGCTTTGACTCATCTATGATCCTCGCCAGCGTGGGGTCCGGCGTATGGTTATTCTCCAAAATATAAAAGAGCGCATCGATGGCCGTATTGCCTGTCACATAGATGTTCTCAGGATTTACGTTTTCCTGGAGAAGGTTTTCTTTCGATTCTTCGGTCGGGGCAAAGAACAAGTCCGAAAGCGTGTCCACGAGCCGGCGGTTCATCTCTTCGGGATAGGGAGAATATTTGTTCCCTGTTCGCAGGCCGGCTTCCACATGGCCAATCGGAATCTTACGATAGAACGCAGCCAGTGCGGCAACAAATGCTGTGGTTGTGTCACCTTGGACCAGGGCAATATCGGGAGACTCCTTTTCCAGGATTTTCCCAAAGCCCCTTAGAATCTTCTCTGTTATCGCCGCTAGCGACTGGTTCGACTCCATCACATCGAGGTCATAGTCAGGAGCCAATTCAAAGAGTTCCAAAACTTGATCCAGTAACTCCCGATGCTGGGCCGTTACTACGGTCGCCACCTGAAAAGCCGAAGGCTCTTTCCCCATTCTTTTGATCACGGGCGCCGTCTTGATGGCCTCGGGTCGGGTCCCGAACACCACCAAGGCTTTCAGGGGTAACCATTTCTTCATGGACCTAATCTTTCTGCAGGAAGACTTTTTCCCAAATATAGGCAAGATCGTAGCCTATCCATGCCACTGGAACGGCATTTGTTCCTCCAAGCACGTAGGACCTGAAATGAGGATCGTGACGATACCGGTAAGCAAACTCTCTCGCGGTCAAAAATTGAACCCTGTCATCTCGTTTGAGATATTGAAAAAGTTTTTTAGATTTTTGGATGTCTCTGAAATTAACTATAGATCTTAGGTTCCCGTTAAACCCTTTTATCACTCTCTCTTTATAGAGAAAGCTGAAGGAATGGAGAAACAGAGTAACGACTCTCACGCCCTGGAGCGCGAGTTTGGAAAATATCGTTTTCAAGCTTTGCAGGCTCGTCCAGTCAACATCGTATTTGCAATGGCCGGCGTAGGGGAGAACTTTGCCACCCCATAGACCAAAGAGCCTTGCAGGCCAAGTTTGAAAACAGGTAACCGGGATTTCCACAACCCCATGTTTCTCAACAACCTGATTGTCTGTAATGGCTAGATCGGAGACGCCCTTGAAATTACTGCTGTCAATCAGAATCCCCCTGTCTTTTAAAGCCCTCA
>Ga0081455_10003677_pt1 | contig 17549 bp, 17 predicted proteins | sample TabmetS3T2R1_FD_70207 | JGI IMG/M metagenome (GOLD analysis project Ga0081455, IMG submission 70207) | Tabebuia heterophylla rhizosphere microbial communities from the University of Puerto Rico - S3T2R1 | ecosystem: Host-associated > Plants > Roots > Rhizosphere ...
TGCAGTAAAACCTACTTTTGCTGTATTGTTTAATCCTTACAACCCTTTGATTTCCTTAGTGGAGCTGAGGGGGATCGAACCCCTGACCTCATGACTGCCAGTCATGCGCTCTCCCATCTGAGCTACAGCCCCAATGCTCTCGTCAGAGAACAGCAAGGGTACAGGAGCCATAGGAGGTTGTCAAGAGCAGCGCAATCGGTCGCTTCAATGACCTCGTCATCCGAGACACCGCTAGGGCTTGGGGAGAGTGGCCAGCGCCAATTGGGCGGGTGGCACCGGCGGATGACCGTGTGGGTGGTGGCGATAGAGGGTGGCCAGTGCCTACGGAAAGGGATCGACAAAGAGTGCGTGCCGATGCTGTCGTGGGAACACAAACAGCTTGGCACGGCAGATGCGCTTCATGATGGCTTGCTCTGCTGTCGATAGCTCGATTAGTGGATGCCACAGGAGTGGATGCCCGGGAGACCTTCCTTGCGGAACGGAAAACAGACGATGGTCCACCATGCTCCTATGAAACAGAGGTAGCGACACTGGGTAGTGGCACTCTTAGGGGGCAAGCGCGTACGCTTCCTCATTCATCATTGCCCTTGTGCTGCTGGCAGTGTACAGACCGCAGCAACAGTCCAGGCCTTCGTGCTGCACGAAGATATTCTCCTAATATGGAACAGCGGTCCGGCAGCCGCCGGAGGCTTCCATAGTAACTACACCATGAGCTCTTGGAACCATGCTTACCCATGGGGACGAAGCCACCAGTGGCACGTCGGTCTCACTGCCTGGACGGGGTAGAGAGAGCAGCGCGGCGAGGCTGTTTCATCTTGAAGGAATCAACGCAACGTGTTGGAGGGACGCTAACATCCCGCAGAAAAATGCTCGACTGATATTCTAGGGATGGCAAAAATCCAGCCGGAAATCACGGCGTCGGGCTCTTGGGGCAGTCCGCCGCTCCATTCTGCTGGTACGGGGGTGGAGAGTGTGGCACAATAAGCCGTACGCTATGCAGAGGCACAGAAGGAACCACGCTATGCTATAGCTTGACACAGGGCTCGGGACGTATTTTACCGGCCTGGGAGACGTACCGCACACGGCACGCGAAGCGGAGGAGAGCGGTTCGGGGCCTTGTAGGTCCTGGAAACCAAGCACAACCCTTTCCTGCCCGTGGTGCTTGCGGCTGAACATACCTAACGCATACACGTAGGGACTGTCGTGGCGATTGTCTTCCCGCATAGTCCCATGATGCTGGCCCACATTGGCTGGAGTTTAGCTCAGTTTTCCGGAGGACACTTTATTCTCGGGCTCGGCACGCAGGCGAAGGGGGATAATGAGCGTCGCTTCAGCGTCCCTTGGGTGCCTCCAAGACCACGCTTACGCGACATAGTGCTTGCCATCCGGACCATCTAGGCCCGCTGGCAGTGTGATACACGCCTAGATTTTCGGAGTTGGCACTACACACATACCCTATACAAGAACTGGTGGCGTAGCCAAGGAGGCCCCATGCCTGTTGACTATATCCCGCGTATCCAAGAAAAATATACGCAAGAGGGCTACCCTGCCTATAGATGGGTGGTAAACTCTGATCCACCACCGTGGCAGCCACTCCGCCGGCCCCTTTCCACATCTCGGCTTGGGCTCGTGGCGTCTGGGGGGATCTACATCACCGGCCAGGTGGCGTTTCATTATAAGGATGATATATCCTGGCGCGTGATTCCTACGGACGTTAAAACCACTGATCTGCGAGCTACCCACTTTGCCTATGATCTCACGGATGCGCGGCAGGATCCGAATGTTGTGTTTCCTATCGATACATTACGAGGCCTGGTGAGTGAAGGTGTGATCGGCGCTCTGGCAGCCAATGCCTATACCTTCATGGGCGGCATCTACTCAGCCCGGCGTGTCCAGCAAGAACTGGCGCCACAACTCCTCGAACGTCTCCTGGCTGAACACGTTGAGGCAGTGCTGTTCGTCCCAGTATGACCCGTCTGCCATCAGTCCGTCGGACTGATCGCCCGGCGCGTCGAAGCGGCTGGTATTTCGACCTTGTGTATGAGCAGCGCCCTGGATATCACCCGGGCCGTGAACCCACCACGGGCGGCGTTTCTCGATTATCCGCTGGGACACACGACAGGGAAACCCCATGAACCAGCTCTCCAACGCGAGATCCTTTTGCAGGCGCTGGAAGCGTTTACCTCATTGACCGAGCCTGGGAGCGTCAAAATGCTCCCCTTTCGCTGGTCAGAAGACCAGGCCTGGCAAGTCACAGCCCAACGTGGGCCAGACGATCGCCGCCCACGCTACGACACCCCGCAGTACCAAAATGACGAAGACCGCCAGCGCGCTGAGATAGCAGGCAACAGAGAGTAACGTGCTGACGGTCGCAAGCGCTGTACGACGGAACTGGGATGCCATGCGTTAGGAGGCACGTACCGTGGCCTTCGCTTTTGACTTGGCTGCTGCCTTTGATTTTCCCTCCTTTGCCGCTGGCTGGGGTGTATCCTCTAGCATATCCTCCAAGGCCTTGACCAGGAGGCGTATGCCAACACCAGTGGCGCCTTTGGGAACATAGGGCTTGTTCTCACGCGTCCACGCTGTGCCAGCAATATCGAGGTGTACCCATGGGATATCCCCGACAAATTCCTTGAGGAACGCACCGCCAATAATCGAACCAGCCTCACGCCCGCTGCTGACATTTTTAATGTCGGCAAAATCACTCTTGATCTGCTTGCTGTACTCCTCAAACAGCGGCAACTCCCACACGCGCTCGGCGCTATAATCTCCAGCGGTGCGTAGTCGGTCCATCATGGCCTTATCTGTCCCCATCATGCCTGTCGCCTGGCTGCCCAAAGCCACCACCACGGCCCCAGTCAACGTGGCCAGATCGATCATGCATGCGGGCTTGAGCTCCTGCACGGCATAGGCCAACGCATCGGCCAGAATCAAGCGACCCTCCGCGTCCGTATTAATCACCTCCACAGTTTTGCCAGACATGGCCCGCAGAATATCGCCAGGCTTCACCGCATTGCCATTCGGCAGGTTTTCCGACGCGGGGACCAGGCCCACCACGCGGCGCGGATACTCCAGTTGGGCCAGGGCTTGCATGGTGCCAAGCACCGCCGCGCCACCTGACATATCCATCTTCATGTCTTCCATGTTAGCGGCGGGTTTAATGGAGATGCCCCCACTGTCGAACGTAATTCCCTTCCCTACCAGTACAATGGGCTTTTCCTGCGCACCTTTTGGCGCATGTTCGAGGATAATGAACGCCGGTGGCTGCTCGCTGCCCTGGGCTACTCCGAGGAGGCACCCCATCTGGTGTTCACGTATGCCATCGACGTCAAGCACGTGACAGCGCAGGGTCGTCTTTGCCGCAATCTCCTGGGCCTGCTTAGCGAGATAGGAGGGATTGACCTCATTTCCCGGACTGTTGCTCAAGTCACGGGCCATATTCACAGCCTCAGCGAGGATCTGACCGCGTTGCACGCCGCTTTCCAGGGCGCGTTGCGTCGCGTTCCCGCTCGCCAGCATGGATAGTTCACGCAGATTGTCTGTATCTTCGTTTTCTGCAGCCGTCTTATACTTCTTAAGCGTATACAGCCCTAAAAGCGCCCCCTCCGTGAGGGCCTGGGCCACCTCACCTGGTTCCATATCGCTGGCAGGTGGTACAAGCGCCACAGAACTCACACCTAAGCGGCGCACTGCCGTCGCTGCGGTGGCGCTCGCCTGACGCAGGGCGTCGATCGTGCAGGCCTCAGATTTCCCCAACCCCACCAGCAACACGCGTGGGGTCTGGAGCGCGCCGCCTGTGCGCACGAGGGCTGTGCTGTTCAGGGCGCCGGAGAAATCACCGCTGTCCAGATAGTCGCGGATACGCCCATTGAGGCGTGCGTCGAGTTGCGCAACAACGCTTTTCGGGGGGAGGGATTTCTCTTGTCGGAGAAAGACGGCCAGTACGTCTGCGGCCACGAGTTCAGGCTTGTCCCGCTTGACGATCACTTGCATCGCAGCACCTCGCTCCACACTTCGTGTTAATTGACTGCTACTCCTCAAAAAAGAACGCGACACAGGGATGCATCCTGTCTCGCACGTGCCATAATGGCAGCACCATAGCACTCGAGCAGAGGTATTGCAAGCGCGGACCCTATGCGGGCCAGGCATTAAAAGGTGCGTGGCGATGGCCACATTACGTGGCCAATGACATCCTGTGAGGTGTACGCTGCGCGTTAACGGACTCTGAGTATAGGATAAGCACTGAGTTTTTCGAGGCTTATAGGAGTCTTGACAAGCTCATAAAGGGATCGCTATAATGGGTGCTAACCCGTCGCTGTTAAACATCGCATCCTCACAGCCATGCAATCACCCGTCAATTGAAGGACAGTATTAGTGGCCGCATCACAGCAAGGCAATTCTGCAGCCTTAGTGGTGAATATTGCCAATATTCCTGATGAAGGTCTGGCGTTCCAGTCTGAGGTGACGGCAACGCATCTCCAGTTACCTCCAACTACGGAGGTCGAGCTATCTACGCCCATACAGGTATGTGGTTGGCTCACCAAAGTGGCAGAGCAAGTCTATTTCCAGGGTACAGTCCGTGGGACGCTGGCAGCGGTATGCAGTCGTTGTTTGGACATCATCCACAGCGATTTCACAGCGGCGATGCGGGTCGTGTACCTGCCGCCCTCGACGCGCCTGCAGATCGAGGGAGAGGAGGGAGTCGATGCCGAAGAGGAATTAGACCTCTATATGCATGACGGAACTACCCTCGACTTACGACCGCCGGTGCACGATAATGTCCTTCTTGCCTTCCCCGTCCAACCCTTGTGCCGTCCTGACTGTGCAGGATTGTGCCAGGTATGTGGGGGAAATCGTAATGAGGTGCCGTGTACCTGTCAGGAGACCGAGGGCGACCCACGTTTTGCTCTACTCCAACAACTCCAGTTTCCTAAGACGTCGTGAGGATGAATGACTTATGGGCGTGCCAAAACGCAAGACTTCGAAGTCCCGCCGCGACAAACGGCGCACACACTACCGTTTGCACCCCTTGAACCCGAGTGCATGCCCGCAGTGCGGAGCGAGCAAGCTCTCCCACCGGATATGCCCGAGTTGCGGCTACTATAAGGCCAGAGAAATCATTGCTGGACGCGAAGCCTAGGGGCAAAGTCAGTATGCTCGCTGCCATCCTGACGTCCGCGCTCGTAAGGTAGTACTATCGATGAAGATCGCTGTCGATGGTATGGGTGGCGATTACGCTCCCCAAGCAATCGTGGAAGGAGCTGTACTGGCTGCCCAGGAGCATAACGCCGACATTATCCTGGTCGGAGACGAGGCGCGGTTAGCACGGGAACTCGACCGCTTACAAGCGCACCACTTGCCTATCACTATTTGCCATGCTACAGAAGTGGTACACATGGATGAAGCGCCTGGGATGGCGCTCCGCAAAAAGCGGTTTTCCTCAATTCGTGTAGCGATAGAGCTGGTACGCCGTGAGGAAGCGCAAGCCGTGGTCAGTGCCGGGAATACTGGAGCAGCGCTCGCGGCCACGACGATGATTCTCAAGCCTCTCACCGGTATTGACCGTCCCGCGATTGCCACATTGTTACCAACCCAAAAAGGGTTTACGATACTCCTCGATGTCGGAGCGAACGTCGATTGCAGAGCCACTCAACTCTTCCAATTTGGTATCATGGGGCACGTATTTGCCAAGTATGTGTTTGGTAAGCCGTCCCCCTCCGTGGGGCTGTTGGCGATTGGGGAAGAAGACACCAAGGGCAACGATGTCACTAAAGAAGCCTTCCTCATGCTGAAGCAGAGCCATCTCAATTTCATCGGAAATGTGGAAGGAAAGCATTTTTTTCGTGGCGTCGCCGATGTCGTCGTATGTGATGGCTTTATTGGGAATATTGCCCTGAAGATGTGCGAAGGGCTAGCGGAGATGTATGGCCAATCCCTGAAGACTGGCCTGACCAATACTCCGTGGCGCCGCTTAGCCGCGGTCTTGATGCGTCCGGCGCTCAACGATATCCGGAAGCGCGTCGATGCGTCCGAATATGGTGGTGCACCACTCCTTGGGATCAATGGCACCTGTATTATTGGCCACGGGAGCTCCACCCCCAAAGCGGTCAAGAATGCCATTCACATGGCGCAGCGCTTTGTGGAAGAGCGGGTAAGTCAACGTATTCAAGAAGATATTGAACGCAACGGCGATATCCAGGAAGCCGGGGCCACACGGCGGCGGAAAATCTGGCGTCACATCCGCAACCATATGTCGTTTCGAGGCGAACGGACACATGAGGACGACGATACAGAGAATGATGCTGACTCCCACCCTCCTCGTGTGCCCACTCTCTAACCGCGTCGACCACAGGATAACGCTATGGCAACTCGCATCGTCTGTGTCTTCCCAGGACAGGGATCACAGGCTGTTGGGATGGGTAAGGACCTCTGGGAAGCCGATGACGTCGTCAAGGCTCTCTATCAGGAAGCGAATGATGTGCTTGGGTACGACCTCCAACGTCTGTGTTTTGAAGGTCCAGAGGACGAGCTGCGCCTGACCCAACACGCTCAACCAGCGATCCTGGTCCACAGTATCGCGACGTGGACCTTGGTGGCGCGTCACGGACTGCGGCCCGCGCTGCTCGCCGGGCACAGCCTGGGCGAGTATTCGGCGCTGGTCGCGTCAGGGGTGTTGCGTTTTGCTGATGCTGTGCATCTGGTGCACCAACGCGGTGTGTTCATGCAAGAGGCTGTACCGCCTGGAGCTGGCAGTATGGCAGCGTTGCTTGGTGTGGCACGCCAGGATGTCGAAGCCTTGTGTACTGAGTTGAGTGGGGACGGCGTGCTGCAACCGGCCAACTATAATGATCCTGGCCAAATCGTCATTGCCGGGGAGACCGCGCGGGTCCAGGCCGCCGTAGACGCCGTCAAAGCACGTCGCCTCGGCAAACCGGTGTTACTGAAGGTGAGCGCGCCTTTCCACTGCCGTATGTTGCAGCCTGCGGCGGAGCGGCTCGCCCACGCTTTCGCTCAGGTGACGTTCCATCCCTTTACTATTCCCGTGTTATCGAATGTGACCGCCGCCCCGCATCCTGCCTCCGCAGCGGTACAAGATCTTCTGGTGCAACAAGTGTGTGCCCCAGTGCGCTGGGAAGACGCCATGCACTATGCCGTAACCCACGGGTGTGACGCACTCCTCGAAGTGGGGCCAGGCAAGACGCTTTCCGGTATGATGAAGCGCATTGCCTCCCAGATCGAAATCCTGGCGTTGGACACGTTCTTACGCCAGTAGCACGATGAGGACACCATGGCACAGTTCGAGGGAAAGGTCGCGGTAGTTACGGGAGGCTCACGCGGTATTGGCCGGGCGATTGCCCTGGCGTTCGGGCGGGCGGGTGCGCGCGTCGCCGTGACGTGTACGCGCCAGCGTGAGGCAGCTGAGGATGTGGTAGTGGCCCTCCAGCAGATGGGGAGTACCGGTCAGGTCTTCCAGTTTGACGTCGCCGACTATACAGCCACGACGGTAGCTTTCGAAGAGATTGTCAAGACGTTCGGGCGGGTGGATATCCTGGTCAACAATGCTGGGGTGCGGAGCGATCAATTGCTCGTGCGCATGAAACCTGAGGAATGGGATGCTGTCATTCACACCAACTTATCGGGGACGTTTCATTGTGCGCGAGCCGCGGCGCGCACTATGCTGCGCCAGCACTGGGGTCGCATCATCGCCATCACCTCAGTGGTCGGCATTACGGGAAACGCGGGGCAGACGAATTACGCGGCATCAAAGGCCGGCCTCATCGGTTTTACCAAGGCCCTTGCCAAGGAACTCGGGCCGCGAGGCATTACGGTTAATGCCGTCGCGCCAGGTTTCATTGAAACGGATATGACGCGAACGCTATCGGACATGCAACGGCAAGCGCTGTTGCAACACGTCCCACTCGGGAGCCTTGGCACGCCAGACGATGTGGCAGCCTGTGTGCTCTTTCTGGCCTCGGACGAGGCCCGGTACATCACCGGGGAGGTAGTGAGCGTGAGTGGGGGATTGACCATCTAGGACAGGGAGACTACGGACCATGACAATTGAAGAGCGTATACAGGCAATTATCGTAGAGCAACTCGGTGTGGATGAGAAGGAGGTCACCGAGTCTGCCTCTTTTATTGAGGATCTGGGGGCTGACTCCTTAGACACCGTTGAGCTGGTCATGGCCTTTGAGGAGGAATTTGATATCGAAATCCCGGATGAAGACGCCGAAGAAATTGCTACAGTGGCTGATGCCATTCGTTATATCAAGGACAAAACGGCAAAGGAGTCCCAGTAACATGGCCACGCGAGTCACAGGTGGGCCGTACACACAGGGATGGTTCCTACTATGACAGGTACTAAGAACGGTGTATGCCGGCGGGTCGTCGTGACCGGTATGGGCCTCGTGACGCCTGTGGGGATAGGGGTGCAGACCACATGGGATGCCCTGTTGCAGGGCACAAGTGGTATTCGCCGTATTACCAGTTTTGACGCTAGTGTGTATCCCTGTCAGATTGCTGGCGAAGTGAAAGACTTTGATCCTCTGACGTACGTCGACAGAAAAGACGTGAAACGCATGGATCGCTTCACGCAATTTGCTCTGGCCAGTGCTACCATGGCTCTGGAGACTGCCGCGCTTTCCATCAACCCGGAGCAAGCCCATCGGTATGGATGTATGTTGGGGGTGGGATTCGGCGGCATGGCTACGCTCGAGCGCAACCATGAAAGCCTGCTGCGGGCTGGCCCACAGCGTATCTCGCCGTTCTTTGTGCCCATGCTGATTGCCAATATGGCCTCTGGTCATGTCTGCATGCGTTTTGGTTTGCGCGGCCCTAATTCCTGCGTCACGACGGCCTGCGCCGCTGGCACGCACGCCATTGGGGAAGCCTATAAAATCATTCAGCGCGGGGATGCCGATGTGATGCTGAGTGGCGGCTGTGAAGCGGCCATCACACCGCTGGCGTTGGGTGGCTTCTGTGCCATGCGCGCGCTCTCGACCCGCAACGATGCGCCCCAACACGCCAGTCGCCCCTTTGATAAAGCACGGGATGGCTTTGTGATGGGGGAAGGGGCCGGCATCCTGGTTCTGGAGGAGTTGCAGCAGGCCCAGCAACGTGGCGCCACGATCTATGCTGAGGTGGTGGGCTACGGCATGAGTGCGGATGCCTACCACATGACGCAGCCTGACCCGGAAGCGCGAGGGGTGGCCCTCTGTATCGAACAGGCCCTGTACGACGCTAGCGTGGCGCCACACGACATCGACTATATCAATGCCCATGGGACGTCGACACCGTATAATGATAAGTATGAGACCCTCGCCGTCAAAAAAGTGTTTGGTGAGCATGCGTATCGTTTAGCGATAAGCTCAACGAAGTCCATGACAGGCCACCTGCTGGGCGGGGCCGGCGGCATTGAGGGAGTCTTTACAGCCCTGGCGCTGTATCATGGTGTCGTACCACCCACGACCAACTGGGAAACGCCAGACGAAGACTGCGATCTCGACTATGTACCGCATACGGCGCGTATCATGCCACTGCACGTGGCGATGTCCACATCCCTCGGCTTTGGTGGCACGAATGCCTGTGTGGTCTTCAAGCGCTATTCGGAGCCGTCGTGATCACCCCTGAACGTAGAGCCCTTCTGGCAGTTTTCCAGGCCCATCTAGGGTATACGTTCCAAAACCTCGTGCTGCTCAATCAGGCCCTCACCCACCGTTCGTATGCCTATGAGGCTTCGGGAGGCGATGGCGATTATGAGCGTCTGGAGTTTTTGGGCGATGCGGTCTTGAGCCTGCTGGTCGGTACTTACGTCTTTACGACGCAAGCCACGGCGCGTGAAGGGCAGCTGTCGCAACTCCGGGCACGCCTAGTCAACCAAGGGACGCTCGCCGCGCTGGCACGGCAGCTCGACCTCGGCCGTTTTTTACTGCTCGGTCGTGGTGAGGACCAGCATGGTGGGCGCTACAAGGATTCCTTGCTGGCCGCGGCCTTGGAAGCTGTGATTGCAGCCATATACCTCGACGGAGGACTCCTGCAGACCCAAGAGGTGTTTTGGCGCTGCTTCCTCGCCACCATCGAACAGTGCATCAGTGCAATGCCAGACGGGGATTACAAGGGATTACTCCAGATACAGACCTTGCGCATCTTTGGTTGTATTCCTATGTACCAGATACTCCATGAAGAAGGCCCCGCGCATCAGAAGCTATTTCACGTTCAGTTAACGCTCAACCACGAATACCGGTGTGTTGGTATAGGGCGCAGCAAGAAAGCGGCGGAACAACATGCCGCCAAGCAGCTCCTCGCGCTGCTACAACAGACACGGGCGTAGCCGACAGCGTCTCCTGCTAGGAGGAAGATCATGGCTGAGGGGAGATTTTTTGGGCGCTTGTGGGCGGGATTACAGAAAACCCGCCAGGCGCTCACAGAGAGTCTTGGGACGGTCTTTAGCCGCAAACGCATTGATGCTGAGACCCTCGAAGAACTCGAAGAAGCGCTTATCCTCGCGGACTTGGGGGCGCAAACCACTGAGAAAATTCTCCAAGAAGTAACCAAGCGGGTCAAGCAGAAGACTATCGAAGCTGGAGTAGGCTTACAAGCCGGAGTCATAGAAACCGTGCGCGATATTCTGCTCGCGGCCACGCCAGCGTCTGCCACGGACCTGACCTCACGCCCCCGTCCGTGGGTCCTCCTGATGGTAGGCGTCAATGGCGTTGGGAAGACCACCACACTCGGTAAACTTGCCCATCAGTTTCAGGCGGCTGGGGAGAGATCCTTGCTGGTGGCGGCAGACACCTTCCGTGCCGCCGCCATTGAACAGGCCGAATTGTGGGCGAAACGTGCCGGGGTGGATATCATTAAAGGACAGCCGGGAGGCGATGCCGCGGCAGTGGCTTTTGATGCGGTGCGTGCCGCACGCGCCCGCCAGGTGGAGCGGGTGCTCATTGACACCGCAGGGCGCTTACATACGAAGGTCCACCTGATGGAAGAGCTGAAAAAAATGCGCCGGGTGCTCGAGCGTGAAATGCCAGGGGCACCACACGATATCTGGTTAGTCCTCGATGCCACGACAGGCCAGAACGGCATTGCGCAAGTGCAGCAGTTTCATGACAGCCTCGGGCTGACTGGCTTGGTGTTGACCAAGCTTGACGGCACGGCCAAGGGCGGCATTGTCATTAATATTGCGGATCAGTTCCACGTCCCTATCCGTTATATCGGTATTGGTGAAGGGCTCGACGATCTGCGGCCGTTTGATGCCGCTGAATTTGCCGCAGCTCTTTTGGAGACCTAAGAGATGCCCATACTCGGTGATGAAGTACGCCAACAGTTAACCCAGTTACACGATAAACTCGACACACTCCGAGGTCATCTTTGATCTTGACAAGGCCCAGGCAGAAATCGCCCTCCTCGATGCCCAGATGGCGCGTGATAATTTTTGGGAGGATGTGGAAGAAGCCCAGGAGGTGTTGAAACGCCGTGCCCAACTGCAGGCCCCAACCGATCGCTGGCAGAAGTTACTGGGCCAGGTCGAGGAGGCGGTCAGCTTGCTCGACCTAGCGGAAGAAGCCAACGACGTCGAGGTGCTCCAGGAAATCCAGGTAGAGACGTCGAAACTTGCCTTGGAAATCGAGCATTTTGAGCTGGAGTCATTGCTGTGCGGGGAGATGGATATGGCGAATGCCCTCCTGTCCATTCATCCCGGTGCCGGGGGCACAGAGTCGCAGGATTGGGCGCATATGCTGCTACGCATGTACATGCGTTGGGCTGAGACGCACGGATATACCTATGAAGTCCTGGATTTCCAACCCGGTGAAGAAGCAGGTATCAAAAGCACCACACTCAAGGTCGTAGGGCGTTATGCCTTTGGCTATCTCAAAGCGGAGAACGGTGTCCATCGCCTCGTGCGTATTTCCCCGTTTGATGCGGCACGGCGACGGCATACGTCGTTCGCGGCAGTGCTAGTCACGCCAGAAGTGGATGAGACCATCAAAGTGGAAATCGATCCAGCGCGCCTGCGGGTCGACACGTACCGTTCGAGCGGAGCTGGTGGCCAACACGTCAATGTGACAGACTCTGCCATTCGTTTGACCTACCAGGTGGACGACACGACCAAAATCGTCGTACAGTGCCAGAATGAGCGCTCGCAGCATAAGAACCGCGCCAGTGCTCTGAGCGTCTTACGCTCACGTCTCTACGCGCTGGCGCAACAGCGCCAACGTGAAAAAATGGTCGAACTGCAAGGCGAAAAGAAGGACATCGCCTGGGGCAATCAAATTCGTTCGTATACGTTAGCCCCCTATCAACTTGTGAAAGACCACCGTACCGGCATCGAGATGGGGAATGTCGATGCCGTGTTCGAAGGGGCCTTAGATGCATTCATTCAAGGATACCTCGTGGCGTATCGTGCCGCCTTGTAATGCAGCAGAGTACCAGAGCTCTCTGCTATGACCTACGAAATCGCAGTAGGCTTGCGCTATCTTAAGTCACGACGCCGACAGACGTTTATTTCCCTGATCACGGTGATCTCTGTGGGCGGGGTTGCCGTCGGTGTCATGGTCCTGATCGTGGTCCTCGCGGTGATGAGTGGCTTTGAGACCAGTCTGAAAGACAAGATTCTGGGCATCAACTCGCACATTTGGATTCTTCCCCAAACCCCAGGTCGTCTCGAAGGTTACCAAGACATTGTGGCACGTGTTGCGGCCTTGCCGCACGTCACCTTTGCCGCACCATTTACCACCCACGAAGTCATGTTGGTGGCAGATGGACATGTGTCAGGGACCATTGTGCGTGGTATTGATCCCGAGCGTACGGACCAGATGGCAGATTTAACTCGTCATATGCATGGCCAGGAGCTGCGCACGCTCCTCGAACCGACACCACCTACGCCAAGCGAGGCTCCCGCCACCCCCGTGGCCAGCCGTGGGATTGTACTCGGGAAAGAATTGGCCCGGCATTTGCTAGTCTTCCCCGGCCAGCAAGTGATGGTCACGTCGCCCCTCGGGGTTCTCACTCCGGCTGGCATTATGCCCAACATGCGCGGATTTACCGTCACTGGTACCTTTGACACCGGCATGTATGAATATGACGCCAAGCTCGGCCTGATGTCTCTACGTCAGGCCCAGGACTTTTTTGAGTTGGGGGATGCCGTACATGGTATCGAGGTCAAGGTAGACGACATCTATCGTGTGCATGCAGTCGAGGAGGCCATTAGCAGCTTACTCGGTCCGGCGTTCTGGACGCGCAACTGGATGCAGATGAATCGCAACCTGTTTGCCGCGCTACGCCAGGAAAAAGTGCTCATGTTTATCATCCTCGTGCTGATTATTTTGGTGGCGGCTTTCAACATTGTCAGCACGCTCATTATGTTGGTCATGGAAAAACAGGCGGATATCGCCATTCTGAAAGCCATGGGGGCCCGCAACACCGGCATTTACAAAATTTTCATGCTCGAAGGCATGATTATTGGGGTGGTTGGGACGGTGCTCGGATGTCTTGGCGGTCTGGTATTGGCATGGAACTTGCAGTCAATAGCAGGTGTAGTCGAGCGCTTGCTCGGGATCCAATTTTTTTCCCCTGATGTGTATTTCCTTGACAAGCTCCCGGTGCAAATTCATGCTGTGGATGTCGCACTGATTGTTCTCACAGCGATTGTCGTGAGTTTTTGCGCCACATTATATCCGGCATGGAATGCTTCACGGCTGGATCCAGTTGTGGCTTTGCGATATGAATAGTTCGTGTTATTATTAGGAGCGGATAAACAGCGGACGGGAGATGGAGGGTAGCCGCAAAGCGATGTTAATCCAGGTTGAGAGCGTGTATAAACACTACGTACAGCCCAAGACAACCGTTGAGGTGCTACGCGGTGTACACTTGGCGGTCGCTGCGAAGGAGATGGTGGCCATTGTGGGGCCGTCTGGCGCCGGGAAAAGCACGCTCCTACATCTCATTGGCGGCCTGGATCGTCCGACGCAAGGCTCAATACGCTGTTGTGGGGTTGAGCTAGCGCACCTGCCTGATCGTGCCTTAGCCGACTTTCGCAATCGCCGTATTGGGTTTATATTTCAGTTTCATCATCTTTTGCCCGAATTTTCTGCATTGGAAAACACTATGATGCCGGCCCTCATCCAACGTTGGGCAAAGCGCGAAGTGCAACGAGAAGCGCGTCATCTTTTAGTCAGTGTTGGTTTGGGAGATAGGCTGCATCATCGGCCTGGGGAGCTCTCTGGGGGAGAGCAACAGCGTGTGGCGGTCGCCCGGGCTCTAATTAATAAACCGGATGTGGTCCTGGCCGATGAACCAACGGGAAACTTGGATCGAGCCACGGGTCAGGCCATCCAAAAACTGCTACGCCAGCTGAATGAGGAATTGGGGCAAACGTTCGTCATTGTGACGCATGACCGCGAGTTTGCTGCACATATGGACCGGGCGATTTCCCTTGTGGATGGAAAGGTCAGCGCAGTCTGAGGAGACGCGACGTATGTTCAAGCGATTTACAGAACGAGCCAGACGGGTCATCATTCTCGCAAGGGAAGAAGCAGAGCGGCATCATCATGAGTATCTCGGTACCGAACACATTCTGCTTGGTATGCTCAAAGATGGGGGCGGCATTGCGATCACCGTGTTACAGAAAGCGGGTTTGAGCATCGATCAGATTCGTATGGAGATCGAGCGTCACCTGCCGCGCAATGCGAACGCCCTTATCGTGGGAGAAATCCCCTTTACGCCCAAAGCAAAGAAGGTGTTAGAGTACGGTGTCGAGGAAGCACGTCTTATGGGGCACAACTATATTGGGACGGAGCATCTCTTGCTTGGCCTCCTGAAGGAGAAGGAGGGCATTGCGGCCAAGGTGCTGAATGCGCTGGGGATTCGCTTGGTGGAGACACGCGAGAAGATTCTCAATCTCCTGCAAGAACCGGCCACGAAAACCAAAGAGAAGAGTAAAACTCCGGCGTTGGACGAGTTTGGGCGTGATTTGACGGAGCTAGCGCAGGTTGGTAAGCTCGACCCAGTTATCGGACGCGAAAACGAGATCGAGCGGGTCGTGCAGATCCTCAGCCGGCGCACCAAGAATAATCCAGTGCTCATTGGTGAGCCCGGCGTTGGTAAGACTGCAATTGTCGAGGGATTGGCGCAACGTATTGTGAACCGTGAAGTGCCGCAACTCCTCTTTGATCGGCGTGTGGTGGCCCTCGATTTAGGCGCGTTAGTGGCTGGGACCAAGTACCGCGGTCAATTCGAGGCACGCATGAAGGCCATTATGAAAGAGATTGTGCAGGCGGAAAACGTCATGATCTTCATTGACGAGCTGCACACGCTGGTAGGTGCCGGGGCTGCTGAGGGCTCGGTGGACGCCTCCAACATGCTCAAGCCTGCCTTGTCGCGTGGTGAAATCCAGTGTATCGGTGCGACGACGCTCGATGAGTATCGTAAGTACATTGAGAAGAATGGGGCACTGGAGCGCCGCTTCCAACCCATTATGGTTGATCCGCCGAGCGTGGAAGAAAGTATCGAGATCCTCAAAGGCTTGCGGGATCGCTATGAGACGCATCACCACCTCCGCATCCCCGATGAGTCCATTGAACAAGCGGTGAAGCTGTCGGCACGTTATGTGACCGATCGCTTCCTGCCCGACAAAGCCATCGACGTCATGGACGAGGCCGGCGCGCGTGTACGGCTGCGGCGCATTACCCCACCCCCTATGGTACGTGATTTGCAGCGCAAGATTAATGAGGTCGTGCGCCTGAAAAAAGAGAAGATTGAGAACCAGGAATTTGAAAAAGCTGTCGAACTGCGGGATCAAGAGGAAGACATTCGCCGTCAGATCGATACCTTGAAGCAAGAGTGGGAAGACGCGCATGACGAGCGTGAGATCGTTGTCACGGAAGAGGATATGGCCTATGTGGTGTCCCGCATGACGGGTATTCCGCTGTCGAAGATCGAAGAGGCGGAATCGCAGCGCTTGCTCAATATGGAGGAGGAGTTGCACAAGCGGGTCGTGGGGCAAGAGGAGGCTATTGCGGTGGTAACGCGCGCCATTCGGCGTTCGCGTGCCGGCCTGAAGGATCCACGGCGGCCGGTTGGAACGTTCATTTTCTTAGGGCCAACGGGTGTCGGCAAAACGGAGTTGGCGCGGGCTTTAGCAGAATTTCTGTTTGGGAACGAGAGTGCCCTTATCCGGGTCGACATGTCGGAATACATGGAGCGGTTCAACGTCTCACGTCTGACGGGAGCGCCTCCGGGCTATATTGGCTATGATGAAGGCGGTCAACTCACCGAACAAGTGCGGCGCAAGCCTTATTCAGTGGTGCTGTTGGACGAAATCGAGAAGGCCCATCCGGACATCTATCACGTGTTGCTCCAGGTCATGGACGACGGCCATCTCACGGATAGCTACGGCCGCAAGGTTGACTTCAAGAACGTGGTCTTGATCATGACCTCGAATCTGAGCGCGCGGGTGATCGAAAAGAACACGGCCATAGGCTTCCAGAAGGACACCGAAGACGTGACGTTCTCGAAGATGAAAGAGAGCGTCATGAACGAACTGAAAAAGACCTTCAACCCCGAATTTCTCAATCGTATTGACGAAGCCGTTATGTTCCATCCGCTGAATATGGATCACATCAAGCAGATTGTGGATATCATGCTCCTGCGCTTGAACCAGCAGATGGGTGAGCGCGGTATTACCCTCGAAATCGACGACAGCGCCAAGGAATGGTTGGCGCAGCAGGGTTACGACGCTGCGTACGGTGCTCGGCCCCTGCGGCGTGCCATTCAGCGCCATATTGAAGACCCGCTCTCGGAAGAGGTTTTACGTGGGGAATTCCCCCAGGGTGGCGTGGTCCAAATCAAGCTCGCTGGTGAGGAACTGGTGTTTCTGGCGAAGCAAGAAGACGCTGTCGAAAGTCTCTCTGATAGCTAAGATAAGCGTCGCATCCCGTGCACGTAGCGGTCAAAGCCCGGTGGACGATATTATCCATCGGGCTTTGGTGTGTCTAGAGGAGGCGTGCACGCCCAAGTTTGCGGGATAGACCAACGGGAGTGTCGTGTAAAGTCAGGAGCCTGGGTTGATAATGCGTCGCTTCGTGGTTGGCTGCTCGTTGCTACTCCTCTTGGTGCTCTATCCGAGTTGGCGAGCAGCCGCAGCCATCAGTCCAGGAGTGCTCGTACGCGATATCGAGATCCGTGGCAACCGCCGTACACAAGAGTCAACCATCCGCTTTTACTTAAAGACAGAGGTGGGCAAGCCGTATGTGCCGCAAACGCTCAGTGAGGATATTAAGCGGCTCTATGCCCTCCGCACGTTCGACGACATTCAAGTCCTCGCTGAGGATGTTCCAGACGGTATACGTTTGATTATTACTGTGGTCGAAAAGCCCGCGGTGCGCAATGTTACCTTCGAGGGCAATCGGTATATTGACGCAGCCGAAATCAGGAAACGCATCTTGCTAAAAGAGCGCTCGACCTTTGCGCGAAACCTCCTCAACGATACCGTTGCCGCCCTGCAAAAATATTATCGGGAGGAAGGCTATTACTTTGCCCACATAAGTCCA
>Ga0081455_10003678_pt1 | contig 17548 bp, 18 predicted proteins | sample TabmetS3T2R1_FD_70207 | JGI IMG/M metagenome (GOLD analysis project Ga0081455, IMG submission 70207) | Tabebuia heterophylla rhizosphere microbial communities from the University of Puerto Rico - S3T2R1 | ecosystem: Host-associated > Plants > Roots > Rhizosphere ...
CGGGTAACGGATCGACTCGTCCATCGTCTCGGCGAGGCCGCCGAACTTGCCGATGTCGAGATAGACCCAGCGGACGTCGTCTTCCTCGCTCTTCTTGGAAACGAGGACGACCTCGGCCTCGATGGTGCCGGCATTGCCGACCATGCCGCGGCCCGGCTCGATGATCGTCTCCGGGATGCGGTTGCCGAAGTGCTTGCGCAACGCCTTGAAGATCGCCGTGCCGTAGGTTTTCACCGAGGGCACGTTCTTCAGGTACTTGGTCGGGAAGCCACCGCCGAGGTTGACCATTGTGAGATTGATGCCGCGCTCACCGCATTCCCGAAATACGGCCGCTGCCGACGCGAGCGCGCGGTCCCAGGCATGCTGGTTGCGCTGCTGGGAGCCGACATGGAACGATACGCCCACCGGCTCGAGGCCGGCCTTGAGGGCGTGCTCCAATACGTCGACGGCCATGGCCGGTTCGCAGCCAAACTTGCGTGACAGCGGCCATTCCGCTCCGACGCAGTCGGACAGGATGCGACAAAACACGCGGCTGCGGGGCGCGGCACGGGCGATCTTGTCGACCTCGGCCTTGCAGTCGACGGCATAGAGGCGAACGCCAAGCGCGTAGGCGCGCGCGACGTCGCGTTCCTTCTTGATGGTGTTGCCATAGGAGACCCGATCGGGCGTGGCACCGGCCGCCAGCACCATCTCGATCTCGGCGATCGATGCGGTGTCGAAGCAGGACCCGAGCTTTGCCAAAAGGGTCAGCACCTCCGGCGCAGGGTTTGCCTTGACGGCGTAGAACACGCGCGTGTCCGGCAACGCCTTGGCGAAGGCATTGTAGTTGTCACGGATGACGTCAAGATCGACGACCAGGCAAGGGCCTTCGTCTTTACGCTTGCGTAGAAACTCGCGGATGCGCTCAGTCATTGGCGCTATTCCCCACGGCTTAGGGCCTCCTCGGGCCCTTATGTCGCGGCTTTTGAGCTTGTCGCCTGCGCGCGATGGGGACGCGCCGACGCCTGCACTCTCCTGCCGCTCAACTGCCTTGGATTGGATGGGGAGATCCCCGTCCGCACGGCCGGCAAAGATGAACAAGCCTCTTCGGTGACCCGCGCCGGTGGTGGAGACCGGCAGAGACCAAGGAAGCCCGATCGTCGTTGCTTTAAGCCGCGTCCCCTGCTGAGAGCAGAGTGCGCCGGTTTCGCCTCCGGCTGCCGGTCAGATTTCTTGGAGAGGTTGGCTCGTCTCTCCAGGCGGCTGGCCGGCCTCTTGTCCGGCTACCTACCGACCGACACACGGCCACAGGCACGTGCGAAATTGGGCACTATCGAAATAACATTTTTTGCGCGTTGTGCAAGAGAATTAGTACGTCGCGTGAAAAACTTTCTTAACTTTCTCTTTCGGCGATCGACGACGCGCGCTCATCCGCGAGTGGTGAACGGCTCGATGCGGTGCGCGGCGCGGACGAACTGCACCATGACGGCAAAGCCGCAGAGCACGAACACGACGTCAAGCACGCGCGCGCCAAAGCTGCCGAGGTCGAACAAGGTGGCGATGGCCCATGCACCTGCAAACGCTGCGCCGAACACCTCGGCGCCGATCAGGATGGCAGCGCTGACGACGGTGCTGACGTTCAACCAGTTGATGCGGCGTTCTTGGGCCATGTGGAGCTCCTCTTGCGAGGCGCAATGTCGTCGAAACTCACTGATAGATCAAGTCCATAGGGCCAGCCCCACCGCTGGTCTGAAAAGCGGTTCGGCGGCAATAATGTGGCGGCGATGTGTGTCGATATCGACGAGCGCGCCAGGGTGTCCCCCTCACAGAGGCCCTCGCCAACGGACTGGTCTCCAACTAGATGGACGGCATGACACACTCGCCAGATTCCTCCCAGGTCTCCAACCCGCTGCTGACGAAATGGACCGGCTCCTTCGAGCTCCCGCCGTTCTTGTCGATCGGGCCCGACCACTTCCGCCCCGCCTTCGATCGGGCGCTGACCGACCATCGGGCCGAGATAGATGCGATTGCCGGAAACCCGGTGGAGCCCAGCTTCGACAACACCATAGCGGCGCTGGAAGCCAGCGGCCGCGAGCTGGAGCGCGTGACCAACCTGTTCTTCGTGCTCGCGGGCGCCGACACGTCCGACGAAGTCGAGGCCGTCGAGCGTGACGTCTCGCCGCTGCTCGCCCGCCACAACAATGCGCTCTTTCTCAATCCTGCCCTCTATTCCCGTATTGCGGGCCTGTATCGGAAGCGCCGTGAGCTCGGTCTGGACGCCGAACAGGCACGGGTGCTCGAGCGCTATCACACCCGGTTTGTCCGCGCGGGCGCGGCGCTCGAGAAGCCTGCCCAGGACCGGCTGGCGGCCATAAACGAGCGGCTGGCAACCCTCGGCACCCGGTTCGGACAGAACATCCTCGCCGACGAGAAGTCCTTCGCGATGCTGCTGGGCGAAGACGATTTCGCCGGGTTGCCCGATTTCGCCCGCGCGGCTGCCCGAGCGGCTGCCGAGGAGCGGGGGGAGCCGAACAAATATGCGATCACGCTGGCGCGCTCGTCGGTGGAGACCTTCCTTCAATTCTCGTCCCGACGGGATCTGCGCGAGAAGGCATTCCAGGCCTGGATCAGGCGCGGCGAAAACGGCGGAGCAACGGACAATCGGTCCCTGATCGCCGAGATGGTTGCCCTGAGGGCCGAGCGCGCCAAGCTGCTCGGCTTTGCGACTTTCTCCGACTACCGGCTTGACGATCAGATGGCCAAGACCCCGGCGGCCGCGCGCGGCCTGCTGGACGAGGTGTGGGGTCGCGCGCGAAGGAAAGCCAACGCCGAACGGGACGAACTGCAGGCCTTGATCGCGCAAGAGGGGGGCAACTTCGCACTAGCTGCGCACGACTGGCGCTATTACGCGGAGAAGTTGCGCAAGGCGAAGTTCGATCTCGATGAGGCCGAGATCAAGCCTTATCTCCAGCTTGAGAAGATAATCGAGGCCGCTTTCGAGACTGCCGGGCGCCTGTTCGGTCTCTCGTTCAAGCCGGTCAGCGTTCCGCTCTATCATCCTGACGCGCGCGCATGGGAGGTGACGGATTCACAGGGCCGTCACGTGGCGCTCTTTATCGGCGATTATTTCGCCCGAACGTCCAAGCATAGCGGCGCCTGGTCGACGTCTTTGCGCGATCAGGAGAGGCTTTCCGGCGATATACGTCCGATCATCGTGAACGTTTGCAATTTCTCGAAGCCATCGGCGGGCGAACCCGCGCTGCTGTCCTTCGATGATGCGCGCACTCTGTTTCACGAGTTCGGCCATGCGCTGCACGGAATGCTGTCGAACGTCACGTATCCCTTGCTTGCGGGAACCGCGGTGTCCAGCGACTTTGTCGAACTGCCCTCCCAGCTTTACGAGCATTGGTTGGAAGTGCCGGAGATACTGCAGGAGTACGCGCGTCACTGCCGGACCGGTGAGTCGATGCCCAAGGCGTTGCTTGAGCGCCTGCTCAAGACCCGGACCTTCAATCAAGGCTTCGCCACTGTGGAATACACGGCGTGCGCTCTCGTCGATCTCGACCTGCATTCACTGTCTGACGCTACCGGGCTCGACGTCTCCGATTTCGAACGCAAGGACCTCGACCGCATCGCCATGCCGGCAGAAATCGTCATGCGCCACCGGTTGCCGCATTTTCAGCATTTGTTCTCGAGCGGGGGCTATGCGGCGGGGTATTACTCATACATGTGGTCGGAAGTGCTCGATGCCGATGCGTTTGAGGCGTTCGAAGAAACAGGCAATGCCTTCGATCCGGCGACGGCGAAGCGTTTGCGCGATTATATCTACGCCGCCGGAAACCTGCGGGAACCGGCAGAAGCCTATAAATCCTTTCGTGGCAGGCTGCCGACGGTGGACGCGCTGTTGAAGAAGCGTGGCCTCGCTGACGTCGCCTCCAAATGACTCCCCACTCCGCCGGGCACCGCCGCGGCGTGGTGGCCGCCCCGCACGCAGCTGCGGTCGAGGACGGTCGCGCGATCCTTAAGGTAGGTGGCAACGCACTTGAGGCGATGCTCGCGATGGCTGCCAGCATTGCGGCTGTCTATCCGCACATGAACCACGTGGGAGGAGATGCTTTCTGGCTGATCCGCGAGCCCTCCGGCCGCGTGCGCGCGCTGATGGGAGCGGGACGCGCCGGTGCCAAAGCCACGCCGCAATTTTATCGGGACGTCGGCCACGACGAGATCCCGGCGCGCGGCCCGCTTGCAGCGCTCACCGTTCCAGGCGCGATTGGCACATGGATGCTGGCGCAGGAAGCTGCGAGGTCACAAGGTGGCAAGCTGCCTCTCTCGATGTTGCTCGCCCCCGCCATCAATCACGCACGCAATGGCTACACGGTTACGCGCAGTCAGGCCCGGCTGACGGCGGAAAAATTGCCGGAAATGGACCAGGCAGTCGGTTTCAAAAAGGCGTACCTGCTCGACGGCAAGCCGCCGGATGCCGGCGCCCGACTCAGGCAGATGGAATTTGGCGAAACCCTCGATCATCTCGCGCATGCCGGCCTCGACGATTTTTATCGCGGCGATGTCGGTCGCGAGATTGCCGGCGATCTCGAACGCATCGGCAGCCCGGTGACGCGCGCCGATCTTGAAAACTATCGAGCAACCGTCGAGGCGCCGCTCAGCGTCCCGACCAGGGCGGGTACGCTCTACAATTCGCCTCCGCCGACACAGGGTCTGGCATCGCTGATGATTCTGGCGCTGTTCGACCGGATGCATGTCGCGCAAGCGGACGGCTTCGAGCATATCCACGGCCTCGTCGAAGCGACCAAGCGCTCCTTCCGCGTTCGTGACCGCGTGATCACCGATCCCGACCGTATGACCGACAACGTCGATCGATATCTGTCGCCTGCATTCCTCGATGCCGAAACAGCAGGGATCGATCCGCGCAAGGCAGCGCGCTGGCCGGCGCCTTATGGCGAAGGCGACACCGTCTGGATGGGTGCGGCCGATGCAAGCGGGCTCGTTGTATCCTTCATCCAGTCGCTCTATTGGGAATTCGGCTCCGGCTGCGTGCTGCCGGCGACCGGCATCCTGATGCAGAACCGCGGCGCCAGCTTCTCGCTCGACCCGAAAGCGCTCAACGTAGTGGCGCCCGGCCGTCGGCCCTTCCACACGCTCAATCCCGCGCTTGCGGTGCTCAATGACGGGCGGGTGATCGCGTATGGCACCATGGGTGGCGACGGCCAGCCGCAAAGCCAGGCGGCCGTATTCACGCGTTATGTCACGTTTTGCCAACCGCTCGAGAAGGCGCTCGATGCGCCACGGTGGCTGCTCGGCCGCACCTGGGGTTCGACGCACACTAATCTGCGGATGGAGTCGCGATTCGCGGACAATTTGATCGATCGCCTGCTTTCGGCCGGCCACGACGTTGCAGTTCTGGACGAGGTTTATTCCGACACGATGGGTCATTCCGGCGTCGTGGTGCTGCATGCCAGCGGAAGTCTGGAAGGCGGACACGATCCGCGTGCCGACGGCGGGGCCGCAGGCGTCTAGCTGCTGCTGTTGCCGATCGCTTGCACAGGTTCCTCGATGGTCTCAGCCAGAACGGTAACGATTTTCGCACTGTAATAATATTGCACGCGACCTTTGTGCCGCACTCCGTGTTAAGGTGCGGCGCATGACCGGTTCATTCCGAGCCATCGCGGCCTTTTTCCTCGGTCTTGCAATTGTCGCTCCGGCACACGCGCATCCGCATGTCTGGGTGACGATGCACACCGATCTCGTCTATGCACCTGACGGCAGCATAACCGGCATTCGTCACGCCTGGTCTTTTGACGACATGTTCTCGACCTTCGCCACGCAAGGGCTGGACAGCAAAGAGAAAGGCAAGTTCACCCGCGAAGAGCTTGCCCCACTGGCCAAAGTCAATGTCGAGTCGCTCAAGGAGTTCGACTACTTCACCTATGCAACCGCCGACGGCAAGAAGACGGAGCTGACCGATCCCGCGCCGGACTACTGGCTCGACTACAAGGATCAGGTTCTTACGCTCAATTTCACTTTGCCGTTCAAGAAGCCTGTGAAGGCAAAAGAGCTGAAGATCGAAATCTACGACCCGACGATCTTCGTGGACTTCTCCTTCGAGAAAACAAATCCAGCCAAGCTTGTCGGTGCGCCGAAATGTAAGCTTGACGTGCACTTACCGCGCGAAATGACCTTTGCCGAAGGCAAGAAGCTGAGCGAAATTCCGGCCGATCAAAAGAATACGACCATGGCCTGGGGCGCGCAGTTCGCGAACAAGCTCGTGGTGACCTGTCCTTGACGCTGATGCTGCGATCTCGCGTTGCGCGAAGCATTTTGCTGTCGATCTTCATTCTGTTCTTTCTCGCCGCGATCGATGCAACCCTGGCACAGCCGTTCGGTGTGCCACGCGGGACGCCATCGTCAGATGTCGGTGGCTTTGCGGGCTGGATCCTTGCCAAGCAGGCGGAGTTCTATCGCATGCTGTCGGGCTTGATCCGTGCTGCGAAGGCGGATGGCAGCGCCGCCTACACGCTGCTTGGCGTTTCGTTTCTTTATGGTGTTTTCCACGCTGCAGGGCCGGGTCACGGCAAGGCAGTGATCTCATCCTACCTGGTGGCCAACAACGAGACTTGGAGGCGTGGCATCGTTCTGTCGTTTGCTTCGGCTATGCTTCAGGCATTCACGGCGATCGCGATCGTGGGGATTGCGGCCGCGCTCCTCGGCGCGACCGCCAAGGCGATGGGCGATACGATCCGCGTGATCGAGATCGTCAGCTATGCCCTGATCATGCTGATCGGCCTCCGCCTGTTGTGGGTCAAAGGCCGCGCGTTCCTGCGCCTTTTGCTTGGCGGAAAACCCGCCCATTCAGCGCCCGATCACAATCACCACCATCATGATCATGTCCACGAGCACGGGCACGCGCATCATCATAAGCATGCACATTGCCACCATCACGACCATGAGGAAGAAGCCTCCGCCTGGGGACATGCTCACGCACCCGAGCCGCAAGAGCTGACGGGCCGTCATTGGCTCCGGCGCGGGCTTGCCGCGATCGTGGCGGTTGGATTGCGTCCATGCTCGGGCGCGATCATCGTGCTTGTCTTTGCGCTGGCGCAGGGCTTGTTCTGGATTGGCGTCGCATCGACGTTTGTGATGGGTCTCGGTACGGCGATCACGGTTGCAGCCATTGCTACGCTTGCCGTTGGCGCGCGTGGGCTCGCTGGCCGACTCGCCGAGGCAAAGCCTGGAATGGGAATGCTTCTCGTCCGCGGACTGGAAACAGCCGCCGCGCTCGTGATCGTGTTGTTCGGCGCTGCGTTGCTCACCGGTTACATGGTGAACGAGCGATTGATGGGATTCTAGCGACCGACGACATGACCGAATCCCACGAGCTCTTTCGAGCGGATGATGGGCCGCTGGAGCCGCGTTGCCGGCAAGTCATTTCTCGACTGGATCGAGTTGCCCAGCGGGTTGCGCTGTCTCGACGTCGGCTGCGGCAATGGTGCTTTCACCGAAGAGCTGATCGCTCGCTGCGCTCCAGCGAGCGTTATAGGGCTAGATCCATCGGAACAGCAGATCGCCTATGCACGGCAACGCCCTGGAGCGAAGGTCGCCGAATTCCGCGTCGGCGATGCGCAAGCGCTGCCTTTCGCAGACGATACCTATGATGCCGCGCTGATGGCGCTGGTCGTGGCCTTTCTTTCGGATCCGGCCAAGGCAGTAGCGGAAATGGCGCGGGTGGTGCGTCCCGGCGGCTGGGTGGCAACCTACATGTGGGATATCGCCGGTGGAGGGGTGCCCGTGCATCCTCTGTATGATGCGCTAAAATCTATCGGCGCCACCCCGGGAGTTCAGCCCAATCCGGAAGCTTCCCGGCGCGAGGCACTGCAGGAATTTTGGGAGAAGGCAGGACTGCAGGCGGTCGAAATGTACGTGATCCGCATCCCTGTTGCGTTCTCCAACTTCGACGATTTCTGGGAATCGACCACGGTGCCGGTCGGACCACAGGGCAAAGTAGTCGCGGCCCTGTTGCCAGATGCGCGAGAGAGACTGCGTGCGAAACTGCGCGAACAGCTGCCGATCGCCGCGGATGGACGGATTGCGTATGAAGCATTCGCCAATGCGGTGAAGGGGCGCGTGGCGGCCTGAAATCTCTCGCGCCAGTCAGGCGAAATCTTCTTTCCGCAACTCGATTGGCTGGCCGTGCGGCGTGCGATCGCAGGCGCGATCCCAGGCGTCGCGGTACCGATGCAAGGTCTCGCGTGTCGCCAAGCCCTTTTCCGCGACCAGTTTTTCCAGCGCATTCAGCCAGTGCGAATAATAGGTGTTCCCGGTGTCGGGATCGCCCGCTTGCTGCGCGCGCTTGATCTCGGTCGCGAGTGCTGCCGCCCATTCAGGCCAGGTGAAAACACCCCGCTCGTGGAGCGCCAGCGCCATGGCAAATGCCTGCGCTTCCCATGGCTCGCGGAACACCGGGCCATCGGCATCGCGCGGTACGCCCGGCACGGCGACCGCCGCGCGCATCGCGGCTTGTGGATCCATGGCCATTATGCCGGCTCCAGATAAGGCTCCCAGGCGTCGACCGATATCTTGACGGTCGGGTCCCCGTTCGCACCCCATAACTCCCGGCCATCGAAGCGCACCGTGTAAAGCCATTGCGGATTTTCGCCCGCGCCGACGGCGTTGCTGTCGGGAAAAACATGACAGCCGATAACGCGTTCGACGGTGCCAACGTGGCCGCGCACATAGCCGGGCAGGCGGGTGTGGGTGAGAGGTTGGATATTCTTCATGCGCACACGGTCGCCAGACTTGAATGCGGCCGCTGTATTGGTATCGCGCTCGGTCGGTCCGCCGCGATGCAATGTCTTTGCCACGTCAGCAGGCGACAGCACGCGTTTGACCGGCTTGGGCGGCCGCAAGCTGTGGCCGGCCTCAATTTCGTCGTCCGACACCAGCCCACGCTCTTTGATCATCTGCTCGAGCGCGGCGAACCAGATCTGGTAATAGCTCATCGAAAGATATTCCGCCGGCGGCCGGTTCTCGCGCGCGAAGCGGCCCATGTCGATGTTCCAGCCACCGGGCATGCCCATTGCGAGCGTGAGCGCGAAGGCGCGCTTTTCCCAGTCGGCGTGGAACACCGGCTCGTTCTGTTCAGGCTGGACCGGCCCGAAGCCGTGCTTGCCGCCCATGTCCTGCGCGCCGTTCATTTCAGATCCTGTGGCGATTTCGGCAGACCAGTGCCAATCATGGAATCGCGCGTGACAAGCTCGGCGAGCTTCTCCTCGTTCCAGCCTTCGGTGCCCGCGGGCCGCATTGGCACGACCAGATAGCGAATCTCCGCGGTCGAATCCCAGATGCGGATTTCAGTGTCCTTCGGAAGGGTCACGCCGAAGTCCGCGAGGACCTCGCGTGGATTGGCGACGGTGCGCGAGCGATAGGGTGCCGACTTGTACCAGACCGGCGGCAATCCCAGCACCGGCCACGGATAGCAGGAGCACAGCGTGCACACGACGATGTTGTGCAGCTTCGGCGTATTCTCCAGCGCGACGATATGCTCCCCCTGCCGTCCCGCGTAGCCGATCTCGGCAACTGCGGGCGTTGCGTCCTTGAACAATCGCGCGCGATAGGCAGGGTCAACCCAGGCCTTCGCCACGACGCGGGCGCCGTTGCGCGGGCCGATTTTCTTTTCGTAAGTCTCGATCAGGAGGTCGAGTGCGGCCGGATCGACATAGCCCTTTTCGGTGAGCACGGTTTCCAGCGCGCGCACACGCAGCTGGGTTTCCGACAGTTCGGAATGCTCGTGGTCATGGTCGTGATCGTGATCGTGATCGGACATGCACCCACTATAAGCAAAAGCTGCGGCTTTGTGCCATCATCGGCGTCATGAGTTTTTCGCATATGACCGCGCTTGCCGACCGTATCGACCGCCTGACGTCGGGCATAGGCCGCGCCGCGACATGGCTTGTCCTTTTGGTCGTGCTGCTGCAGTTCGCGCTGGTGGTCGCGCGTTACCTGTTCGGGCTTGGTTCCGTCTGGCTTACCGAGGCGGTTATCTATGCTCACGCCGCGCTGTTCATGTTGGCAGCGGCCTGGACGCTTTTGGCCGGTGGCCACGTGCGCGTCGATTTGTTTTATGCGGAGGCATCGGAACGCACCAGGGCAATGGTCGATCTTATCGGCGCGCTCGCGCTGCTGCTGCCTTTCATGCTGGTGCTGCTCTGGCTGTCGGTGCCCTATGCCGCGCGCTCGTGGGCCATCTTCGAACACTCGCAGGAAGCAAGCGGCCTGCCGATCGTGTTCGTTCTTAAAACTCTCATTCCGCTGTTCGCGCTGCTGATGGCTTTGCAAGGCGTTTCGCAGGCGATCCGCGCGGCCGCGTCGCTATCGAGGGCGCGCTGATGCTTGCCGAGACACTCGCGGTCGTGATGGTCATCGCCGTCGTCGCGGCATTGATGGCCGGTTACCCGGTCGCGCTGACACTTGCCGGCGTGTCGCTGATATTCGCGGTGCTGGGCAGCATCTTCGGCGTCATGAGCTTCGCCATCCTTGGCGCGCTTCCGCAGCGGATCTTTGGCGTGATGACCAATGAAGTTCTGTTGGCGATACCCCTGTTCATTTTCATGGGCGTGATGCTCGAGCGTTCGCGCATCGCCGAGGATTTGCTGGAAACCATGGGCCGCCTGTTCGGTCCTCTCCGCGGCGGCTTGGGCATTTCGGCTGTCATCGTCGGCACGCTGCTCGCCGCCGCCAAAGGTGTCGTCGGCGCGACCACCGTGACCATGGGTCTGATCATGCTGCCGGCGATGCTGCGGTTCGGATACGACCCGCGGCTGGCGGCCGGCACTGTCGCTGCCACAGCAACGCTGGCGCAGATTTTCCCGCCGGCGACCGTGCTGGTGCTGCTCGGGGATCAGCTTGGAAATGCCTATCAAGCCGCACAGCTCTCGAAGGGCATTTTCGCACCGCGTTCGCTCACGGTCAGCGATTTGTTCGCCGGTGCGCTACTGCCCGCTTTCGCTTTGGTTGCGCTCTATCTGGTTTTTCTGATCGCGGTTGCGTTCATTTGGCCGAAATCGTCACCAGCCCTGCCTCCAGAGGCGAAGCCGATGCACGGAAGCGTCCTTTTTCGCCGACTTGGCGAAGTGCTGGTTGCTCCGCTTGCGCTGATCGCCGCTGTTCTCGGCTCAATCCTCGGCGGCATCGCTACTCCTACTGAAGCGGCGTCGATCGGCGCCGTGGGCGCTATCTTGCTCGCCGCTCGCAAGGGGCCGCTTGCCACGCTCCTCAAGTCCGTCTGCGATAAGACCGCGCAGATCGTCAGCATGATTTTCCTGATCCTGATCGGCGCCACGATGTTCAGCCTGGTGTTCCGCGCGCTGGGCGGCGACGACATGGTGCACCGGGCGCTGTCAAATCTGCCCGGCGGCGCAGCCGGCGCAGTTCTTGCGGTCATGGTGGCAATGTTCCTGCTTGGCTTCGTGATGGATGCGTTCGAGATTATCTTCGTCGTGGTGCCGATCGTCGCGCCTACGCTGCTGGCAATGCCCGGCGTGGACCCGGTCTGGCTCGGCATCATGATGGCGGTGAATTTGCAAACCTCGTATATGCACCCCCCGCTTGGTCCGACGCTGTTCTTTCTGCGCGGCGTCGCACCGCCACAGATTACGACGCGGCATATCTATGTCGGCATCATTCCGTTCGTGCTCATCCAGCTGGTCGCGCTGGTGGTGCTCTGGTTCGTCCCGGGTCTTGCGACCGCATTGCCCGGCATGCTCTACGGGCACTAGAGTCCCAGGCGCTCGACCAGGATCCAGAGCCATACCGCGCCCGCCGCAAGCAGCGACAGCCCGACCGCGGCGGAGCCCATGTCCTTGACCCGCTTGATGGCCGGATCATCGTCGCGGGTGATGCGATCGCTCAACTTTTCAATCGCAGTGTTGAGCAGTTCGACAATGAGGATGAACACAAGCACGCCGATCAACGCGAACCGCTTGCCTGGCTCCTCGGTCAGGAAATAGGCGAGGGGGACGCCGCCAGCGAGAAGCACAAGTTCCTGGCGAAACGCCGCTTCGGACCGCGTCACCGCGACGAGGCCATTCCAGCTGTTGATTGCCGCCTGCCAGATACGTTCCACGCCGCCCGCCCATTCAAAGCTCGCGAGATAGTTACGAGTTTTTTGCCCTCTATTCCATATCGTTACGGAGCCCGTGTATAACGGCTGCCGCATGAAAGCCGCGGACATGTTCAGCCTCAAAGGCCGCGTGGCGCTGGTAACCGGCGCTTCGAGCGGGCTCGGCGCGCAATTCGCCCGGGCGCTTGCGGACAATGGAGCCGACGTTGCGCTGGTGGCGCGTCGGGTGGACCGGCTCAAGGCGCTGAAAGACGAGATTGAGACGAAGGGCGGCCGCGCCGTTGCCGCCGAGGCTGACGTGACCGACCGTGCGGCCATGTTGCGTGCCTTCGATGCGGCCGAGAAAGCCTTCGGCACGGTGACGATTCTCGTCAACAATGCCGGCATCGCGCATGGCGGCCGTGCTGTCGAGATGCCGCCGGAGGAGTGGCGGAAGGTTCTCTCGACCAACCTCGACGCCGTCTTTTTCTGGGCACAGGAGGCGGCGCGGCGCATTCTGGCGGCGAACACGCAGGGCGCAATCGTCAATATTGCATCGGTGCTGGGACTTGCAGTCTCCAAGGGCGCAGTCGCCTATGCCGCGGCCAAGGCAGGCGTCGTGCAAACCACCAAGGCACTTGCGGTCGAGCTGGCCTTCAAGGGCGTGCGCGTCAACGCCATTGCTCCCGGATGGTTTGTCACGGAAATGAACGACGATTACCTGACGGGCGAGGCTGGAACGGCAATCAAGCGGGAGATTCCGATGGGCCGCTTCGGGAATCCCGGCGATCTCGATGGCGCTTTGCTGCTCCTTGTGTCGGACGCGGGCAGCTACATCACGGGTGCGACCATCGTCGTGGACGGCGGGCAGGTCATTCAGATCAAGGGCTAGGGAAACGACGCATGGACTTCACGCTTGCGCCAGAGATTGAGGATCTCCGCCTGCGAGTGCGTGCTTTCGTGGAAGAGCACGTGCTACCGCTCGAGAATGATCCGGAAAATTTCTCCGAGCATGAGAACATCCCGGAGGAAAGACTCGCCAAGGTGCGCGAGAAGGCAAAAAAGGCCGGCTTGTGGGCGCCCCAGTCGCCGAAGGAGTACGGCGGAATGGACCTGCCGATCGTCGCCTGGGCTGCGATTTACGAGGAAGCCGCGCGCTCTATTTTCGGGCCGCTCGCAATCAACTGCATGGCGCCCGATGACGGCAATATGAATCTCCTCAAGCTGGTCGGCACGGCCGAACAGAAGGAAAAATGGCTAAGGCCTATCGTCGAGGGAAAAGTTCGCTCGAGCTTCACAATGACCGAGCCGGCACCGGGCGGCGGCTCCGATCCATCGATGATCAGGACAAGCGCACAGAAAAAAGGCGACCGTTACGTCATCAGGGGCCGCAAGTGGTTTGCGACGGGCGCCGACGGTGCCGCGCATTTCATCCTTGTTGCCCGCACGTCAGACGACAAGCGCCGCGGGCTGACTGCATTCCTCTACCATAAGGATCAACCGGGCTGGCGCATCGTTCGGCGTATCCCGATCATGGCGCCGCACGAACACGGCGGGCATTGCGAGCTCGAGTTCGACGGGCTTGAAATTCCGCGAGAGAACGTGCTGCTGGAAGAGGGCGACGGACTCAAGATCACGCAAATCCGTCTCGGTCCCGCGCGGCTGACGCACTGCATGCGATGGCTGGGATTTTCCAAGCGCTGCATGGAAATTGCGCAGGCCTATGTTGCCAACCGCGAAGGTTTTGGGATCAAGCTCGGCGACCGCGAAAGCGTCCAGATCAAGCTCGGGGAAGTGGCGCAGCAGATCCAGATCGGCCGGTTGCTCACAATGCACGCGGCCTGGATGCTCGATCAGGGTGGCCGCGCCCGCAAGGAAGTCTCGATGGCCAAGGTGCAGGTCGCCGACACGCTGCACAAGGCCGCCGACGTTGCGATCCAATTGCAGGGCGCCCGCGGCTTCTCGCAGGATTCTATCGCGCAGTGGATCTATCGCTCCGCGCGAGCGGCTCGCCTCGTTGACGGTGCCTCCGAAGTCCACATGATGGTGCTCGCGCGCTTCATGCGCGAAGAGGGTCGGGACTTCTGGCAATGGGGCCCGGGCGAGGGGCGGCGGAACGTGCGCTAGGGAGCGTCTTTCGGCGCCTGGTGGACTTCGACGACGTTGCCGTCCGGATCGTAGAAAAATACCTGCTTCCAGCCCGTCATCGCCCAGTCGCCATAGTCCGAATATTTGATGCCCTTTTCCTCGAGACGCCTCTTGAACGCATCGAGGTCGTCGGTGCGGAAGGCGATGTGGCCGTGCTGCACGGGATTGACCACCTTGCCGGTGCGAAAGCCGATATTCATGTCCTTTTCGGCGATGTGCATCTGCACCGCACCGTCGGTGACGAAGGCGACGTCGCCTGGATAGCCCTGGTCTCGGACGCGGTTGCGACCCATGTCGGGAATCGTCTGCATGTCGAGGACATCGCGATAGAATTTATCCATCGCCCGGACGTCCGTCGTGGCAAAGTTGACGTGATGCAGCTTGAGCTTCATGAGGTTGCCTTTCGCAGCGCTGCCACGTCATGGCGCGCAGATTTCATCAGGTACTGTAAATCAGAGCCCGTGATGACAAACCGGGCGCCGAGTTCTATCAGCTCGGCCACGTGCTCGACGTCGGCGCGAATTCCGCCGACCCCGAGGTGCTTGCCGTGCGCCTTGCAAGCCTTCGCCGCATCTTCATAGGCCGCCCGCAACTTCGGGCTCCTGAGTTCGCCGGGAATCCCCATGGCCGTGCAAAGGTCGTTGGAGCCGATGAGAAGCACGTCGATGCCGCGAACGGCGGCAATCGCATCGGCATTGGCGATGCCTTCCGGCGACTCGAGCATGGCAATCAGCACCGTTGCGGCATTACCCTCTTTATTCACCTCGCCGAGCGGGGTGGCGCGATAGCCTTGCAGCGGGCCGGCCCCGCCGACCGAGCGCTCGCCGAGCGGCGGAAAGCGGCAGGCACGCGCAAAGGCTTCGGCCTGTGCGCGCGTGCTGACATTCGGGCAGATAATTCCGAGCGCGCCCATATCGAGGAGCCGTGTCGCGTCGTCGAACTGATGGCCAGCGATGCGTACCAGCGGCGCAATGCCAACCGGCAGCGCGGCGACGCAAATTTGCGCCGCATCGTCGAGCGAGATGGTGCAGTGCTCCATGTCGACGTAAAGGGCGTCGAAGCCGCAGGAGTCCGCGATCATGGCGATCTCGGCGGTGCGTGCGAGCCGCGTGCCCATGCAAAGCGCGACTTCGCCGCGCGCAAGCCGATCCTGCATACGGTTCGTGAAGCTCATGTCACTGGTCTCTTGTCATGGCCGGGCTCGTCCCGGCCATCCACGTCTTCGCAAAAGAAAGACGTGGATGCCCGGCACGGGGCCGGGCATGACGGGCGCTGAAGGTCAGTTGCGATAGCTTGTGTCGATCTTGTCGAGCATGCGCAGATATGCCGCCCAGTCGTGGCTGCCACGGCCGGCATCGTGGTGCTCATATTGCTCGGCGGTCTTCTCGCAGACCGCTGGAGAAATTTCGATCAGCTCCTTGCCGGTGGCTTCCAGCCTGAGCTGAATGTCAGCAGCGTCGATGAGATGCTTCATCAGCACGAAGGCTTCGCGCGCACTTTTTCCCACGGTGAGAAGACCGTGGTTGTGCATGATCATGGCGCGGTTCTGGCCGAGGTCGCGGTTCAGACGCTCGCGTTCGTCGAAATCCTCCGTGATGCCCTCGTAGGCGTGATAACCGATGCGTTGATAGAAGCGTATCGCTTGCTGGGACACCATGCGGAGCCCGCTTTTGAGCCCGGCGATCGCCATGCCGATATTGGTATGCACATGTATGGCGCAGTTCACGTCCGGACGCGCGCTCAGCACGCCGCCATGCAGCGTAAAGCCGGGCCTGTTGACGCCAGACTTTTCGTCGAGGTCCTCGTCCATCGACACTTTCACCAGGTTGGACGCGGTGACCTCGGTATAGAGCAGGTCGTGCTTTTTCATCAGGAACTTGCGAGACTCGCCGGGTACGCGCATCGATGAATGGTTGTAGATCACGTCGTCCCAACCGTAGTGCGCAGTCAGGCGGTAGACGGCCGCAAGGTCGACGCGCGCCTGCCATTCCACCGGTGAAATTTCATCCCGTGAACTTTTGGAAACGCTGGCAAGCTTGTTCATCGGCGTACTCCTCCGTGAATGCGCATGGACTCTATCACACCGCCTTTGCTTGGCCAGATCGCAACGCGCCAGTATAGAGAGGGCCGCAAGCGAGAGAAAAAATGAGCGACGAAATCCGTATTCGTATGGGTGGCTACGGCCCGCCAAGCACCGGTTTCAGCAAATCGCTGAAGCTCATCGGCGACAAATTGGGCGCGCAGTTCGGCAATGACGTCAAGATCGAGTACGTCTTCAACATCATGGATCACGGCCACAAGGCCGAGGATATCCTCACGCTGGTCGAGAACGGTGAAATCACGCTCGGCTACCAGTCCTCGAGCTACCTGACCGACCGTGTCCCGGAGCTGGGGTTCGTCGATCTGCCGTTCCTGTTTTCGAGCAATGCGCAGGCGCGCGCGGCGATGGACGGCACGCTGGGCGAATTTCTCGCGCGCAAGACGGAGGAGCGCATCAACTACCGGATTCTCGGCTGGTTCGAGAATGGTTTCCGACACATCTCAAATCGCCTGCGGCCGATCCACCGGCCTGCCGACATGGCCGGCATGAAAATCCGCGTGCTGCCGAGCGAGATACACCGACGCACATTCGACCTGCTCGGCGCGGTCGCGATGCGCATGGACCTGACCGAAGCGATTGCCATGATCAAAGCAGGCACGCTCGACGCGCAGGAAAATCCGCTTGCCAATACCGTTACCTATGGCGTGCACAAGTTTCACAAATTCCATACGCTCAGTAATCACTTCTATATTTCGCGACCGATCTTTTTGCATCGACCATCGTTCGAAAGTTGGCCGGACAGTCTCAAGCGCGCCATGCAGTCGGCTGTCAGCGAAGCGGTTGCCCATCAACGCAAGCTTGCGGTCGAAGAGCACGAAGAATCCTACAGGGCAATCGAAGCAGAGGGTTGTGAGATCAATGCGCTTACGGCGAAGGAACACGAACTCTTCGTCGCGGCCGTCCAGCCGCTGCTGGCCGATGCGCAGAAGACCTATGGCGATGCCATGTTTAGAATGGTGCCGAAGCCGTAAGCTGACTGAAAGCTTAACGCACTTGCTGCAATTCTAGGATTTACGCGGCTGAAACGACTCGTGTCGTAGACACGGCCAAGCTCTTTCGAGTGGGGCCGTTGAAATGACGCAGAATCGTCCGATCGCGCTTGCGCTGCGCGGGGTCAGCAAACGGTTTGATCGCCCCGCCGTCGACGCGCTCGATCTCACTGTCCATGGCGGCGAATTCTATGCCCTGGTAGGCCCAAACGGCGCCGG
>Ga0081455_10003679_pt1 | contig 17547 bp, 15 predicted proteins | sample TabmetS3T2R1_FD_70207 | JGI IMG/M metagenome (GOLD analysis project Ga0081455, IMG submission 70207) | Tabebuia heterophylla rhizosphere microbial communities from the University of Puerto Rico - S3T2R1 | ecosystem: Host-associated > Plants > Roots > Rhizosphere ...
AAGCCAAGACTTGCTGGACGTCACCGCAAGCATGCGCACCGCGCTGCTGGTCTACGGGGGGATCAATGTGAAGATGATGATCGATCCTGATCTTGGTGCCCAGCTGGCCACCATGTTCATGGTCGAGTACGACCCCGACGGAGCCACTGGTCCGCACGACCATCCGTTTGAAGAGACGTACTTCTTCCTCGAAGGACAGGCCGAGGCGACTTTCGACGGCAAACCCGTGGTCGTCAGCGCGGGAGATATCGCCTGGGCGGGTGTCGGATGTCCGCACTCATTCCGCAACCTGGGTGGTGGGCCGCTCCGCTGGCTGGAGACTCAGGCTCCACAACCTCCGCGACGGTACTCGTATCGATTCGCACGTGACTGGAACTACCTAAGGGAGGTGCTTGGATGACCGAGCCCGCACTGCTGATTGTCGGCGCCACGCATGGGCTCGGCAAGGAGATCGCCCGACGGTACGCCGGAGAAGGTTGGTCGGTGGTGCTAACAGGGCGTGACGGTGCCGCGGCGAAGTCGGTAGCTACCGAGCTGGGCGGTGACACCCGCGGCATTGCTGTGGACTTGTCTGAGCCGGAGCAAGTCGCTGACGCGGTCGCGAACATTGAAGTAGTTGATCACGTTGTCTTGTCGGCCATCTCTCGTGATCGCAGCAACATCGCTGACTACGACATTGCCGCGGCGCGCTATCTCACGACCATGAAGCTGGTGGGCTACACCGCTGTGCTCAGTGCGCTGCGTGGCCGGTTCTCCCAGGATGGCTCTGTCGTACTGTTCGGCGGTCGTGCCAAGGATCGTCCCTACCCCGGGTCGACGACGGTCTCAACGGTCAATGGTGGCGTTTCCGGAATGGTGCGTTCGCTGAGCGTGCAACTGGCGCCTCGCCGAGTGAATGCGATCCATCCCGGCATCGTTGGAAATAGTCCCTACTGGGCGGGGCGGCCGGAGGCGACCGCAAAGACCAGGGAGGCAACGCCAACGGGCCGCAATGTGACGATGGAGGACATTGTTGATGCAGTCGACTTCTTGATGCGCAACGGGTCGGTGAATGGCATCGACTTGTACGTCGACGGCGGCTGGTTGCGAACGGAGCTGCAATGAGGGTGGCACTGGTTGGCGCCGGCCGGATGGGCAGCGCCATGGCCGGTCGGATCGCGGAGGCAGGCCATGACGTGGTGGTGTTCAACCGCACCCGCTCACGTGCTGAGGAGGCTGCCGGGCGGACCGGTGCCAAGGTCGCAGAATCTGCCCGCGTGGCGGCGGAGTCCGCCGAAGTCTGCCTGGTCTCCCTTGCCGACGACGCGGCAGTCATGGCGACATACCTCGACGACAGCGGGCTGATCGCTGGTTTGCAGCCGGGTGCGGTGGTGTGTGATGCCAGCACGGTTGCCCCGTCGACCGTCCGCAGCCTGACACCGCTGGTCGCCCACAAGGATGCAACCTTGCTCGATACGCCGGTCTCGGGAAGCGTCTCGGTCGTCGAGTCGGGGACTCTGACAGTGATGGTCGGCGGAGACGAGTCCGCCCTTGACCGGGCGCGGCCAGTGCTCGAGACATTCGCGAAGTCGATCTTCCATCTCGGCGATGTCGGAGCCGGCGCGACTATGAAGCTGGTGGTGAACTCCCTGGTTCACTCGCTGAATGTCGCCGTCAGCGAGGCGCTGGTACTTGCTGAGAACGCCGGGCTGGACCGCGAGACGGTGTACGACATCTTTGAAGCGGGCGCCGCCGGGGCGCCGTACGTGAAGTACAAGCGCGAAGCCTTTCTCAAGCCCGGTGAGGTTCCGGTGGCGTTCAGCCTGGGCCTGGTCGCCAAAGATCAACAGCTCATTCACGATCTTGCAGAGCTGACAGCAACGCGGATGGATCAGGCCGAGGCGAGCCGGGAGCTGGTCGCCGAAGCGGTTCAGGCCGGAATGGGGGAGCGCGACATCAGCGGGGTCGCGGAATTCCTGCGTCGGCGGTGAGGAAGCACTCGCTCACCACCGGTAGTGAGTCGTCCAGAGACCACAGGGCCGGATAGAACCAGCGCGAACGCCCTGGCAAGCCGGGACTTCCTCGGGGTAGCTGTACTCCTCGCCCTCCGGGTCCCACACCTGATACGTGCGGCGCAGGCTCCAGCCGTTCATGAAGATCTCGCAGTCACAACCGGCACCTTTAGACATCAGACGCCGGTCCAGGGCGGTCGCGCGGGGGGCCCGCAAATCACGGTAGCGCCGGGCCCAGCGGAGTCCGGTACACCCGAACTCGAGCATCCGATAGACGTAGCAATGCAGGCACTCACCCGTCTTGGGCTGGGTGATCTCTACGGAGAGATGCCTCAGCTCACGCTCGATGTGCAACACCGGGGCAAGATCAGATTCGGCAGTCATGCGATATCTCTATCGCCCAGCACCCACAGAATCCGCAAGCTCCGAATTGTGCTCTGAGCCCTTCGACAGGCTCAGGACGGCGCCCGTCAAGGGCCTGAGCTTGCGCTTCGACAAGCTCAACGCGCATTCCCGGGCGTGCTACTTCTGCAGTCCGGCACGAATGCCAGCTGCCCGATGCAGCTCGTTAGCCGTCAGGATGCCGTAGGTGAATCCGTTCTTTTCGCTCTTGCTGCTCTGACTGATCTTGGTCAGGAACTCAGCGGCGATCACGGCATCTTGATGCTCGCCCAGCAGGGTTTGCAACTCTTCGGCGTCATCCGCGATGGCTTTCATGTCGTCGTCGGCCGGTTCGACAAGTTCAGCGGCATACCGCGCCCGCTTGGTGGCTTTGCGCGCCCGATGCAGTTCTTCGATGTCGTCGTCGGCCTTGCGCAGTCGCTTGTCGGCCTTTCGCTTGGCCTTTTCGACGTAGCTGACTGCCGTTGCGTTGTCCTCACCAGCTGCGTCGGTGAGCGGCGGTGCTGTCCGCCAGGCACGCAATAGCTGCACCAGGTGGTCATAGTGCGAGGTGCCCATTCCCTCGTTGAGCCGCTCGACGGCTTCCTCGCGTTCTGCCGCCAGGTTCTTCTTGATCTCGGCCTCGACAGAGCCGCGGACCTGCTCTGGTGGCAAGTCGGCGATCTGCTCGGTGAGGCGGTTGCTCAGAATGTCCTGGTCACGCACCTTGCCAAGCAGATCGGCGTACCAGACCAGCTCGTCGTTCAGTTCCTCCGCGGGTGCGGAGTCGACAACATCGTCGAATACGCGCAGCGTGCTGCGGAGCCGACGCGCCGCGACCCGCGTTTTATGCACCGCCGGCGTTCCGGTACGAAATCCCACGTCGTTGCTGGCGAGGACATCGCACTGCGCCGCCAAGTATGCAGCCACCAGCTCACCGACCGTGCCGGAGGCAGCAGCCGGCTGTCCGTCCGGCGAGGCTGGGGACAGCGCTGGGGCCAACGCGCGGTCCAGCTTGGTCCTGCTGGTACTCGGAGACGCACCGGCGTCCTCCAGCAGTTTCCGTGCCCGCTTCAGATCCTTTTTCTTGCCCGCCGGTCCCAGCTCGACCTCCACCTCACGCCATGAGTGCAGCATCGAGTCACCGTCGGGCGGACCGGACTCCACCTGGTCGTCAGCGATCTCCAACACCAGCTCACCGTCGGCATTGCGGAGCTGGTACGCCGTTCGAGTCGTCATGATGGTCGCGACGGGGTCAAGGTTTTCACCTGCCAGCAGGCCCTCTACGCCCTTCGCCAACGGTGGCGGCAGCGTCTTCGCTCGCGAGCCGCTCTGCAATTCAGTACGCGCCGTGCCGTTGGGAACCTTCAACTGCCAGCCAGTTTCCGACCCGCCGACGCGGCGCCGGAGCGTGACGCCAAAACTCCGCAGACCAGCGCCTGGTGTGTCGAAATAGGTGTTGTCGAGCTTGCGCATCTCTTGATCAAGACGGCCGCCATCCGGCACCAGCTCCGTGAGCTGGGGCATCACCCAATCAGGGTCGACTTCATATTTGTCTTCTTGCTCGTTCATCATTCGCACTGGAATCGCACTCCTCACTACGGCAGCTCAATGCCCTCGAGCTTTACGTATCCGAAACCAAGATCACAAAACCCATTTGCCGTCAGCATGTGGGCTGAGCCCGTCGAAGCCCACCGGTGCACCCTTCGACAGGCTCAGGGCGCATGATGCCCGGTTCGAGCAGCATCAAGGGTCAGAAAATCTTGCCCGGATTGAGGATGTGATGCGGATCCAGGGCGGCTTTGACGGCCCGATGCATCTCCAGTACGGCAGGAGAGAGCTCGCGCGAAAGTCCGCCCCGCTTGAGGAGACCGACGCCGTGCTCGCCGGTCACCGTGCCCCCAAGATCAAGCGCGGCCGTCAGGATCTCCTCGAAGGCGATCTTGGCGCGATCCCGGGCCGCGGTGTCGCCTGGCTCGGCAATGAGCAGCGGATGCAGGTTGCCGTCGCCGATATGGGCGAGGCTTGCGATCAGGATGTCGTGCCTTTTGGCGATCTCCTCGATACGCGCGAGCATGTCAGGGACGGCGGCGATCGGTACGCACACGTCCTCGGTGAGCACCGGCCCCAGCCGTTCGAGCGCTGGGTACGCGAGACGGCGGGCGGCGAAAAGCGCCTCGGCCTCTTCCTCGTCGCTGGAACGCGCCGCCCAGGTGGCGCCCCCGGCCTCGAAACAGGCCAGCATCTGATCGGCGCGATCATCGCCGATCTCTCCCGGATCATCGATCCGGCCCAGCAGCACCACATCGGCTTCGACCGACAGGCCCATGTTTCTCCACTTGTCCACCGCAGCAAGGCAGTGCCGATCGACCAGCTCCAGGGCTGACGGAATGATGCCGGCTCTGGCGACGGCCCGCGCAGCCTCGCCTGCGTCGACGATCGAGCTGAAGTAGCCGACGACCGTGCGCGGCGCGGCCGGGAGCGGCTTGAGCCGTACGGTCGCCTCCGTGATGATGCCCAAGGTGCCCTCGGAGCCGACCATCAGGCCCACCAAGTCGTAGCCGGCGACTCCCTTCGCGGTCATCCGGCCCAGCCTGACCAACTCGCCGGTTCCGGTCACTACCTCGAGAGCGAGTACGTAGTCCTTTGTCACGCCGTACTTGACGCAGCACACGCCGCCGGCGTTGGTCGCGATGTTGCCGCCGATCGTCGACCAGGGTGAACTGGCCGGATCGGGCGGATACCAGAGCGACTGCTCCGCGGCCGTCGCACGCAATTCGTCGTTGATCACGCCGGGCTGAACTACGGCGAACCGCTCCAAGGGATCGATCTTCAGAATCCGGTCAAGCCGGTCGAGCGCGATGATCACTCCACCGTCAATGGCGTTCGCGCCACCTGAGAGTCCGGTGCCGGCACCGCGTGCGGTGACAGGTATTCCGAACCTTGCGCAGACTCGCACAGCCGCCGCCACATGATCACTCGAGGTGGCCCGGACCAGCGCGAGAGGTTCACCAACCGGAGCCCATTCCGCCTCGTCATGGCTGAGACTTCGGGTGATGTCACGGTCCACGATCAGCGCGTCGGGCGGTAAGTCCGCCCCCAGCGCTGCGAGGACCTCAGCGCTATCCATTGCTGACCTCTCCCACGTCCTTGCTAGATCAAGACTCGCCGTTGGCTGTACCGCGCAAGGAAGTTTGATGCGAGCAGGTGGTTGTCGGCCAGCACGCAGAGCCAGTAGTTCATCCGCTCGGCGTTGGTCAGATCTCGCCAGTGGCTGAAGAGCTCCGACGCCGCGCCGAGGGGCAGCCGTCCGTCCACCTGATGGATCTCCAGGCTGAACGACGGGTCTAGTGGAGTACAGCTTCGTACCGCTTCATCGAGCACCGCGGCCAATCCGTCCGGGCCGAAGAGCGGGGGCAGAGCGTACGCGCCATTGACTGCGAATGACACCGGAAAGCGGGTAAAGAAGCTGAAGTGGTCGGCTAGACGCGGGACCAGCGGATGGCCGTCGTGCAAGTGGAAGTGCACCGGCTTGCCTATGGCGCCGATGCGACGGATCAGCTGCAGCACCACCGCGCGTGCCGACTCCGTCGCGGCTTGCACCTGCTCCGCAACCTCGGCCAACCGAGGGTCGGTCAGCGAAAGATTCGACCAGTCGACACCTGAAGATGAGTGCAACGTCACCGACCGGGCGTGCCGGATGCCTACATGGCCGATGTCGATACAGAGCGATGCCAGTTCCACGTCAGCGAGTCGCTCACCCAGCGTGGCAAAAAGATCAACTGGCAGACCAGCCGCATATTCCAGGTAGATCATGGGCCGGGCACCACGCCCGGGCGTCGGCGTGGCCACCGCCCGCAGTGCGTCCACCACGTCAGGCATCCGGTCGGCCATAGCGGGCTTGTCGTGTACCACCAGACCGGCCACGCGGCCGGCGAATCGGCTGGCGAAGCTTTCGACGAGATCACGCCCCGACTGTCGCAACAGATCAGCGGACCTGTTGAGGTGGACGACCGGGAGGGTGTTGTGCTCGGGAACGTAGCCCAGCAGGTAATCCAGCTGATCAGGATTCTCGGCGTACACCTCGGCGGGCATTCCCGCCTCCCGGAACCGCCGTTCAGCCAAGCGCAGCAATGCGTCGTCCCCGGACAAGCGTTGCTGAAAGAGACCCCGTACGCCTGGCAATGTTGAGTCCGTGGCGACATCCACCGTGATGTCCTTCCGTCAGCCGCTTGCGATCAGGTGGTCGCTGCGGCTAACGCTAACCCGACCGCCGGCGGAGGTGATTGGCAGGCATTTCTAGGGCGCCTCGTACGCCTCACCGTCGGGACTGGCAACGACCACGGTGTAACCGTCGGGATCGGCGACCCAGATCTCCCGGTGACTTGGACCGTTGCCCTGGCCCTCGGGCGGATTGCGATGGGGTGCCCGTACGATCGGCGCGTTCAACTGGCTGGCGCGTCTGACCACGTCGTCGAACTCCGCGACTTCACCGAACCACAGCAGGACGCCATTGCCGACTGCAACGTCCGGGCTCGCGAAGAGCCCATGGTGGTGTTCAACATCTCGACGATGGAGCTGAAGCACCAGAGTTCCGTCAGCCAGAAGTCGTTCGTATTCCGGTCCACCATGATCACTGCGAAGGCCGAGGAGCTGTTGATACCAGCGACTGGACGCTTCGATGTCGCGCACTGCGAGCATCGGTTGAGGCCGAGCTGCGCCAACGCGCACCACAATGCCGATCCGGTTTCCGGCCGGGTCGTCGATCTCGACGAGCCAGCGCTCCCCGCCGTCGAGTTGGGGGCGGTTGTGGACTGTGCCACCGTTGGCTGGGACTCGTCTGAGGGCTTGATACAGGTCTCCGGCTGAGATCCACAGCAGCGGTCCGCCGGTTGCGACGGGTTTCTGTTCAGTAGTCAGTTGGCCGATCATTCCGGGCGCCTCCAAGCTGCCAGTGATGGCGTCAATCGACCATCCGAAGACTTCTTCGTAGAAGGCGGCCGAACGCGCGATGTCCAGGGCCGGAAGCTGGACGTAGTCGATCTGGCCGTGCGTCGTCACCTTGAGTTCCTCCTGGTCGTTGCCGCTATCAAAGTGTATTGAGTATGGCTATGCCATAGTCAATACTGATCTCAGCTTTGTGACAGTTCGACAGGCGCCAGGAGCGCCACTGGAATCGTCCGGCCGGCTCGTTTGGCGTACTTCTCGACCTCAGGCGCCTGAGCGAGGACCACGTCGTGCCATGCTGTGTCGCGTTCCTCGGCCACCAGCTCGCGCCGCCGGACGCGCAATGTCTTGGCTCCCACCTGCACGTCGGCGAACTCGGCTTTGCGCAGATTACGAAACCAGTCCGGGTCCCGTGGCGCCCCGGACGCAGTACCCCACACGAGGAAGCCTTCTTCGGTATCGAGGTAGCGCACGCACGTGGAGTGCAAGACACCGGTTCGGCGCCCGGGCGTTGTGATCATCAGGACCGTCACGCGCTTGTTGGAGCTTGCAAGTCGACCGTCGGAGACTCGATACATCCAGACGCCGATCCGGTTCCCGATGCGCACCAATCGGTGCTTGAAGGTAGTCACCGGCTACTGCAGCGCGGACACCAGGCGCATGACGTTGTCCACATAGCGCTGGCCCCTTGGCCGGCTTATCCACTCGGCCAAGGTCAGTTCGCGACACACTGACCGGTATTCGTCGGCGACCTTGTGCAGATCCGCGACGAACTCTCGGCCGGTCGACATCAGCGTGATCTCGTAGTCCAGCCCGAACGAGCGATAGTCCATGTTGCTGGATCCAATGATTCCGACCATGTCGTCGACGGTGAAATGCTTCGCGTGCAGGACGGTCGGTTTCGGATATTGGTAGATTCGCGCCCCTGCCTCTAGTAGTACCTGGTAGTAAGAGGCTTGCGCATGCTGAACGACGAATTGGTCGGCCTGCTCGGAGACGAACAATTCGACCTCGACACCACGGTAGGCCGCGGTAGTAATCGCCTCGAGTAAGGAGTCATCTGGGACGAAGTACGGACTGGTCAAAGACAGCTTGTGCTGCGCGCGATGCACCAGTCCGGTGAAAAGTCTCAAGTTTGGCATCGTCAAATATCCAGGTCCCGACGGCACCAATTGCATCGGCACGTCATCGCCCTCGGGATCACTGACGAATTGGAGTTCAGCCCCTAGCCGCTCACCTGTCTCGGTGTACCAGTCCATGGCGAAGACGGCCTCGAGCTCCAGGACGATCTCTCCGGTGATCTTGATATTGAGATCTTTCCAGTGCCGTCCTACCTTGATGTTCCCCGGCAACAGGTAGCTGGAGTCGATCATGTTCTGCGAGCCCATGAAAGCGAGCTGGCTGTCCACCACCAGCAACTTGCGATGATTACGAAGATCGGGCCGGCGCCACTTGCCCTGGAACGGCTTGATCGGCATCATCTCGTGCCACTCGATTCCAGCCGCGGTCATCTTTGAGTTCATTTCCTTGAACCCTGGATAGCGTCGAGATGCGATGTCGTCGTACAGCAGCCTGACCTTCACGCCGCGCTTGACCGCCTCCACCAGAGCCGTAAAGAAGACGTCAGTGGTCTTGTCCCAGGCCGTGATGAAGTACTCGACGTGAACCGTCCTCTCGGCTTGCTTGACCGCGTCGGCCAGCGCCTGAATGGAGGCGTCGTACTCGCCGAACAATCCATGACTTTCACCGGTTACGCATGGCAGGTGAGTGAGACGTCGGTTTTGACGGAAGAAGCTGTCCACACCAACCGGGATGTCAGCTCCAGGCGGCAGGTCAGGCATCTGCATCGCCCGTTCGGTGATCGCCTGGTTGGCCTCAGCCTGGACCTTCGCTCGCCGGCCGCGTACGAAGGGGCTGCCGATCAAAAGGAACAGCACCAGGCCGAGAATCGGGGTCACGACGATGAGGAGCAACCACGCAATGGAGGAGGATGGGCGGCGGTTGTTTGGCACCGTACCAATCGCCACGATCTTGATGGTCAATTCGATGAGGTACAAGATCAAGGGAGCCCAGGCAATCGCGTTCACTGATACCACCTCTCGAATTCGAGCCACCACGATATCGGCGGACGTGGGCAATCTGCCTCACCTGCGGTGGGTGATCCTGGCAGATCCGAGGCGCTCAGCAGCTGGTCAGAGCGTGCTTAGCTCCGAGCACACGCGGCAACATCAACTCTGGCATGGCGAGCGATGGGTGGTGAGAGCGCCTGGTGTCTGGACGTTGCTACATGTCACGATGAGGCGGTGACGACCGTGCCTGCGGGCGCGGCGCTGGCCCGCGGTTACGAAGCGCTCGCTGTCGGCAACTGGTCGGAGGCACGCGCCGCGTTCGAAGAGGCAGTCAGTACGTCGGAATCGCCCGAGGCGCTCGACGGGCTCGGCCGTTCGCTGTGGTGGCTTCGTGAGGGGCGCGAGGCCATCGTCTATCGGGAGCGCGCGTACTCCGGGTTCAGGCGTGACGGGGACCTTGGCCGTGCCGCCCGGATCGCGCTGTGGCTCTCGCGCGAGTACGCGCAGGTATTCGGCAACGATGCGGCGGCTCGTGGTTGGCTCGCGCGGGCCGAGCGCTTGCTCCGAGACGTTGCACCCGGCGCCGAGCAGGGCTGGATCGCCCTTGTCCGCTCGGAAGGTTCGCGCAGGGCGTCCGATGCGGCGATTTATGCCGAGGCTGCGCTCGACTCAGCACTCGCGGCCGGCGATCCCGACCTCGAGCTTCGTGCGCTGGCCCAGCTGGGATTCTCGCGCGTCTCTGGCGGAGAGGTCGACGAGGGCCTAGCGCACCTTGACGAGGCGATGGCGGCGGCAACGAGCGGCGAGCCAGCAAGCCTCGAGACGTTTGCTGACATCTGCTGCACGATGCTGCTCGCGTGCGAGTGTGCAGGTGACATCGAGCGTCCGCAGCAGTGGAGTGCCGTTCTCGAGGACTTCGTCAGGAAATACGACCCCGCGGTCCTCCTGGCATTCTGCCGGACGTGTTGCGCGGATGTGTTCGCCGCCAACGGCCGCGTCGACGCCGCGGAGGAGGAACTTGTCGCGGCGATCAAGGAGCTGACGGCTGCCGGTCAGCGATCTCGGTGTGTCAGCCCAGCGGCCCGCCTTGCCGAAATTCGGGTTCTCCAGGGCCGGTTCGACGAGGCCGAGGAGCTTCTCGTTGGGTTCGATGGGGAGCCAGGCACGACCCGTCCGGCTGTCGCGCTCAGGCTTGCGCGCGGCGAGCCCAAACCTGCGGCTGCGCTCCTCGAAATGCGGCTGAACGAGGTCGGACGGACCAGCCTGCTTGCCGTTCCATTCCTGGAGCAGCTTGTTGATGCGCGGATTGCCGAGGGACGACTAGAAGAGGCAGGCAAGGCTGCCGGTGATATCGCCGCCATCGCGGGACCGTCCAGCAGGGAACGCGTTTCGGCGGCGGCAGCCTTTGCACGCGGACGCGTGGCTAAGGCACGCGGCGACGGCACTGCCGTCTCGGAGTTGCAGAAGGCAGTCAACGGCTATGCGTCACTCGGCCTCCGATTGGACGTGGCACGCTCCCGGCTCGCATTAGCCGGAGCGCTTGCGGCCAAATCGCCCGAGCTTGCAATCGACACTGCACGGCAGGCGCGGAACGAATTGGAAGCTCTCGGCGACAGCCGGGAAGCAGACATCGCAGCTGCACTGTTGCGCACGCTCGGAGCGAAGGGTCGAGCCGGCCCACGAGCCGCGGGCCTGCTTACCCGGCGGGAGATCGAAGTGCTGCGGCTGCTCGGAGAAGGTCTAACGAACTCGGAGATCGCAGCGCGGCTCTTCATCAGCCCGAAGACTGCTGAGCACCACGTGAGCCGGATATTAGCCAAGCTCGGCATGACCAAGCGCTCAGAAGCTGCCGCGTACGCGGTTCGACACCTAGAGGCCGAATAGGGGATTTGCCCCTACTGCCAGGGCGCTGGACGCGCGATGCTCGGGCAAACGACACAAGGAGGACGACATGTCAGAGCAGAACAAGAATCTGGTCCGCCGGTACTACGACCAGGTGATCAACGGTCGAGATCTGGACGCGGTCGGCGATTACTTCGCCGATGAGCGGACCGCCGGTTGGGTGCGGAAGGGGTGCTTCTCTTTTTTCCAGGCATTCCCGGATCTCCACGTCGCTCTTGATGAGTTCGTCGCGGAGGGTGATCGCGTCTTCCTCCGCTCGACGATGACCGGCACTCAAGACGGCGAGTTCCATGGCCTTCCCGCGACAGGACGCCACATGGCGGCCGACTCTGCCGAGGTGTTCCGGATCGCCGACGGCAAGTTCGTCGGTTATTGGTGCATGGTGGACGGCGCGGGCCTGATGCGCCAGCTCACCGAGGAGGCGGTCGCCGCTAGCGCATAGCGCTCTGAGCGCGCTCACACAGTGCTCGGCTCGCGCAGTTTCACCACGTTCAGCATGGCAGCTGGACCGCCTCCGAAGGATGTCAGCAAACGACGGGCCGGCGCTGGTAATCGGGGCAGCAAGTGGACCGCCTGTGCGGTCGCCCAGACCTGCAGCTGTGAGCGCGGAATCAGAGTGTTGATGACGAAGGGTCCGATGGTCTGGCTGTGCCGGACGGCGGGCCGCAGTGCCTCTTCGTACGCTGCCAGCCCTCGGAGGTGATCGCCGTTCGACGCTGCCAGTTCGGAGGCGAGGACGTACGCGCCGACCACGGCGAGACTGGTGCCGCCGCCGACCGCAGGACCGGGAGAGTAACCGGCGTCTCCGACGAGTGTGACTCGACCGCTGGCCCAGGTGTCCATGACGATCGTGCTGATCGAATCCAGGTACAGGTCGTCAGCCTTGTCCAGTTCAGTAAGCAGGCGTGGCATCTCCCAGCCCATGTCGCCGTAGAGGTTGTGTATCAGCCTGCGCTGCGCTGCTGGATCGTGGCGGTCATAGTCGTGCGGCGCACGGGTCCGCCACAAGAGCAGCACCCGTGCCTGACCTGCCTGATGAACCGGGTAGATCGCCGCGGTCCGACCAACATCAGCAAAGCCCAGCATCCGTTGCTGAAGGTCCAGATAGTTGGGCGCGGTAAACACCGCGAGGTAGCCGCCCAGAAAATGCAAGAACTGGTACTCGTCGCCGAATGCCAGGCGGCGAGTGATCGAATGCAAGCCGTCCGCGCCGACGACAAGATCAAATGTTCGAGGCGGGCCGTGTTCGAAGCTGACCTCGATCGCCTGGTCGGTCTCCCGCAAAGTCGAGATCGAATCTCCGAAGACATACTCGATATCGGCTCGGCCGGCGTCATAAATGATCTTGGTCAGATCACCGCGCATGATCTCGATATGGCGTTCAGACACGCCCTCGGACATCAACTCGGCCGGAACATCGATTGGGCGATGGCCTTCCCGGAGGTAGGAGATGATCTCGGTACGAGTGCGAGCGTCCCGAACCTGCGGCAGGGCACCCATCCACTCCATGATCTGCACCGCCGGGCCGAAGAGGTCCACGGCGTGGCCGCCGCTACCGAACCGCAGCTCGGCAGTGTGCTCGACGACAGTCGGTTGGAAGCCGAACCGCTGCAGCCAGTAGGCGAGGACCGGGCCCGCGATACTGGCACCGGAAATAAGGACAGTGCTCTGGGCCACAAGCGGAGCGTAGTCGTCATTGCAGGACGAGCTTGTCGAAGACCCACTGACGCCCCACTTCGTGGCTCCCGCCTCATGAACAACCGGGGCGTGAGCAAGCGAAGTGGGGCGTCAGCCTGCGACGAGCTGGGTGCTAGACCTGCGTACGCCTCGTTCGACTCCTTACCATGATCATGTCTGCCAGGATCACCAGTACGGCCGCGACCGCGATGGCGATGAGCCAACGGACCCAGTCGATGCCTGCGCTGCCGTTGCCGCCAAACAGGACGTAGATGTACCAGCCGATGATGACACCACCGATGCCACACAGGATGGTGAGCCAGATCGGGATGTTGTCCCGAGCGCTCGGAGCAACAAACTTGCCGAGCAGGCCGATGATGATGCCCGCGACAATCACTCCGATGATCTCCATGTGTTCCTCCTAGCTTCAGCTGGTCGCCCGATGCGACAGCCGCCTATGAGCCTTACCCCAATTCTGCGCTCCATACCAAGCGCAATGTTGCAGATTCGTTGCAAGAAAGTGGCTGAGAGCGAGGCATTAGGAACGCTCACGCCCGCCCGGACAACAACTTGTTGCGCAACTCGACCACCTGCCGGGATGCGCTGTTGTCCAAACCGAAAGTGGTCAGAAACAACAGAGCTTGATCGATTTAGCTCAGTTGTTCCTGACCACTTTCCACCGATAGCTGGGGGCAGTCAGTCCTTGGCTAGTTCAGCTTGGTCCACTTGGCGGTCGAGACAGCGCCCTTGGCGTTGATCGCGAAGAGCCGGTAGTACCCGCGTGGTGCCAGGCTTGACGTGGCGTTGATCGTGATCTTGCCGTCCTCGTACTGCAGTGGAATTTGACGCTGATTGGCGTCGAATCCATGGGTCGGTGACGGGGCACTCATCATCACCACACGCGTGGTATCACTACTCACATTGATCGAGTAGGTCTGCCCGTACGTGATCTCGTCCGGCACATCGCTCAGAGTCGGCCGATCGCCCTTGAACATGTACGGCGGCTCGAACCGCAGCACGGTATTGCTTCGGGCCTGGCCCTTCGGATTCGACGACAGGGTGATGACGCTTCCGTCGTCCGCCAGGTAAGCCATCGAGTGATACAGCCGGTGCTCGCCAGCGGGCAGTGGGTTCATAGGCGTCCACGACTTGGCGGTCGCAGACTTCAACAGGCTCACCGTCTGGCTGGCATTGGCGATCTTGTTGGCAGAACCGCCGCCCAGCTCCAGGACGCTGCCGTCGGGCAGGTTCACGCAGCTGACGTAGGCCTTGGCGGCCCGGAGCGAGGGACCCTTCGTGAACTTGGGTGAGGTCGAGCTGTCCAGATCGATCACGTTCGTCGTCGAGGTCGCCGGCCAGCCGCCACCCATGACCATGATCTTCTGCCGGCGAATGCTGCCCAGCCAGCAGGAGGTGCCGAACCCGCGCTGGGTGGGCTTGGTCAGATCATTGACCTTCTTGTATTTGTTGCCATTGAACGGATCCCAGAAGCCTGGGTGGAAGTAGCCCTGGGAGCTTTCGGCGTCTTCGGCAGGCTTGGTCCAACCCTCGCCTGTGAAGAAGTACTTGGCATTGGCGGTAAGGAAGATGTGCGGGTACAAGGGGAACTCGCGGTTGCCTGGCCTGGGGTCGTACTTCTCGGTCCACGGTACGTAGACCTCGGACGTGGCCGAGTTCTTTCCACCCGCGTCGAAGCCGCCGACGATCAAGGCGTAGCCGCCACGGGTATTGATCACGCTCGGGTACCAGCGGCCGTCGTACATGTTGTCTTGCTTCTTGAAGGTCTCGGTTACAAAGTCGAAGGTGTAGAGCGCCTTGGAGCCCTTCCACGGCTTCGTGCCAGTCTTGTAGCCGGTGGTACCGCCCGCGGCAATGGCTTGGCCATTGCTCATCAGCATGTGCCCTGCGCAGAACATGTCCTTCGGGGTCGTCTTCTCCTCGAGCGCCCCGGTCTTCGGCTGCCAAACATAGGACTTGAACGTGCCGGCCTCGAAGACATCGGAGCTGTTTCCCGATCCGGCCAGCAGCAAGATCTTGCCTTTTGGCCCCATGATCAGGTGGTATGCGTTGGATCCCGAGGGCAATGTCGGCAGTTTCGTCCAACGGCCGCCGTCAGTGCTGGCAACTTTCTGCAGGTCAGCTGCGCTGTCAGGGTCAGCGGCCGTAGTTTTGACAGGCGAGTCCACCTCGGCATTTGCCGTGACGCCTTTGGCCGATTTCGCCTCCGTGCCGATCGGCGCCTGCGGATCGATGAGCTGTTCTTGGTCGTTCGCGGTCCGTTCCTGGCTGTCTTTGGCATCGGCCGCCCCCACACCGCCAAGGAACAGCGCGCCGGCGGCCAGTGCACCCACCAGAGCACCGAGCAGGGGTGTATGCAGGCGCGTTCGTGACATGTTTCTTTGCCCCCCCGAGCAACAAGCGCGGCAACGCCGGATGACGGGCCCACGCGTCTGAGTTTCAAGGCATTCAACCAAAAAACGCGCATTCTCGGAGCCGACATGCCGAAAATGTCGTGGGTCCTTTTTGGCGCCGCCAGTGATCCGAACCCACCGTCGACTCCGTATTAGATGTATGCAGGTCCGGCGCACCGGCCCTGATCGCCCATCGGGGGCGGGCGTGATGTACCGGCTCACAATTGACATCGGTGTCGCCCTCACCTCCGCCAGCTATGAGATGGCAGCAGGGTCTGAGGAGTTGCGGCTGAGCCCGGTCGCCGTTGATCTTCCGTCTGCACGCTTCCTGACTGCGGATGGGCTTCGGACTGAATCGCTGGGTGAGACACTGCGCAGCGTTGTCCAGACCGCCAAGCAACAACTCGGAGAGGAACCGGTGTCGGTCCAGGTGACCTATCCGGCGAGCTGGGAGTCCGGCCGGCTATTGCAGTTGTGGGAGGCCTTGGTGCTGGCCGGAATTCCTGATGCGGCGACGCAGGTTGCTGCCAAGCCGAAGCCGACGCTGTCGCCGCCTCCGGTTGACAATCAGCAGTCGCCTAGTAGCCAGCACTCACCTGATCATCAGCCGGCGCCGGCCAAAACCACGCTGCTTCCGGCGAAATCAGCAGCCATGATGAGGCCCCGCTGGCTCGTCGTCGCCGCGGTAGCTGCCGTTGGTGCGGGGGTGGTGGCTGGCCTCCTTGCCACGGGCAGGCAACAGCCAGTCCCTATTCCGGCGGACGCTGAGTCTTCGACGGTGAGCGTCGCGCCGACCGGCACACCGGAACGGACTCCGGACGCTGGTGTGGAACTTCCGGTCGCCGAGCCGCTGGCTGCGCGTCGATTCGTGGTGCCACGTGGCCGGAACGACGCCACTCAGCTCAACGTGGCGAGCGTGTCCGGAGTGGTGCCGCCGCGTACATTTCGGTCGTCTGTGGGAGGCCGCAATTCCTGGCCGGTGCTCTCAGCAGATCGGCGAACCATCATCTACATCAACTATGTCGCGGGCACTTTGCGGACGATGGCCTCCGACGGCAGCGGTGATCGTGCATTGATCAAGTCGCCACCCAGGGGTTGCGGACAGATCACGCGCGTCTCGTGGGGCCCGGCGGACCAGTCGATCATGGTCGTCGAGTGTCGGGCAGAAGGCCGGCCGGACCGACTCTTGGTGATCAAACTCGATGGCACCGTGGTACGAGAGCTCAAGACCGGCCAGCCGCGTATCGAAGACCCGATGATCTCTCCGGACGGTCGTACCGTGGCCTATTGGGGTCAGGACAGCCGAGGCGGACCTAATGGTGGGTCGATCTACACCGTGGCGATGGACGGCTCGTCCGAGCCGGTGCAATTGACCGACCGCAAGGCTGGCAACGATGCCGACCCGGCGTGGTCACCCGACGGGACCATGATCGCCTTCCGGCGTCGGGTATCGAACGACAACCTCGATGTCTATGTGATGCGATCCGACGGTTCCGGCGTACGGCCGGTTGCCACGAGTCGAGCCGTGGATGAGAAGCCTGCCTGGTCTCCGGACGGCCGGCAGCTGATGATCATCTCCAACCGTGACGCATCAGGCGATCCAGACAAGACCTACGACGTCTACCTGGTAGATCTCGACGGTGGCGAGCCCGAACCGCTCGGGCTGACAGCCGGCGTCGTTCTCACACCCGTCTGGTCATACCGCTGAATGGCGCCCACTCGGTCACCAGGTGCCGCAACCCACTCGGTCACCCAGGTGGCGAAACCTACTCGGTCACCCAGGTGGCGAAACCTACGTGCACGTAGGTTTCGGTCGGTGTGCACAGGTTGCAACGTATGCAGACCGTAGGAAACCTGTGCAGAGCTGGCCTCAGAGGAGCTGTGAGAGCGTCGTGGGAGCGTCGTCCTAGGCGTCTCAGTCGCCTGCCAGATTCCGATCCCGCTGGTCGACTCCCAGCTCACCGTACGGGTAGTCGGTAGCGTGCAGGTCACTTGCCTGATCGAGTGCCGCCGTCTCCTCTTCACTCAGGTGCAGGTCCGCTGAGCGCAGGTTGGTCTCCAGTTGGTCGGTGGTGCGCGCACCCAAGATCGTCGAGGTCACGCCCGGCCGGTCCGTGACCCAGGCCAGGGCCACCTCTGCCATCGACACGCCGCGATCTTCGGCCACCT
>Ga0081455_10003680_pt1 | contig 17544 bp, 15 predicted proteins | sample TabmetS3T2R1_FD_70207 | JGI IMG/M metagenome (GOLD analysis project Ga0081455, IMG submission 70207) | Tabebuia heterophylla rhizosphere microbial communities from the University of Puerto Rico - S3T2R1 | ecosystem: Host-associated > Plants > Roots > Rhizosphere ...
TCACCACCACCGCCGGGGCCCGCCCGTACGGCAAATCCGCAGCGAGTTGTGACGCAGGCCCCGCCGGCTGCCGTGCGGCCCGCCGACGCTCGGCCCAAAGCGGCACGGCAGAAGGCCCCCGCGCCCATGGTGCGCGCGCGGGCACGGCCGCGGCCCAAGGTCGAGCGGCCCAAGCCGAAGGTCGTGCCCGTGAAGAAGGCTCGCCCCGAGCCTCGTCTCGTCCGCAAGAAGCAGGCCGAGATGCGGAAGGCAGGTCGGTCGGCGCAGGCAACTTTGGCTCGCCAGACGCTGAACCTGAACGCGGCTCCGCCTCTGGTCCTTCCGCGGACCGAGCCTCCGCTCTCTGCGGTAGCGCTCCCGGTCGCTGTGCCCTTGGTCGGCGTGGGGCTGATGCTGCTGCTCGGGGCGTCACTCGTCTCGGCTCGGCGGGTTCCCTGGCCGGCAGTCGCGGACAGGGTCTACACGCGTCGCCGCGACCTTGCGGCCGTCGGATTTGGAGCGATCGCGCTCGCACTGCTCTGGCTCAACGTGACTGTCTTGTTCTAGGGAGAGGGGTACATGTTCAACCGCCGCCGCCTTACGCTCATTGCCGCCGCCGCGGCATGCCTGTTCGTCGTCGCAGGAGCTTCCGCAAACCCGCTCGACACCTTCACCGGTGCGTCAGCGCCGACCTACGTGAAGCCGTCGAGTTCAGCATCGTTCACCGTTGCGCTGACCAACGACGCGTTGTCGCCGGATGCGGCGCATCGCGCGACCGTGGGCATCCCAGCCGGCTTCTCCCTCGCGCCGGCCAGCGTGCAGGCAACGACGTCGGCAGTCGCCGGCTCCTGCGACGCCTCGACGTGGGTGGCCGACGGAGAACTGATCGCCGATCAGAAACTCCACCTCATGCGGCCGGGGGGCGACATCACCGCGCTGTGCCCGGGCGCGACGCTGACAGTGACCTTCACCGGCACCTCCGGGGCGGCGGAGGGGTCCTTCGCGTGGACGAGCGAGCTCCTCAATGACGCGAGCGGAGCGTTCACCCTGGCCGGTTCACAGCCGAGCGTCGTCGTCGACGGCACGAATCCGACTGTCACGCTCAGCGGCAAGCCAAGCGACCCGAGCAACGACGCATCGCCGAGCTTCACGTTCTCCGCCAACGAGAATGCGACGTTCGAGTGCAAGCTCGAACCCGGAACGTTCGCGCCCTGCACGTCGCCGCGGAACTACCCGGGTCTAGCGGACGGCGCGCATTCGTTCACCGTCAGAGCAACGGACGCCGCCGGGAACTTCAGCGAGGCCGGCCACAGCTGGACGGTCGACACCGTCGCGCCGACGGTCACGCTGAGTGGCAAGCCCTCGAACCCGAGCAACGACACGTCGCCGACCTTCACCTTCTCCACGGGCGAGACCGCGACGTTCGTGTGCCAGCTCGACGGCGCGGCCTTCACGTCCTGCAGTTCGCCGCAGACCTACCCGAGTGTCGGAAACGGCTCGCATACGTTCACCGTCAGAGCGACAGACGCGGTGGGTAACGCCGGCCAAGCGAGCCACACGTGGACGGTCGACACCGTTGCACCGACGGCAAGCATCACGGACAAGCCGGCCAACCCCAGCAACGTCAAGTCGCCGAGCTTCTCCTTCACGGCCGGCGAGCCGTCGACGTTCGAGTGCAAGCTCGATCAGAACGCCGTCGAGCCCTGTTCGTCGCCGAAGAACTACACGAACCTCGCCGACGGCCCGCATTCGTTCGCGGTCAGGGCGAAGGACGCGGCGGGGAACATCGGAACGAGCACGTACCCGTGGGTGATCGACACGGCCGCTCCGACGGCCACGATCGTGGCAAAGCCGACGAATCCGGACAACGATCCGACGCCGACGTTCGGCTTCAGCGCGGGCGAGCCGGGCGCGACTTTCGCGTGCAAGGTCGACGGCGAGGTCTTCGCGGCCTGTAGCGCGCCGAAGACCCTGGCGGCCCTCGTGGACGGCGCCCATACCTTCACGGTCAGGGCGACGGACGTCGCGGGGAACACCGGGCCGGAGGCGACGTACACGTGGACGGTCGACACGGTCGCGCCCACGGTGGCGATCACCACTAAGCCGGGGAATCCCAGCAACGACCAGTCGCCGGACTTCACGTTCAGCGCGACCGAGCCGTCGACCTTCCAGTGCAGGCTGGACGCTGGTGCCTTTGCAGCATGTACGTCGCCGAAGAGCTACGCCAACCTGCTGGATGCCGCGCACACCTTCGCGGTCCGGGCCACGGACCAGGCCGGCAACGCGAGTCCTCCGGCGACCTACGCGTGGACGATCGACACCGTCGCTCCGACGGCGGCGATCAACAGCAAGCCGGCGAACCCGAGCAACGACAAGTCACCCGGCTTCACGTTCGCGGCAAGCGAGCCCTCGACCTTCGCCTGCAAGCTGGACGGTGGCGCGTTTGCCGCATGCACATCCCCTCAGAGCTACGCCGGCCAGGCGGACGGCACTCATACCTTCACGGTCAGGGCGACGGATCCCGCTGGGAACACGGGGCCGGAGGCGAGCTACGCATGGACGATCGACAGCGTCGCGCCGACGGCCGCGATCACGGCCAAGCCGAGCAATCCGAGCAACAACAAGTCGCCGAGCTTCAGCTTCAGCACCGGTGAGCCGTCGACGTTCCAGTGCAAGCTAGACGCTGGGGCCATTGGCCCTTGCACATCGCCGCAGAGCTACGCCGACCTCGCCGACGGCGCGCACACGTTCACCGTCCGCGCAACGGATCAGGCCGGCAACAGCGACACCGCGACGTATACGTGGACCGTCGACACGGTGAAGCCCACCGTCACCATCGGCACGGCGCCGAGCAACCCGAGCAACGACAAGTCACCGGCCTTTTCGTTCTCGGCGAACGAGCCTGGCGGCACCTTCGAGTGTCGACTCGATCAGAACAGCTTCGCAGCCTGTATCTCGGCCAAGAACTACGCCAACCTCGCTGATGGAGCCCACACGTTCCACGTCCGAGCCACGGACGCAGCGGGCAATACCAGCGACGAGGCGATTCATACGTGGACGATCGACACCATCGCGCCGACGACGACGATCAATGCGAAACCGAGCCCGCTTAGCAATCAGAGCTCGGCAACCTTCACGTTCACGGCCAGCGAGGCAGGAAGCAGCTTTAGCTGCAAGCTCGACATCGGAGCCTACGCCGCCTGCGACTCGCCGAAGACGTATGCAGTCCTCTCCGACGGCCCCCACACGTTCGCGGTCAAAGCGAAGGACGCCGCTGGAAACACCGGTGCCGAGACGATCTACGCATGGGCGATCGACACCGTCGCCCCGACGACGTCGATCACCGGCAAGCCGAGCAATCCGAGCAACGACACGTCGCCGAGCTTCTCGTTCGTTTCAAACGAAATCGGTAGCACTTTCCAGTGCAAGCTTGACGCCGGGTCGTATGCAGCGTGCGTCTCCGGCAAGACCTTTTCGAACGTCCCGCAGGGCTCGCACACGTTCACCGTCAAAGCCGCTGATCTTGCGGGGAATGTCGGCCTCGAGACCGCGTACACGTGGACAATCGACACGGCGGCGCCCACCGCGACGATCACCCAGACTCCGAGCGACCCGAGCAACGTCACATCGCCGACGTTCGGTTTCACCGGGGGAGACGCGACCGAGTTTCAATGCAAGCTCGACGCCGCGGCGTTCCAGGCGTGCACCTCCCCGAAGGCCTACACGGGTCTGACGGCTGGAACGCACACTTTCGTCGTCAAGGCGAAGGACGCCGCCGGTAACACAAGCGCGGAAGCGAGCTTCACTTGGACGATCGACCTCGTGGCGCCGACGGCGACGATCACCGGCAAGCCGAGCGACCCGACCAATCAGACGGCGGCCACCTTCACCTTCACGGCCAATGAGGCCGGGAGCAGCTTCGAGTGCAAGCTCGATGGCGGCACCTTCTCCGCCTGCGTCGCGGGCAAGGGCTACACCGGCCTCGCGGGCGGCTCGCATACGTTCCGAGTGAAGGCGACAGACGCCGCCGGGAACACAGGCATCGAAGCGATGCATACGTGGACAGTCGACACCGTTCCGCCGACCGTGACCATCAGTGGAAAGCCCACCGACCCGAGCAAGGTGACGGCGCCAACCTTCGCATTCTCGGCGAATGAAACCGGCAGTACGTTCGATTGCCGTCTGGACGGCGCGGCGTTCGCGCCTTGCAGCTCGCCAAAGGGCTACACCGGCCTGCCCGATGGCTCACACACCTTCGAGGTCAAGGCGACCGACCAGGCAGGCAATGCCGGCACCGCGAGCTACACATGGAAGGTCGACGCCACTGGGCCCACCACCACGATCAACGACAAGCCAAGCAACCCGACGAACGAAAGCTCGGCGAGCTTCACCTTCACGGCCAACGAGCCTGGCAGCACCTTCACGTGCAAGCTCGACGGACAAGCAGCCGCGTCCTGTACATCGCCGAGAGACCTCTCGAACCTGGCGGACGGGATCCACACGTTCGCCGTCAACGCAACGGATGCGCTCGGCAACGTCGGCGCGCCGGCCACGTACACATGGCGCATCGACACAGATCCGCCGACCGCCGCGATCACGACAAAGCCAGCCGATCCGACGAACGTCAAATCGCCGGCCTTTGGGTTCACCTCGAATGAGAGCGGCAGCACGTTCACATGCCGGCTGGAGCAGGGCGGTTTCTCTCCCTGCACCTCGCCGCGGAGCTACGCAGACCTTGCGGACGGCCAACACGACTTCGCCGTCCGGGCAACCGACGCTGCCGGCAATACAGGCGCAGCCGCGACGTACAGCTGGCGAATCGATACGACTGCGCCCACGGCTGAAATCACGAGCAAGCCGAACAATCCGAGCAACGTCGGCTCGGCGAGCTTCGCGTTCGCGACGAACGAAGCCGGCGCCTCCTTCGTGTGCAGCCTCGACGGCGGAAACTTCGGGCTCTGCACGTCTCCGGCGGCCTACGGCAGCCTCGGGGAGGGACAGCACACGTTTGCGGTCAAGGCAAGTGACGCTGCGGGCAACATCGGTTCCGAGGCGGCCTACGCGTGGACGATCGAGACGCGGGCGCCAACCGCCGCTGTGATCGCCGGCCCGTCAGGCCTCACCAACAGCAGCGCGGCGACTTTCTCCTTCGCGGCGGATGAGCCGTCGTCGTTCGACTGCAAGGTCGATGCCGGCGGCTTCGAGCCGTGCAGCTCGCCCTCGACGTATCACGGGTTGGGTGACGGCGGGCACGGGTTCAGCGTCCGCGCACGGGACGCGGTCGGCAACTTCAGCGCTCCCGCTTCCCAGTCGTGGACGGTCGACACGACTGCACCGGAGACCACGATCTCGTCGGCGCCGAAGTCCGGGACGGCAACCTCGGCGACGTTTGCCTTCACCGCGAGTGAAGGCGGGACGTTCGAGTGCAGGATCGACGGTGCGCCGTTCGCCGTCTGCGGCTCACCGAAGAGCTATAGCCCGCTCCGCCCCGGAGACCATCGGTTCGAAGTTCGCGCCGTCGATGCAGCCGAAAACGCCGACCCGACCCCGGCCCTCCATGTGTGGAAAGTGGACGTGGTCGTGGCCAAGGTCACTTCGACCGCTCTCCTATCGCCCACTGCCGGAGCGCGCGTCACAAAGCCGCCGCTCCTCGTGTGGCGACGAGTGGCCCGCGCCCGCTACTACAACGTCCAGATCTTCCGCCGCGGGGTGAAGGTCTTCTCCGGCTGGCCGACCCGCGCGCGGCTCCAGCTGAAAACGCGCTGGAAGCTTCAGGGGAAGACGCGGAAGCTGACGCCCGGCACGTACCGATGGTACGTCTGGCCGGGCTACGGCTCTCCGGCCACTCGGCGCTACGGAGCGCTGCTGGGCCAGAGCACCTTCGTCGTGACCAAACGCTGAGCGGCGGCGAGACTGTGTCGGTGACGACGCAGCCGCCGCTCTACGGTCCGGAGCAGTCGCGTTTCGCCCGCTATCTCGAGCGGAAGGAGCAGCGGAAGCCCGATCTCCGCGCGCTCGAACACCGTCGCGGCTTGCTCGAAGGCTTACGCGGGCGCGTGCTGGAGGTCGGCTCCGGCGACGGACGGGCGTTCGAGCTGTACCCGCCGGAGGTCGAGCGCGTCTTGGCCGTCGAGCCCGATCCGACCGCGCGCGGTGTTGCGGCGGAGCGAGCGCGCGAGGCGGCCGTGCCGATCGATGTCGTCGATGGGACTGGAGAAGCCCTGCCTGCGGACGATGGAACCTTCGACGCCGTCGTCGCCGTGTGGGTTCTTTGCAGCGTCCGTGACCCCGGTGCGGCACTCGCCGAGCTTCAGCGCGTCCTCAGACCAGGCGGTGAGCTGCGCTTCTACGAGCACGTTCGCTCCGAGAACGCAGCGTTCCGCGGGTTCCAGCGCACGATCGATGCGTTGTTCTGGACGCGTCTGCTCGGCGGCTGCGTAACGACCCGCGACACGACCACTGCGATCCGCGACGCGGGTTTCGAGATCGTCGAGCTCGAACGGGGGTTCCATTCCTCGTCGCTCCTGACGATCACTTCCGCGCCGTACATCATCGGCACGGCGCGGCGCTAGGGATCAGTCGTCGTCCGTGACGAGATAGGCGACGCGGCCGTTCGCGCCGGACGCCCAGCAGGTGACGTGGACGCAGTCCACTGTGTCCAGGCTGCCGGTGTCGAAGGGCGTCCAGTTGCGCCCGGCGTTCGTGCTGACGTCGCTTCCGGTCGGCCCGACTGCGATGGCCGTGCGCTTGTTCAGCCAGGAAGCACCTGAGCGGTACTGGTTCGGCGCATCGGAGACGAGGTTCCACGTATCTCCCCCGTCACTCGTCAGCGCCATCGCGTCCGGCGACGCCGCAGGCGCGTTGAGGTCGCCGCCGACCGCCAGCCCGTCCTCGCGGTTGCGGAACGCGAGCGCGAAGATCCCTGACGCTGCATTGCTGTGCATCGGCGTGGAGTTGACCTCCCAGGTCCTCCCGCGATCGCTCGAATGGAAGACGCGGGCCACTGCTGCCCCACCGGTTCCGAACCATGCATCGCGGTTGCCGAAGGACGTGATGCACTGGCCGCTCGCGGCAAACGCGAACTCCCCGGGCAGCGCCGGCGGCATGTCGGCGTCGACGATTCGCCAGCTGTGCCCGCCGTCCTCGGTGGCGATGATCCGGAATTCGCCGTTGACGGGATCCGAGAGCGCGATCCCGCGCCGGCGATCGAAGAACGTCATGCAGTCGTAGAACGCCGTCGGCTCGGCGTTCTGGAACGCCAGCTGCCAGTGTGCGCCGGCGTCCGAGGTCACGTAGACCCGCGAGTCGGTCGCGGTGGGGAACGGGATCGAGAGGATCACCGCGTGATTGCGGTCGAAGGCCTCGATGTCACGGAATTGGAGCGCCTCCGTGCCCGGCGGACCGACCTTCGCCCACGTCGCGCCGGCGTTGACCGTCCGGAGCACCGTGCCGAGGCTTCCGCTCGCCCAGACCGTCTTGGCGTTGACGGCCGAGAGCCCGCGGAGGCCCGCCGTCGAGCCGGTTGGGGTGTCCTGCCACGCGAAGCTCTCGTCGTGGCCCGACGCGAACGCCATGGACGTGCCTGCGAGCGTAAGGACCGCCACGAGAAGCGAGATCCGCTTCAGCACAGCGCGGAACCTACACGGCTCCGTGTCGCCGTGATGCAGTTAGTGCTCGGCGGCCTCGGCCTCGGCCTTCGTGCGGTGCACCGTGCCGTCGGGATGCTCCGGCGGCGCGTAGGTGGTCACCAGCCGAAGCGGCTCCGAGCCGGTGTTGATGAAGTTGTGCAGCGTTCCAGCAGGGACGAAGACCATGTCGTCCGGGCCTGCGCGGCTGGATCGGCCGTCCAGCACTGCCTCGCACTCGCCCTCGACGAAGAAGAGGATCTGGTCACCCTCGTGCGTCTCCTCGCCGATGTCCTCACCGGGCTGGATCGTCATCACGACTACCTGCGCGTGCTCGCCCGTCACGATCGTCTGGCGGAAGTAGTCGTTCTGCCGCGCGAGCTTCGCGTATTTCTCGACCTCATCCATTACGGCAAGCTTACGAGGTGATCGACCCCGGCACACTCGCTGTGTTCGCGGCGGCTGCGCTTGCGCTGGCCGTGGTTCCCGGCCCCGCCGTGCTCTACATCGTCGCGCGGAGCGTCGATCAGGGCCGCTTCGCCGGGCTGGTCTCGGCCCTGGGGATCGGTGTCGGCAGCCTCGTGCACGTCACCGCCGCGACGATCGGACTGTCCTCGCTGCTCGCCTCTTCCGCGACCGCTTTCACCGTCGTCAAGTACGCGGGAGCCGCCTACCTGATCCTCCTCGGGATCCATCGCCTGCTGACGCGCGAGGAGTTCGTCGAGGTCGCCGCGAGGCCTCCACGAGCGCTGCGCAAGATCTTCCGCGACGGCGTCATCGTGAACGTGCTCAACCCGAAGACGGCGCTCTTCTTTCTTGCGTTCCTGCCGCAGTTCGTGGATCCCGACCACGGGGCCGCGGCGCTGCAGATCCTCTTGCTCGGCCTGACCTTCACGGTCATCGCGCTTTCGTCCGACTCGCTCTGGGCGCTGGCCGCGGGGACGCTGGGCGACTGGCTTCGCCGCAGCCGCTGGTATCTCGGCGTCAAGCGGTGGGTCACGGGAACGGCCTTTGTCGCGCTAGGCCTGTCCGCGACTCGAGCGCGCTAGAGCTCGCCCTCGATCGCTTCTCCGAGCTCTGTAAGGCCGTCACGGAGCGCGGCTACTCGGCGCTTGCCGAGACGCGCCTCGACGGCGAGGGCGCGCTCACGGAACGCGGGTCGCGCCTGTCCCAGCAACCGGTTGCCGCTGGGAGTGAGCTGGAGGAGGAAGGAGCGTTTGTCCTCCGGGTTCGGAATGCGCTCCGCATGTCCGCGCCGCTCCAGGCGGCGACTGCGGAAGAGCACCGTGGAGAGCGGCATCCCGAGCTCCCGGGCGAGCTCGGTGGGGGTGAGGGGGCCCTCGACACCGATGTAGACGTAGAGCGGATAGTCGTCCGGCGGCAGCTCCGTGCCCTCGAGCGCCGCCGCGATGAGGCGCTCGCGCTTCTGGTTCGCTGCGAAGACGTCGAGAAGAATCGTGCGCTCGGACAAGTACTACAACCTTGTGGTAAAGTAGCGCAACATTGTGATAACTCTACGCGCATCTGCGGCTGCTGTGCTCTCCAGCGCGCTCGTGCTCATCGGCGCAGTATCGACGGCCGGCGCGCCGCCGCGGGTGCAGGCTCGGATCCCGACCCCGGGGCAGCCGATCGGCGTCGCGTATGCAGACGGCTCCGCTTGGGTGACGAGCTTCGATCGAAATGCCGTGCTCCGCGTCGACCGGGCGACGAACAAGGTCGCGGTGGTCGTGCCGGTCGGACAGGGGCCGATCGGGGTCGTTGCCGGCGCCGGCGCCGTCTGGGTTGCCGACTGGAGCGGGGGAGCCGTCACGCGGGTGGATCCCGCGACGAACCGGGCGATCGCGGCGATCCACGTCGGCCCGTCCGAAGGCCCTGAAGGTATGGCCTTCGGAGCAGGTGCCGTCTGGATCTCGCACAAGGAGGGCGCGGTCACTCGCATCGATCCGGCGACGAACTCGATCGTGGCGCGGATCCCGGTCGACCGAGAGGCCCGCTACCTCGCCGTCGGCGCCGGAGCGGTCTGGGTCACGAGCTTCGACCTGGGAACAGTCCAGCGCATCGATCCGGCGACGAACCGCGTCGTGAAGACGATCAGGCTCGGGTTCCTTGCGGGCCCGCAGGGCGTCGCAGTACGCGGCTCAACGGTCTGGGTCGTGACCAATGCGACCGGGAGGCTCATTCGCATCGACGCCCGGACGAACCGCATCACAGCCCGGATCAAGCTTCCCGGTTTTCCAGGGCCCGAGGGTGCCGCGACCGACGGGCGGGCCGTTTGGGTCTCGAACAACAGCGGCGGCTCCGTCAGCCGCTACGACATCCGTCGCCGCAAGGTCACAGGCACACGCCGGACCGGAAAGCAGCCTCGCGGCATCGCGCTGGGGGCAGGGTCCGTCTGGGTCGTGAACTCCGGCTCGGGCACGCTCTCGCGCATCGCTGCCTCCTTGCGCTGAGCGGCAAGCTTCGCCGTGTGCAGATCGTCGACGGCCACGTGGACGAGCACGTCCCTGCGGTGCGCGGGCTCTTCGAGGAGTACGCGGCGTCGCTGGGCGTCGACCTCGGCTTCCAGGACTTCGAGCGTGAGCTCGCGGAGCTACCAGGGGAGTACGTTCCGCCCCGTGGACGCCTCCTGCTCGCAGTCGACCCCGAGCCGGCAGGCTGCGTCGCACTCAGGCCGTTCGAGCCCGGCGTCTGCGAGATGAAGCGGCTCTACGTCCGGCCGGCCCAGCGCGGCTCCGGGCTCGGCCGTCTACTCGCCGAGGCGATCGTGGAGGCGGGACGGGACGCCGGTTACGAGCGCATGCGGCTCGACACACTGCCGTCGATGGCGGCCGCGCGTGGCCTCTACCGCGCCCTCGGCTTCGTCGAGATCGAGGCCTATCGCCACAACCCCATCCACGGCACCACGTACTTCGAGCGGGCCTTGTAACAACTTGTTACTTGGTGCTTACGCGGTGAGGTCGGCGGCGAGCTCCTCGAAGACGGCGACGAAGGCATCGGCGTCCGCGGCCTCCAGGGCCACTGACAGCGTCCACTCCTCCTCGCGGCCCGGGGTCATGAAGATGTCCCGGTTCACGTTGTAGAGCCACGCGAGCTCGGTCAGCTCCGCGTCCTGCTGCTTCCGGAACGACGCGTAGTCGGTGATCTTGCTCGGCGCGAACGTGACGCAGCCCTTCGAGCCGATGCCGACGGCGTATCCGGGGAGGCCGTACCGCTCGATCACGGCCTCGCACCCCGTCAGCAGCCGGTCGTCGATCGACTCAAGGTGCGGGTAGGCATCGGGCGTCAGCACCTCGTCCAGCGTCGCCCGCGCGGCGGCCATGGTCAATGGATTGCCGTTGAAGGTGCCGACCTGATGCACGCGGCCCTCCTCGACGACGGCCATGACCTCCTCCGTGCCGCCGACGGCACCCGATGGGAGCCCGCCGCCGAGCGTCTTCGCGAGGGTGACGAGGTCGGGCTGGACGCCGAAGCGCTCCGTTGCTCCACCCGGCGCGACGGTCAACCCCGTCTTGACTTCGTCAAAAATGAGCAGGACGCCGCGCTTCTTCGTCTCTTCGCGAACCGCCTCGATGTATCCGGGCTCCGGAAGGACGACGCCGATGTTCATCATCGCCGCCTCCATGACCAGGCAGGCCGGGAGTCGTCCCTCCTCCTCGAGCCGGTCGAGCCGGCGGCTCAATGCCTCGGCGTCGTTGTACGGAACGGCCACGGTCAAGTCGGCCACGACTCGGGGCAGTCCCTCGCCGTAAGGAGTGGAAGGGATGTCGTCCGGGTCCGCCTCGTCCCAGTCGAGGTTGACGCCCACGGCGACCATCACGCCGTCGTGGTGGCCGTGGTAGGAGCCCAGGATCTTCAGCACGGTGTCGCGCCCCGTGGCGCCGCGCGCGATGCGGATCGCATCCATCGTCGCCTCGGTGCCGGAGTTCGTGAAACGCCACTTCGGGAGCTGGAAGCGCCGGGCCAGCTCCTCCGCGACGAACGCCGCGTCCTCCGTGGGCGCGGAGAAATGCGAGCCGAGCCGCACGCGCTCGCTGACGGCCTTCACGATCGCCGGGTTCGCATGGCCGACGACCATCGACCCGAAGCCGTTGTGGTAGTCGATCAGCCGGTGCCCGTCGGCGTCCCAGACGAACTGGCCCTCGCCGCGGGTGAGGAACATCGGCCACGGATCGCGTTTCTGATAGCTCGACGCCACACCGTTCGGCATCGTCCGGCGCGCCCGCTCGAAGAGCTCGCGAGAGCGCGGCGTCCGCTCGTTGAGCGTCCGCTCTTCCCGTGCGGTGAGCTCCTGGATTCGGGCGCGGTCGATCGTCGTTCCGATCGTCTCCGGTGTCGTCATGCCGCTCCTTTCTCCTGTCGACCTCGTCGGGTCTGGACGATGATGTTGATCGCCATCGCCGCGAGGGCGAGCACGAAGATCGCCGTGCCGATGACGTTCACCTGCGGCGGAGCCCCCACGCGCGCCGCTCCCCACACGTACAGCGGGAACGTGACCTCGCTGCCCGCGTTGAAGTAGGTGATCACGAAGTCGTCGACCGAGAGGGCGAAGGCGAGCAGCGCGCCCGCCAGGATCGCAGGCGCGATCAGCGGCAGCGTCACCTTCCGGAACGTCGTCCACTCGTTCGCACCAAGGTCGGCCGCTGCCTCCTCGAGGTGTCGGTCGAAGCCGACGAGCCGCGCCTTCACCGTCACGACGACGTAGCTGATGCTGAACATGATGTGAGCGATGAGGATCGTCTTGAAGCCGGTCGCGAGATGCATGTTGAGGAAGAGCACGAGCAGCGACGCGCCGAGCACGATCTCCGGCGTGGACATCGGCAGGAAGATCAGAAAATTCGTCGGCCCTCGCCCGCGAAAGCCGTAGCGGACGAGCGCGAGCGCGATCATCGTCCCGAGCGCAGTTGCGATGAGGCTCGAGAGCGCCGCGATCTCGAGTGAAAGCACGAGCGCGTCGCGCAGGCCGGGCACCGCGTCCCAGTTGCGCCAGTTGTCGAGCGTGAAGCCCTGCCAGACATAGTTGAAGCGCCCCTTCGGGTCGTTGAACGAGAACAGGATCACGACCGCGATCGGGGCGAGCAGGTAGATGAAGGCGAGGATCGCGTAGGCGGTCAGCGCCTGTTCACGGACGAACGCCCAGACGCTCGACCGCCGGCGCGGGGCCGGAACCGATTCCGCGGCGACACTCATCCCGTGAGCCGCTCCGTCCCGAGCGCGCGCGAGTACGCCGCAACGCCGATCAGGATCGCCGCCATCAGGATGAAGGAGAGCGCCGCAGCGGCCGGGTAGTCGATCAGCTCCAGGAACTTCGACTGGATGACGTTCCCGATCATGTGCTGGTTCGGCGTTCCAAGCAGCTGGGCGTTGATGAAGTCACCCGCCGCGGGTATGAAGGTGAGGAGGGTGCCGGCGAAGACCCCGGGCAGCGAGAGAGGCAGGGTCACCCGAAGGAACGCCTTCAGCCGGCTCGCGTAGAGATCCTGCGCCGCCTCGATCAGCCGCGGGTCGATCTGCTCGAGCGCCACGTACAGCGGCAGCGCCATGAAGGGCAGGAAGTTGTAGGTGATCCCTGCGACCACCGCGGTGGACGTCGCGAGCAATCGCCCGTCCGGCGCGAGGATGTGCAGGTCGCGAAGGATGCCGACGACCATCCCCTGGTCGGCCAGGATGTTCTGCCACGCAAGCGTGCGGATCAGGTACGTGACGAAGAAGGGCGCGATGATCGCCAGCAGAAAGAGGTTCTTCCAGCGCCCGCCCCGAAACGCGATCCAGTACGCCAGCGGGTAGGAGACGACGAAGGCAATCACCGTCGCAAGGCCCGCGTAGATGAACGACCTCGCCAGGTGGCCGCGGTACGTGGAGATCGCGTCCCAGTAGTTGGACCACTCCCAGCTGAACGCGTAGCCGAAGTCGAACGACCCCGACTGCAGCGACTGGTACGCGAGGAAGCAGAGCGGAGCGAGGAAGAAGATCGCGAGCCACGCCAGGCCCGGAGCGAGCAGGAGGTACGGCGTCAGCCAGCGATGCCTGTGGAGCATTCAGCCTCCGATCAGCTGCTGCCAGCGCTCGAGGTAGTCCTGGTTCGTCAGCGCCTTCGCGTCGAAGATGACCACCTTGGAGAGCGTCTCGTCGCTCGGGAAGATGAGTTGGTTCGACGCGATCTTCTTGTCGATCTTCATCGCCGCCGCCCGGGCGCCCTTCACGGGCGACACGTAGTTGACGTAGGCCGCTATCTGCGCGGCGATCTTCGGGTCGTAGACGAAGTTCATGTAGGTCGAGGCCGTGTAGACGTCGCCGCCCTTCGGGATGAGCATGTTGTCCGTCCAGATATCGCCACCGGTCGTCGGGAGGTTCCAGACGAGATTCGGGTTGTCCTGAGTGAGCTGCACGACGTCGCCCGACCAGGAGAAACAGCAGGCGAGATCGCCACGGCTCAGTGGCCCGGTGTAGTCGTTGCCCGTGAATTGGCGGATCTGGCCGGAGTTGCGGGCGGCCTTGATCCGGTCGTACGCCTTGTCGAACGAAGCGTCGTCGACCTTCGTCGGATCGTCGCCGTTCGCGAGCATGACGAGGCTCATCGTGTCCGCCATCTCGGTGAGCAGCGTGACCTTGCCCTTGTACTTCGGGTTCTCGAGCACGTCGTCGACAGTCATGACGGGCTTGCCGGTCAGCTTCAGGTTCGAGGCGATCCCCGTCATCCCGGATTGCCACGGGAGGCTGTACTCGCGGTTCTCGTCGAAGCTGGGGTGCCGAAGAGAGTCCTGCAGGTTCTTGATGTTCGGGATCGCGCTTTTGTCGAGCTTCTCCGCCCAGCCCTTGTCGATCAGAAGGCCGGGGAAGCGCGAGTTGTCCGTGAGGACGATGATGTCCCGGTCGATCGACTGGCCCTCCGACAGCGGCCGCTGGATCTTCCCGAAGTAGGTGGCGTTGTCGTTGATGTCCTCGAAGTAGTCGACCGTGGTGCCCGTCTTCTGCTTGAACTCCGCGAGCGTCCCGGGTTTCTTCGTCTTCGGATCGATGTCGATGTAGAGCGTCCAGTTCGAGAAGCGGAGCGTGTTCGCCAGCTGCCTGGCGACGGTCGTCGTCGACTCGGCGGCGGAGCCGCCGTCGCCTCCACATGCGGCAAGGATGCCCGGGAGCGAGATCGCCACCCCTCCGAGGGCCGTTCGCCGCAGTAGCTCGGTGCGGGTGTAGCGGTCGTTCATGCGTCCTCCTCTTCGGTCTTGTCGACCACGAATGCCGCCTCGGGATCGAACGAGAGCTCGACGTCCGCGCCCGGCTCGAGCCCGCCGGCCCGCGATTCGGCGTTCTGGACGAAGACGCTCACGGTTCCATCAGGCGTCTTGACGATGTACTGGGTCGCCACGCCGACGTACGAGCGCTCGGCGACGGTGCCCTTGAGCCGGTTCTCGCCGTCACGTGCCGGCTCGAGCCGCAGCTTCTCGGGCCTGATGCCGACTGCAACCTCGCTCCCGCGCTGGGGCAGGTCCTCTCCGACCCTCAGCGTCACACCACTGCGCAGGCGAACCGCCTGGCCATCCTCGACGGCGCCTTCCAGCAGATTGGACGCCCCGAGGAAGCGCGCGACGAAGCTCGTGCGCGGCCGCTCATAGAGCTCCTCGGGCGCGCCGAGCTGCTCGATGTGGCCCTTGTTCATCACCGCGATCGCGTCGGCCATCGTCATCGCCTCCTCCTGGTCGTGCGTGACGTGGACAAAGGTGATCCCGATGTCGTGCTGGATGCGCTTGAGGGTGAGCTGCATCTGCTTGCGCAGCTTGAGGTCGAGGGCGCCGAGCGGCTCGTCGAGCAGGAGCACCTGGGGGCTGTTGACGAGCGCGCGCGCGAGAGCGACGCGCTGCTGCTGGCCGCCCGAGAGCTGGCGCGGCTTGCGACCGCCCAGGCCCGTGAGGTCGACCATGCCGAGGATCTCGCGGACGCGGCCCTCCAGCTGCGCCCCCTTGACGCCCTTGCGCCGCAGCCCGAAGGCGACGTTCTCGAAGATCGTCAGGTGGGGGAAGAGCGCGTAGCTCTGGAAGACCGTGTTGACGTCCCGTTTGTGAGGCGGGAGCCCCGTCACCGGTTGGTCGCCGAGGAAAATCGCTCCCTCGTCGGGCTGCTCGAAGCCGCCGATCATGCGCAGCGTCGTCGTCTTGCCGCACCCCGAGGGCCCCAACAGTGCGAAGAAGGAGCCGCGCGGGATCTCGAGTGTGAGGCCGTCGACGGCGACGACGTCGTCGAAGCTCTTCGTGACGCGCTCGAGCCGGACGTCAGAAGGCTGCCGGGCGAGGTTTTCGTCCGCAGCTTGTTGCTTCGCGTCCGGCGCGAGGGTCAATCCAGCTTCGCCATCACGTGTTTCACCTGCGTGTAGTCCTCGAGCGAGTAGCCCGAGAGGTCCTTGCCGTAGCCCGACTGCTTGAAGCCGCCGTGGGGCATCTCCGAAACCAGCGGGATGTGGTCGTTGATCCAGACCGTGCCGAACTCGAGCTTGCGCGAGGCGTTCAGCGCCCGCCCGATGTCCCGCGTGAAGACCGAGGCTGCGAGCCCGTAGGGAACGTCGTTCGCCCAGGCGATCGCCTCGTCGTCGTCGGCAAAGCGCTGGACGGTGACGACCGGGCCGAAGACCTCACGCTGGACGATCTCGTCGGTCTGGTCCACGTCCACGACGACCGTCGGATTGATGAAGAAGCCGCGGTCGCCGTTCGTGCCGCCGCCTGTGAGCACCTTCGCGCCTTTCGCTCGGTCGAGGAACCCGAGCACGCGGTCCTGCTGCGCCTTCGAGATCACGGGCCCCATCTCGATCTCGTCGCCTTCGGCCGGGTCGCCGACGCCGAGCGACTCCACTGCAGGGACGAGCTCGTCGAGCAGCTTGTCGTAGATCGCCGGGCCGGCCATGACGCGTGAGGCGGCGGTGCAGTCCTGCCCCGAGTTCCAGTAGCCGGCGATCTTGATCGCCTCCGCGACCTGGGCCGGGTCGGCGTCGTCGAAGACGACGACCGGCGCCTTGCCACCGAGCTCCAGGTGAACGCGCTTGAGCGTCTCGGACGCGGCCTTTGCGACGTCCTTCCCCGTCGCGACGTCACCGGTCAGCGAGACCATCCGGACGTCGGGGTGCCGGACGATGCCGGCGCCGACCGGCTCGCCGTCTCCGGTGATGACGTTGAGAACTCCGGCAGGAATGACGTCGGAGGCGAGCTGCGCGAGGCGGAGGGTCGACAGTGGCGTCTGCTCGGAGGGCTTGAGGACGGAGACGTTGCCCCCGGCCAGCGCAGGGGCGAACTTCCAGACCGCCATCATCAGCGGGTAATTCCAGGGCGCGATCTGGCCGACGATCCCGATCGGCTCGCGCCGGATCCATGACGTGTAGCCGGACATGTACTCGCCGGTCGCACGTCCCTCGAGAATGCGCGCGGCGCCGGCGAAGAAGCGCAGGTTGTCGGCACACACAGGCATCTCGTCCTTCGCCGCGGCGAGCGGCTTGCCGACGTTCTGTGACTCGAGCTGGGCGAGCTCCTCGGTGTGCTCGTCGATCACGTCCGCGAGCTTCAGCAGGAGCTCAGCCCGCTCTGCCGGCGTGACCTCCCTCCATTCGGGCCATGCCTTGGCGGCGGCCTCGACGGCGCGGTCGACGTCGGCCTGCGTTCCGCGCGGGACCTCGGCGATCACTTCGCCCGTCGACGGGTTGAGCACTTCCATCGTGCCGCCCTCGGCGGCGTCGACGAACTCGCCGCCGACAAAGTTCTTGAGCTGTTGGACGGTGACGCTCATGCACAAACCTCCACGTAGCCGGTCACGCGAGCGTATCTCTCGCCGTTTTGGTGAACAACCCGCTACGGCTCCGGGGCCGCCGGCGCCCGGCCGCCGCCGATACCGCGAGGCTCCTCGGTGAGCCGCTGAGCCAGGTAGACCGGGATGATCGAGACCACGATTACGAACAGGGCCACGA
>Ga0081455_10003681_pt1 | contig 17543 bp, 15 predicted proteins | sample TabmetS3T2R1_FD_70207 | JGI IMG/M metagenome (GOLD analysis project Ga0081455, IMG submission 70207) | Tabebuia heterophylla rhizosphere microbial communities from the University of Puerto Rico - S3T2R1 | ecosystem: Host-associated > Plants > Roots > Rhizosphere ...
AATATTCCCTTCAATTCGCCCGTTTCTTTTCTGACCGCAGCCAATCCGTCTTTCGGAAAAAATCCGGATTCGCCAAGCAGTTCCAGCCAGTACTCTGTTTCCTCCAACTCCTGCAACGATCCTTCAATTTTACTAATGAAATCGGCGTTGGATTTGGCTCGTGTCGCCTCACGGTATTGCGCTCCCACAGATGTTCCCGACCTGAGCAGCTGGCGGCCCAATATCTGACTCTCAGTGCGTTTCGGTAACGCGGCAAAGAGCCGGATAACCGAAAGAGCATACTCTTTCGTTCTGACCTTGAGATCGCTGCCTCCCATGGTTGGCCGGCTTCATCCCTTATCCTTTATACTTTATCCGTTCAAGAGCCGCCGTGTTCGTGGCACGGGATCGTCGCCCATCTTTAGGCCCGCGCGTTGAATAATTCGCTTCCATTGATCGGGTGGATGTCCAAGCAATCGCTCCCACAAATCCGGCGCCGCATGGTCTGATCGCCTTGGCAATCTGCCACGCCTCAGCGTAAGACGGCCGCGCTGACATCGGTGTTGGGACGAACTTCATCTCTTGGTTGGGTCAATGCTACTGCAATATGACTTTTCCCAAGTATTCATCTGGGTGATAAACCCCGTGCCAAACGCCCTCCATGTCGATGAGCGCGATCGGCCCGTGTTCCGCACTAACGCGGACCTCTTTGATAATGAACCGGGTGCCACGGTCAAGGACTGTCTCACCTGATCTCATGTCCCTCGCCTTATGTTCGATAATTTTCATTCTGCTCCTCACTATCCCTTCACTGCTAGCTACGCCGAGGAAGGAGAACCAAAAACAATCTTAGGAAACAGATAATCCCTTAAACGGTGCGTGTCTTGACAGTTGGCGACATTCGATTGACACCTCGACCAACCTTTTGGATCAGCTCGCGCCTCCAGCGCGACTGGCGATTTTGTTGTAAATGGAAGATCTTCCTGGCCGAGTCTATGTTCGAGCAACCTGCGCTCACTATCGGGAATTTCCTCAGTTTGAAGTTCGAAATTCCTTAGAAGCCCAAACGGAACAATGTGCTGAGCGGCTTCAACGGCGTAACATCGATCTCGATGACTGGACATTTAACCTCTGATTGCGATAAGAGGCTCTAGATCCACTAATCTTTTTTTTACCGGAAGGAAATTTGGTGGCGCAGTACTTGATGGGGCTCGACCTTGGCGGCAAAAAAGGCTGCTGTTTGCTTCTTGACGTGGTGTCACGCGATTCGGTGACCACATGTCGCCGATGGCAGCACCGCATGACCGCTGGATTCAGCTATGACCTCGATACTGTCGAGGTGTGGCGTCTTCTCGGAGAAGCCACACGCGAGGCGATGAGCAAGGTCGGTGCACGGCCGCAGGACGTGTTAGCGGTCTCCACCACGGGCATGCGCCATGGGTCGGTAGTGGTGGATGCCAGAGGAGAAGTGCTGCTCGCGGCCCCGACGCTAGACGGGCGCGGCGCGGTGCAAGGCCTTCAGCTGGCGGGCGAACGCGGGCGCGAGTTTCACGAGCGCACTGGACACTTTCCCGCGCCGTTGTTTACGGCTTCGCGCCTTTTGTGGATGGCGGAGTCAGCGCCGGAGCTTTTCGGCCGGGCGCATGCGGTGTTGGGACTGAGCGATTGGTTGGCTTATCGGCTGTCGGGAAAGGTGGTCGCTGAGCCGTCGGTAGCGAGCGAGAGCGGCCTGTTCGAGGTTAGTGGGAGACAGTGGGCGGATGACCTCATTCGGTCGCTAGGCTTACCACGACATCTATTTCCGGAGGTAGTCTCGTCGGGCACTGCACTTGGGCCGCTCGGCAAAGATGCGGCTGGCCACCTGGGTTTGCAGCCGGGCATTCCAGTGGTTGCGGGCGGCGGCGATGCGCAGTGTGGTTTGCTTGGTGCGTGCGCCGTTGACTCGGGCGAAATCGGTATTATCGCCGGTTCGACGATGCCAATGCAGTGGGTGCTCGAGCGCGGGCTCGTCGATGAAGAGGCGCGCCTGTGGACGTCGCACCATGTCGTGCCGGGGCGCTGGACGCTTGAGTCCAATGGTGGGCTGAGCGGAGACATGATCGATTGGCTTGCTGGCGTGATCTACTCGGATTGGGCCGATCCTGCGGCGGCACTGTTTGCCGAAGCTTCGCAAAGTGTCGTGGGCGCTGAAGGGATCGTCTCCACCCTGGGAGCGGACGTGTTCAACGCCAGCCGTCTGCGGCTCCCCATCGGACATCTGACATTGTCGCCGATGATGGTGCCCGACAATGTGTCACGCCGCGGACACTTGTCGCGAGCAGTTGTCGAAGGTTTGGCCTTCGCGGCGAGGCGCAATATTGAGTTTTTGCAAAAGGGAGCGCAGAACGGACCGGTCAAAACGATCCGATTGGCCGGCGGGATGTCCAGAAGCTCATTTTTCGCGCAGCTCCTTACCGACGTGGTCGGCATACCAGTTGAAGTGGTTCAGGTGCCGGAATGCTCGGCGCTTGGCGCGGCAATCTGCGCCGCCGTTGGAGCGGGCCTCCATAAGAATGTCGTGGACGCGGCCAAGCGTTTTGTCGGTCAGCAACGCGGCTTTGTGCCCGATCCGGAGCGGCGCTGTGCCTATCAATCATACTACGATCGTTGGCTTGAAGTGCGCGCTGAGCGTCAGAAGGCCGACGAGCTGGCCGAATCAGATGCAATACAGGCGATCATGGCGAAAGCGAGTGAAAATGCTGCGGGCAGCTCATCCAAAAACTTCGGTTTGCGGCCCAACATCTTGGTGACTGCGGCGATGGATGAGGAAGGGTTGGCGGCGCTGCGTCAGCTCGGGGAAGTTCGCTATGAAAGCTTTCGCGAAAGGTTGCGGCTCCTTACCGGCGAGGATCTCGTTGACGCGCTCACGGGGGTGCAGGTGTTCATCACCGAGGTGGATGCGGTGGACGCGGAAGTGCTGAGTAAAGCCCCGGATCTGCGAGTGATCGCTTCCTGCCGCGGCAACCCGGTTAACCTCGATATCGACGCCTGCACAGCCCATGGCGTTGTGGTGTTAACGACGCCGGGCCGCAACGCGGACTCGGTCGCCGACCTCACGGTCTCTTTCATGCTGATGTTGGCGCGCAAGTTGCCGCAAGCGACACGGTTTCTCTATCAGCCCGGAGAAGAGGGGGATGTCGGTCGCATGGGGCGGGCATTCGAGGGCCTCAAGGGAAACGAGTTGTGGCACAAGACGGTCGGCATCGTCGGTTTAGGCGCCGTTGGGCAACGCGTGGCCAAGCGCCTTCAGTCGTTTGGCGTGCGCGTCATCGCCAGCGATCCACTCCTGTCGCCCGAAAGGGCCGCGCTCTTCAATGTCGAGTCGGTTTCTCTGGAACAACTCCTTGCCGAGAGCGATTTCGTCACCCTGCATGCGGCCTTGACCGACGAATCGCGGGCGCTGCTCGGGCCCGCGGAGATTGCGAAGATGAAGCGCGGCGCGTACCTGATCAACACCGCACGCGCGGCCCTGGTCGATCAAGCGGCGCTGGTTTCGGCGCTCAGGGACGGGCGTCTTGCTGGCGCGGCGGTGGACGTGTTTCCCATCGAGCCGCCAGGCCCGGATCATCCGCTGCTCCGGCTTGCGAATGTGATCGCCACGCCGCACGTCGGCGGCAACACCTTCGAGGTTTTCTCGCACCAGGGCACCATCGTGGCGACGGACCTGGCTGAGCTTCTGCGCTGCAACCAGCCACGCCACGTCCTTAACCGCGAAACCCTCGAGCATTTTAGTTGGACCGCACCGCGACCTGTGCTTTCACCCGAGGTGCTCGCGCGGCTGCAGCGGAACTCGCGGCCGTCGGTGACCGACCTTCCCGTCGATAGCGAAAAAACCTCGTCGGCTGCAGAGGCGCCGCCAGTTTTGCGGATCGAAACGCCGCAGGCAATGAAAAAGGCGAGCCTCCTATCCGGACTCAAGAACGCTTTTCTCGGTCGTCGATCGGTGAACGTCGACGCTCCCGCTATGTTGGACGCCGTGTGGCGAAACCACCACTCCAATGGGCTCCAGGACGGCAACGGTTGGGGCGCAACCAATGAAATGCGCGTGCAGATGGAGCGGCTCTTGAAAAATTTTAGCCAGCGATTGAGCCACGACCAGAAAATCCTGGCATTCGCCGAAGGACAACAAGTAACGGTGCGCTACGAGCTCAACGATGTGAAACTCTCGTTCTATACGAGCTTCGATCAAGGCACGGTGCACTGTGGCGTGGGCGATCCGCCGGAAAAGCCGCAAGTCACCTTGAAAATGAAGGCCGACATTCTCGACAAGCTGTTTACTGGACGAGAGAACGGTCCGAAAGCGGCTATGAGCGGCAAGTTGTCGTTCATCGGAGATACGATTAAGGCGATGTCGTTGCAGCGCATTCAGAAGGATCTCAATCGCCTTTACGCTGAGGCCCGAGGTGAAGTCGGAAATTTGGACGCGGTTTTCGAATGGGCCGCGCACGAGGAAGCTGCACAGAGCAAACCATTATCTGCCGAGCCGCGCGCTGCAGCTGCTTCCGGTACGGTCGACGGCGCGGGTCGAATCGTCGCTGATATTCGCGACGAGGTGATTCGCACTGTCGAAGAAATGTACGCGCACGGACTGATCACTTCGACAGGAGGCAACGTGAGCGTGCGCATCCCAGGCAAAGACGAGATGTGGATCACACCCAATTCAGCCTTCAAGGGAGCACTGCGCCTAGATATGTTGGTGCGGCTCGATCTAGAGGGAAATCCGATCGGCGATAGTGCGCATGCCCCGTCGAGCGAGCGTATGCTCCACTGTGCGGTATACCGCAGCAACCCGAATGTAGGTGCGGTCATCCACTCTCATGCGCCAAAGGCAACCACCCTGGGTCTCGCCGGCCTTCCGTTCTTGCCGATTTCGACAGAGGCCGCATTCATCGGCGAGATTCCCCGCGTTCCCTTCATCATGCCCGGGACTATGGAGCTCGCCGATGCGGTTGGTGCGGCTATCAAAAACGCGCCGGCCGTGATTATGCAGAACCACGGCCTCATCGTGAGCGGACCGAGCTTGCGTCACACCATCGATATGACGCTCATCATCGAACAGACCGCCGACAAGCTCATCGCTTGCCACGCCCTCGGAAAGATTCCACCCGTTCTGCCCGACGATATTGTTACCATGCTTAGAAGCTTCGGTGAGATGGTCGCGTAGACTGAACGCCGCGTACCAGTTCCCATCGAAGTGAGCGAGTTCAATCGTTAGCCACTAGGAGTGGAGGAGGCTTGGTGGTCGGGGTTTTCCAGCCATCGGATGATGGTAATCGCTAGGGCGACTGAAGTGATATCAAGGTGGTCGTTGAGCAGAAAGTGGTCGCTGCCTAACTCAGCCAGGGTTATGCCGCCCGGATAAATCATATCGGACAATAGCAATACCCCATCGTTGGGTCCGTGCTTTTGCAAGGGAAAAAAGCCTCTGCGGGCCAAAAATGAAATGCTTCCGCTTACCGGAATGCCAAAGTAATTAATCACGAGGACATGTTCGGGGATGCGAAATGAATTGAAACGCTGACGGCTAGCTGCAGTCATCATACTTTCTCTGCCGCCAAGCTTCACCTTACCGACTATGTACTCTAACTCGGGGGCGAGACGTTCATCCGCCATCGGGCTGCCCTGCAACGCACCCACCGTATTAATCCAGGCTGCCACATGATGAGTCTCAGCGGCGCCCAATCGGGTCAGTGCTACCGCGACTTCCGGGCCGGACTTACTGGCGCTCACCAAAATTAGCCGGCGGCCGCTTTGGGCTCGAGCCCGAATGGCGGCGATCACTAGTTCTGCATTCGCCTCGACGGTTCCATCCTCATCGGTTTCGACAAAATGGCAGTTGAATCCCACCCGTTGCAGCGCCTCCCTCGGAGCAGCCAAGTCGGCGCCGGTGAAGGTAATGCGCTTGTAAAGGTACGCTGGGACAAACATCACCTCGTAGCCGACGGCTGCGGCGGGTAATACGACACGATTTTCCGGGAGGGCCTTGAGTGTATAATCGTATGCCTTATCAAAGACGCTCCGAAAGCGCCGGTTGACGGGCGCGCGCTCGATCTGATCGGCAAAGTATAGGGCGGCGAAATCATTGGAAAACTCTTCGCTCAATCGTTTGAGCTCACCTCGATCGGGCAAACTACCATTGACACTCTGGTAAACGCGATCGATACGCTCGTCGAGTGCGGCATTGGTGTGTTTACCGGAGAGGTAGCTTGCTAAGTAGTAACGCGCTACTTCCGAGTCTACTCGGCTGTCAATCGTTTGCCCGCCTACGCTGCCGCGTACCGCCAACCCCGAGCATGCTGACAATGACAGCAAGGCCGCTAATAGTATGGTCAAATTGAGTGAACGGTTGATCATCTTGGTGAACTTCATCGCTAACTAAATTCCGCTGCTGACGTCGACGGGGTGGGTATCCCTTGCGGGCTCATCCCCGTCCAGGAGACCATTTAAGTCACGGTCTAGGGCGCTACGCAACCCATCACCCGGGGGCACACAAGTGAAAGTAATGGGTTCGCCATTGCGCTTGTAGCGGTCCAGCAATCCTTCCAGGCCTAGCGGTGTCTCATCGCTACGGTCACCATGAAACGCATCGTTGCGGTACAACCAACCCCGGAGTGCGGCTCCTTCCCATCCCCTTGCGGTCAGGTCGCAGTCCCCGGCTACGGCGCGGGTCATGAGAAGACCGATTAATTGCCGCTCTTCCGCCTTGAGTTCAGCCGATATGGTTAGCTGCCGTCCTACGGCAGGAGCCATGCCGGTGTCAAAAGCCATGATATAGCTTTCAAGTGAGCGGCGCGTTGCGTCCTTTTCTTCTTCGGTCTTTCCAGGAAAGAAAAACGTGTCCAAGCGGAGAAAGTTTACAACGGTATCAAATGTGCCATCGTGCAATAGACCAAAGCCGGATACTTGTGGACCTGCCACGTTAAAACGTCCAACTTTCTGGTAGAGATTGCGCAGCTGTGCGGTCTTCATGTCCCGCCCCACTTGAATATTCTCGAAATTGATCAGCCTGTTTGTGCCGAAAGGGAGATTGTGGCAGCTCTCACAGTTCGTTTGACCTGCCCCTGAAGGGAACGGACCGTTAAAGAATTCGAATCCCGCCTGTTGATCCGGGTTCATTCTTCTGTCCAGTGGTTGATTGGGATTGGGCGGATAGCGGATGGTGAGGACGAATTGCGCGAAGGACTCCATGGTTGTATCGGGAATCTCCTGTGCACGTCCGAGTAGGTCTACAAAGGCGCCGTTAAAGTCTTTGAAGCTCGAAACGTCACTTCCCGGGTTAGAGGGATTACCATAACGATCGCCGCGCCAATGGAACGGTCCGGTATCCGCCAATCCTCGCAAACTCTGGGTAACCATCGGACCTTTGAGAGGATGCAAAGCCTGGCGTGGCTCGGCCAATGGTTGAGTGTTTCGAATGCGGACGGGAAAATCAATGATTTGACCGGCAGGACTGCCGAGATCCCAGGCCAAGCCATCCAGGTCACCGAACACATGGCAGGTAGCACAGGAAAGATCGCCATTCCGGGAAGTAAGAATCGCATCGTAAAGGAAGGGACGTCCCCGTTTCACAACGGCGGGCGTAGGGTCATATCGTAAAGCTACCGTTGCGATAGATTCTCGCGTCAGTAAATTAACCACTGACAAGGTCGCATCGAGTTGGTTTAGGACGTAGAGGCGCTGATGGTTTGAATCCAGCGCTAAACCTGCGGGTCCAAAGCCCACCGAGATTCGATCGACGACCCGGCCGCTGCTGTCGAGCACACCGACCTTGCGCGAGCCAAACGCGGCGACGTAGGCTTCCTTTCCGTCGGGTTGAAACACCAAGTCAAGCGGTTGGGCCAGGCTGAGGTCTCGCGCTGAGAGCGGACTAGTTGCAGGTGACTGGGCAATATGTGGGTTTAGATTGACGGCTTTGGTTCGGCCACCGTCGCCGCTCACCGGAAAAATCCGGGTGATGCGATTTTCGGCGAATTTCGCCTGTAAGCGAGGTTCGTAAGGGACGAAATTGGATGCTTCGGTATTGGAAACCCAGATCTCTCCACTACCAGGTTGCACAGCGACGTTGAAGAGCACGGTGCCGACGTTACTTATCTGTTCCGTCACTTGGGGATTGTCTGACGCCGTGTCGATGACGAACACGTCATAGTCCGGCAACTCGAACGATACTGCGGGGGTCCAATCCCGATTCTGATAGTCACACCACTGGCGGCCGATGCGCTGGACGATGGCGCCTTGCTTGGGAATCGCGGAATAGGGAACCCTGCCGATATACATTCGAGGCGTCAGGCCGAGTCGCACGGCATCCTCGCCGGAGACCGTGGTCGTACCGTTACCCGAGAGAAACACAGCGGCGTACACGTAACGCCCGTCCGCTGACGCCGCGAGCGCCCTAGGCTTGGTGCCAAATAGGGTCAAAATTTTCGCGGGCGCTTGGGGGCGTGCCGTTTCGAATATCCAGATCTCAGCCCGATCGACGCCGGGAGTAAGGCTCTCTCCACGCCTCGCTGCAGCAACAAAAACATGATCATGCTTCGGACCCGAAATCACGATTCCTCTGGGTTCGTCTCCGACCTGCAGTGTGTGAACAACGCGCGGTCGACGAGGATTGCTGACATCCACGACACTGACCGAGTCGGAAAGATGGTTGACGACCCATACTTCGTTGCCGCAGAGCGCCAATGCCACCGGACGCAAGCCAACGGTGGTTTCCCCCACGGAGCGCAGGATTTCGCCTTGCGCGTCGAAAATTTCCAGACGGTCGTCGGCCGTGTTAAGCGCGTAAAGATACCGCCCGTCTGCCGATAACGCCAATGGGTGGACGGGTTCAGTTTCGAAGTTTGTGAACCCGTTTGGTTTTGTGGCGCTGCTTGAGAGGAATGCTCGGGAGACTTCTTTCGGGGGCGAAAAACTGCAGGCGGAAAGCAGCGCCAGCGTCATTATCGCCACAGACCAACTATGGTATCTCGCTGGGGTAGACAGTTTCCTGCGATGTGCGCGCTCTGAAATCATCAAAGCTTCCTCGCTCGCGAGGAGCCAACCTCATTGGTACACGAGCTATTCTGCTTTGTCCAGGCGGATTGACGCAGGGAACATCAAAGGCCGGCAAACGTATCTTTATGTTCCACCGAGTAACTAATGGATACATGCGCGGAAGCTCCTGGCTTGATCATATTTTCGGAATTTCGTTTCAGGTTTTATATATTTTCCCATGGCTTCGAGCTGCGACTGATTGGCGTTTTCCATCAACGCAACAAAACTAGCGGCAGGAGCAGGGAATGACCTTTGCAAACGCCTAACAACGAAGCAATTGGCTTTGTCCGTGAGGGGTTGGTCCAATTGGAGCGGACCCATTGCCTTATATTAGGATTGGGGCAAAGCGTTACGGTACTTTATCTCATCGTAGTCACCTGATTATCTCGAGTTGTCTCCAACGCGTTTAGTAGTAAGATATATCTCAGCTATGGACGCACCGGTGTCCGGGGATATTTTCCCTGCCGTAGAAGCTATTCGCATGATCGATCAGGTCGACCTAACTCCTCCCATCGAAGTGCCGCCTGTTTCTCCGGATGCATATCCCGAGAACGTGCCCGAGGAGAAGCATCGCTGGCTCGAATCTGAAATCAACGGGCTCAAAAAAGAGCGTAACGCTTACATCTTAGCGCACAACTATGCGCCCAGCGATATTCAGGACGTTGCCGATGTCGTGGGCGATTCACTTTATCTGGCCCAAAAAGGCGCGGAGTCCGACGCCGACATTCTTCTGGAAGCGTCGGTGCTGTTCATGAATCAGATTCTGGCTATCATGAAGAAACCGCGCCAACGGGTGCTGGCGCCGGACTTGGGCGCGCTCTGCTCCTTGGCCGCCCACGCCGACCCGGAGAAAATTCGTCAATGGAAGCGAGAACACAGCGGTGGAATCGTCATCAGTTATGTCAATACCTATTTGGATGTGAAGGCCGAGAGCGATTACTGCTGCGCATCGGCAAATGCCGCAAAAGTAATAAGGCATGTGTTGGCGAACTCCGATTCCGATCAACCGATCCTTTTTCTCCCCGATGTTTATCTCGGGTTTTACGCCGCCAAGCTTCTGGAGGAGCAAAATCAATCCTTGGAGCGATTATGGCTGATGATGGGCGCTTGTCATGTTCACGATCGTATTCGCCCATACCATGTGGAAATGCAGCGGCGAAATTATCCGGATGCTGCGGTCGTGGTCCATCCTGAGTGCGGCTGCACGAGCGCTTGCATGCGCCAGATGGCGCACGGGATGACTCCCGCTCACATGATGCAGTTTCGTTCCACCCAAGGCATGGTGCAGTTCGTGCGCGAGACACCGCAACAGGTCGTCATCATGGCCACCGAAGTCGGAAATATCTATCCGTTGTCCAAAGCTGCGCCCGGAAAGACCATAATTCCGGCCAGTCGTGAAGCGGTGTGCGCCTATATGAAGCAAAACACCTTGGAGAAGCTCTACGTTTCTTTGCGGGACGGGATTCATGAAATCACCGTCGATCCGGACTTGGCCAAGCGCGCGCGTATTCCCATCGAACGCATGCTTAGCATCGTTTAAGTCTATTTTTCACCATGTCCCGATTTCCCTCATTTTTTGTCTGCGAAAGGCAGACAATTCCCTCTCTACATCATAGTTTTCTTCTCCGCGATAGCCCATTTCGCAGTATTCCTTTTCCTGGCATCGACGTTGCTACATGGTTTCAGTGACAGGCACGAAAAAAATTCTGCAAAAGGGGGATAGACGTCATGCTTAGTTGGTCGATTACATTTTTGGTGATCGGATTGATCGCGGGAGTTCTAGGCTTAAGCGGTATAGCCGGAGCAGCGACTCAGATCGCCTGGATATTGTTTGTCGTTTTCTTGGTGCTATTTGTTGTAAGCCTGATTATGGGCCGCGGTCGAGCTCCGTTATGACGGAGCTAGCAATGCTCGGAAAGAATGTATGATGCGACTATCTCATGAACTGAGAACCAACATCGCGCCGGCAATCAAACAGTTTGCTAGCTGAGATTGCCAATTTAGGATTTTGAATAGTAATCAAAGTCTCCGCTTGGCTGACTTACCAAGGGCAAGCAAGAACATGACGCTTTTACCTGCGGCGTGAGGGGAGAAGAATTCCGTTACGTCGTCATCAAAAAAAGTCAGCCCCGACGCGCCAAGACCTAACGCATAGGCGGCAAGATACATTTTGCCGCCTATTATGCTGGCCTCCAGTTGGGCTGCCCTATAGCCACGATTACCCCATCGTTGCAGAACCCTTTTGAGATCCGTCAAGAAAAACACGTCCACACTGCAATCCGCAGGAATCTCCTGTCCCAGTCCGAGGTAGCCGGCCTGGCGACGAAAATCACCTTCCTTGAGCAGTTCCAGCAAGCGGCCGTCACGGTGAAAGACATAGGCGCCGGGAGCGACATCCTCCACCGCGTGAACGATGAAATAGAGATCGTTGAGGGGCGCCTCCTCCGGGGGGAGAAAATCGGTTGGGACTCCGCGCGTGGCTCGGTCGAGCATAGTTGACAATTGTCTAAAGCTGATCGACTCGTGGGAGAACTGCCGGGTGGAACCGCGGCGCTGGATGACCGCTTCCAGGGAGTCCTGCAGATTTTCATTGCCGGGTGGCTCAAGGGCAATCACGTGCTCTCTTGAAGTTGGGGTTGGACTTTCGGTTGATGTTGATGGGTTTCCCAATGCTTGACTGCGCCAGTTTGTAATGTCGGCTTCGCCTTCCAGAGATGACGCGTCGTGCATCGCTCGGATGGCCGGATAATCGATTTCGGTTTTAGAAAGCGGTGTGGTCTCGAATGACACAGGCTCGACTGCCGGGGCTTCGCTTACCTGACCCGGTGCGTTGCCTAAAGCTAGGAGAGCAAGCGCTCCCTCGCGCATTGTATCCAGGCCCAAGAGCCGACTCACCGTCCAGTCGGCGAAGCCGAGGACGATACGGGCTGGCATATGATGTGCGGCCGCAGCAGCTAGCAGGTTGGCGAGAATCGTGCCGGAGTCCCAGAAACAATGCCGATAGGTGCGCGACTGGTATTTCCAAGCATTGCGCCAATAGGTCGAGGCGCACACGATGATAACTGGGGCGTTGGTTATGGCAGGCTCTCTCCCGCTCGCCTGCACAAGGGTACCACGGTAGTCCCCGGCACGGAGCCGACGCAAGGCGAAGTCGTGGGGTCCGAAGTGATAAACCCCCGCTTGCAATTCCGGCAGATCGCCACAGACGAGGTACAAATCGATATGATAGAGCGCACCGGTACAGGCCGCGGCGCGAAAGAGGATCTCGCCTCCCGGATAGCTTCTACGTTTGGTGATACCGGCGGATAGAAAAAGAATCTCCGCCAGGGTTTGAATCGAGGGAATGGCTTGATCTTTTGCCGAAGTGTCCAAGATCGAGATGGCCTCCAGCGCGGCCATCCCCGAAGAAAATAGCTGTTTGGGTAGCGCAATGGGCTCCAGCTCGGAATAGATTTTAAAGGGAATCGGCTGGTTCTCCCAATCCAGGTAATGGCGATTTGCACGAATGCTCTCGTAGGAATGCTTGGTGCCATTGTGATAAGCCCACGTGGCCTGAAGGTCGTGGTTCTTCATCGTCTCACCTCTCCAAAGACATCTGATATGCGCCGGTCTTTCTGTTGCGGCGAGTTCAAATGGTCCCCTTCAGTGTAGCACACGAGTCATCGTTTTGTTGCTTCACCGTATGAATACTACCGCGGCCTTGATGCGGGTGGGTGAAATAAGCTAGTCCTTGGAGGTGGATTACCTATGAGCCTCATTGGAAAGCAACGAATCGTTGTCGGCATGTACGATGGATTCGGTATGGATTACTTTGAAGCGAGTACACTGCCCTCGCTCAACTTGATGGCGGCACGGGGTTTTTTTAAGCGCGTCAGTGCAGTTTTTCCAACCGTAACTAATGCCAACAATGCGTCCATTTGTTGTGGCGCATGGCCCAAGGAACACGGCATCACGGGAAATTCGTATTTCAATGAACAGACCGGTGAGGCCGACTACATGGAAAGCGCCGATTTCATTCGTGTCCCAACAATCATTCAGCGGGCGGCGAACGTCGGTGTAAGGTCGGCACTGCTAACCTGCAAAGTAAAAACCATTCATCTTTTGGGAAGGGGCGCTGAGATCGCAGTGGCCGCCGAGGCGCCGCCGCCGGAGTGGACAAAGCGCTACGGTCAACCGGCGAACATATACAGTCGCGAGATAAACTATTGGCTGTGGGAGGTCGCCATCGATATTCTTAAGCGCCGTCCCGATATAGGTCTCTTGTACGTCCACACCACGGATTACCCGATGCATACCTGGGCGCCGGAAGCGCCGCAGTCAAAAGAGCACTTGGCCGAGTTGGATCGCCTCTTGGGTGAAGCGATGAATGCCGCACCAGATACAGTCTTTTTGATTACCGCCGACCATGGGATGAACTATAAAGTACGCTGTTGGGATCTCTTCAGAGCCTGCCGCGAGTTGGGAACTGAAGTGCGGTTTGCTTTATCCGCCGAGAAAGATCGCTACGTAAAGCATCATCGGACATTCGGCGGAGCCGCTTGGGTTTGGCTCAAGTCGCCGCGGGACGAAAGCAGGGTGGCTCAGACACTAACGGGACTGAAAGGCGTGGAAGCCGTGCTTCCTCGTCACGAAGCGGCAACTAGATTTGGTCTTATGCCGGAGCGCATCGGTGAATTGGTTGCTATTGGGGACCGCGATACAGTCTTTGGTGAACTCACAAGCCCAATGGAAGATCTTGAGCCCGGGTACCGCTCGCATGGCTCGCTGCATGAGTCGGATATACCGCTCGTTATCTACAATTCTAAGATGGAACTTCCCCCCGCCGAGCAGTTCACGACAAACCTAGATCTTACCCGGCACCTTTTGTGACGTTTTGCAGATGTACAGAAACGGTTCCACTTGCTCTTCACTGGTAAGGAATCAACGCGTCCCTTTCCCTGCGGTACCCGCGCTGGGTTTGTGCAGGGTCGCGGTTAATGAGAAAACGGTGAAACATCGGGTGGTGCAGACTACGAACTTCGTGTTCAATGAGAAAGACAGGGTTACCATTATCGGGATCGATAATTTCTTTAAAGCGATACTGGTGATTGCGGACATCTTCCGAAATCAGGCCATGATTCTTCAGGTATCCATAGGCCCGGGAAAAGTTGGCGACATAGATGGCGATATGGTGTCCGTCGTAGGATGTCAGCGGCTCTTTGGTTTCCCGAAATACTAACGACTGATTGCGGCCGATTTTTACTCGACCTAGGGTTCCCTGTTCGGTGGACTCGGTTGTCGATGGTGCGCCCAATACCTGATCATAAAATCGTCCAATGCTCGCAGCCCGACCCGGCGGGACCAAAAACTCCACGTAAGGAAGGCCCAGAGCCATATCGCCAAATGCGGGACCTGCGGGATAACAACGAAAACGATTTCCCCAGGGACACGTGACTGCAATGTGGTTGTCCTCAGCGGACCAACGAAACTTTGTACCTGCCAGTCCTTGCTCCACGGTTGCGAGCCTGTCTTTGAGAGCGCCCAGGTCAGGCACAACGACGCCGATATGCCCCTGAATGACCTGGGCGGGACGCGTAGGGAGATGAAACTGCTGCTCACCGACATTCGCCCACATGTTGCCCAGACCAATATTCAAGTAGGGGTCCCGAGTAAAGCCCATCCCCATGATATAGAACATCATCGCGACCGCTTGATCCGGCACCTGAACGTTTACATGCTCAAGTAAGACGATGTTTCCGACATCTTCATCAGAATATTCAACCATGGCCGACCTCCCTTCAGAGCCCTAGATGATCGTTTGTCAAACCGCCGTTGTTGCCTTACCGATTTGCCTAATCATTTGCCGTTTCGGCATTGTTGCGTATCCAATCTTTTATTCCTTTTTCTTCTTCGTGTTTGTGCGCGCGGTGCATCTTGGCATGTAGCCATCCCAATTCCACGACCTCTTCTAGAGCGCCTGTGATTGCCACAGTGCAACCCTTTTCGCTGGGATATTTTCTGCAGTCGACTTTGAATCGATTGGCCATAGAATTGCTCTCCCGAAGAAATTTATTGTTCCACTGCTTATTTCTATTCCGCTGCATGGAATCTTGCAAGGCTCTTTGGTTTTATGCCGGGAAACTGCCCTAGAGTTCTCTCTTCACATTTTTTTCTTCTATAACTTGCAAATTTCGTCGTAGGTCGGCCTCGGCATCCCGGCCTTCAAAGAGGAATCCCGGAGTTCAATTCGGTTCCCCGCTGGGGTCGAGCATGAAAAGCCTGTCTGGCTTTGAAAAAGCTAGGGGGGCGGTAGTCCACTGGCTCGGAATTCTTATGCCGAGATCTCGAAAGACTTTACAAGCTGTATAAACATCTCCGGGCTCGCATCAAAGGCGTGGTGCAAGCGGCCCCAGCCGGCTGACTCTGACGGCGGGCTCTTGCGCATTTCACAGAGTAAGATGTTATGGCCCCCGAAAGTAAAGCAAGAGCTTCGCGAGGTAGCAAGACGGCCTGCACACTCGAGCCCGAGTATTTCACCGTAAAACTTTTCAGCTTCTTCTAGGTTTTCACCGGAATCGATCAGTGGACCACTCGATCCCAGTTTCAGCATTCCCATGATGGCTCCTTCTGTGCGCTCTCTTATTTGTCTTTCCACGTCCATCGTGCGATAGCGCGAGCGAGAATGAACTGTGAGTACCTAGTCGCGAGACTCGAAAGCGAGAGTCGCATAGCGCATAAAGATTCCGCCTCGGGGCTCAGCCAGCGGGCCGTTCGCCACCAGACAGGCGATGACGTGCTTGGCGCTTGCGACAGCCCTGGCGCTCACCTCGACTCGCTGCTGGGCATTGATTCCGGCAATGACGCCGGACTGCCGATCGATTTTGCCGTCGACCCAAACCTCCCCGTAGTTGTCTACGTTTGTCTCAAAAAACACCCGACTGTCGGTTAGTGCCACGCCATCAACTTGTCCAGGTATTTCGATGGTGATCCGATACCAAGCGAAAGTGAAGCCTACGGAGAGGCTCTTGCGAATGTTAGTGCAGACCTCCCATTTCGAGTCATCGTAATCCGATAGCCGCGCCGGACTGTTCAATAATTGCGCCTTGAGCCCCTCGTTGGGCTCTCCCGGCACGAGCCCCGGTCCTATGCGCCACTGTGCCTTAAGCTTTTTGAGATCGTCGGCTTTATTCAGATTCAACTCTACTCTCGGCATGTTGTCCACCCCGGCCTTTTCGTCTTTTCACTCGATGGTAGCCTTTCTCGGAGAAACGTTTGGATAACCTTATCAACACTAGGGCGGCCGGAGGACGACTGTCAAGCCCTTTCTTATTCGGGGTATCTTGACGTCGTTTTTTTTGATAACAGAGTAGTCGTTTCCGCTCTCGGTAAATTCGCTTTTGCTGCGGAGGGCAACATGGCAGGAGCTAAGATAACGCTCGCATTTCAAGATTATGATCACACTCGCGCGCTGGTCGACGGCACGGTTACCGTCGACAACTATGACCTCAGACCGACGACTATCTCGCCGCCATCGCAGATCTTTCTGCGCATGCTCGACAAGGAAGAGTTTGATGCTTCTGAGATGTCTCTCTCAAACTATATGATCGCGTTGGCACATGGCGACCGCCGGTTTGTAGCGATTCCGGTGTTTCCGTCCCGGGTGTTTCGGCATTCTTATATTTGGATCAACACCAACGCCGGTATCCGGGAGCCGAGAGATCTTATCGGCAAACGGGTCGGCATCGCGGATTACTCGATGACGGCATTGCTTTTCGTTCGCGGTATGCTCAAACACGAGTACAACGTCTTACCCGAAGACATCCATTGGTTTAGGAGGCGGTCCGAGCACGTACCCATCAAAGTGCCGGTAGCTCTGCGAATAGATAACATTGAAAAGGGCCAAACTCTCGACGGCCTACTGGAAGAGGGGAAGCTGGATGCCGTGGCCGTGACATCGCCGCCGCAAAGCTTCCAAAGCGGATCGCCCCGCGTCCAGCGTCTGTTCCCCAATGCTAGGGAGGTTGAGGCTGAGTACTATCGGCGAACCAAGATCTTTCCGATCATGCATCTCGTGGTGTTACGGCGCGAGATTTACGAAAAGGATCGCTCTATCGCAACGGCTCTGACAAGGGCTTTTCAAAGGGCGAAACAGCAAGCCTACAATAAACTCGAAAAGTGCTTAGCACCGATGCCCTGGATGAATCTCGATCTCGAATACGCTCAGCAAGCCATGGGTGCGGACCTTTTGTCCTACGGCGTTCAAATGAATCTGCCCACCTTGGAGGCTGCAACGCTGTATTCCTATGAGCAAGGCTTGACGGAGCGAAAATTTGCTGTGAGCGAACTCTTTGCTCCGGAAACATTAGATCTCTTCGGCAATGGCTAACCCCTAATCCGAGAATACTTGCACTGCATTAGTAATGAGCGAAGGCGGTGAGACCGGAAGCCGTGGGCACCTGAGCGTTCAGCTTGGTGGAAGGCACGAGTCGCAGGAATCATCCCCCTTGGGGATGTGG
>Ga0081455_10003682_pt1 | contig 17541 bp, 16 predicted proteins | sample TabmetS3T2R1_FD_70207 | JGI IMG/M metagenome (GOLD analysis project Ga0081455, IMG submission 70207) | Tabebuia heterophylla rhizosphere microbial communities from the University of Puerto Rico - S3T2R1 | ecosystem: Host-associated > Plants > Roots > Rhizosphere ...
CCGCGTCGGCCGACGCGCTTGGTGCGGCCGGAAGCGTCGCGACCACGCGGGTGTAGTGATTCTGCACCGTGTTGATCGCGTCGGACATGGCGACATGGACCATGGCCAAGGTGCGCAGTCTGGGATTGTTGCCGACGTCGTTGGCCACCAGGGCAGTGGCGGTCACGTTCCAGTCGGTGACGACATCGGCGCACGCGGGCACAACCCATAGCGCGGCCGCGACGATGCCCGGCAGCAGCACGGCTGCGGGAATGCTCGGAATCGCTTTCATGGCAGGGCTCCTTGTATAGGTATGAGTATCGCAAAGCTTGCGGCAATCGCTCTCGCCGCGCCTCGATCACTGTGGCTTCCGGTGCATGGCTGTGTCCTCCCACCCGCTGCGTTCTCGTCTCGGTCCACCCCCTCAAGCCGAGGCGGCAGACCTGCCCACATCACAGACATGTCGAGAACGGTCAACTACGGCTCATTTCTCTGTGCCTCTGGCACCAAACGCTGGCGCTTACCTGCTTCCGGAAGCCGCAGCGGCGCAGGAGCGTCGGCTGCAGGCGGCTATTCGGCGCAGGGTGTGTCCTGGACCTCACGCTTCCCCAGCACTGCTCTGCAGGGCATTCGGGTATAAAGCCACCCTGGGACCGCTGGGGCTGAGCGGCCAAGCGCTACGGTAGCGACCCGGGAAGACGATTAACCGGCTCGCTCCATTTCGCGCAGTGTGGAGCGCGTCACTACGGACTGAAAAGCTGTGCATGTCTTCGCGATTGTCGAGTCCGCCGCTTGAAAATCAGGGGGGCTCATCGAGGTCGAGGCATGCACAGCTCTAGCACCTGCCATCCACTCCCAACGCTGATACATGGAGCGCATTTGCCAGTGCCACACCGGAAAGGGCACCCGCCGTGGCGGGTGACGCTCTCCGTCAGCGCTACGCTGAGAGACGATGCACTGGGATGTCTTTTGCCACGGTATCCCAGCTGTACACTTGCCCATCAATCTCCGCCCATCCCGATATCCGCACCTCGATGTAGACCTTGCCCTCTTTGTGGGAGACATGCTGCACACCAGCGCTGTCTTCGATGATTTTATACTCTGGCGACGGCGTTGCTGTTGCCATACTGCCTGACTTTTCTAGCCGGATAAGGGGTGGACAATGATGGGTGGCTCGACGGGCCTTGTGCATGGCGTCGGCCTCCGCGCTCCCTCGAAGCGCAGCACACCCCCCTCAGCTCCGGCAGCAAGGGCCTCTCAAGATCGCGCGGTATACTACCTCCTCGCCCACGCTGTCCCCCAGTACGGCAATGCTGTGGCCTGGGACAGAGGCCGAGGCCATGGGCGAGACCGGCGCGGTCCTGGCGCTTTGTGAGGATCCCTTTTAGCAAATACAATGCCAGCCTGCAGGTCAAGGTTGCGCTTTCTCATAGGGGTTTGCATTTCAGCAGGTTAGAGGCAAGAGGATCCGGGGAGGGCAGGTGACTGGGGCGCATCATGCGGGATGGCTGTCGCGCTGCTATCGCGGTGATAATATCGCTCTAGCAATCATACCTCCGCTCATGCCCCCAAGGCTCTGGCTCAAAAGCTCACGGCCTTCCTGGCAGGGCGCATTTCCCATGTCGATCAAGCCCAGGGGGGGGAAACACTGCGGCACTGAGCGCACACAATGGCCCAGTGGCCGCCCCACGTGATCGCCGCCAGAAGTGTACGACGAATGCTGTGACTCTTGGGCGTCCATGGCTCCCGGTGCCATCGAAGACACAGCAACGTTGGAGCATTGTGGAGCAGGGTGCTGGGAGCCATGTCATGGTAGCAACACAAGAGACATGGCAGGGCGTACACATGGCGCTCAACCACAGCACCTGCGTTCCCTCGCACCTGCTACCCTTCCCTGGAAGAGAAGAGGGAAGCCTCCGCCCCAGGTCACTGACACGAGGCATTGTGTGTAAGACTGGGAACGGGGGGTTTCCCTGCGCGGGCCTGTCCTGCAGGGTTACCGCCTCCCCAAGGCGCAGATGTCCCTTTCGAGCCACGCCCGCAGCGACGCTCCATCTGCGCCGACCTGCTGGGCACACCAATCGATGCACTGCAAGGTCGTTTCGGCGAGGTAGGCCAGGGTCGCCAGGACGACTGCAGGCCATCGTCCACGTGTGGCTGCTGGATAGCGCATCCCGAGGCCAAGACACACGGTGCACGGCTCTTTGCTGTGGAGGGTCTGATAGTAATACCCCTCTGCAGAGACCGACACTTTTTTCCCCTGCCCTATGATCCGGTACCCTTTTCCCTCACACTGCGGACAGCGATAGCGGACGGAGAGGGGCGTGGCGATGGGGACCCGAAAACGATGTCCACACGGACATTTGACTTTGGGCGGGCGCGTCGCATCCTGATACTTGGCCACCTCCGCCACCTTGGTTCTGCCACACTGGGGGCAGCGCAGCGTCGCCCTCTGCTGCTCGTCGCTGTAGACGGGCCGCGGTAAGATTTGTGTGTTGTTCATAGGCTCTGATCTCTGTTGGTGTTGCTTACGCTCCCGAAGCGGAGCTTTGCCCTCCCTCTACTCTTCGACAAGAGAAGACCCCTTCTCCAGCGCCCCTGGTGTGAGGATCCTTCTGTTTTTCCTGTGACGACTCTCACAGGGTTTGGAAGATGATCCCTGGTTATGAGGCATTGGGGAGGTCCACGGAAAGCGTTGAGCCTTCCGTGGGACGTGGGTGACCTATCGAGGGAAGGCAGTACGAGTACTGGAGGAAGCCCCGGTGCGTGAAGCCCTACAACCAGGGGACAAGTCATCTAATGGACTGGCTCTGACGGCAAAGCGGGTCAAGATGGAAACAGATGACGATAGAGATATCATCAGTCGGTATGGACCACTGTGTATAGCAGTTGTGGAGAGATAGAGGTATCATCGCACCACAGCCAATTCCTCCCACCGCGTCGTATAACGCGGTGACCGTCGAGCCCAGCGCATCATCCAGGCTGGTCGTAATCCCACAGCCGCATAGCGTATCGTGCCAGAGCCCCATGCCGTATTGATCGTATCCATGGCTGCCATGAGCTTCTGGGAGCGCTCCCGGTCGTGCTGGTCAAAGAGAGGGGTTTGGACCTGATGTGCGGGTACGAACGCCGTCAGGATGACGCCAGCTTTCTGATACCGATAGCCCTCACGGAATATCTGCTCGACACCTCGGAGTGCATACCCAATCAGCGCCGCTGTATCCTGGGTAGCTACAGGAAGGGGCATAGTGACGCTATTGGAATATTGCGGCTCATCCGTAAATCGGTTGGTCATCAGAAAGACCGTCACGACCCCAGCCGCTACATGGTGCCGACGTAACTTTTCAGCCGCACGAGTCATATACGTCGCCACAGCCTCACGCATCTCGGTGAGTGTGGTGATCGGACGACCAAAAGAACGTGAGACCATCACACTTTGCTTGGGAGGTGGACAGAGTTCCAGGGGTAAGCACGAAAGTCCTCGAAGCTCCCAGACCAGTCGCAGTCCCACAATCCCGAGTGCCTGACGGACCCAGCGGTCATTGACCTGACGCAACTGCAAGGCAGTCCTGATCTCATGGGCGTGCAGGCGTCGTGTGTACCCTCGACCAATACCCCAGATATCTTCGATACGCGTCTGAGCGAGGGTGGCTTCTATCTCTGATGGGGACGTCAGCGCTACCACGCCTTGCGCTGCTGGAGACCGTTTGGCAAGGCGATTGGCTAACTTGGCGAGGGTCTTGGTCGGAGCAATGCCTATGGAAACCGGAATGCCCGTCCATTGCTGGATCGTGGCACGTATGGTTTGCCCATACGCCGTCAGTGCACCGGGTGGCACCAGGGAGCATTGCAGAAACGCCTCGTCAATCGAATAGACCTCCACCTCTGGCGTCCATTGGGTGAGCGTTGTCATGACCCGTGCTGAGAGATCCCCGTACAGCGTGTAGTTTGACGAAAAGACCTCAATAGAATGCTCTTTGACCAGGTCAGTGAGCTTGAAGGCTGGTAACCCCATAGGAATCCCCAGGGCTTTGGCTTCGGCGGAGCGGGCGATGACACAGCCATCGTTATTGGAGAGTACCACCACAGGCTTCCCCAGCAACGCAGGCTGAAAAAGCCTCTCACACGAGACGTAGAAGTTATTACAGTCGATTAAGGCAAAGAGTGCCTTCATGGAGAGGTCCCTCCAGGCATGTCATTTGACACGATGGATCACGTAAGTGACGACGCCCCATACCTCAAAGGCGGTCGTCTCGGTGATCGCGAGCGGCGGATACTGGCTGTTCTCTGGAACAAGCATGAGCTGCCCATGGCGCTTTGCGAGTCGCTTGACGGTCAGTTCTCCATTGACCACGGCAATGATAACGCTGCCATCACTTGGCGTCAGAGCACGATCGACAATCAACACATCCCCGGAGTGAATGCCAGCTTCCCGCATGGACTCCCCCGCCACCCGGACAAAAAAGGTTGCGGTGGGATGCTTGATGAGGTGTTGATTGAGGTCCAGGGAGCCATCGAGGTAATCATCCGCAGGGGAAGGATAGCCGGCTGAGACGGGGACTAGGCATACCAGACAAGCGTAGCGTGTCGAGACATCAGGCGCAGTCACTACGTGCACGTACATCGTTGACTCCCTTCCAAGACCGCAGGTGTTCCTTGATCTGGGATGTCGTACTGCACAACCGTATGACATTGTTAAGGTGAAAAATATATAGTGCACAAACGAGCAGTTAGTCAAGCAATTTTCTCCACTGATGTTCAGTGTGTTGTTTGAGATGGGGATGGAGCATAGCGTGTTGATCGGACCGGAGGTGCTGAAAATGCTCTTTGGAAAGAGACGTTCGACAGCGGAGACTGTCTCATGTCACGGTGGTGTTCCCCTCTTGGAGAGGGGTGCCACGCACCCCCAGCCGTAGCACATAACGTTCTATGTTCCCCGATAGAAAAGTATGGTATACACTGCGTGTGAAGACTGGGATGGGAGAAGAGTGACACGGCAACCAACAAGGAGAAAACGGCTTTTGCCACGGCTTTTGAAGGGCTCCCTATGCTCCACGCCTACGGCCTTGTCTACGCCATCAGCCAGCATGCCCCACCCCAGCTCTGGGAGTACGAGCAACCCTATATCGATAACCTGCTTCGGAATGCCAGAACCTTCGACAGGCGTATAGTTCAATGGTATTTCGAGGATTGGGCAGCATTAGACCGTGATAACGCCCGTATTTGGCATGCGTACTATCGCCCGAAGCCCCTGTTTGACCATCTCCCCACGTGGCAGGATTGGCTTCCCGAGTATCGGCAACTGATCATCGAGGTGCAGGAGATGGTGCAAGAGCACACAGCCCGTGGGACGTGGAAAAGACCTGGGAGTGCCCATGCGTGAAGCCGCCAGGAGCTGTGCCAATGTCTTTCATATCTTCGCATCTGCAGGTGCGCTTGCGTTCGTTAACGCATACTCAGGGTCTGCCGTCGCATCGGCTCTCTATCATGCCTTTGCAGAACGCAAGCCTCGCAGGTCCCTGCCTCACCTTGAACACTTACTGTAGGAGGTGTCCGATAATGTAGCAAAAAACCTTGACAGCCCCCCTCAGGGCATGTGTTCGGCGCCGTTTCGGTCCGTGGGTATGAGGCCAATGCGCGTTCGCCCCGGTTTTTTACTCTCTTTCCTGGAGGACAACCTTACCGGATCGGCCATGGGAGGCCCCGGATAGGCAGCTCCTGGTCCAGGCAGGAGATCTTGCCGAGAGCCTTGCCCGTGCCTGTGGTGTTGCCACCGTCGACCTCGCCCGCGTTGCGGGGGAAATTATCCCGCCGGTTGGCATCAAGGCTCGCAGTGCAAAACACCTTGCCACTGAGAAAAGGACTGGTCGGGAATTCCAGAATGCGCGTGTCCCCCTCTGCCGTGTCTGCGGCGTTTCTCAGCCCGGCGGTGTTCACCGGGTTACGGAAGACTTCGAAGACCCTGCCGTCTGTGGTGACGACAGCCACGGCGTTGCGCTCGTTGGCATCGACCCAGATATTGCCCGCTTGGTCCAAGGCAATGCCATCGGCTCCTTCAAGTATGGGATGAGCAACGAATATATTATCGAGACACAGCGTATTGTCGGTAAAGGTCGGATCACAGTTTGTCTGACTTTGGAGGGTCCCGTGACGGTCAAATGCGACCTTCCAGAGCGCCCCCCGGGCCGTATCGGCCACGAAGAGGTCGCCCCTGTGATTGAAGGCTAAGCCGTTGGCCACGACGTCCTGGGGAGTGCCTCCCGCATCTGTGTGAGGCCATGTCCTGGCCTGACGGCCGACGCCCTGCGTCGGTTCGGCACTGGGAGGTACGACGCTTATATGACCTCCGAGCGCTGTGCCGTTCCGCATCGGCTGGATGCGAAACACCTCCTCACACTCCGCAAAGGTCGGTTCGCACACACCACCAGAAGCACCAATCTTCCACACGCGCCCTTGCCCAGTACCCCCATCGGAAAGCCACAGGTTGCCGTCCCTATCGAAAGCGACCCCGTTCGCTCCTGGAACTCCCGTGGCGAAGGCCGTCGCGGTCGGGGGTGTTGTGTCGTTGGGGGTCACGCTCCAGACGGTGGCGTTGGCGCCGTCAGCGACAAAGATGTCTCCTGTGTCATTCAAGGCCATGCCAAGGGGACTACAAGGCGTGGGGAGCGTGCCGACTAACACCAAAGCTGGACTGGATAGGTTGATGCGCCAGACAGGGCAGAACGTGTCCCCCAGGCTGGGGATTGCCATCCCTCCCGTGTACAGGTTCTCCGCATGATCTCCTGTTAAGCCCTCAATGGCGCGCGGCGTCGTGATGAGGGTTGTGAAGGTTGCAGGGTGTGGGAATGGCGGTCGATCATGCGCCCAGACTCCCGACCCGCCTAAGCCGAAGACCCCAGCATACATCAGGACGAGGAACCATTGGCCTTTCATCACCTTGCCCTCCTTATAAATGATAGAGTGGTGTCAAAGGGTGCGGGATGTGGGTAGGCGAGGGTATAAGAGCGCTTCTTTTACTCTGATGGCAAGCGTCTCACTTTCCCGAGCCTGTTATTGCGCGGTCCGATGTGGCATGAGCCAGCTCATAAGACGCCCTCTCCTCTCAATCCGCTAGCTGGAGCCGAACATGAAATAACCAGCATGAGCCAATACCGTGTGAGACAGATTCTGTCTAGTATGATATCGGCTCTTTCTTCATAGTTCACACTGTCGATGTCTGAAGGAGGGCCAGACAACATCTCCTGGCACCCCTCACGTGTCGCGCTGCATCGCCTCGTGTCCGGCGCGCCGCCGTCCTGCCCAGCTTCCACCCTGTTGCCCACAGTTTGCAAGCCCGCTCGATAGTTGTCTAGGGGGAATACGTGTAGCTTAGCCCTAGCGCGGTCCCGTGTCAAAAGCAAAATGGCACCCTCATGGGCACCTCGTGGCGCGGCTCAGGTAGGGCATTGTAGCACTGCACGATGCTACGGCGTTCCAGGAGGCCTCTCACACGGCGAGGCGCGAGGGCGTGCAGCAGGCCCGGCAGGGCGCGTCCTGGTGCCTGCGACGCCTGCGGCACCACGCGGCGCTGGCACTCGATCTATAACGTCGTCGCTTGTGTCCGGTGTCACCCACCCGCTGATGCGGCGCTGGTGGCGGCGTGGGTAGGCGCGGCATGATGCGGCGCCTGCTGTGCGCCAGCCTGTATCGGCGCTACTCAGCCTGCCAGGGCGGCGACATCGCTGGGCCAGCGGTGCTAGCCGGAAGCGGGAGCGGAGCGGAGGCTGGAGGCCGTCGCCTGCACGCCGGAGTTCGGCATGGCCCAGGGAGTAGTGCTGGCCTTGCCCACCGCCCCCGTTGCTCTAGACACCTGACACCCCAGGGCAATCCACTCCGCCCCCCTCTGTTTAGTTGCTCTCGAAGTGCGTGAAACGGCCGCTGTCCACCGGGGTGGCCACATAAGCACTCCGCCCCGTGGCTTGGGTCAAAGCACCCAGGATCTGCCCCCTATCGTTGATGGCCACCGCTGTGGTGTTAGTGGAGCCAGCGATGTCAATCGTCGCCAGACGCCCTTGCTCCCAGAGGAATCCATGACCGTCCCCATGCACATCCTTGAACGAGCCCACAATCTGGCCAGCAGTGTTGATGGCGCTGGCGAGGGTCCACGTCGCCTCTGGCGCATCAAGGACGGTGAGGCGCCCCTGCTCCCACAGAAACCCATGGGCGACGCCGTTGGCCTCCTCAAAGGACCCGATCGTCTGGCCCGCCGTGTTGATTTTCCACCCAAAGACCCTTGTCGCCCCTGGAATATCAATGACGGTGATGTGCCCCTGCTCCCACAGAAACCCATGGGCGACGCCGTTGCTATCCACAAAGAACCCGACAATCTGCCTCAGGTCGTTAATGGCGTCCGCGAACGTTGACCTAGCCCCGGGGACATCGATCGTGGTGAAAGTGCCGCTGTCCAGGAGAAAACCGTGCGAGCTGTCTCTGGCAAAGAGTGGCATAAAAGGACTATAACTCCCTACAATCTGACCGGCATTATTCATACCAGACACCGCAGTATTATTCGAGAGCTGCATGGGGCCAGGGACATCAATCGTGACAAAACGACTCCCGTCTTGGAGAAAACCCCTCTCTGGCCCAGGGAGGACTCCGGCCCCGCGGCACGTCCCCACGATTTGCCCGGCATCATTGATGTCCGTTGGCACGTTCTCGTGGGAGCACGAGGGGAGCCTGGTGAGGAGACCCTGATCGAAGAGAAAGCCGCACACGGACGAATCAGCGAGGGGAGCGGTGCCGATGAGTTGGCCATGATTATTCATAGCAGAGAAAGCAACGGACACGCTTGGCAGGTCAGACACGGCAAAGCCGGTCTGGCCCGAGACATTGATCCTGGTCACCGTGTAGAGTCTCCCCTGGAGTACCACACTGTCTGCAGGCACGGGAGGAGGCGGTGTGACGGGCATATCACTCCCGCCGTCGCCCCCACATCCAGCCAAGAGTAGTGCCATGCAGAGCCGAACAACCCTCCAGACCTCCAGGCATTTCCCTGTCCGTTTCATGCGTGAACTCCTCTTTGTCTAACGCATTAGGAGTTAAGCGGCGCCTGGCCGTCACCGAGCTACACCCTCGCCCCCGGCCCCGGACGGCCAGGTGTCCGCGTCAACTTCTTGTTGGACTTGCCGCGTACAGATACCGCCTGACACGGTGGGCGCCGACGCATGCTATGGAGGTTAGACCCGACTACGGGCCATCGGTGCCTCCGCTCACGGCGCGAGTGAGAGTCCCAGGGCTTTGTTCCTTTCAGTATCACACCAATTATCTTGACGACAAGCCTTTAGTCCAACATGGAATATAAAGAGTAAGCCAGTACTACACTAGACAGATTCTGTCTATGGTCATATTGTTGCTTTCTGTATAGTACGCATTTGCACAACGCTGAGGATGCCCAGGCAACACTACCTGGCACACCTCACGTGTAGCGCTTCACATACTATGGTAGGCGCACCGCCTTCTCGTCCTTCAAGAGACTTTTGGCGCCCATCCCAGGCCTAGTGAGCCTGGATCAGCTTGCATGACAACTGCTGGCCCTTGCTCGCGGAGAGCGATGCAGACCATCACGGCCCATCCGCCGCCCCTGGCGTCGAGCATGGCACCACACACACCTTTGCCATGGTCGCATGGTGCGTACAAGTGGCAGGCACGCTCGACGGTGTCCAGGGAGAGTGAGGCGTAGCATAGGCCAGAGCGCGGCGCAGTGTCAAAAGCAAAATGGTCGGATCAGATGCGCCTCGTGTGGCTCATCAGGCACGGCGTTGCGGACGCGGTCGCGGCGTGGGAAGGCGCGGCATGAGGCGGCGCCGGCTACCTGACGCCGTGCTCCATCAGCGCCGCTGATAGCCGCAGCGACGCGGGAGCGGGGGCTGGAGGCAGTCAGGGACAGTGCCTTGTTGGGTACAGACGCGGTCAGCAGCGCACAGGATTGCCTCAGAGGCCGACCTCCGTGTTGTGCCGCGGTTGTACTGGCCGTGGCTGGAATGCTTACTGGGGTCTGAGCATAAACAGGAAATCACGACCAAAATCGTGGAGGCCAGCCAGCATGCGCAGATGACGTTGCCTAAACCGGAGCCTATAATAGAAGGCAGAATGTTTCTTTTTCTGGCCGGGCATCGGGAGACTGTTGGTCACATTTTCATTGGTTGGCTGGGGAAAATACGGGTTTTTCCATGTGGTTTTTCTTGGCCAGTACCCCAGGCTTCGTAAGCCTTGCTTGAAATGATAGGTCTTCTTCTGCTCGACCGCGAATCCGAGACGCTCGAAGCACCACAACAGCGTGCGGGCCGGGAAAAAGAAGAGGTGCCCATGTTTGCTCCGGGCCGGCGTCTGCTCCAGTTGGTAAAACGTGATAAGATCACGACTATCGTTGAAGCCATTCGGAACGGAGAGGAAAAACCTGCCATCGGGCTTCACGATCCGTTTCACTTCTTGCAGAAGGGCTATGGGGTCCAGGACATGTTCGAGGACATTGTTGACGTGGACGTAGTCAAAAAATGCCTCGGGGAAATGGGCGGCGACCAAGTTACCCTGGGTGACATTCAACCCGAGCCTCTCCCGGGCAAACTGCACCGCGCTCTCCCCGAACTCCGTGCCGTACACTTCCCAAGCCGAATGGGCCTGAATGCCGTGCAGAAAGCACCCTGTGGCACACCCCACATCCAGGAACGTGCCCCTGGATTTCCATCGCTGGAGGCGCGCGGCAAACCACCTGCCCTTGGCTTCTTCTGATGACCTATCAAAGCTATAATAGGCAGCGGAATAAAAACAGGTGAGTTCCGCTTCGGTGGGCAGGGGATGGAAGTACAGGACGCCGCATGCCAGGCATTCGACAAGATCGTACGCAGGACTCCCAACGAGATTTACTCTACACTGAAACCTTTTGGTCGTGGCATCACGGCAAATGGAACAGATAGACATACACCGATTCTTGTGTTGTCATTGTAGTGCTTATGGAACAAGCACACGCATCACCGAACGCGACGCCTCAGCTGCCGCCGGAAGCGGGAGCGAGGCCCGAGCGGACGCTGGAGGGTGTCGGCACCGGCTGTTAGGCCGGGGTAGCAAGCTTCAAACCGATGATGCCAGCGATGATGAGCCCGACACTGACCATCCGCGCCGCGTTTGCAGGTTCTCCAAGCACGACGACACCCAGGATCACGGTGCCTACAGCTCCCACGCCCACCCAGATGCTGTAGGCCGTGCCAACGGGCAGCGACTTCATGGCCATGCCAAGGAGCCACAGACTGATGAGCATCGAGAGGGCTGTCCAGAGCGTGGGCCACCATCGCGTGAAGCCTTCCGTGTACTTCAGGCCGATGGCCCAGCCGACCTCGAACAGCCCGGCAACAACCAGAATGACCCACGCCATGTTTCTCGCTCCCGCGTTGCGAAAAATGAGCCCCAACCCCGTTGGGGATGCTGCATCCGTCCTGACTGCCGGTCAACAGCCTGACTTTCCATTATCCGGCACTCCACCGTAGAGCACGGCACTGTATCATACCCCGGCTGCCAATATCCAGATAACCCCATCATACGGCATCCGAGACGGCGTATGGCTGTAGAGCACGCCTCTCGACCGTCTTGTACGGCCATGCGCCGTCTTTGTGGCGCAAAGGGTATGCTCTACGGCCCCAGTCTATCTCGCGCGCCTTCGATCTGGCCAAGGCGGCTCCAGGCTGTCTCGCATGCCCTCGAGACGCTTTGTGCGGCTGTCAGCCCAAGCACCCAAAGGTTCGCTGACGCTGGCCCTGCTCGACGCGATGCGCCAGCACAAAGCCACGTTGCATGCCTTGGTGGAGGCCTTCGAGGAACGCGCGGCGCTCATGGAATACGACGGCCGCATAGCGCGTGACGAGGCGGAGCGTTTGGTCTGGGCGTGTATCCAAAGCGCACGAAACGTATGCGCGGTGTGCATCACGCAGCCTCGCTGATGCGGCGCTGGTGGCGTGGGAAGGCGCGGCATGAGGCGGCGCCGGCTGCCTGACGCCGTGCTGCCTCGGTGCTGCCGGAAGCCGGAGCGAGGCACGAGCGGACGCTGGAGGCAGTCAGGGGCAGCGCTTGGTTCGGCAATGCTCCGGTCTCAATGAGCCTGGGAGCGCGGTTTGCCCCAGACCACTCTGCCGCTGACCTGTAACTCGACGACCCCACTGGGACAGTACCGGTGCAGGAGGTCCCGCAACTTCCCGTCAAAGTCTCGGGCTGCCTGCGTGTCCATGCGGTCGCGGGAGAGACCATTGCGGGCGTGGAATGATTCGACATACTCCGCCACCGATTGGCGAAACGGCACAGGGGCGGTCGTCGTGATGCCGTGCTGCTCGAACAGACCCCGCACGGCGAGTTCCTGGGTGACGGTGAGGATATCATAGGGCTGAAAATCGGTATTCATCGAGTACGCACTGATGAAACCCAACGCCTGCTTCCAGGGGGTGGGCGCGGTCACGACCTCCACCACCGCGAGATATCCCCCCGGCGTCAGCACCTCGTGAAAACGAGGCAGGACCCTCTCCCAGTGCATCCAGTGGAGACTCGCGGCCGCCACGATGAGCGCATAGGGTGGATACAGTGGAACGTCCTCTATAGCGCCATGGATCCAACGTAGCTTCGGATCCTCCCCACCGGGCAGCGCTTGGCCCGCAGCAATCATGCGCGCGGCGATGTCCACCGCATCGACGCGATCGAACGCTGGCACTAATTGCCGTGCGATCACGCCTGGACCGCACCCGGCATCCAACACCGTCCGAGTTTCCGCGTCCGCGTCGAGGAGGCGGAGCAAGAGTTCAAAGGTTTCCGCGGGATAGGGTGGGCGGTACTGATAGGCAGACACGACACTCGCATCCCCGAAAATGCTCGCATACTGGGTAGCAAACTGCTTGGGTTTGGGACGCATGTCCCGGCACCTCCAACTGCGGTTGTTCTCTGGTCGCGGTAGGGATGCCGGTTACCCGGCACCCATGCACATCAAGCTAACAGACTCTGGGGAGTCTCCTATGGCATTATGTAGTTCCCACACACAGCATAATGCCCTTGAGAGGAGGCTCCCCGATGACGACGATACCACAGGTAGCCCGTGCCATGCGCGAGATTTTGACGACCACCGCTGATGAGGCCGCCCGTGCCACACGCTTTGTCCAGCGGACGTCCCCTCTCGGCGGTGCCACCTTCAGCCAAACCTTGGTGTTTGGCTTTCTTGGGAATCCGCAGGCCACGCTGGAAGAATTGGCCCAAACAGCCGCGGCCTTGGGCGTCTCCATCACACCACAGGCCCTCGATCAGCGGTTTACGGCCGCAGCCGCGGCTTGCCTGGAGCAGGTGCTCACGGCCGCGATTAGCCGGGTGATTGCGGCGGAGCCCGTGGCTATTCCCTTATTGGCACGCTTTCCTGCCGTCTATCTCCAAGATAGCTCCACCATTGTCTTGCCCGATGCCTTGGCCCCGGTGTGGCAAGGTTGTGGCGGCAGTACCCCATCACACACCAGTGCGGCCCTCAAGTTGCAGGTCCGGCTGGAACTCCGGACGGGCTGCCTCGCTGGCCTCCAGCTCCAAGACGGCCGTGCTTCGGATCGGAGCGCCGCTGCGCCAGACCTTCCCGCTGGCGCTTTACGCATTGCCGATCTGGGCTACTGGAGCGTGGAAGCCTTACATGCACTCAACCAGCAGGGCAGTTTCTGGCTCTCACGCCTCCAGACCCAGACCGCCGTTTACAACCCCCTGGGCCACCGCCAAGACCTCCTGGAGTTGCTCGCGGCCCAGCCCACAGGGACAGGGGAGTTCCCGATCCTCCTGGGCGAAGGGCATCGGCTGCCCGCCCGGCTCTTCGTCGTGCAGGTCCCCGCGGACGTGGCAGCGACCCGGCGCCAGCGGCTCCGCGAAGCCGCACGCAAAAAAGGGCGCCAAGTCAGCGCTAGGTGCTTGGCCTTAGCCGCCTGGACGTTGCTCGTCACCAACCTCCCTCCGGCGCGCTTGACCCTCCGCGAGGCGCTGGTGTTGGGGCGGGTGCGATGGCAAATCGAACTGCTGTTTAAATTATGGAAAAGCCATGGGCACGTCGACGAGTCGCGGAGCACGAAACCCTGGCGCATCCTGTGTGAAGTCTATGCCAAATTGCTGGCTATGCTCATCCAGCATTGGCTGCTACTCGTCAGCTGTTGGGCGTATCCCAATCGCAGTCTGACCAAAGCAGCTCAGACGATTCAGAAACATGCCCTGCATCTTGCGAGCACCTTTGCCACAGTGAGGCGGCTGTGTACAGCCATCCTCACCGTCAAGCGGTGTCTGGCGGCTGGCTGCCGGATGAACCGGCGGAAAAAGCAGCCAAACACGTACCAACTGTTGCTCGAGATGACATGACCGTGGCTATAGCCTTGGCTTGATGTGCATGGTGCGCTTGCCGTGCATCCCCCGCTCCTGCGTCAGTCCGACCGCCAGAACTACGACTGCTTTGTTGAGCACCTGCTGGCCTTAGGAGCGACAGGCTACAGCGATCGAGAGATTGCGCAGCGTTTAACCGTAGAGGGCTTCCGTTCGGCCCGTAGCGAGCGCGTCCCCGCCGGATTGGTAGGTGAAATTCGCCGCGCACGCGGACAAATCTCACTCACGGAACAATTCCGGACTCAAGCCAAGCTCGAGGAGCAATGGACGGTGTTTGGCTTGGCACAGGAACTGGGGGTGCATCGCAATTGGCTCTACACACGTATCCGCAATGGGACCCTGCCCGCCATACGCCACCCTGTGGTTGGCCACTACCTGATTCCGGATGATCCGGCATTACTGGCGAAACTCCGCGCTCAGCGCGATCGTTGCTGTTATCGATAGAAAGGCATTGTGATGGCATGGTCCGTGAGGTGTTGCTCTTTCGCGTGCCGCCGGGGCCGCAGCCAGCCGAGGTGTGAGCATGCGGTGGTGGAAAGCAGCCAGGGAAGGGGGCCTGAGCGGGCGAGGTGTGTGCACACGGCTCGCTTCGAGGGTGTCACCAGGGCTCAGAGGGCTGTTGGGAGGTCATGAGAGCCCACTCATCTAGAATTTTAGACCCTTTGAAAGTCGACGAGTGAGTCTGGAGGAATTATCCGCAGGGTGCAGTGTGACCCGTTGGTCGAAAGGAAGCGCACGCTTCCGGATAGACCGCAAGGTAATGATTAACCTTGTAACTCGGCTTTCATGAAGGTGCAAGTCCTTCCCTCCAGGTGCAGGAGTGACAGCGTATCCCCCAGGCCGGAGACTGGTCCTCAACGGTCTGAAGCGGGGATAAACGGCGGACCTTGGGAGCCTCAATCCGAGTATCCCGTCTCGCAGGCATCTATGGACAGCGCAAGCGAAGGTGTAGTTGAGCCACCGTTAGCGGAAACCAGCGTAAGAGGCTGACACGCTGGGGCCAAAAGGGCACAGGATAAGGCGCCGGCAGCCTGGACCACTGACCGGCCTGCACTGCCAAGAAACCCGGTGGACAGCACCGTCCTACGGATGCAACCAATGGAAGCTGGGAACGGAGTAACCTCCAGCCGCTCTCGGCGAGGCGGTCACCTCACCGAGTCGGCGCCAACCACACACGGCTGGAGAGAAAGATGCCCGAAGAAGCTAAGGCCGGGAGTAACGCCCCGGATATGCTGACGTCGGGCCAGGGTTCTGAAAGGTAAATAGGTGAGTCCGAGGCTACGAGCTAAAACACAGAATCGCAAGAGCCTGATGGCGGCCTGGCAAGACATCCCCTGGCAGAAGGTCCATCGGCATGTCTTCCGCCTCCAAAAGCGCATTTACCAAGCCACGCAACGTGGCCATGTCAGAACGGTACACAAACTCCAAAACCTGTTGCTCAAGTCCTGGTACGCCCGTTTGTTAGCAGTGCGGCGTGTGAGCCAAGACAATCGCGGCAAGCACACAGCGGGGGTCGATGGGACGAAATTGTTAACCCCGTCCCAACGACTCCGGCTGGCTGGTCAACTTCAACTCACCAGCAAGGCCACCCCGCTGAGGCGCATGTGGATTCCGAAACGCGGGAGCCCTGAAAAGCGTCCGCTCGGTATTCCAACCCAACACGAAAGGGCACGGCAGACATTGGTACGGCAGGTCCTAGAACCCGAGTGGGAAGCGAAATTATCTCCCCACACATATGGGTTTCGGCCAGGACGTTCCTGCTGGGATGCTATCGCCGCGGTCTTTCACCGCATCAAATTTAGACCTCAGTATCTACTGAAGGTCGATATTGCGAAATGTTTTGACCGTATTGATCACTCAGCGTTATTGGCCAAACTCCACGCACCCCCGGACATTCGTCGGCAAGTACGAGCGTGGTTACGTTCAGGGATCATCGAAGCGGACACATTCATGCCCACTGGGGCAGGAACACCCCAAGGTGGCAGCTGCTCGCCTCTCTTAGCGCTGATTGCGTTGCATGGGATGGACGAGACCAGCACCCAGCTCTATCCGGAAGCTCGTGCTATCGCGTACGCCGATGACTGCCTGGTGCTCCACCCGGATCGCGCCACTCTCGATCATTGTCAGCAACTCTTGACGGCATGGCTAGCGAGGATCGGACTGACACTGAACGTCAACAAAACGCATATGAGCCACACCTTGGAAGGCGATCAGCCGGGCGTGGACTTTCTCGGTTTCACCATCCGGCAGTATCGGGTGGGGAAACACCAATCAGGTAAAGGACCTGGGGGCTATCAACGCCTCGGGTACAAAACCCTGATTACACCGGCCAAGGCCAATATTAAGGAACATCTTGCGGAGCTGGGTCGAGTCATTCGGGCGGGTCAAAACTGGCCCCAAGCGACCTTGATCCATAAGCTCAACCCCAAAATACGAGGTTGGGCCAATTACTACCGCACCTGGGTCAGTCAAGCGACCTTTGGTCGCTTGGATCGGCTCACCTGGGTGAAGCTTCGCTCCTGGGCACGCAGGCGACACCCCAACAAATCGGCAAGGTGGGTGGCGAACCGGTACTGGCACCAACGGGCAGCTCGCCTGGTGTTTGCCACGCCCGCCACCCGTCCGAGTCAGGCATACCTCGCCTCCCATACGGACACCTCCAGTCTGCGACACGCGAAAGTTACAGGCAATCGGAGTCCTTACGATGGGGATTGGGTGTATTGGAGTAAACGACGAGGGCAGTACCCGACGGTCAGTCCTCGACTGGCCACCCTGATCAAACACCAGGGCGGACGCTGCGCCTACTGTGGACTGTTCTTCCACCATGCTGACCAGCTTGAGATCGACCATATCAATGGGAATCGACGCGACTCTCGCTACGTCAATCTCCAAGCTTTACATGGGCATTGCCATGACGCGAAAAGCCGGAAACAAGGTGACTACCTTCCGGTGGGTAGACGTGACAACGTCTCAGGACACTGAGGAGCGGGGTGAAGCGAAAGTTTCACGCCCCGTTCTGGAGCAGCGGTAGGCGGAGCGATCCGCCTATCGACTGTAATGGGACACGGCCTGGGATCGCTCCCCGCGTCACTCGCTCGTTCGGCTGACATAGGACCAAAGTCCAATAGACGGCCTCGATCAGGGGATCGGCCACTT
>Ga0081455_10003683_pt1 | contig 17540 bp, 14 predicted proteins | sample TabmetS3T2R1_FD_70207 | JGI IMG/M metagenome (GOLD analysis project Ga0081455, IMG submission 70207) | Tabebuia heterophylla rhizosphere microbial communities from the University of Puerto Rico - S3T2R1 | ecosystem: Host-associated > Plants > Roots > Rhizosphere ...
TTGTTAACCACTCACCTGATAGAAATCATGCCCGCAGCCAACGATCTTCGAAGAGGAATGGCCATTAAATACAATGGCAACGCCGCCATTGTGCTGGAAGTCCATCATCGCACGCCTGGGAATTTGCGCGCCTTCGTCCAGGCCATCATTCGTTACATCAACACCGGTAAAAGCGCTGACGTTCGTTTTGGATCGACCGACAAGGTAGAGCTGGTCGAGATCGAGAGAAAGCAGCTCGAATTTTCTTACAAGGACCGCAACGGGTACCATTTCATGGATCCTGAGACGTACGACACGATCACTTTGCAGGAAAATTTGATCGGCGACGCCAAAGATTACCTGGTGGAAAATCTTTCAGTGCAGGTGCTCTACGCAGAAGGCAAACCGGTGCAGGTTGAGCTGCCGGCCTCTGTAAGTCTAAAGGTGACCGAATCAGCGGAAGGCCTGCGCGGCGATACGGCGAGCAATGTGACCAAGCCGGCGACGTTGGAAACCGGCGTGACCATTAACGTCCCGCTTTTCATCAAGGAAGGCGAAACGATCAAGATCGACACGCGCACCGGCGCGTACATGGGACGCGCGTAATTCAGGTGGAGTAACGGAGTGGGGCAGTAACGGATTGATTGCCCGTAGTCCGAGTATTCCAAAATTCATTACTCCGACTTTTTCTCCGCGTTCCGTCTTGATTTTAGCGAGCTAACTCTGCGTAATCTGCGGCGACTTTGGCTGCACGAAAGCGAACATCGAGAAAGAATCCTGCAAAGCGCAATTCCAAGCGCGGTCGGAGGGTTGTACGCAACGTCGCGCGAGCGCGGACGTTCGTTCCTGTGTCGAATCCGCTCACAGTGCCGACGCGCTGGGTGAAATTCGTTTTTGCGATTTTTCTTCTGCCGATTTGCGCAATTCTTAGCCAAACATTTTTTACCGCGTTCGCGCGTGCTACGGTAACGCAACACTTTTGGGCGGGCGAAGAATTTTGGTTTTTTTCATTGGGCGCGATTCTGTGGTTGATCGCGTTTTTGGGTCTCCCTCGGCCAATTCTCATCTACGTGTTTGGTCACGAATTGACCCACGCGCTCTGGGTTTGGTTGATGGGTGGACGCGTCAGCCGGTTTCGTGTTGGCCGCGACGGCGGACACATCGTCACCACCAAAGCCAATTTCTGGATCGCGCTGGCGCCGTATTTTTTTCCGCTCTACAGCATTCTCGCGATTGCCATTTACGGTGGGCTCAGCCTTTTCGTGAATATGCAGCCATACGGCCGATGGCTTTACGCTGTGATCGGCGTGACCTGGGCGTTCCATTTCACGTTCACATGTTGGATGATTCCAAAAAATCAGACTGACCTGAGTGATCAGGGCACATTCTTCTCGCTGGTCGTTATCTACTTGATGAACCTCCTGCTGCTAAGCGTGATGCTCATTCTCGCGTCGCCACAGATTACGTTTGCAGATTTCGGCGCGGATTTACTGACGAATCTCGGCAATTTTGCGCGGTGGCTTGTCGATCTTTTTGCACACGCCGCGCGACATTGATTCTCTGTAGCGGCTCTCTATGAGCGCCGTTCGTTTGTTCGGCGGTCGCAGACCGCCGCAACAGTTATAAATTCGTGATTACAGCGAAGGGGAGGCTCGACAATGAATCGGTGACCTTCACTAGTCGATCCTGCACAGATATGGGGCGGCAGGTAAAAAGATCGTGCGCGTGCTCCAACGAAAACGCTTTTGGAAATTCGATTGTCGTGTCTTTCCAACTGTTGCCAATCGGGGGAAAACCAACGCGCGAAGAGAGTCGCGGGGCGATTACGACTATCCATTGGTCTCCCAGCGTTCGGGCGAAGCTGACGGTGCATTCGGCGAATGTGCCGCTCGGTGTGAGTGGCAAATATTCTCCATGCTGAAACAGCTCAGCGTGTTCGCGCCGAAATTGAAGAACGCGCTGCGTCAGAAACATCTTGATCCGCCCGTCGGCCCAGTTGGTCAGAAGGTCTTGGGGCTTGGCGGTTGTGACCGATTGGAGCAGTTCGCGACGTCGCTTGTAATCAACCGGGCGTCGATTGTCCGGGTCGACCAGGCTAAAATCCCAAATCTCGTTGCCTTGATAAATATCGGGGACGCCCGGCGATGTCAGCTTGAGCAATGTTTGGCCAAGCGAATTAACCGCGCCGAGCCGCGCAATCTCTTTCGCGACCGGAACGAATACTGGAAGGAATTTGTTTCGCGGGGATGGCTCCAGGATTTTCGCAATAAAATCGTGCATCGCTGCGTCCCATTCTTCGTTTGGCTGGATCCAGCTCGTGTTGAGCTTCGCTTCGTGGAGCGCCTTGGCCATGTACGCCTGAATCCGTTCGATGTAATCCAGTGTGGCGGTCGTTTCCGGTTCGGCATCGTTGCGCATGGGCCATGTTCCCAACAGAGTTTGATAAAGCAGGTATTCTTCATTCGCGTCCGGCGCTTCGATGTCGTTGATTTTTCGCTTCCAGCGACGATTAGCGGCTCGCCATCGTTGCACCGAGCGACGCCAGAGTTCCGGAATTTCGGAGATCGCCACTGTTCGAGCGCGCACATCTTCACTGCGTTTGGTGTCATGCGTCGAAGTGGCCAGCAACGTCGTCGGCCAATTGCGCTGTCGATCAATATTCCGCTCGTGAAACGCCTCAACACTTAATCCGAACTGTTGCGGCTCACCGCCTACTTCGTTTAACGCCGCCAGCCGGTTGTAAATGTAGAACACGGTGTCCTCGAGCCCCTTCGCCATGATCGGTCCGGTGGCCTGCTGAAACTTCAGAACAAAGTGTGTGTGCTCGGCGCGCGCCTGCGCGTCGAGATTTGGTGGAAACCGGAAGAGCAACACGTCGCGGAGAAAATTAAAAATTGATTCTTCCATTGCCGGATTGCGTCGTTTTGCCGCGGCGACTGCACGTTCGACGATCTGCTTGTCTTCCTCAGTCACGGGCTGTCCGGGCGCCAGGTATGTTCGATAAACCGGAAAGCAAGCAATGGTCTCGCGTACGGTGCGCGACAATGCCTCGAGTGTGAAATCGCGATACCAGCGGTTTTGCTCGGAAAGCCGGTCGAGCATATTGCCCAGTACATCGACGTCATTGGCCAGAGACAATTTCATCACCTGCAATTTTTTTGCATACAGCAGGTGGCCGAAAGGGACTGAGTGACCAATGAAACGATGAAACGTTTTGGTGATTTCCGGTTCGGCCGAGGAATCAACAAGCAACTGCGCTGCTTGATTCGCAAAATCGTACCCAGTGGTGCCGTGTACATGCCAATCCTTGCGCAGTTGCTCGGAGCCGGTAAGGATTTTTTCGGCGACCATATAAATTGCGCGACCGTCCTTTGGCAAAGCACTCCCGAGCGCTTTCGCGCAACGCTGTTGAAGTTTTTCAAAATATTCCCGCGGCAGATAAAGGCCGTCGGGATGGTCGATGCGGAGACCTGTGACCGCGCCCGTTTTTACGAACTCGAGAACCAGCCGGTGAATGGCATCAAAAACCTCCGGCAACTCTACTCGGATCGCCGCCAGTTCGTTCACATCGAAAAAACGACGGTAGTTGATTTCTTCGGCGGCGACTCGCCAAAACGCCAATCGATAGGATTGCGCATTAAGCAATTCATCCAGCGCATCAAAGCTACGAGGATCGCCGGGTTCGCCGTTTATCTGGGCCAGCGCCTTTTCGATTGCCTGTTGGACTTGTGGCGCTTCGGTGCAACGACGTTCCAGACGCCGCTTGATGATCTGCTTTTCGCGAATGCGCTCCGCGATTCGTTTCGGATCGGTCTCCGTGCGTTTTGGCAAATATTCGAGCGCAGTCAGAATGCTTTGCAGTTCCGCGTAGAAGTCTTCCTCCTTGTGCTCGGAGAGATTTCGCAGCGCGATTTCCAGAACGAAGCGATACGTGCCCGGGGCGATCGGCAATCGTCGCTCGCCGTAGAGCAAGTAAAACGTTCCCTCTTCAAAGCGCACTTGCAGCTCACCGCGCTCGAGAACGCGTCCATATTGATCAGTCAAGATCGGCAGCAGAACCTTGTCGCGAAGATCGGATTTTAGCGGTTGCCAGTCGACATCGAAATAGGGCGCGAATCTGGAGCTCGGTCCGTTTTCGAGCACGTCCATCCACCATTTGTTGAGCGGTTCCGCGATCCCAACGTGATTTGGAACAAAATCGAGAACTTGTCCCATGGAATGCGCATGGAGCTCCGCAACCCATGCGTCATAATCTTCGCGTGAGCCGATCGCGGGATTGAGCCTGTTGTGATCAGCAATGTCGTAACCGTGCAGACTATCCGGGCTCGCCTGAAAATATGGCGATGCATATACATCGCTGATTCCCAGCGCGTCGAGGTATGGGACGATGTCCCGCGCCTGCGAAAAAGTGAACCAGCGATTGAATTGCAATCGGTACGTGCAGGTCGGAATCCGTGTCATGTCGAGCGAAGTCGCTTGCCAAGCCGTAGCTTACGCGAAGGCTGGAGACATCTCTCAATCTTCTTCTTAGATGGCTTGGTCAAACAGAGATTCGAGAGAGCACACCACTTCGCGCGGCATAAAAACGCCGTTACATCTTTTCAGGCGTTTTAATGCCTAACAAGTCGAGACCCCGATGCAGAACGCGCCCGGTGAGATCGCATAAAGCCAATCGCGAACTGCGCGCTGGTTCATCTGATTTCAAGACCGGACATGCTTCATAGAACCCGTGGAAGCTGTTCGCCACCTCAAAAAGATAATTTGCCAGGATATTCGGACGGAAATCGTTCAGAACTTGTGGAACGACTTCTGCAAACTGACACAGGCGCTTTGCGAGATTGATTTCGGCGGAACTGCCGAGAGCGATCTCGTCGATCATCGGCACCGGTTCGCCGGCTTTACGAAAAATCGAGCGAATCCGCACATATGCGTTTTGTAAATACGGCGCCGTATTTCCCTGAAGCGACAACATTTTGTCCCATGAAAAAACGTAATCAGTCATCCTATACTGCGACAGATCGGCGTATTTGACTGCACCGATTCCGATCTTCTGTGCGACGTCGATTTTCTCGGTCTCGCTTAGTTCTGGATTTTTTTCTTCGATAATCTTGCGCGCTCGCCGGCACGCTTCCTCAAGAAGTTCGCGCAACGGCACGTTTTCCCCCGAGCGCGTTTTCATCAGTTTGCGATCTTCACCCAGGATGCTGCCAAATGTGATGTGCCGAAGATCGGCCTCGTAACCCTGCCGCCGGGCGATTTCGAAAATTTGTTTGAAATGCAGACTTTGCGGAGCACCGACGACGTACCAGACACTGTCCGCTTCCAAATCGTCGAGGCGATAATCGACTGTGGCGACATCTGTGGTGGCGTAATTAAATCCACCGTCGCGTTTGCGGACAATGCATGGCTTATCGGCCAGCTCCGGGATATCGCGAAAGAAAACGACAACGGCACCCTCGCTAATTTCAGCAATTCCGGACTTTAGCAGGCGTTCGACTACACCTGGGAGCCGCTCGTTGTAAAAACTCTCGCCACATTGGATGTCGTAATGAATGTCGAGCAATTCGTATACGTGCTCGAAGTCTTGCATGGAGAACGCCACGCATTCGTTCCAGATATCGATGTTTTCCTTGTCGCCGGCTTGGAGCTTTACCAGCTCCTGCCGACAGGCTTCTCGAACCCGAGGATCGCTGCTCGCCAACGCGTTTGTCTCCTTGTAAATGCGAACAATCTCGGCCAGTGGATTCTGCTGAAGCGCGCGCTGATCCAGTAGATTCTTCCAGCCGTAAATGACCATTCCAAACTGGGTCCCCCAATCGCCGATATGATTATCGCGGATCACGTCGTGCCCAACAAATTTTGCGATACGTGCAAGCGCATCGCCAAGAACGGTGCTTCGAATGTGGCCGACATGCATCGGCTTGGCGACGTTGGGCGATCCGAAATCAATCACGATGCGCCGGGGCGATCCTGTCTCAGGGACGCCGAGTCTTTCATCGCCCAGGATGCTGGCGGTTTTTTCGGCAACGGCGCGTGGACGCAACGTAAAATTGATGAAACCTGGGCCCGCGATCACCGGCGGTTCGCAAAGATCGTCGACGTCGAGATGGCCGAGGATTTTCTTCGCAAGTTCACGCGGATTTTCACCACGCTGCTTGCCGAGTACGAGAGCGGCATTCGTCTGGTAGTCGCCGAAACGCGGATCGGTTGCTGGAGTTAGTTCACCTGCGTCCGGCAAACCGGCGGCAGCCAGGCCGTCGAAAAGCTTCTTTGCGAGAAGTGATTGAAATGTTTCCATCAATACGATCTCAATTTGTAGCCGACTTCCTCTGTGAGGGCGCGGCACTGAAGCCTTTGCATCCGCGCGCCGCGTCGTCCAGAGGCAAACAACTACCACCTACGAACGGTCGCGAAAGATCGACAAAATTTCTTCAGCAGATTTGGCGCTGGCCAGGCTCTCGCGCACAGAACGATCATTCAGGAATTTTGCGATCGAGGCGAGCGTGCGCAGGTGCGTTTGAAATTGATTTTTTGGGACGATGAAAAGGACGACGAACTTGACGGGCGCATTGTCGAGCGCGTCAAACTCGATGCCTGTCGTCGATCTTCCGAACGCAGCCACGACTTCCTCGAGCCGATCTGAAGAGCAATGCGGAATGGCAATTCCGAACCCGATGCCTGTGCTCATCGTTTCCTCGCGCTGTTTCAGTGAGGCAAGAATGGGGTCGCGATCTGCCGTTTTGATTTTCCCCAGGCTGACAAGGAGATCGATTAGTTCAACGATCGCCGCCCAGCGCTCCGTTGCCTTCATCTCGGGGATGATTTGCTCGACGGAAAGTAAATTGGCCAGCGACATGCGAATTCCCGGTACGGGAGGGCAAGCTTAGCGGGAGCGCCTAAGTTGACAAGCGAGATTTGCCACGTTGTTGATGTGTCGCGTCTCTCTCGTCGATCTCATCGGTCATGTCCTCTCGCGAATCTTGTAATTCAATCGCCTGGAAAGTAGCCAGCGGACTCCTAACATATCGACGGTAGCACGCCAGGCCCGGTTCCCGAGGCCGTATTTGCTTTCTCCAAAACGCCGTGGACGATGATTCACCGGCACTTCAACCAACTGGTAACCGGCCGCTTTGACCAGCGCTGGGATGAAACGGTGCATGCCTTTGAATGGAAACAACGCGCTTACACATTCGCGCCGCATCGCTTTGAGAGTGCACCCGGTGTCGCGCACCCCATCTTTCGTGTAACGGCTACGCACCGCGTTCGCAATCCGGCTCGTGGCACGCTTGACGAGTGTGTCCTGGCGCTTAACGCGATAACCGCAGACAAGATCGGCGCCACGCGCTATTTCAGCGAGCAGCTTTGGAATATCGGCAGGGTCGTTCTGTAAATCCCCGTCAATGATAACCACAGTCGCGCCGCGCGCCGCAGTGAGTCCGGCATAAATGGCGGCGCTTTGCCCGGCATTTTTCTCGAAACGAATCACGCGGACATTCCTCGCAGGTTCGATCCGCGCCGCCGTACGATCGACCGATCCGTCATCGACAAAAATGATTTCATAGTCGAGTCCGCTGAGCGCAGCGCGCAATTCTTCGTGCAAAATAGGCAGGTTCGCTTCTTCGTTATAAAGCGGCACGACCACAGAGAGTGCCGGCGAATTTGTCACCTCGTTCATAGGGGAAGTGTGCGGTAGTTTCGACAGAGGAACACTTGCCAGGTTCGCAGCGGTTTTCCGTAGCGCGATACCTGAATCGTGCCAACCAGCTCCGTCGATTGAAAGCCGGCTTTGATATTGTGCGGCACGCGTTGCTTCTCTCCGTCTCGAATAAAGAGCGCGTCGCGTCCAACGAACAAATTGATCCCGTTCTCTTCAGTGTAAACTTCGCTCTCTGGCTGGGGCGCGCCCGGCTTTAGTTCAACAAATTCGTCGTAGCGCGGCCAAAATGAGAATTGATTCACCATGTCCTGCGATTCGGGAATGTAAACTGGCGGGTGGCCCGGGCCTTCGACCCGTTTGTCGCGGAGATAAAATGAAATTTCCGAAGCCCGGTCACGAGCATCGGCGATAAGAAAAAGTTTTTCGCCCAGTTTTGTTTCGAGATCATTGCGTATTGTTTCCAACGCGCCCGTGGCACTTTTCCAACCACGCATCCGGTTACTTGGGTCGCTCCGCTGAAATTTGTATCCAACCACGCGGAGCAAGTCTGTATCCAGCGCCACAACACTCATGGTCAACCCAACCAAGACCGCGATGGCTGCGCCGAGGCGTAGCAGAGGACTCGCCTGGAGGCGCTCCCACCAATAGTAAATCGCCAGCAATCCAAAACTGAGGAAAGCCAGCCCATCCCAATTCGGTGCCGCAGCTTTGTTCAAGGAAAGCAACAAATAGAAAAGGAAAACAGGCAACCCAAACCACATCAGGAACAGAACCTTGAATTGTTGGTTAACCCGTCGCCAGCTTCCAATGACACCCCATGCCAACGCCAGGAATAGGAATGGCGAATAAGCCAGAAAATGTTGGCCAATAAACGACAGAACTTCGACAGGGTGCAAACCAAAGCCCTGCTCGATGCCCCCGCGCGATCGCAGATGTGCAAGTGTGACCCACGCGTGCCGTTTATTCCACACGATCGGCGGCACCGTGCAAAGAGCGAAGGTCGCGAGTAACAGGTAAAATCCGGGACGTTTGAATTCGTGTCTGAATCGCGGCGCCAGGCTGAGCACCAACACGATTGAAACAAGCTCCAGCGCGTTGGTGTATTTGGAGAGAAACCCAAGGCCGACCAGGAGTCCGGTCAACGGCCAGTACCAGGAGAATTGCGGACTTTTCTCCAGCGCCAACCAGAACGTAATCATTGCCGCTAGCCAGAAAAAAATCGACAATGCATCAATGGTCATGACAAAGGCGCCGATGTTGAAAATGGGCGTGACGTTCAGCGCGATGACCGCCCACAGAGCTGCGGTGGCGTTGAAGAGGCGCCGCCCAAAATAAAACAGGAGGAGACTGGTGCCGGCGGCGAGCAGGGGACTGAAAAAGCGCACTCCGAATTCATTCGGCCCAAACACAGCAGTACTTGCACGAATAGCAAACGCGATAGCAGGACCTTTGCTGAAGTACGCCGGGGCAAGTCGCTCCGACCACATCCAGTAGTGCGCCTCGTCAAATTCGAGATCGGTTGTTGTCAACATCGACAACCGAATCGCCGTCAGAGCGAGGATGAAGAGCAAGACTGCGCGCGTTGAGCTCATACGGAATGCTCCGGTGAGTCTGGCGATCGCTCCCCAAGAATTGGATCAGCAATTAAAGTCGGATGGCGTGCAAAAAGCTGCGGCATGCATTTACGGCCTGCGGTTCTCCAAATTAATTCGAACAAACCGAGCAGGAGCAATGCTTCTCCGCTTGCCAGAAAAAACGTTGCGATCACGTCGCTCGGCCAATGCGCACCCAGATAAATTCGCGAATAAGCAACGGCCAGGGCGACGAACCAGTAGAGCCAGCCGCGGCGCGGATAAAACAGGGTGAAGAAAACCGCAATCACACAGTTAGTCGTCATGTGTCCAGATGGAAACGAAGGCCCAGACCGGCTGCGATCGGATGAATCGGAAAATCGAATGGTCGGTTTCCTAAACAGAGTCAGGAAGGCCGGACGCGTTCGTTGCAACTGTACCATCCGCACATTCGCCACGTGTTTTGGTCGGTGACGATCCACGGCAGATTTTAACAAACCGGTGAGCTGTGTCGCGATCAGCAAAGACAAGACCAGGCAGATGACGAACGCACGCGCCCTAAATCCGCCAAGTAAGAGCGCGCTTATTCCGATCGCAATGAACAACGGGTCCCAAATCTTGCTATCGCTGAGGGCCGCCAAGAACAAGTCAAGCGCTGGACTCGTCCATTGTTGATTGATGAGATGAAAAATGGACTGATCCATGCGAAGCACACGAAACCGCGCCTTAAGCTTTAATCGTTAACCATTGATAAACAAATGCGATACAATCACGAAGCACGAATGACGCATGACAAAAAAAGCTCGAATGTTCAAATGACGAATGTGCTGTTCGGACTTCGGCATTTCTTCGTCATTTGCCTGGCGTTCGCGACGTTGCCACTCGTTGCCGAGCCGCCGCCTTCCGCAAAGGAGATTCTCGCCTCGGTGCGCATGATGGAGGCGCGACAACAAATCGATCTTCAGGGGCAACTTCGCCAGGAAAACGTGGTGGTTCCGTTTCACCTGGTCCAAAACGGACCACTGATTCGCTATTCGTTCGTCAATCCGAATGAAGTTTTACAACTGCGTCTCGGTGAAAACAGCTCGCGGCTTGATCTTGTTACCGGCGGTGAGACTGAGCAATTTTCAGCTTCGAAGCTCAAGCAAAAAATTCGCGGCACCATCGTGACTTACGAAGACCTGGCATTCAAATTTCTCTATTGGCCAACTGCGCGAGTTTTGGGTGAGGAAAATGTTCGCACCCGCGATTGCTGGAAGCTGCAGCTGCGGTCGCCCTCGCGCGAATCGCAGTATTCCAACGTACTCTTATGGGTTGATAAGGCGAGCGGCGCGCTGATGCGCATGGAAGGCTACGATTGGAATGCTCAACTGGCCAAACGTTTCGAAGTCGTCTCCGCGCAGAAAATAGAAGGACGTTGGTTTCTAAAACAAATGCGCGTCGAAGAACTGCAGCCTGGGACTAATCACGTGCTGTCGCGAGCGTATCTGGAAATTAAAAGATAGCGACGCCGCGCGATCACCAATGCGATTCATTGGTGAACATCCGTTACCATAAAAAAATCGGGAGAGCCGCGCACAAACGCGTTCTCTCCCGATCGGATAATTCCGTTGGTCAGCGGGCGCGATGCTCGCCGGATTTTGCGCCGCTTACTACCAGCCTGCGGCCGAGGAATTCCTTATCGTGCAATTCTTCCACGGCGCGCTTCGCTTCGTCGACGGTCTGCATTTGTACAAACGCAAAACCTTTCGAGCGTTGGTTGTGGCGGTAACTTACGACTTCCGCATTTTGAACGTGTCCGACGCCGTTGAACAATTCAAACAGATCGCTCTCGGTTGCGTCGAAAGACAGGTTGCCGACGTATAGACGCGGCGAAGTAACTTCAATCCGTTCGGGTTTGCGTGCCGGTCGTGGCGACTGAGCGCCATTCCGAGTGTCCGCTGCAGGCTTCGTTGTGCCATTTCCAAAAAACGCAGCAACGCGCTGCCAGAATGTCTTTTTTTGCTCTTTCACTTCTCCTCGCTGACGACGCGCGGGACCGTTGCCACGGCGTCGGGAGCCGCCGCGCGAGCGGTGCGAGCGTCTCCCACTTGAATAAGAGTTCATGTTTGTCCTTACGTTTAGTCCAGTTGTTATATGGGCGGAGCGTCCCGAAAGCATTCGGGACACCGTCCGCAGCGCGCCAATCACCCAGAGCCCATTCAAACAAGGCACTCTGCGACGCCGTTGGAAACTCCGCCTCGTCGAGCCGGGATTGGACTTGTCTTAAACGGCGAGCCCGCGGACTCAAGCAACGAAGCAGCCAGGGCGCAAAACTCCGCGCCGTGGTATCGAAAAATCTGAATCGTCGTAGAAAACGGAGGCTCGGAAAACCGAACAAGAATCCCGACATCTCGGGCGAACTATTGCTTAGATCGAGCTCTATTGCAAGCACCCAGAATCAATCGCGATCTTGTTCCTAGCGCCGAAGCCAGTCATCGCGCAATGAATAAGCGCGCGACTTTATGTATTCACGTGGGCGTTCGCCACGAATTGGACGCACGAATGATCGAAGCTCGCGCGAGCGTAGTTTGGGCTCGTAGCCGAATTCCGGCATGAGATCCCGGCAATGCCATTCCACCCATCCGATTTCGTCTTCAGACAGCTCCCGTTTCCAGCGCGTTGCCGGTTCTGGACTAATCTGGGAAAAGTTAATGCGCGCTGCTGAGTTACCGCTCCAAAACTGGCCTACTTTCGTCGGCGTCAATACCGTTTCCTTGTCGAAATCGATCTCGAGATAAGCGCAAACTTCTTCCATCGTCCGGGCTGGTTTGCAGACTAATTGTTCATACGGCACGACGAGACCCGGAACTTCGCCATCGCGTACACGCCTCGCCAGTCCCGCGGCGACCAGCCAGTGGGCAATCACGTAATAGGTCGAGAATCGTCCCGTTTGTCTTGTTTTCTCCAGCGCGATTTGCGCGGCAAGAATGGCACGAGGATCCCGCATGGTTACCAGAATTTTTCCGTGCGGAAAACGCCTCAGAATTTCCGGAATGTGATTACGATTGGCCGGAGTTTTTTCCACCCAGCGGCCGATGGTGTCGAGCGGGCGTTCCAGCGCAGCCGCGTACGCTTTCACCATCAGGACGAGCAGATCTTCCTGCGCGTTGGCGGGATCGAATGCGTTCTGCTCAAATGCCTTTAGAAATTTTTCTCGTGGGAACGTCGCATAACTGCGCTTGCCCCATTTGCACGGACCGCCGAAAAGCACGTTCGACAGCGATTGTTTAGTCAAATAATCAAACTGGGCGCGTCGCCCGCGAGGCGCATATTTGGTGAGCACTGTGGGGAAATAGGCCGTTTCTTCCGGCAACACGAGCAACTGGGGGTGATTATCGAGCAACGCTACGAGAAGTGTGGTGCCCGATTTCGCCTGTCCGGCGATGAAGCAAGCCCGCTGCTCGAATGGCAACCTCGAAATCATCGAGCGAACCTACGCTAGCTGCCGGCAAAATGATAATAGCCCATCGCTTCGGCGCTGGCCTACTTTCGCTTTTGAGAACTCAAAAACCACTCGACAAATTTCGGAAGTCCGTCCTTCAACCGAGTGGTTGGATTGTAACCCAACAGCTTTCTCGCCTTGGAAATATCTGCGCAAGTCAGCGGCATATCGCCTGGTTGCTCCGGGAGTTGATTGATTTTTGCTTTCTTCCCGAGCGCGTTTTCAATTGCTGCGATCAAGTCTTTCAGCTGAATCGTTTCGCTCTCACCTAGATTAAAAATATCGAATAACGGGCCTTCGTATTGGAGCGCGGCCATTGTTCCCTGATTGACATCATCAATATAGGTATAATCGCGTCGCGTTGTGCCGTTGCCGAATTGCTCGATTGGCTCGCCGCCATGAATGCGCCGCGTGAACTGATGAATCGCCAGATCCGGCCGTTGCCGCGGACCGTATACGGTGAAGTAACGGAGCGCGACGACACGCAGTTGATAAAGGTGCGAGTATGTCGAGCAAAGAAATTCGCCGGCAATTTTCGTAGCGGCATACGGGCTCAATGTTTGAACTAACTGTTGATCCTCGGAAAAAGGCACAGTCTTCAAGGCGCCGTAAACTGACGAGCTGGAGGCGAAGATGAACCGCTGGACGCCGGTGATGCGCGCGGCTTCGAGCAAATGCAATGTGCCAATAACATTGCTGTCGTAGTAAAGCTGAGGGTGCTGAATCGATGGTCGAACGCCGGCGCGAGCAGCGAGATGTGTTATCACTTCGAATTTCTCGCGATGAAACAAATCTCGCACCGACCCGCCATCTCGAAGATCGACACGGTGAACGCTCACGTCTTTGGCGAAACCGGCGATATTCGCCCGCTTGATTTGCGGATCGTAGAAATCGTTGAAGTCGTCGACGATGGCGACGGTGTGTCCCTCAGCGAGCAAGCGTTCAACCAGATGAGATCCGATGAAGCCAGCCCCGCCTGTAACCAGAATTCGCATGTGGCACAATTAGCCACAATTGGCTGTAGATGGACACAGATTTTCGGGGCGTCCACGCATGCAAACGTCACCTGTAGCCACCGGCCTGCGGCCGGTAAGGTTGGGAACCGTGGGACTATTGACGGCCCGCAAGGCCGTGGCTACAGGAGGCGCGGGCTAAAAACTGCGCCAGTGCATCAGCAGATAAATCCAGTTTAGCATGAGTGCCGAGACGACCGCGATACGAACAAATGTCTTTGCCGTTTGCGTGTCAAAACAGATCCGCAAACGCGGCCCGCGCGCTGCCAGAGTGGCTACCGCGTAGAGATCAAATGCCGTCAAGGCGCAGAGCGCTGTGAACACGAGCGGATTCCATTTCAATGCAGCCAGAAAGTGGCCGTGAAAAAACTGAATCCCGCATCGCGTCATGCCACATGTGAAGCATGGCAAACCCGTGATCTCGTGAAACGCGCAGCGCGGCCATGGCAAGCCAACTGTCAGCCAGGCTGCCGCAAGGCCCAGCGATACCAGCGAAACGCTTAACCAGAGTAGCTCATGATCGATTTCACCTGGCGCAAGGCGCTGGATGCGAAACCGCATTGTGCCGGAAGTCAATGGTGTGAGCTCCAAGCGGCCAATCCACCAAACATGAACGCAACGATCAGTATCCCTCCGCAGCAGACAATCAGCGGAAGGAAAACAGCAAGAACCGCGCGGCCGGTATCAGTGTCATGGGCGCGCGCCAACCCAATGCAATTGCAAACGAGCGCCCAGACGCCAGCGATCATTCCGCCGCAAACCGGGATCATCTGCAAAGGACCAGTGGAACCTTGAGTGAAAGCGATGACGCGGAAAGTGGTTTCAAATGATTGATTCGCGCCACCCACGATCATCAAACAGAGATGGATAATCGCACTGCCGATGAAAAGTCCGATTACGACGAACAGCGGCACTAGAATGATAAATGCGGCAGAGCCAGCGCCGATCCCCGCCATCGCGGCGAACGTGTCATGGCGATCGGCGAAGAAGCCGGCAGACTGTAACCCGAGTGAGAAAAGGATTGAGACGATGCCTCCAACGCAGCCACCGATGAGCGCGTAAATGAGCGGCTCACCTAAACCGCCTTCGCGTTTCATAACTGTGAACGCTTCGGCCGGTCTCGTGAGCACCATGACCAGGGTCTCGATGAACGCATTGAAAAAGCCGCGCTCTTGCCGGTGTTCCCACGGAAGGCCGCTACGCCCGGCGGCAGCTTCTGATGTTGCCGCTGCGCCGATCTGGGCAGGCGGTGCAGCTGGCCCCGCAGCGCCCAATTCTGGAAACTGCGAAAGCGGTTGCCAGTTTGCCATTCCCTCCCGCCATCCGATGTCTGTGGGAACGAAACGGCCAGTACGCAGACCTTCACGAACTTCTTCTTCGGAGAATGCGCCCAAACTTGTTGCGCCCCGATTAACGTGAATCATCGCCATAATGCGTTCGTTCTAATGAGGCGTACAACCGAGCGCAAGGTTAAACGGATGTAGAAGGTAAAGGGCTAAAAGCTACACGGGCCAAAGAGAGAATCCATTTTCACTCTCTAAACTTTTACCTTTTCCGGTGTATCCAGTGCTCGCCAGAAATACCAGGCGGCCACCGAGCGGTAGGGACGCCATTTTTCACCGAACTTCATGAGCTGCTTTGGCGTGGGAAGTATTCGGCGACCGAAGGTTTTAGCGAAACCTTTGCGCACGCCATAATCATCAACGGGCCAGACATCAGGCCGCCCCAGATCGAAAAGAAGAAGCATCTCGACCGTCCAGCGGCCGATGCCGCGCACCGTGGTCAGACGCGTGATGATCTCATCATCACTCATGCCAATGAGCGCGCGACCGGCTGGGACCGTGCCGTCGATGGTTTTTGCCGCCAGATCTTTTAACGCGGCAGTTTTTGCGCGTGAAAGACCAGCCGCACGAAGAGTTTCGTCCGGTGTTGCCAGAAGTTGTTCGGGGTCGAGCCATTTTCGTTTCGGATAGAGAGCGCGGACCCGGCCAAAAATAGTGGCAGCAGCTTTGCCGCTCAGCTGCTGGTAAGCGATTGATTCGGCAAGTGCGTCGAATGGCCGAATGGAAACTGCCGGCATGATGTTGTAGCGACGCGACCGGGCAATCAACTCGGCCATTCGGGGATGACTCGCTCTCAGAAGTCGGTGTGCATGTTTGTGGTTCATGGAAGCAAATTTTTCCGGCGCGTTTAACGCGAGAAAATAATCTGGCCGCCAATCACAGTCATTTCGTTTCGCGTCTCAAGAATTTCCATTTCAGGAATTTTCATGACGTCTTGCGAAAGAACGGTGAAATCGGCGAGCTTTCCGACTTCGATTGAGCCTTTGTCCTTTTCTTCGAATACGGCATAAGCTGGCCAAAGCGTGAACATTTTTAACGCATTTTCACGCGAGACGGCTTGCTCGGGGTGCCAACCTTCACTCGACTCGCCCTTGATGCTCTTGCGTGCTACGGCAGCGTAGAATTCGATCATTGGCTCGCCGCGTTCGACTGGCGCGTCGGAACCGCCCGCGATGGTGCAGCCGTTATTGATAAAGCTTTGCCAGGCATACGCGCTGACGAGACGATCCATTCCAAGTCGAGCGGGAGCAAAAAACAAATCACTGATTGCAAACGACGGCTGCATTGAGGGGATCACACCAAGCTTCGCAAACCGGAGAATGTCGCCAGGATCGACAATTTGTGCGTGCTCGACGCGCCACCGCGGTTCGCGAATTTTTCGTTCATCGGGCGGCACGGCTTTGAACGCGTGCTCATAAAGATCGAGAATCAATCTGTTGGCACGGTCGCCGATTGCGTGCGTTTCCACTTGGATGCCGCGGCGCAGCGCTTCTTCAAAGATTGGCCGCAATTCTTCGGATTTCTCCCTCAGAAAACCGGATGTTTCGACCGCGTCGCTGTACGGTTTCAACAGGGCTGCACCGCGAGAGCCTATCGCGCCGTCGAACAGCACTTTGATTGTGCGCTGGGTGAAATGATGATCGAACGCGTTGATTGTGGGTCCGTCCCGCAAAAAATTTTGCGCATCTGTTCCTGGGCCGTAGACGGCGTTGACGAATCGAATTTTGATTGTGCCGGCTTCGAATGCTTTCCGGATAATGTCGATGTCTTCCTTATAACTACCGGCGTTTTGGATTTGGCACCAACCGAGTTTGATCTCGCGGTCGATTCCGCGCAGCAGCGCTTCTTCTTGCTCACTTTTAGTGGGTTTGGGGATGTTGGCCTCGACAAGGCTCTGTGCCTTATCGAGCAGCATCCCATTTGGCTCGCCATTCTTTTTTAGAATTTGTCCGCCAAATGGATCCGCCGTGTTCTTGTCGATCCTGGCGATTCTTAGTGCGGCCGAATTAGCAATCGAAGCGTGGCCATCCGCGCGTGTAAGAAATACTGGGTTGTTTGGAGCGATCTTGTCGAGATCCTGACGCGTCGGAAATTGCGGAGGTTTCCAAAACGTTTCGATCCAACCCCGCCCGGTGACCCATTTGCCGGTCTCCGTTTTGTCGACGCGCTCCCTTACTCTGGCCAGAAAATCTTCGCGTGAATTTGTCCCCTCGAGGTTCAATCGCATTTCGCGATCGCCGATCCCGAAAATGTGGCAATGCGAATCGGTGAAGCCCGGCACGACCGTCCGACCGCGAAGATCGACGATCTTCGCAGCCCGAAATTTTTTTGCGTCGTCATTTGAACCAACAAAAACGATTCGTCCAGCTTTTGCGGCTATGGCTTCGGCATGCGGTTGGTGATCGTTAACCGTGTAAATATTCCCTGCCGTGAAAAGAACATCCACGTCTTCGGCATTCATAATTCTCCCGACAAATAATCCTGCCAGAAAGA
>Ga0081455_10003684_pt1 | contig 17536 bp, 15 predicted proteins | sample TabmetS3T2R1_FD_70207 | JGI IMG/M metagenome (GOLD analysis project Ga0081455, IMG submission 70207) | Tabebuia heterophylla rhizosphere microbial communities from the University of Puerto Rico - S3T2R1 | ecosystem: Host-associated > Plants > Roots > Rhizosphere ...
CATTTGTAGCCACTAACTGCCATGAATAAACATCAATTTGGTAGGCGATCACTCCCGTGAGCGCCACCAAAGGCGCGCAGAGGACTGCGCGCCCGCCCAATCACGGCAACTTCGGTTGTCCCCTACTCCACCGCACCGTAGCGACGTTGGCGGCGGCCAAATTCTTCCACAGCGGCAAAGAGATCTTCCTTGCTGAAGTCGGGCCACAATTTTGGCGTGACGTACATTTCCGTGTACGACGTTTGCCAAAGAAGGAAGTTCGACAGGCGCATTTCGCCGGACGTGCGGATAAGGAGGTCCGGATCGGGATAATAACGCGTGTAAAGATGTTTGCTGAACATGGCTACATCGATCATCGCCCTATCGATGTGCCCCAGTTCGATGGCGCGAAGCAAACTTTTGATGCCGTCGATAATCTCGAGTCGGCCCCCGTAGCTGAGCGCCAGGATGAGTGTGAGACCAGTGTTGCCGGCAGTTTGCTCGATACTCTTGTGAAGTTGTTCCTGAGCGCTCCGGGGCAGATCAGTCAACCGGCCAATCGCCTGAAGACGCACATTCTTCTCGAGCAATTCCGGCGTTTTCTCCTTCAGAAATTTTTCCAGCAAACGCATCAGAGCGATGATTTCAGTTCTGGGGCGCTGCCAGTTTTCGGCGGAGAATGCGTAAAGTGTGAGATATTCCACGTTTAACTCGCCGCAACCTTCGACACATTCTCGAACAGCCTGGGCGCCGGCTTCGTGGCCTTTAATGCGCGGCAGGCCGCGCGACTTCGCCCAGCGACCGTTGCCATCCATGATTATGGCGATGTGGCGGGGAACAGTTTTAGTGCTCGCGGACATGGTTGCGGCGCTTAACTTCCGGAATTTCTCAGCGAGAGGCAAACGTTGGAAATGACGAAACACGAATGTCGAATGACGAAGGAAGTCCGAAGCATACAAATAACGACAAAAGAATATCGTAATGCTTCGTCATTTAATCGTTCGTCATTCCTTCGAGCTTCGTCATTCGGAATTCGTCATGATGTTGTGTTTCAACAACAGGGCTCGAATCTTCGAACAGCACACGACCCCCAGCTCACAACATGATTGTCTCCCCGCGCGCGGGGCCGACGCTCACCATGGAGAGCTTTGCACCGGCCAATTCGGAAATGTATCTGACATATTTTCTCGCGGCCGAAGGAAGCTGCGAAAACTTGCGTGCAGTGTGTATCGACGTGTTCCAGCCAGCGACGTCTTCGTAGACCGGTTCGCAGTTCGCCAGCTGATTTGCATCGCACGGCGGAACATCCAGCCGTTTTCCGTGTAGCTGGTAACCAACACAAATGCGAATCGGATCGACCTGATCCAATCCGTCCAGGTTGGTGATCGCGACCTCGTCGATGCCATTGATCATGCCCGCGTAACGAGTCGCCACTGCGTCGAACCAACCGCAGCGGCGTTTGCGTCCCGTTGTCGCGCCAAATTCGCGACCGAGATTGTGAAGCATTTGCGCCAAATGCGCGTCCTCCGTAGGCAGTGCGCCATCCCCGACTCGCGTCGAATAGGCCTTCATCACACCGAGAACACGATCCATGCGATGCGGTGGCACGCCCGTGCCCGTGCACGCGCCGCCCGCTGTCGTGTTTGAGGAAGTCACATACGGATACGTGCCGTGGTCGATATCGAGGAATGTTCCCTGCGCGCCTTCGAACAAGATTTGTTTGCCTCGATCCATGGCCCGATGCAGGTAAACGACAGTGTTCGTCACGTAAGGGCGCAATTTTTCGCCGGCAGCAAGATACGTTTCGTTCACGTCGCGAAAACTAATCGGCTTCGCACCGAGCGCCTGAAGAATTCTGTTGTTCTCGATGATCTTGGCCTGCAATTTTTTCGAGAACACAATCGGCTGCATCAGGTCAGACATGCGCAAGCCCGTGCGTGCTGCCTTGTCTCCGTACGCTGGACCGATTCCCCGTTTGGTGGTACCGATCCGGCCGCGGCGCAGCTCGCGCTGCTCGTCGAGGACCCGGTGATACGGCAAAACGAGATGTGCGCAATCGCTGATGAGCAAGTTCTTGTCGATGTTGACTCCCAATTGGCGCAAGCCATCCATTTCGGCCACAAGCGCGACTGGATCGATAACCACGCCGTTTCCGATCACGCAGGCTTTGCGTTGCCGCAGAATTCCCGACGGAATCAAGTGCAGCACGTATTTCACGCCTCGGTGAATGACCGTGTGGCCAGCATTATTGCCGCCCTGGCTGCGGACAACTATGTCCGCCCGCGCAGTAAGCACGTCGATAATCTTGCCTTTGCCCTCGTCGCCCCACTGCATTCCAATCAAAATTGTGTTCGCCATGTGAAATCGAAAATGGGCAAAAAATTTTCCCGACGCATCCTGCGGGACACAGTCGGGACTTGCCCACAGATAATAAGTTAGCGGCATCGCCGCGCAAGAAATTTTGCAATTTAGGCGCGTCTTACTCCTTGCTATCAGAATCGGCAGCTAGGGCGCGTCAGTCCGTGCGCGCCGCTTTGGATCTGCCAGCTGACGGCGTGCAGAGGACTGTCCGCCCTGCCTTAGTTCGCCGCGAGCTTCTGCTTATCTTCCAGAGGGGGAAGGGCTCGGCGTCTCCCGTCCGGATTCCATCATTGTGGGCCGAATCGGGCCCATTCCCTCGATGTTTGTACTTCGCGACCTGGAGGGACGAGACAAACTCCTTTGCTCAACTGGTGTTTCTCTCTTCACGGGTCTGGGAGTTTCAGCAACAGTCGGATTCGGCATCGGAGCGCTCTCGACATCCGGCTCGCGGGTTTTCGTTGATTGCGAAACAGATCGGTCGTTCGTTCCTCCCGCCGCGCGCGCCCCAGCCGCTCGCATTTCTTCAAGCGTGAGTGTTGCAGGGGCGGACTTCTTCTCGCGCGACTTGGGTTTGCGTGGCGCTGGTGTCGGGGATTCTAAAGTAGGCTGTTCAGACGGCTGCGGTGCTTGGGTGGGAAGCTTGGGGTTTTTTTCGCGGGCAACGATCACTTCCTGCGCATGTATTTTCCCGATGAGAATGGCGCTGCAGAGTACTGCCCAGAAAAATCGTTCCAGCATGATGCTGCCTGATAAACGATTTAGCCCATTCACAAGCCCTCGTTCACGAGACGTTGCCGAATTCAACCAGGGGGACGCTGCTGCACCTGAATCACCGGCAACGGAAACCGCAGCCGCAACTCATCTTCCAAGTAAATCTCGACGTGATGCATCCCGTACTGTTGAAACTGCACGCCGCCAAAATAATGGACGTTAGTCGCGTGGCCTTCCATCTCTTTGAGCATAAACTCGACCTCCGCCTGCGCGACTACCTGCTGCTCGTCCACGCCTATGATGCGAGACTTTTGGCGAAATTTGCCGGAGCCGCTGCACCAGCGGGTCCAGATGCAGAGCCGAAAATAATTGATAGGCAACGCCGGGGCCGGAATCACACTCAGCACGCCAACGAGCGTTTGCATGCCGTTGACTTCACAGCGGACGTCCTCGCAAATGACCGCGCTTTGCAGGTCGGGAAGAATGACGTTGGGTTCCATTTTAGCTGATCACATCATTCCACGCATCAACAGCGTCAACAATCCGAGACCGAGTACAATTCGGTAAACTGCAAAGGGGACAAATCCCCGCGCGCGAACCCAATTCATAAACCATGCGACGACTGCCAGCGCGACGAAAAATGAAACAACGAATCCAATTGCAAGCACGACCCATTGATGCGGCGTGATCGTGAGCGGCGCAATCTCCGCTTCGTGATGGTGCGGTATCACGGATTTCAGAAAATCGTATCCTACGGCGACCGCCATTGTCGGCATCGACAGAAAAAACGAAAATTCAAGAGCGGCCGGACGCGACATGCCGGCGATCTGGCCGGCAGCAATCGTCGACATCGAGCGCGACGTGCCGGGGAACACAGCCGAGAGAATTTGCGCAGCGCCGATCCAGACCGCCTGCGGCAGCGTCATTTCCTCCATGTGCATCGTACGTGGTCGAGTGAAAACGGCGTCAACAATCCACATGATGATTCCGCCGATGAGCAGCGCCATAGCCATCACCCAGAGACTTTCCAGATTCTTGCCGATGACTTTTGCCAGAGCCCACGCGGGAACAGCCGTTACGACAAATGCGATGAGCGTGAGGCTCAACGGATGCGTGAAGATGGTGCGATTGCCGCGTTCCCCTTTCGGAAACGTGCGAACAAACCGCAAAATGCGACTCCAAAAATAAACCGGTAAAGCGAGAATGGCTCCCAGCTGGATCACGATTGTGTACATTTTCCAGAACCCATCATGCAGATCGATATGCAGCAGTGCTTCGCAGATGCGTAGATGCGCGGTAGAACTCACCGGTAGAAATTCAGTCAGTCCCTCAACGATACCCAGAAAGACGGACAGCAAGTAGTCGTACATTTCGGCCTAAGCTTTACCCGTCATTGTCATTCTGAGCGAAGCGAAGAATCTCGGATCATCCATCGATCGCGCGCCAACAGAAGTAAACCGAGATGTTTCGCTTCGCTCAACATGACGGTTGAGGCGTGAGCGTTCGCTCACAGCGCTTCCACTCCTCGTTCACCGGTTCGGATACGGACCGCTTCTTCCACCTCGGTCACAAAGATTTTGCCATCACCGATTTTGCCGGTTTTCGCCTTTTCCAGAATCGCCTCGACCGCACGTTGCGCGCGATCGTCGCCGATCACGATCTCGAATTTGATTTTTGGAAGAAAATCTACCGTGTACTCGGTGCCGCGATAAATCTCGCTGTGCCCTTTTTGCCTACCAAACCCTTTTACTTCGCTTAAAGTCATCCCTTCGACGCCCGCCGCCATTAACGCTTCTCGCACTGGCTCGGCCTTGAACGGCTTTATGATGGCCTCGATTTTTTTCACCGCGGCAAATTAAACCTGCCCGCATCCGAAATGGCAAGCACGCGGGATTAAATCACGAAACGCAATCGTAAGAAGCGCATCATCAGATTTTTCGACCGAATTTTTTCTCCAGTTCGGCCAGCGAAATCTGGATCATGGTCGGTCGACCGTGTGGACAGCAGTAAGGTAGATCGCAGTTGAGCAAATCGCTGATCAGTTTTTCTACCTCAGGGTAACGCAACGGATCATTCGCTTTGACGGCATGACGACAAACGCTTTTCGCGATGATTTCTTCTCCCAAACGCATCGGTGAGGCGCTGTTTCCGGCGCTTTTCAGATCGTCAATGACTTTGCGCATGAACTGCGCCGCGTCCGACACATCGAGAAAGCTAGGAAGACTGTCGATCTTGAACGTGTCCGGACCGAAACTCTCAATTCCAATTCCCATCCTTTGCAGGATCGACAGATTGTGCTCGATCCAATCGGCGTCGCGCGGCGGAACGTCAAATGTTTGCGGTAGAAGCAACTTTTGCGTGGGCACTCCCAGCTGTTCCATTCTGCGCCGCAATTCTTCGAATAGCACCCGCTCGTGCGCGGCGTGTTGATCCACCAAGACGAGACCATTCGCATTTTCCATCAAGACATAGAGCTTGCTAAGCACGCCGATAATTTCGAATTGCTGCTGAGCAGGTTTTGTCACGCCCTGCTGCACTTGTAAGCCACCGGTATCGACGGCGGAATCGAAGCGGCGTTCTGGCGGGCCGAGCGCCTGCTCTAGAATTTCTGATCCTCGCATCCGGCCGGTGTCGGCGACCCCGGCTACAGTGCCGAGATGCGGTAATTCGCGGTGCATTGCCTCGGGCGCGGTTACCTCGGAGCGCAGGCTTAGACCGGGAGCTGCTTTGGCGGAAACCGCAGCGGACGGCCTCGGCTCAACCGGTGCACGAAATTTCTCCTGCCAGCCGGCCCGAGCGTGTTCGAGTGTTTGCTGGATGCAGCTAATCACCGCCTCGCGCACGCCGTTGGGATCGCGAAAACGCACTTCGCGTTTTGCAGGGTGCACATTTACGTCCACTGCGCCGGGATCGAGCCCAAGAAACAGAAACGTAACCGGATATTGCCCTTTCATAAGAGCCGTGTGGTAGCCTTCGCGCACGGCCCCGGTGATAAGACTGCTTTCGATCGCCCGGCCGTTTACGAACACGAGTTGCTGCGTTCGGTTTTGTCGGCTCAAACCTGCCTGACCGATAAAACCACTAATTCTAATTTTTGGCGAGGCGTCGCCGGCAACTTCGACCAACCGCTGCAGCAATTCGACGCCGTACAAGTCGCGGATCCGGTCGCCAAGCGTCGCGGTAGCTGGTAACTGGAACAAGATCCGATCGTCGCGCATCAATGAGAAGCCAATCTCAGGATGACCGATCGCTTGCAAATGAAGCTGATGTTCGATGTTGCGGCTTTCGGTATTCTCCGAACGAAGAAATTTCCGGCGCGCCGGCAGGTTGTAAAAAAGCGAGCGTATTTCGATTTGCGTGCCGGGCGCTTCACCACCGTCCCGCACGACATCGATTTTGCCGCCATTCACCAGAATTTCTGTACCCGCGATCGCTCCCGCTTCACGCGTAGTCAGACGGAATCGCGACACGCTGGCGATACTTGGCAACGCTTCGCCGCGAAAGCCGAGCGTAGCAATCGCCTGAAGGTCGGCTGCAGAGCGAATCTTGCTGGTGGCGTGCCGCTCCAGCGAAAGCAGCGCATCGTCGCGATCCATGCCGCAGCCGTCGTCGATCACGCGAACCAGCGAAATTCCTCCGCGACGAATAGCGATATCGACATTGCGAGCTTTTGCGTCCAGACTGTTTTCAACCAATTCCTTTACGACCGACGCTGGGCGTTCCACCACTTCGCCGGCCGCCACCTGGCTGGCCACGGTCTCAGTAAGCAATCGGATCCGGCCCATCTTGTACCTCCGACTGTAAATTCCAGATTTCCGATTGCGAAGAAAATCAATGCTTGTAACGCACCTTAGGCATCCAAGTAGCACAGCACCATCTGTATCTTTTGACTTGGATACGTGGCAGCCGTATTTTTTTGAGCGATGATTAACGTCACTGACAACGCTGTCCGACAGCTTCAAAACTTGCTTTCGCGGCGACCGGAAAACTCGCGAAAGGGCTTGCGAGTAGAAGTGGCTAAAGGCGGCTGTTCCGGTCTGCATTACGAGATGACGCTTGGCGAACGAGAAGAAGGCGACACAATAGTCGAGCGCGATGGCGTGCAATTTTTTATCGACGACGAAAGCGTCTCGTGCTTGCGGGGCGCGACCCTGGACTTCACTGACGGTTTGACCGGCACCGGTTTTCGAATTGTCAATCCAAACGCCTCACGCACGTGCGGATGCGGTTCGTCGTTCGAAGCGGCGCAGTCAGCTTGAAACCGCGAATCCTCGCACGCTGAACCGATGGACTATGGCACTGAATCGTACAATCCGTACGACGATCCGTACACGCGGCCGCCGCAGCGAATCAATTATTTCGCCTGGACGGTTGCGATTTTGCTTTTGACCGGATTCGCGCTCGCAGCGTGGCTCGGAAGTTTTTACGTCTTCAATCAACCGGAGCGGCCTGACAGCTATCGGATCCTGCAAAAACTGCACAAAATTGAGCCGCCGAAACGATTCGAGCTAACGGCGGCGCCAGCGGGCGAATTTCTTAATGCAGGTCAGCTTTACGAGCGCTACGTCGGAATGGGCGCTGCGGAGCTCGCGAAAACCAACGCCGAGCTGCTGCGCAATTACATTCGAAATTATCAGCAGGTCCGCGGCTTGGTTCCGTACGTAATAGGCCGATATACAATTATTGCAGTGCGCGAACTGGGCCCGGGAGATGTGTTTCCCTCCGGTATGGCGGCGTTGACCGCTGCCGTCGATAGCGGGGAGCTACTAATGGAGCACGTTTATCCCGCTAAGCCTGAAGCCCTGCCTCTGATGAAACAGACGCTCACCGTGGGGTTGGAAGTAAAATTGGAGCGAACCCACGACGTCTCTGCGGTGATTCACGCGGAGCGACTAATTGATGGCCGGCTTCTCGTGACGGCGGTTCCTTTGTTGTATGGAAGTTATACGGTTACCCGCGGTCTGGGCACCTTTCGCCTCGAACCACCGCCTAGTCTCAATCTCGTCGCAGGCTGGCCGTTGTTTAAGTCGGAGGAACGCGGTTCCATTGAACAACACTTAGCCGAATACCGACAGAAGATCGCAGCAATTCAGGCGGGGCCGATCTCCATGCCTGGTTTGGGCGCGAGCGCTACTCCGCCGCCTGCCAAGAATGAACTGGTGCGCATCGAACAAGCCAGGCCAGTTGCGCCACTGGCCATGACCCCGCCAGTCGTCGCGAGTAATGAGAAGCTCGCGAAACCGACACCAGTGGCGAAGGGCAAAAAAGGCAGAAAACAAAAGCTCGAATCTCCGGCGCCGGCAGCTACTCCCCCGCAGGCCGTAGTCGCTCAGAACAAACCCGCGCCAGCCGGCACACCCATGACCGTTGCATCCGCGCTTGCTCCTCCAAGCGCATTAAACCTTCCTGTCGCCACGCCGGCGCTCGCGTCCAAGGCTCCAGATAGTGGAACTGGATCCATAGCCCCGACTTCACCAGTTGCGATGGCTACGCCAGTGCCTGTACTGCCTGCTCAACCTGCTCCGCCCGATGGTTCCAATGTTGCTTTGGCTTCGAATGCAGGCGGCGGCAATTGGAAGATCTTCGCACCAGGCAAAATGCCGCTCGGAAGGTTGATCGCGACCGGCGACTTGAACGATGTGGCTGATCACGGACTCGCCGGCGAACGCATTTACTTGAAAGGGCAGTTCGTGGTGAATTTTTCCGACGCGAACAAGGCGGTGCTGCGTCCGCGCACAACGTTAACAAGCAAAGTGCTGCACTTGGGCGGCGGTTCATCGACGCGCATCATCGTGGAATTTCCCCGTGGCTATACTCCCCCGCCCCAAGGCGCTGTCGTAAACCGGGACGAAATGCGGCCCTATGAAATTACTGAAGTTCGCAAACAGGAAGACGGACAACTGAACGTCTTCGTGCGCGAGATCATGCAGCCGAATTGATCGGCTCTCTGCGCTGTCGATCTAAACTGCAGGGCGTCTGTGTCAGACGCCGTTGAACTCTGGACGCACAAGCGTCCGCCCTGGCAAACCTAGTTGGTACGCGAGCGCAGGATCACTTTGCCGTCGCGCATCTCAATGGTGCCGACCTCATACGCGTTCCGTTGTTCAGCCAGGTACTCGCGTAGTTGTCTGGAACGATATTTCCAACTTAAGAAATCAGTAGGCACCTGCTCGCCGTTAATTGTAAGGCGGCTGAGCCGCGGGCTGTCCAGTGACTGTACGCCTTTTAGTTCGATGATGACGTCGCCATTAAAATAATAACCGCGTCTCCCGAGAAATTCTCCGATTGGCACACTTGCCTGCAAGCGGAGTTGATCACCGTCGATCGAGGCAAACACTTTGCCGCGGGCGTCCTCGGTTGTGGCGATCAACGCATTAATGTCATCCGCGCTCAACTCAATTTCCGCTGGTTGACCTGCGCGCGTTTTCTGTTCGAAGTCCTGCCAGCGTTCGCGCACACGTTGAATCTGTTGATCCGACCCGCTGAATTCAGGAACTGGCACTGGTGCTTCACCGATCGAACGCGTTTTGGCCAGCCAGTAACTGCCATAGAACAACGCTGAGTGGCGGTGAAGACCCCAATACATTCCGGCAAAGCAAGCAATCGCCAGCGCGATCGCAAATATCAACAGAGTCAGGCAACCCCGTGCGAAACAGCCCAGCCCTTTTCTCCGAGGCGGCGCTTCAACCCAAGTGTTCATCAAGTCATTCGTTACATCGTTACATCGTTACGCCGTCACATCGGTCAACCATTCACGATTCACGACTTAACGATTAATCGGTCTCAGCCATGTTTTCCTGCGCTTCGATCAACTTGTCGTACAATGCGCGCAAACCATCCGAGAGCACGCGCGTGCCGCCGATGAGTGGCATGAAGTTTGTATCGCCGGTCCAGCGCGGCACGATATGGATGTGCAAGTGATCGGGCACACCTGCGCCCGCGCACTCGCCGAGATTCAATCCGATATTAAATCCCTGCGCTTTTACTGCAGCGCGCAAAAGCGCTTGGGCATGAACCACCAGACTCCATAGCTCAACAACCTCATTCTCGCCGAGGGCTGAAAGCTGTGCGATTTTCCGATACGGCACCGCCATCAGGTGTCCAACCGTGTAAGGATACCGGTTCATCATCAGAAACGCATTCTTGCGACGCGTGATCACCAGATGCTCGGCGTCATCGCTGGCCCGTGCCGCTGTTTCGAGAAAGTCCCGATCGCGCGGTTCTTTCTCGAAATACTCGACGCGCCACGGAGCCCAAAGTGTTGCCATTTCCTTTTTTGGAAATTCTTCGTTCGACATGCGTATTGCTAGTGAAACTAAAATCCCGCGGTCCAAAGTCGAGCGAGCATTTCCATTTCGCTGCAGCCCGAAACTTTTCGGGCTTATGCTCCCGGGCAGTTATATTGACGGCGATCTGAGCCAGCGATGATCAATACACGAAACGATCGCTCTGCTTTTGAGCTCTTCCGGTCTAGTCATTCGGCCGCGTAATGAACAACTTCGGTCATCCGACGGATTCATAGAAGCCGATCTAGGGCGCGCGCCTGTCGACCGCCGCTTAACAACACATGGAGTGGGACCACCGTCTATGTCTTTTGAGTCACAACAGTTTTTGACACTTCGCCAACAGGGCGACGCTTTATCTGTTCCATGACGTCTCCGGCGATCATCTTGAGGAGCTCCTGCTCCTGGCTGGTCATCTCCCGTGGGTTCGTGTCGAGAATACAAAGCGATCCGATAGGAAGGCCATTAGGTCCGCGCAGGGGCACGCCAGCGTAAAACCGCAGGCCGTGGTCTTTTACAAACGGGTTGTTTGCGAAGCGGGGATCTCGCGCCAGGTCTCGCACGACTAAAACTTCATCACTGGCAATAACGTGGCCGCAAAGGGAAACGTCGCGCGAAGTGCAGCGAGCCTCAGCAAGATCGGCCGGCAAACCGGTTTGAGATTTGAACCACTGGCGGTTCTTGTCGATCAGAGTCAAAAGCGCTATCGGCACCTTGAAAAGTTTCGTTAGGCGCTCTGTAACGTGATCAAAGTGTGCTTCCCTGGGCGTGTCCAGAAGAGTCAATCCGTTGAGTTCTGCCAAGCGCTCTTCCTCGTTAGGCGGGGTGGGCGCGGGGAGCATTGCGTCTGTGATTGCCGAAGTCATTTTGTGAATCCGTTGCACGGCCTCGGCAAGGGAGACCGCTACATCAGCTACGTGTGCTCCACGCAAACGTTCTCTGAGTTTCTCTGCATCAAATCTGGCACTCCACACGCCAATTAGAATTCTTACGCTTCCTAGTCGCTCGCGAATTGCCCAACATAGATGTCGAGCCTGAGCTATGCTCGTCGGTGGCAATACCGACACGCAGATACATTCGGATTGAAACTCAACCGTGCGATCGATCAACTCTTCGGGTTTAAGTCGCGCGGGGAGGTTTTCGGCTTCGAATCGTTGGTTTCGAAGTAGCTGTGCCAGCATTTCACCGCCAAGTTCATCACGATAAGCGCTTGCGGGAAGGCACAGAACACGGCTGCCGATGGCGGGAGGGACTCCGGTGAGGTCGCCTCTTTTTTGTTCACGTGCATCGTTATGCGAAGCCTCCCAGCTGCTGAAATCATCGATGATCTCATGAACTCGCTGCATCGCGGAGGTCCGTTGCTCCGCGGTGAGTGAGTTCCTGTGAGCGTCGATTTCGACTGCTGCGATCGCCGGAATCAGAACGTTATCGTAGAGCGCCGTCAATGACTCCGTTTCAACATATTTCGTGGCAAACTCTTCTGCGCTGTCCATCGAAAAAGACAATAACCGGTGATAAAACTCCTCGTGAGGCGCTAGTGGTTGATCCTCGCTTAGCAAGATTCCGAGAAACTCGAGCCGCGGAACATGTCGTCCCATCACCGCCAAACACACCGTCATAGGAGTCGAAAGCACGAGACCAACTGGACCCCAAAGCCACGTCCAGAACACGGCTGAAATGATTAGCGCAATCGGAGAAACGCCCGTATTCGCTCCGTAAACCCAAGGTTCGATAAAGTTCGAAAGGATCGCCTCCAACACGATGAACAAAGCGATGGTCATGAGCGGTGTGAACCAACTTGTCGAGATGGCAAACGACAGTAATACCGGCAAGAGAGCGCCCGCCCATGGGCCGACGTAAGGGATGAATCTCAACACTGCAGCCAATAATCCCCACAACGCCGCGTTTGGAACTCCGATAAATTGCAGCCCAATAACAACGCAGATGCCGTAACCCGTATTGACCAGAAATTGGGTTGAAAGGTAACGCGATACACGACGTCCAGCGTCTTCCATCGCACGCGTAGTTGTGCTGATTCGCCCCTGTCCCATGAGGCGAATCAATCGGCCGCGAATATCCTCCCGTTTTAATAGCATAAAAATCACCAGCAACAGCACCAGCGCAGCAGTGCCGAGCGGACTCAGAATCGCGCTGAGAGTCTCCTGCATTAATTGTGGAATTGCGTTTCGCCCTTCGATCACCTTCACCGGGATGGGACTTGCCACAGGCGGCGCCGTTCTGGTTGCAGAATTGCTGCGGGCTCGGTCCGTCTCCGGAGCGGGGCTCGGCGCAACGAGTTCGTTTTGCAGCGCGTGCACGCTGGATGAAAATCGCGCCAGCGGGCCGCCGGCAGGAAGTCTCAGTGACCGGATTTTTGTGGCGATGTTGGCCTGGTAATCAGGTAGCTTGTCAGCCAGGTCGATGATTTGACGGCCGATGACCCAACTCGCGGCAGCGAACATCGTGAACATCGCAATGACCGTCAGTAACACAGCCGTAATACGCCCGATCCAACGCTCCAAACGGGTGACCAATCTCGAAAGTAAAAACGTGATCAGAGTGGCCAGGGCGATTGGCACGAACACTGAGCGCCCGAAGTAGAGTGCAGCCACGACAAATGTGACAAGCAAGAGGCCCCAAATTCCACTCAGCGCAGCGGCGGGAGGTAGCGACGAAGCTCGGGTTCGCATTCGTGAATCAACTGCCCCAGCCTGTTCGATCGTCCGGGGTGAATGCATTCGAAATGATCCTCTACTAGCACGTGCGCCGGGCAGATTGACCGTCCCGCGCAATAATGATGTTATCTTCTGACAATCCGCGCCCTCCGCGGCATGAATCGCATCAACGTCCGGACATGCGTGTGTTGATACTGAATTTTGAGGGGGGACGTGCCACCCGAATTATCTTTAGACGGCGCTAAACGCTCGATCCAGTACATCCAGCAAAAAGTTGGCGTCTTGTTCGTGAAGGCACATTGGTGGGGAAAATCGGATCGTCTGACCGTACAAGCCGCCTTTGCCAAGCAATAATCCCATATCCCGACAGCTCTCCAGCAAATGCGCGCACTCAGCCGTCGCTGGCTCTTTCGTTGCGCGGTCTTTCACCAACTCAATACCCAGGAGCAAGCCCTTACCGCGCACGTCACCGATTAGACTGTGTTTTGCCTTCAAGCGCTCGAGTCCGGCGAAAATCTGATTGCCGATTCGTAGTGCGTTGGCTTGCAACTTTTCGCGCTCGATGACTTCCAGGACAGCCACGCCCTGCGCGCACACGGCGGGATTGCCACCGAACGTATTAAAATGCGTGCGCTGCGCGATCGTAGCCGCGATTTTGCGTGTGGTCACCACAGCACCGAGCGGAGCGCCATTGCCGATCCCTTTGGCCATCGTGACGATCTCCGGCACGACGCCCTGAGTCTCAAATCCCCAATAATGCGTTCCGGTGCGCCCGAATCCCGTCTGCACTTCATCGGCGATACACACGCCGCCGGCCGCGCGCACATGCTCGTAAGCGTGCTTGAGATAATTGTTCGGGAAAACAACGCAACCGCCCACGCCTTGGATTGATTCGGCGATAAAGCCTGCCACCTTCCCCGACGTTGCGTGCTCGATCAGGTTCCTGACGTCAGCGGCGTAATTCTCTCCTGCGCGAGGATTATCGCGTCCCCACGCTCCGCGATATGGATCCGGCGCAATCGCATGATGCACGCCGAAGCTGTGCGGAACGTTGAACTTCCAGGTGCGATGCGCTGTCAGTCCCATGCCGGATGCATTGCCGCCGTGGTACGAATTCCTAAGCGCAACCACATCGTAGTTCCCGGTGTAAGCGCGCGCCATTAGCAGCGCGAGATCGTTCGCTTCCGAGCCGGAGTTGACAAAATAGCAGACCTTCAGATCGCCGGGCATCTTCGCAGCGAGCTTCTGCGCGTACTCGGCGATATTCGGGTGCAGATAAATCGTGGTCGCATGTTGCAAAAGCTCGTTCTGCCGCCGCGCCGCCTCGAGGATATCCGGATGACAATGCCCGACGCTGATCGTCACAATCCCGCCAAGAGCATCAAGATATCGGCGTCCGTGTTCGTCGAACACGTATTGAGCTTTGCCCTCCACGATCATCAACGGTCGTTTGTAGTAGAGGAAGATGCCTGGATTCAGAAACTCGCGACGCAAGCGCAGCACCTCTTCCGCGGATGGCCCGGGGTACGGCTGCGGCTGATAATCGAATGGCGGTAGTTCAGGTGCTCGTATCATTTCCATGCTCGAGACGCTTTCTCCGATCTTCAGTAAACCCGCGCTTGGAGTAACTCGCGCCATTATTTTGTCATCCGCATCAGTGTCCGCCTGTAACGGTGTATCCGGCGGTTCGCAAATCTTCAGCCAATTCCAGTTCCATTTGAACCGCGACTTCAAACGGCATCGGGTTTAAATGTTGGTAAAGCTCCGGCATCAGCCGCACGCCATATTCCCTGACGACCCAAGCTGATTTGTAGCCGTTTTTGTGATTTTGGAATCGATGGTCGACCGGAATTCCTGTCATCCCGACATACACACACGGCTTCAGCGGATCGCGTTTAGGATTTAGCCGCAAAATAGAACGATGCTTTGCCACAGCGTCTCTGAGCAGAACCACATAAACGTTGTGGTGAAAGTCCTCTTCCTTACGCGCTGGTTTCTTCTGTTTCAATTCGCAGGGCAAAGTTGCGAGTACGTTTAGACCGTCGGCCTATTCGCGCAAGAGTGCGCAATTCGCGTTTGCCGTACACCCATCACCGCACAACAATCCTGTGAGTTGTTTTACTCTCCAACATAACAACGTCCACGCGTGAGAAATCCCTTTCGTTGGTTAATCTCGATCTCCGCCGTCGCGGCACTTTGGACCCCAATGATCGGACTAAACCCCGCAAAAGCCAAGGCTTCTGCCGAGAATGTTGCCAGGTCGGCGGAGCAAATCCGTGCGCTCAAAATCACTGTGCTTTCCACTATGTTGGTGGGTGATACTACAGGTCTGGGCGAATGGGGTTTCTCCGCGCTGGTAGAAGGTGATGGTCACCGCGTTTTGCTGGACACAGGTGCCCATCCAGAAACGGTTCTGCAGAATGCGCGTGATCTGAACATTGACTTGTCCGACGTTAAGGAGGCGATCCTCACCCACAATCACTGGGACCATGTGCGCGGCCTAATGCCGCTGCGTCGCGAGATGATGAAGAAGAACCCAGCTGCGCTGTCGGTGGCGCATGTCAGCCGCGGGATCTTCTATAGCCGGCCGTCACCGGAGGGCGAGCAAAATGAGATGATCGCTATTCGCAAAGACTATGAAGCCAGCGGCGGCAAATGTATTGAGCATTCCGAAGGTTTTGATATCTTTCCGGGTGCATGGCTGAGCGGCCCCGTGCCACGCAAATATCCGGAGCGCACTTGGAGCCCCGGCGGTAAAGTGGAGACGCCGAACGGGCTGGTCGAAGACAACATTCCTGAGGACCAGTCGCTAGTGCTCAACACCTCGCACGGCTTAGTCGTTGTGACGGGCTGCGGCCACGCGGGCATCATCAATATTTTGACTTGCGCGGCACGGGAATTTCCCAAGCAACCAGTGTACGGGGTCGTCGGCGGCCTGCATCTGTTCGCGGCGAGCGATGAGCAACTAAACTGGACGGGCGACAAGCTGAAGGAATTTAGAGTCGCGAACCTACTCGGTGCGCATTGCACCGGCATAGAGGCGGTGTACCGGTTACGAGAACGTGCCGGATTGACACGTAAATCGGCGGTTGTGGGCAGCGTTGGTTCCACGTTCACACTTAGCGAAGGAATTCGCCCAGGGATGCTTGCCAGGTAGTCGATTGGGCCCTCAGCGATTACGTCTCGAATTAGCTCTGAGATGAAAGCAGCAGGCATCCATCAATCACAAACAGGCAATGTAGTTGCCAACGGCGGCACATCCAGATGCAGAGTTCAATACGAAGTGTCTGTGTTTCAACATCAAAGCCACTGCCGAAACCCAAAGTTTTCCGGAGATCACGTCAATGAATTCGAAGAAACCTTATCTGTTTGTTGACCGTCGGGTTGAACACATTTTCAAAACTCTCGTCGATCGAACGATTCGGAAACAGCGTTCTGAAGAGCGGCGTCTTGCCGAGCGGCGCATCACCAAATATCGAGTTCAGGCAAGAAAGTCGTGTATCCTTGATGCTCGAAGTTATCGCACCGCTCGACGACTGCTCTTTCTGAGACGCGTCTTGCCTGTTGATATACAAGTTTAGCGAAGACTCCGAATCACTTCTCCGGCTTCAGGGCTACGGTCGCCAGAGGCGGCAAATGAATCAGGATGGAATGTTCGCGGCCCATCCACTCGCGAACTTCGCTGTGGACGCCGCCGAAATTTCCTACGTTGCTGCCGCCGTAGGTTTCGCCGTCGGTGTTAATGATCTCTCGATAGAAGCCGGGTTCCGGAACACCTAGCCGATAGTTGTAACGGACAACGGGGGTCGCGTTCACAACGAATACGACAACGTCGCCGTCTCGCGATTTCCGCAGAAATGAAACGACGCTGTTCTCCGCATCGTGAAAATCGATCCATTCGAATCCGTCGTAGGTGTCATCGAGCTGCCACAGTGCCGGCTCGTTTTTGTAAGAGTAATTCAAATGTTGCACCAGTCGGCGAAGTTCGTCATGCCGAGGCATCTTGAGCAGTTGCCAGTCAAGCTGGGTGTCGTGGTTCCATTCGTTCAACTGGCCAAACTCGCCGCCCATAAACACCAGCTTTTTCCCGGGATGCCCGTACATCCAACCTAGAAACATTCTGAGATTGGCGAACTTTTGCCACTCGTCGCCCGGCATTTTGGATAAGAGCGAGCGTTTGCCGTACACGATTTCGTCGTGACTCAAAACCAGAATGAAGTGTTCGGTAAATGCGTAAAGCAGCGAGAAGGTGATATTGCTGTGATGGTACTTCCGGTAAATCGGATCGATGCTCATGTAATGCAGGAAATCGTGCATCCAACCCATGTTCCATTTGAATCCGAACCCGAGGCCGCCGAGATAAGTGGGACGCGTCACGCCGGGCCATGCAGTTGATTCCTCGGCAATCGTGATGATGCCAGGGAAACGTTCATAACAGACTTCGTTGAATCGCTTCAGAAAATGGATGGCGTCGAGGTTCTCGCGGCCGCCGTAAACGTTAGGGATCCATTGCCCGGGCTTTCGCGA
>Ga0081455_10003685_pt1 | contig 17536 bp, 14 predicted proteins | sample TabmetS3T2R1_FD_70207 | JGI IMG/M metagenome (GOLD analysis project Ga0081455, IMG submission 70207) | Tabebuia heterophylla rhizosphere microbial communities from the University of Puerto Rico - S3T2R1 | ecosystem: Host-associated > Plants > Roots > Rhizosphere ...
GAGATCGAGCTCTCCGGCGAGGTGGTGCGGACCCGGTGGATGTCGTCGCGCGGCGGGATCAGGGCGTAGAAGTCGCCCGGCTGCAAAGCGCGCGACTCGACGAGCTCCAGCGCACCGTTGCGCTCGGCGAAGATGTCCTCGTCCTGCGTGCCCTGGTAGAGGCCGACCAGGCCCCACGCGAGGTGGTCGTGAACCGGCGTCTCCGAGCCTCCGGGGACGACGAGCGAGAACAGCGAGAGCGACCGGTCGCCCGCGCGGAAGAGCAGCCACTGGCCGATGCCGCCGCCCATGCCGCTCCCGGGCGCGCTCTCCCGGAACTGCGTGGGCAGCCAGGCCGGGTTGGCGAGCAGCTCGGCGAACCGTGGGCGGATCGCCTCGCAAGCGTCTTCGGCCGAGGCAGCCGCGGCGATCGACTCGCGCACGGCCGCGACGAAACCGCGCACGACCGGCGTGTCGAGCAGGTACTCGTCGACGGTTTGTTCGGGCATCTCGCGTCTCTGGTTCACGGTCGCGCTCGGCGCGAACTGTGCAGGATCTCGCCGCGGCCGGCCAAGAATTGTTGCGCGATCGAGTAGGATCGTGAGGGTGGGCCGGAACGAGCCGACCCCCCGTGCGACGGTCGTTGCCTCCGACGAGGCGCCCGCCCGCAGCGGCAGGATCGGCCCGCGGCTCGGACTCGCGCTGATCGCAAGTGCCGCGCTCCTCGTCGGCGGTGGGATCTACGTGGCGACACGCGATACGTCCTCCACGCCGCTCGACGAGGCCGAGGTCGGGACGATCGCCTCGGACATCGTCGGAAAGAAGATCGAGCAGCTCGAGTCCAAGCCGCCAGCCTCGGCGACGGCGTACCAGCAGATCTTGCCGTCCCTCGTCCAGATCGAAGCGGACACGCCTTCCTCGGACGGCGGTGACGCGCATCTCGGTGCCGGTGTGATCGTCAGCCGCACCGGGACGATCCTGACCGCCCTGCACGTCGTCGACGGCGCCGGGAACGTCCGAGTCGCGTTCGTCGACGGGACGAAGTCGACAGCGCGGATCACGGCGAGGGATCCGGCGAACGACATCGCCGTGCTGCAGCCGGACCGCCGGCCGGAGAACGTGGTTCCCGCAGTGCTCGGCGGCGGCGGCCGCGTGGGCGACGAGGCGTTCGCGGTCGGGCATCCGCTCGGCTACGTGGCCTCGCTGTCGGCCGGCGTCATCTCGGGCCTCGACCGCTCGGTCGAGGCAGAGAGCGGCCGGAGGCTGCAGGGCCTCATCCAGTTCGACACGGCGGTCAACCCCGGAAACTCCGGGGGGCCGCTGCTCAACCGCGCGGGACAGGTGATCGGCATCGTCACCGCGCTCGTAAACCCGTCCCGCGACGGCTACTTCATCGGTATCGGCTTCGCCGTTCCGATCGGCACCGCCGGCGGCGTGGCCGACGCCCCACCCAGATGACGCGAGGAGACATGACCGAACAACCCACATTGGACGCTTCCCTCGAGCAGGTGCTGTACCAGGTCAAGCGCGTGATCGTCGGCCAGGACACGCTGCTCGAACGGATGGTCGTCGCCCTGCTCGCCCGGGGGCACCTGCTCGTCGAAGGCGTGCCCGGGCTCGCCAAGACCATGGCGGTGAAGACGCTGGCCGAGGCGATCGGCGGAGAGTTTCAACGGATCCAGTTCACGCCCGATCTCGTCCCGGCCGACATCGTCGGGACGCGCGTCTTCAACCAGAAGCTGGGCGAGTTCCAGGTCTCGCTCGGCCCGGTGTTCGCGAACCTCGTCCTCGCCGACGAGATCAACCGCGCCCCCGCCAAGGTGCAGAGCGCGCTGCTCGAGGCGATGCAGGAGCGCCAGGTCACGATCGGCCGCGACACCTACCAGTTGCCCGATCCCTTCCTCGTGATGGCGACGCAGAATCCGATCGAGTCCGAGGGCACCTACCCGCTCCCGGAGGCCCAGGTCGACCGGTTCATGCTCAAGGTGCTGATCGGCTACCCCACCACGACGGAGGAGTTCGTCATCGTCGAGCGGATGGCTGCAGGGCTCGACCACGCGTCGCGCGCGGTCGGCGCCGATCAGCTGACGGGGCTGCAGCGCGCGGCCGACGAGGTGTTCGTCGACCCCGCGCTGATCGACTACGCGGTGAAGCTCACGGCTGCGACGCGCGACCTCGACGCGGTGGGGCTCGGCGAGCACACCCCCTTCGTCAGCTTCGGGGCCAGCCCGCGGGCGTCGATCAACTTGATCCTCGCCGGGAGGGCGCTGGCGCTCGTCCGCGGGCGCGAATACGCGCTCCCGGAGGACGTTCGCGAGATCGCGCCCGACGTCCTACGACACCGGTTCGTGCTGTCGTACCGGGCGCTCGCCGACGGCGTCACCGCGGACGACATCATCGAGCGGATCCTCGGCGTCGTGCCGGCCCCGGAGCTCGCGCTGAGGGAGCGCGTGGTCCGCGGCGGAGCCTGAGCGCTCGATCGACGCATGGACGAGAGCGCGCCCGTAGTCGCCTCGACGCCGGAAGAGGTCCTCCACCGTCTCGAGTGGCGTGTCATCCGACACCTGGACGGCCTCATGCAGGGCGACTACCGCACCATCTTCCGTGGGGCCGGGCTGGACTTCCGCGACCTGCGCGAATACGAGCCGGGAGACGACGTCCGGCACATCGACTGGAACGTCACCGCGCGCATGGACACGCCGTACGTCCGCCAGTACTCCGAGGACCGGGAGCTGACCGCCTGGCTGCTTCTCGACCGCTCGCCCTCGATGGGCTTCGGGCCGATCGACCGGCCGAAGGAGCTCGTGCTCTGCGAGCTCGCGACGACCTTTGCGCGCCTGCTCACGCGTAACGGGAACCGCGTCGGCGCGATCCTCTTCGACAACGAGATCGAGACCACGCTTCCGCCGCGAAACACCCGGAATCAGGTGCTCGTACTGACCCAGGAGCTCCTGACGCGTCCCAGGGTGAACGGCGCGATCACCGACCTGGCCGGACTGCTCAGGTACGCACTGGGCGTCGTCCGGCGCCGCTCCCTCGTCGTTCTCGCCTCCGACTTCATCACGCCACCCGGTTGGGAGGCGCCGTTGCTCCAGTTGACCGAGCGCAACGAGGTCGTGGCGATTCGCCTCACCGACCCCCGCGAGTACGACCTGCCCGAGGCCGGGATCATCGTCGTCGAGGACGCGGAGACCCGCGAGCAGCTCACGGTCGACTCCAGCGACGCGGAGTTCCGTCAGCGGCTCCGCCGAGCAGGCGAGGAGCGCGAGGCCGAACTTCGCGCTGCGACCCTCCGCACCGGTGTCGACATCCACGAGGTCTCGACGGAGGACGACCTTGTCGAGGCCTTCGTGCGCATCGTGGAATCCCGCAAGCGGCGGAGCCGCTGATGTCACTCGGCTCGCCCTGGATGCTCCTGGCGCTGGTCCTCGTGCCGTGCCTCGTCGTCGCGTATTGGTGGATGCTGCGCCGGCGCGCGGAGCGTACGGCCCGGCTTGCCTCCGAGGGGCTCATACCGACGACAGCCGGTGAAGGCGTCCGCTGGCGGCGGCACATCCCGTTCGCGCTGTTCGCGCTCGCGCTCGCGCTCGTCGGTGTCGGGCTCGCCCGACCCACGATGAGCTTCGCTCTCCCGGAGCGCGAAGGCACCGTGATCCTGGCCTTCGACGTGTCGAACAGCATGCGCGCCGGGGACCTCGAGCCGACCCGCATCGCGGCTGCGAAGAAGGCTGCGCTCGCCTTCGTCGACCAGCAGCCACGGACCATCAAAATCGGCGTCGTCGCCTTCGGCGACAGCGCCGTCACCATTCTGAAGCCGAGCAACGCGAAGGAAGATGTTGTCGCGGCAATCGACGGACTCTCGGTCGGCGGAGGCACGTCGCTCGGCCAGGGCCTCTTCGTCTCTTTGAGAGCGATCGCGGGGAAGCCGTTGACGATCAACGAGTCCGCGCTCGAAAGCGACACCGGTGAGGTCGACATCGGCTTCTTCGGCTCCTCCGCCATCGTGCTGCTCTCGGACGGTGAGAACACCACGCGACCGAACCCGCTCGACATCGCCAAGGTCGCGTCGACCGCGGGTGTCCCTGTTCACGCAATCGGGATCGGCACGAAGCAGGGCACCGTGATCGAGGTCGAAGGCTTCAACATCGCGACGGCGCTCGACGAGGACCTCCTGAAGGAGATCGCGAAGGTCACCGACGGCACGTACGACCACGCCGCCGACGCCGCGGCGCTCGCCAAGGTCTACGACTCCATCGACCTCGAGTTCAAGAAGACGACGAAGCCGCGCGAGGTCACGGCGCTCTTCGCAGCCGGAGGCGGGCTCCTCCTCGCCCTCGGCGCAATGCTCTCGATGCTGTGGTTCGGGCGGGTGATGTGACTCATGTCGTTTGACTGGCCAGTCGCGCTCGTCTCGCTCGTCGTCGCGCCGGCGCTGCTGCTCGCGTACTGGTTGCTCCTTCGGCGTCGCCGGAAACAGGCCGTTCGCTACTCCAGCGTCGCGCTGCTGCGCACGGTTCTGCCGAGACGCAAGCGGTGGCAACGCCATCTCCCCGTCGCTCTCCTGATCGCAGGCCTGGTCGCGCTCGCGGTCGCCGCCGCCCGGCCGCACGTGATGCGCGACGTCCCGTACGCGCGCACGTCGGTGATCCTGGCGCTCGACGTCTCCGGCTCGATGTGCTCGAGCGACGTCGAGCCCAACCGGCTGGCCGTCGCACAGGACGCGACCCGAGCGTTCGTCGAGAAGCAGCCGAACGACGTGCAGATGGGCCTCGTCGTCTTCTCGGGATTCGCAGAGCTCGTGGTACCGCCGACCGACGATCGCGACGCGCTCCTGAAGGCGATCGAAGGCCTCACCGTTGGACGCGGCACGGCGATCGGCGGCGCCTTGCTGAAGGGGGTCGATGCGATCGCCGAGGTCAACCCGAACGTTCGGCCGGTCGGCGACGTGTCCGAAGGGGGATCGTCACCGCGAGCGGCGCCCGGCGTCGGCGGCTATGTGCCCGACATCATCGTGCTGCTGACCGACGGGAGGAACACGCGCGGGATCGAGCCGCTGGAGGCCGTGCCCTACGTCGCTCAGCGCCGCGTTCGCGTCTACCCGGTCGGCTTCGGCACGACGAACCCCGCGGGGCTGGCGTGCACTCGGAGGCAGCTCGGCGGCGACGTCTTCGAACGGTTCGGCGGTGGCGGCTTCGGCGGCGGCGGCTTCGGCGGCGGCGGCTTCGGCGGTGGCTTCCGGCGCTTCGCGGACCAGTCGACTCTCAAAGCGATCGCCGCGAGGACCGGCGGCCAATTTCACGCGGCGAAGGACGCGGGCCAGCTCGAAAAGGTGTTCTCGGATCTCCCGAACGAGGTCGCAACGCAGCGCGAGCGCACCGAGGTGACCTGGCTCGTCGCGGCGCTGGGCGCGCTCTGTGCCCTCGCGGCGATCGCCGCGTCCTTGCGCTGGAGCCCCTATCCCTGAGCTCGCTCGGACGCTGCCCTCGCCAGCCGCTTGCACGAGTCGCGCACGGCTGCGCGCAGCACCAGCGCGGTGAGCGGCCCCGCGCGTTCGTACTCGGAGCGCCAGCGAATAACACAGCCGCCGGCCGGGGCGTCCTCGAGGGTCACGGTCGAGCGGTAGTCCTCGGCCTTCATCCCGTCCAGCAGCTCGTAGCTGTGCCGCCGGCCGGGCTCCCACTCGGTGATCCGCTCGCGCACCCGGTATGGCCACCTGACGAGCGTGCGCTCGACTCCGACGCCCTGCGGACCGCCTCCTTCCACCTCGACGCTCGACCACGAGCCCCAGTCGGCCCAGCTCGCTGCATCCTCGAGCAGCGACCACACCTCGTCACGCGCAGCCGGCGTCGTCGCTTCGGCTTCGATCGCCTTCACGGGAGCACTATGGACCAGGAATCGCCACGCGCCTGCAGAAACGGTCGCGGTGGACACGATCGACACGATGTTCGGCGACCGTGAGGTCGCCGAAGAGGCGTCCCGCAGCTGGTGGCTCTTCCTGCTGACCGGGATCGCGTGGCTCGTCTTCGCGCTGCTCGTGTTCCAGTGGGACTACACGACCGTCTACGCCGTCTCGTACCTGTTCGGCGTCGTCGCGCTCTTTGCCGGAGCCAACGAGTTCCTCGCGATCGCCGTCTCGACGACAGGCTGGAAGCTCGCGCGCGGGATCCTCGGCGTCCTCTTCTGCATCGGGGGAATCTGGGCGCTCGTCCACCCGCACGCGGCGTTCCAGACGCTCGCGGCGCTGATCGGCTTCTTCTACCTCTTCAAGGGCATCTTCGACGTCACGGTGGCCGCGCTGACGAAGAGCCGGTTCGAGCTCTGGTGGCTCCAGCTCACGATCGGCATCCTCGAGATCGCGATCGCCTTCTGGGTCGCCGGCTCCTTCCGCGAGAAGACGATCCTGCTCGTCGTGTCCGTCGGCGCCATCGCGCTGATCCGCGGCGTCACCGAGCTCTTCCTCGCCTTCAAGCTCAGGGGCGGGCCTCCCTCGCGCCTCGCCGTCGCCTGACAGGGCTCCGCCGTCCATTCCGGGATACCATCCGAATCGGGTGATTCGCGACCGGCTTCCGGGCGATTGGCTCTCCGGAACTGCCCGCTAAAGGAGGGGACCGAATGAGCAGCACCGACGTCGAGCTGGGCCCGATCGACTACCTGATCGTCGAATGGCCTCCGGACAAGGAGCCGACCGGCGAGGGGCTTCGCCATCTGGTCGACCTGACGGAGCGCGGCCTGATCCGCGTGATCGACCTCGCCTTCGTGAAGAAGGAGGAGGACGGGACGATGAGAGGCATGGCGATCACCGACCTCGACGAGGACGGGAGCCTCGATCTCGTCGAGTTCGAAGGCGCCTCGTCGGGCGTCCTCGGCGAGGACGACTACGAGGAGGCCGGCGCGGCGCTCGAGCCGGGCGCCTCGGCCGCGATCCTCGTCTACGAGAACCGCTGGGCGGCCCCGTTCGCCGCGGCCGTGAGGAAGAGCGGCGCACAGCTAGTTGCCACCGGGCGAATCCCGATCAACGCGCTGATGGACGCGCTCGACCAGCTCGAGGCCGCCGAGGCCTAGTCACCGAATTCGAGAAAGGAGCAACCCAGATGCCACTTCTTCGAGGAGTCGCGCGAACCGCCGTGGTCGCCGGCACCGCCACCGCGGTCTCGAACCGCGTCTCGCGCCGCCAGGCCAATCGCTGGGCCGCCGAAGACGAGCAGCAGTACTACGACCAGGCGCCGCCCCCACCGCCGCAGGCCGCGCCCGAGCCCGAGGCCGACCCGCTCGAGCAGCTCAAGAAGCTCGGGGAGCTGAAGGAGGCCGGGGTGCTGACGGACGCCGAGTTCGAGGTGCAGAAGGCGAAGATCCTCTCCGGCTGAGCCCGCTTCTCATGGCCGTTGGCGGTGTGATCGACCTGCGGGGCAAGCACCTGCTCAAGCTGGCCGACTTCAGGCCCGAGGAGATCGCGTACCTGATCGACCTCGCTGCCGAGCTGAAGGCGGCCAAGCAGGAACGGCGAGAGGAACAAACGCTCGTCGGCAAGGCGATCGCGCTGATCTTCGAGAAGGACTCGACGCGGACCCGCTGCGCCTTCGAGGTTGCCGCCTTCGACCAGGGCGCCCACGTCACCTACCTCGGCCCCTCGGGCTCGCACATGGGCTCGAAGGAGACGGTCAAGGACACCGCCCGGGTGCTCGGCCGCATGTACGACGCGATCGAGTACCGGGGGTTCGCGCAGGAAACGGCGGAGGAGCTGGCGGAGTTCGCCGGAGTCCCGGTGTACAACGGGCTCACCGACGACTGGCATCCGACCCAGACCCTGGCGGACTTCCTCACGTTTCGCGAGCACGTCGACAAGCCGCTGAGCAAGATCTCGTTCTGCTACCTCGGCGACGCGCGCTTCAACATGGGCAACTCGTACCTCGTCGACGGCGCGAAGCTCGGGATGGACGTGCGCATCGCGAGCCCGAGCTCGCTCCGCCCGCGGGACGAGATCGTCGAGCTTGCGCGTTCCGTCGCCGAGGAGACCGGCGCCGAGATCACGCTCACCGAGGACGTCGCCGAAGGGGTCAGCGGGTGCGACGTGCTGCTCACCGACGTCTGGGTCTCGATGGGCGAGCCCGCCGACGCGTGGGCGGAGCGGATCGAGCTGCTGAAGCCCTACCAGGTGAACGCCGAGACGATGGCGGCGTCCGGCAACCCGGACGTGAAGTTCATGCACTGCCTGCCCGCGTTTCACAACGCGGAGACCCAGGTCGGGAAAGAGATCTACGAGACGTACGGGCTGGAGTCGCTCGAGGTCACCGAGGACGTGTTCGAGTCCTCGGCGTCGCTCGTCTGGGACGAGGCGGAGAACCGGATGCACACGATCAAGGCCGTGATGGTCGCGACGCTGGCGGACTGAGGATGCGCGTCGTCGAGCTCGACCAGCATGGGCTCGCGGCGGGCCCTGGGGCCTCGGGGCCTGTTCGCGACGACGTCCTCTGGCACGGGTTGACCCCCGAGGAGGTGTGCGCCCAACTCGGGGTCGACCCGACGAACGGGCTCGACGCCGCCGAGATCGAGCGCCGCCGCGCCGAGGTGGGCCCGAACAAGCTCGCCGAGGCAGAGAAGGAGCCCGGCTGGCACGCGTTCCTGCGCCAGTACCGCGACCTGATGCAGCTCGTGCTGCTCGGGGCGGCGGTCGTCAGCGTCGCCGCCCTGCAGGAGTTCGGCACCGGCCTCGCGATTCTCGGGCTGACCGTCGTGAACGCGCTCCTCGGTCTGAACCAGGAAGGCAAGGCGGCCCAGAGCGTCGCCGCGCTCCAGAAGATGCTGATCATCAAGGCGCACGTTCGTCGCGGCGGCTCGCTCGCCGACATCCCGTCGGAGGAGCTCGTCCCCGGCGACATCGTCACCTTCGAGGCGGGGGACAAGATCCCGGCGGACGGCCGCCTGCTCGTCGCCGCGACGCTCGAGATCGAAGAGGCGGCGCTGACAGGCGAGAGCGTCCCGGTCGGGAAGTCGGTCGAGGCCGTAGCCGGCGACGACGTGCCGCTCGGCGACCGCGTCGACATGGCCTACATGAACTCGACCGTCACGCGCGGGCGCGGCGAGATGGTCGTCACCGCGACCGGGATGAAGACCGAGGTCGGCCAGATCTCGGGGATGCTGGGCACGGTTCAGCAGGAGAAGACGCCGCTCACCCGGCAGCTCGACCAGCTGACGGTCCTGCTGACGATCATGGCGGCAGCCGCGCTGGCGCTGGTCGTCGTCATCGGCCTGATCCGCGGCGAGTCCTTCGACGACCTCTTCCTGCTCGGCATCAGCCTGGCCGTGGCCGCCATCCCGACCGGTCTCCCGGCGGTGGTCACGACGGTGCTGTCGCTCGGGACGCAGGCGCTGGCGGCGAAAGGCGCGATCGTGAAGCGGCTGCGCTCGGTCGAGACCCTCGGCTCGACCTCGGCCATCTGCTCCGACAAGACCGGGACGCTGACCTTGAACCAGATGACCGCGCGCCAGCTGATCGTGGCGGGCCGCCGTTACTCGATCGAGGGCGAGGGCTACTCGACGCAGGGGAAGATCCTCCGCGTCTTCGGGGACACCGACACGAAGCTCGAGCCGTTCCTGCTGCCGATGGCGCTCGCCAACGACGCCGCAGTGCACGACGGCGAGATCGTGGGCGACCCGACCGAGGCGGCGCTCGTCGTCCTCGCGGCGAAGGGCGGGCTCGACGTCGACGAGACGCGGCGGGTGTTCCCGCGCGTAGGCGAGGTGCCGTTCGACTCGGACTACAAGTTCATGGCGACCTTCCACGAGATGGAGGACGACGGCCGGAAGGTCGTCCGCTGCTTCGTCAAGGGCGCACCGGACGTCCTGCTCGCGCGCTCGACCACGATTCGGGACCTGGACGGCTCATCTGTCCCGGTGGAGCAGGGCCGCGAGCGCGCCGAGGCCGAGAACGACCGGCTCGCCGGCGAGGGGCTGCGCGTGCTCGCCGTCGCGTCGCGCGACCTCGATCCCGGCTCCTTCGACCCGCAGGGCACGTTGCTGGACCTGGTTCAGGAGCTGACGCTGCTCGCACTCGTTGCGATCGTCGACCCGCCGCGCAAGGAGGCGGGGGACGCGATCGCGCGCTGCAAGGAGGCGGGGATCCGCGCCCGGATGATCACCGGCGACCACGCCACCACCGCCGCGGCGATCGCGCACCAGCTGGGGATCGAGGGCCGGGCGCTGAGCGGAACCGAGTTCGCGGCGCTGAGCGACGCCGAGCTCGAGGAGCAGATCGAGGACATCGGAGTCGTGGCACGCGTCGCGCCGGAGGACAAGGTCCGGCTCGTCGACATGCTCAAGCGCAAGGGCAACGTCGTCGCGATGACCGGTGACGGAGTCAACGACGCACCCGCGCTCAAGCGCGCCGACATCGGCGTTGCGATGGGGATCACCGGCACCGAGGTGACGAAGGAAGCGGGCGACATGATCCTCACCGACGACAACTTCGCCACGATCGTGAGCGCGGTCGAGGGCGGCCGGGGGATCTACGACAACCTGATGAAGTACATCCGCGTCCAGCTGATCATGCTGGGCGGGTTCATCCTCACGTTCGTCGGCGCGGGGATCTTCGACGTCGCGAACGGCACGCCGCTGACGCCGCTGCAGATCCTGTGGATCAACTTCGCGGTAGACGTGCTCCTCGCGATCGGGCTCGGCTTCGACGCGCCCGTGCCCGGCTTGATGCGCCGCGTGCCACGGGATGCGAGCGCACCGATCGTGGATCGCGCGCTCGGCATCCGGCTCGGAGTCGCCAGCCTGGTGATGGCAGGCCTCACCATCGGCGTGGTCGCGTGGGGCGAGCACCGCTACGACCTCGTCACCGCGACGACGATGGGCCTGACGACGCTCTCGCTGATGCACGTCGTCGCCGCGCTCGAGACGCGCGAGCCGACCGAGACCATCTTCAAGCACTACACGTTCGCCAACCGGAGGTTCGTCCAGCTGGTCGGCGCGGCGCTGGCGTTGACGTTCCTCGTGACGGCGCTCGGGCCGCTGCAGCGGATCTTCGACACGGTCTCGCTGACCAGCTCGCAGTGGGGCGTGTGCCTGCTCGGCCCGCTCGCCTACCTCGCGTTCGCGGAGCTGGGCAAGTTCCTCGACCGCCGCGCGGGGCACAGCCGGCCGACCCTCGCGGCTTCGCCCAGCGCGTAGTAGAAGGCACCCCGGACGCGGGTCGGCGCGCGGAAGCGGACGAGCACTACCTGGCCGCGCGGGCGGCCGAGGATCGGGTGGTCGTAGAACGTGAAGAGGCGGGTCGCGCTCACGCGTCCGCGGTAGCGCGCGAGCCAGGACGCGGGAGCGGGAGACTGCACGATCGCGAAGCGGGCGCTGCAGTTGCGGCGGCCCGGCGCCCACGCGAGCACGGGGCGGCCGGGGAGGTACCAGGACGCCGCCGACGTGATCTGGATCCCGACCCCGCGCTCGTTCGCGGCGGCGGTCGGGTAGTCGACGATCAGCGGCTCACGGGCGCTCCAGCCAAGCTCCGTGAGCGCGTGCGCGACCGAGTCGTAGGCGACGCGGCCGAGCGTCGCCTGCGCGTAGGCGGCCCCGGACAGCGCGACGGCGATGCCCAGGGCCGCCGCGACGGGGACGAGGCGCGCAGGCAACGCCGTCACCCCCGCCGCGACGAGGATGGCCAGGAACGGGGCCACTGGCAGAAGGTTGCGCTCGTCGAAGATCGGCTGTCCTGCGGCCCAGACGGCTGCCGCGAGGACGATCGGGAGCACGCCGAGCGCGGCGACGACGCTCGCTTCCTCCCGCCGCCACCAGACGACGATCGCGCCCGCGAGTAGCGCACCGGTGACGGCGAGGCGGGCGAGCCCGAAGAACAGTCCGTCGGGCCCGAAGAACAGCTCGCCCGGGAGTGTGGCGACGTGGGCTGCGTCGAACCGGCCGATCCAGCGATAGCGGCCGTGGGCCTGCTGCTCGAGGAAGCTCGGGAGCCAGGGCAGGAACGCAACTGTTCCCGCGCCGATCGCGATCGTCGCCCGGCCCGCAGCGGCCGGCCGCGGGCGCGCCGCCCACAACCACGCGACTGCCGCGGCGACCACGAAGAAGAAGAAGTAGTGCGTCAGCGTGCCGAGCCACGTCGCGGCGGCGAGCGCGGCGAGCCACCGCCACCGGGGTCGATGCGCCGCCTCCGCCAGCAGCATCCCGAAGGCGACCGAGACCAGCACGACGAGCGCGTACGCGCGCAGCTGTTCGGCGTACTCGGCGGGTAGCGAGCCCAGCGCGACGAGCGAGCCCGCGAGCGCAGCGGCAGCCCGGCTCGCCAGCAGCTGCATCGTCCAGATCGCGGTCAGCGCCGCCGCGGCGGCCGCGAACAGGACGGAGAGCAGGCGCAGCGACGCAACGTCCGCGTGCGTGAGCTTCCGCGCACCCCACGCGACGAGGTACCAGGCCGGCGGGGTCGACTCGGTCTTGCGGACGTGCCTGAGCACATCCCGAGGCGCGGGCTCAGTGACGATCCGGGCCGAGGCGACCTCGTCGCCGTACAGGGCGTGGCCGACCGCGCCCGGGGTGGCGACGCCGATGGCCAGAGCCGCCACTGCGAGTGGCAGCGCCAGGCGCGCGAGCGCGGCGCGGACGTCGAGGCGCGCGAGAGGCAGAGCCTCGGCTGCGGTGGCCGCAGGAGACCGTGCCGCAAGACCATCCGGGTCGAGGCTGCGCCGCACCACTGCGCGGGATCGTGTGGGCGCTCTGCAACGGCCAGGTCACGGCCGCGTAACGGTTCCGCCACGGTCCCTCCGCCGAGTACGGATATCCGCACCTCCGAAAGTCGGCTCGCCCCATCCGAGCGGCGTTGCGGTGTCGGCAGCCTGGATGAAGTGAGAGCCGTGAAACGAGGAGGGCCCATGAATGCCAACATCGCAGCGCGTGCCGGGCGGTGGAGCGCCGCCCACTGGAAGACGGCCGTCTCGGCCTGGATCGCGTTCTCCGTCGTCGCCGTCGCCCTCGGCGCGATCGCGGGGACGAGGATGCTGAAGCAGGCCGACACCGCCGCCGGCGGCACGAAGAAGGCAGAGCAGATCCTGCGCGACGCGGGCTTCACCAACCAGGCCGGCGAGAGCGTGCTGGTCCAGTCCAAGACGAAGACGATCTCGGACGCCGGTTTCCGCAGCGTCGTCTCGGACGTCGCCCGCACCGTCACCGCGGTCCCGGTGACGCAGCGCGTGCGCTCGCCGCTCACGGCAGGAAACTCGGGTCAGATCGCGGCGGACCGCCGCTCGGCCCTCGTGCAGTTCGAGATCCGCGGCGACCCGGACAAGTCGGACAAGAAGGTGCAGCCGGTGCTCGACGCCGTCGACCGCGTCCAGCAGCGCCACCCCGGCTTCACGGTGGCCGAGTTCGGGATGGCGAGCGCGAATCACGAGGTGAACAAGACGCTCAACAAGGACTTCAAGCGGGCGGAGTACTCGTCGCTGCCGGTCACGCTCGCGATCCTGCTCGTCGCCTTCGGCGCCCTCGTCGCCGCCGGGCTGCCCGTGCTGCTCGCGTTCTCGGGCGTGCTCGCGACGATCGGGCTCTCGTCGCTCGCCAGCCACGTCGTCGCGGCCGGCGACGCGACGCAGTCGGTGATCCTCCTGATCGGCATGGCCGTGGGGGTCGACTACTCGCTCTTCTACCTTCGCCGCGAGCGCGAGGAGCGAGCGCGTGGCCTCTCGCCGCGCGATGCGCTGCTGAAGGCCGCCGCAACCTCGGGCCACGCCGTGCTCATCTCGGGGCTGACCGTGCTGATCGCGATGGCGGGCATGCTGTTCACGGGCAACGCCGTCTTCACGTCGATCGCCGTCGGCGCGATGCTGATGGTCGCGGTGGCGCTGATCGGGTCGCTCTCGATCCTCCCGGCGCTGCTCGGCAAGCTCGGCCACCGCGTCGACAAGGGCCGGATCCCGTTCCTCGCGCGCCGGGGGACCGGCGAATCCCGTCTCTGGGGCTTCGTGCTCGACCGCGTGATGCGACGGCCGGTGCTCTCGGCCGTGCTCTCGGGCGGCGCGCTGCTCGCCCTGGCGGTTCCGGCCCTGACGCTGCACACGCAGTTGCCGAGCTTCACCGACCTGCCCAAGTCGATCCCGATCGTCCGAACCTACGAGGAGATCCAGCGCTCCTTCCCGGGTGCACAGACCCCCGCGAAGGTCGTCATCTCGGCGGACGACGTCGACTCGCCGCAGGTGCAGCAGGCCGTGGCCCAGCTGAAGCACAAGGCGCTGGCCACCGGTCAGATGTTCGAGCCGGTGTCGACCGAGATCAACCCGTCCCGGACCGTGGAGACGGTGTCGATCGCCCTCCAGGGAGACGGCTCGAACGGCGCCTCGGTCGCCGCGCTGCAGACGCTGCGGAACGACGTCATCCCGGGGAGCATCGGTCGGGTCGACGGTGTCGAGGCGGCGGTGACCGGGCAGACAGCAGGCACGCATGACTTCAACCAGCAGATGAAGTCACACGCCCCGCTGGTCTTCGCCTTCGTGCTCGGGCTCTGCTTCGTGCTCCTGCTCGTGACCTTCCGCTCGATCGTCATCCCCGTGAAGGCGGTGCTGCTGAACCTTCTCTCCGTGGGTGCCGCGTACGGGCTGCTCGTGCTCGTCTTCCAGCACCACTGGGCGGACGGCCTCCTCGGCTTCCACTCCAACGGGGCGATCACCTCGTGGCTCCCGCTGTTCATGTTCGTGATCCTCTTCGGCTTGTCGATGGACTACCACGTCTTCATCCTCAGCCGGATCAAGGAGCTGGTCGACGGCGGCATGCCGACCGACCAGGCGGTGGCCACCGGGATCAAGCGCACGGCCGGCACGGTCACCAGTGCGGCGGTGGTGATGGTCGGCGTGTTCGCGATCTTCGTCACGCTGCGCACGCTCGACATCAAGCAGATGGGCTTCGGGCTCGCGGCGGCGATCCTGATCGACGCCACGCTCGTCCGGGCGGTCCTCCTGCCGGCAGTGATGAAGCTGCTGGGCGACTGGAACTGGTACCTCCCGCGCTGGCTCGAGTGGCTGCCGCGCTTCGACTGGGAAGCACGGCTGAAGAGCGACGAGCGCGAGCGGGCTCCCGATGCTCCTCCGGCCCTCGACTACAAGTAAGTACCCTGTCGGCGTTCGGGGGTGGTGACGATGAAGCCAGAGCACCGGGAGCTGCTGGATCAGCTACGGCCGGCGCGACGCGTCCTCGTGGTGGACGACCATCCGAGCTTCCGCCGGTGCGCGGGGGCGCTGCTGCGGGCCGAAGGTTTCGAGGTCGTGGGCGAGGCCGCCGACGGCACGGCCGCCCTCGCGCTGGCGGCCGAGCTCGCCCCCGACCTCGTCCTGCTGGACGTCCAGCTGCCCGACCTCGACGGCTTCGAGGTCGCCGCCGGGCTGCTCGCGCGCGACCCGGAGCTTCGGATCGTCCTCGTCTCGAGCCGAGATCGCGACGCGTACGGATCCCGCATCGAGGCGAGTGGGGCGATGGGGTTCATCTCGAAGGGCGACTTCTCCGGGCTCGAGCTCGAGAGGCTGCTCGAATGAGCGAGCAGGCCTACCCGTCCGCAGCGGAGTCGCTCCTCGGGCGGCTCCGCGGCCGTGCCCGCGACCGCCCGTGGCCGCGGGCGCCGGCCTGGCTCGTCGCCGGCCTCGGCGTCTTCGCGCTCGGCGCGACCGCCGCGGCGGTCTACACGACGGCCGTCAGCAACCACGCGCCGAACCCGGCGGGACACGCTGCGCTCAGCGTCCTGGTCTGTCTCTCGTTCGTGGGAGCCGCCCTGATCGCGCTCCGGCGGCCGCCGTACGTGCGGTTCGGGCTGCTGCTCGCCGCCGTCGGCTTCACGTCGTTGCTGGGCGCGCTCCACGACGCCAACAACGCCGTCGTGTACACGATCGGCGTCCTCACGGCGAACCTGGTCTTCGCCGTGCTCGTCTACGCGCTGCTCGCGTTTCCGCACGGCCGGCTCGGCTCGCGCTCGAACCACCTGCTCGTCCTCGCCGCGTTCGCCGCCGTGCTCGGGGTGCAGGCGCTGGCGGTCCTCTTCGACCCGCTCACGCGCTGGCACAGCGACCACCCGCGCAACGTGGCCCTCGTCGTGTCGTACGAGACCCTCTCCACGGTGCTCGAGGAGCTCGAGGCCGTGGTCGCCGTCGCGGTCGCTCTCGCCGTCGCGACCGTGCTCTACCGCCGGACGCGGGCGAAGTCGGCCGTCGCCCGCCGGCAGCTCGTGCCGATCGTGGTCGGAGGGGTGGTCGGGCTCGTGCTCTTCGCCGTCGGGCTCGCGCTCGCTCCGCTCTCGTCCGAGGCGGCCGTGGTCGGGATCGGCCTCGGGCTGCTCGCGTCGATTGCGCTGCCCGCCGCCTTCCTGGGCGTGCTGTTGCAGGGCCGGCTCTCGCGCGCGGCCGTCGGCAACCTGCTCGTCGAGCTGCGCGAGGGCGGGCGCGCGCCCGGGCTCGAGCAGGCGCTCCAGCGTGCGCTCGGCGACCCGTCGCTCGAGCTCGCTGCGCGGGAGGAGGACGGCAGCTACCGCGACGAGCGCGGCCGCCCGTTCGCGCCGCCGGAGGCGGGCGACGCCCGGGTGGCGACGCCGATCGAGCACCAGGGTGAGACCGTCGGGATGCTCGTCCACGACCGCTCGCTGCGTCTACGCCCCGAGCTGCTCGACGCCGTCAGCGCGGCGGCCGGGTTCGCGCTCGCGAGCGATCGTGCGCTCGACACCGTCCGGCGGGTCGAGGACCGCGACCGGGCGCTTCTCGACGCGATCCCCGACGCGATGTACCGGCTCAGCCGCGACGGCATCTGTCTCGACGTGCGCACGGACGAGCTGTCGACCCTGTTCAACCCGCCGGAGGAGATGATCGGCCGCCATGCCCGCGAGCTCCTCCCGGCGGAGATCGCCGAACCAATCCTCGCCTGCGCCGCGCGGGCGCTCGAGACCGGGCAGATGAGCTTCGTCGAGTACGAGGTCGAATTCGACGGAGTCCTGCATTCCTTCGAGACGCGGATGGTGCCCAGCGGGAAGGACGAAGTCGTCGCTATCAGGCGCGATTTCACCGAGGAGCGGCGCGTCCAGACCGAGCAGCGCCGGCTGGCCGAGGAGCAGGCGGCGCTCCGCCGCGTCGCGACCATCGTTGCGGCCGATCCGCCGCCGGAGGACGTCTTCCAGACAGTCACGGAGGAGGTGTGCCGCCTGCTGGGCATCCCCGAGGCCGTGCTCGAGCGGTTCCAGAACGAGACCTCCGGCGTGATCGTCGGGCGCTTCGGCGACCGCTCGTCAGGCGTCTTCGACATCGGTACCGTCCTCCCGATCGAGGAGGGCGTGGTCGCCTGGAAGGTGCTCCACACGGGTGCGGCTGCACATGTGGACAGCTACGAGGCGCTCGACGGCGAGCTCGCCGCCCGCGTGCGCGGGCTCGGGTTCAGCTCGGCGGTCGCTGTGCCGATCAATGTCGCGGGGGCCGTCTGGGGCACGCTGATCGCACCGCTTCGCGAAGGCGAGTCGCTGCCGCCCGAGACCGAGCGCAGGCTGCAGGAGTTCGCGGAGCTCGTCGCGCTGGGTGTTGCCAGCGCGCAGGCGCGTGAG
>Ga0081455_10003686_pt1 | contig 17535 bp, 15 predicted proteins | sample TabmetS3T2R1_FD_70207 | JGI IMG/M metagenome (GOLD analysis project Ga0081455, IMG submission 70207) | Tabebuia heterophylla rhizosphere microbial communities from the University of Puerto Rico - S3T2R1 | ecosystem: Host-associated > Plants > Roots > Rhizosphere ...
GGTACCGCTTCCCGGCCGACTTCATAATCGGCGAAGGGCTTGACACCGTCATCGGCTGGCTACTCGGCGGATTTTTGATCGCCTGGTTGATCCAGCGGGCCGAGAAGAAGGCCGCGGCTTAAACAATATGGAGTCTTTCGATTTTCACACACGGACGCGCCTGGTCTTCGGGTCAGGCGCGTTCGAACGACTGGGCGAATTGGCGCGCCATCTCAGATTCAATCGCACGCTGCTCGTCGCAGATCATGGGATGGTCGCGTGCGGCTACGTCGACGAGGCGGTGAAGCTGCTCGACGCTTCTCGCGTCGAAGTCTTCGCCTTTCATGATTTCGGCGAAAACCCCGACACGGCGATGGTCGAGGCCGGTCGCGCGTTCGCGGCGACGTTCGGCGTCGATTCGATCGTCGCGCTCGGCGGCGGCAGTTCGCTCGATTGCGCAAAGGGCATTAACTTCACTCTGACCAACGGCGGTTCGATGCGCGATTACTGGGGCTACGCGAAAGCCTCATCGAAACCCGGCGCGAAGCCGATGCTGCCGATGATCGGCGTCCCGACCACCGCCGGCACGGGCAGCGACGCGCAGAGCTACGCGTTGATCTCAGACGCCGACACGCACGTCAAAATGGCCTGCGGCGATCCGCAGGCCGCGTTCAAGGTCGCGCTGCTCGACCCGCGCCTGACCGTGACGGCGCCGCCGGACCTGACCGCGACCACGGGCTACGACGCCATCTCACACGCGGTCGAAAGCTACGTCACGAAAAAAAGCAATCCGATTTCGCGAACGCTCGCGCGCGAAGCTTGGCGGATGCTCGAAGCCAATTTTGAAAGGGTCTTGGAAGAGCCGGCGAATATCGAGGCGCGCGGCGCGATGCTGCTCGGGTCATATCTGGCCGGCCTGGCGATTGAAAATTCGATGCTCGGCGCGACGCACGCCTGCGCCAATCCGCTGACAAAGAATTTCGGAGTGACGCACGGGGTGGCGATCGCCGTGATGCTGCCGCGCGTGGTCGGATGGAACACGGATGTCGTTCGCAAAAGTTATGAGGAGTTGGCGAACGACGCCGGGCTGCTGACGGCCGAAGACCTGGCCCGGCGGCTCGAGGATCTCGGGGCGTTCGGCAATCTGCCGCGCAGCCTGGGCGCATTGAACATTCCCAAAACCGCCCTGCCGGCGCTCGCCGAAGAGGCGGCCAAACAATGGACGGGCGGCTTCAACCCGCGCGATTGGAGCTTTGAAGGAGCGATGGAGGTATACGAAAGAGCTTTATGAGTGTGAGGAAAGAAATTGGGCGGTGGGCAGTGGGTAGTGGGCAGTGGACATCGAATAACAAATGCACGGTCCTTTCAAGAGAAATAAGTCGAAGAGAGTTTTTGATAACTGCGGGCGCTTTAGGTTTACTGTCAACTGCCCACTACCCACTGCCCACTGCCCGCTCTCAATCTGCCGACGCCTGGCCGCAATTCCGTGGCAATTACAACAACACTGGCGTCTCGCCGTCGCAGCTTCCCGCCGAGTTGAAACTGCTCTGGACTTACGACGCGGGCGACATCATCGAATCTTCAGCCGCCATCGCCGCGGGCGTGGTATACGTGGGCACGGGCAAATCCGCGTTGATCGCGGTTGATCTGCAAAGCGGCAAATTGAAGTGGAGCTACAAGACTCCGGAAGCCATCGGCGAATCTTCGCCCGCGGTCGGCGGCGGACTGGTCTTCGTGGGCGATCTGTCGGGCGTCTTCCACGCCGTCGACGCCGCCACGGGCAGAGGCGTTTGGTCTTACAAGACCGACGGAGAGATCAAATCTTCTCCGGTAATAGTAGGAGACCGCGTGCTGATCGGCTCCTACGACGGCTCGCTCTATTGCTTCAACGCGCGCGACGGCAAAACGATCTGGAAGTTCAAGACCGAGAACTACGTCCACTGCACGCCGTCCGTGGCCGACGGCGTAGCGTACATCGCGGGCTGCGACGAAGTCTTTCACGGCATCCGCATCAGCGACGGCCGAGAAGTCCTGCGAATGCCGGGCATCGGCAACACGGCCTCGTCGCCCGCGCTGGTAGGTAATCTGGCCTACTTCGGCAATTTCAGCAACGAAGTACTCAGCCTCAATCTGCGCACGCGGCGTCGGGCGTGGGTCTACACGCATCCGCGGCGCCAGTTCCCGTTCTACTCATCGCCTGCGGTCGCCCAGGGGCGCATCCTGCTCGGCGGGCGGGACAAGATGGTTCATTGCATCAACGCCGCGACGGGAAAGGCGATCTGGACCTTCACCGCGCGCGCGCGCGTCGAATCGTCTCCGGCCATCGCGGGCGGGCGCGTTTACGTCGGATCGAACGACGGACGCTTTTACGTCCTGGATTTTGCGAAGGGGACGAAGCTGTGGGAGTTCAACGCCGGCGGCGCGGTCTCGGCTTCACCGGCGATTGCAGGCGGACGCATTGTCATCGGCGATCAAAACGGGAAGCTGTATTGCTTTGGTTAATCAGATCGCTCTTCTTTAATTAAAGTGCGTGCAAATTAAAGTTGAATACGGTCAACTAATTACTGCCTTGGTAAGATCGGAGAGGTGAAGCGCTCCATATGAGATCTGCCCCAGAGTCGAATAGCCTCAACCAAAGGCAATACTGAGCGACCATAGTCGGTCAGCGAATACTCGACTGGCGCCGGGATCGCGCCAGTCGGTTGTCGATGCACGATTCCATCGCGAATCAGTTCGCGGAGTTGCTGAGTAAGGACTTTCTGCGAGATGCCAGGCATGACCCGCCGAAGAGCCGCGAAGTGTTTCGGCGCCTCCGCCAACCAGTACACGATGATTAACTTCCATTTCCCGCCGATCGCCGCCAGCGCCGCCGTCAGCGGACATCCGCCGATCGGATTGGGGCGCCGATGTCGAATAGCGTTACCTGCAGGTACCTTCTTGATGACGCTCATAGGTCGAATTATAGTCCATCTCAACAAAATCGCAGGTCGGATTATTCGACCGCGCTTGAGGAGGTAAACCATGATAGTTGAAGTCCGAAGCTATAGAATCAAGCCAGGCCGCCGCGAGGAATTCATCCAATTCTTCGAAACTCGCTCCGTGCCGGCGCTGCGCTCACATGGGATGAGAGTGGTCGGCCCGCTGCTCGATCTCGAGAACCCAAACAAATTTGTTTGGCTGCGCATTTTTCCCTCATTGGATGAGCGGGAACGGATGAAGGCCGCCTTCTACGAAGGCGAGTTGTGGAAGAATGAACTGGAGTCTATCGCCATGCCAATGATTGAGAGTTACGATGTCATACTTTGCGAGACGTCGGCCGGGTGTGTGTTTGATGGAGCCCTTGAGGAGTCCTGATCGCATTCATAGCCTTTGACCCAACGGGAAACTCAAAACGCCTACTATGAAATGTTACCGGCCGTTAACTTCATATCAAATCTCGCCTTACACGACAAGCGATTTACTTATGTGAGTGGTCCATGCGTAGTTAATCGAAGGCTGTGCAAAAAAAGCCCTTTGAAATCCATACATTGATTAGCGCAAGCCTGGGTACGCATCGCTTCCAGCGTGCAGTCTTCGGCGGGAGGCGCATTGATTGGAATCAAACGCGTAGGAATACGAATCGGCTCCAGGCGCTGCGGGTCCTCTTAATGTACTACGACCCACGCCTGCACGCTGGAAGCGATACGTACCCAGGCGTCGCCTGATTTATGCGCAGAATCCAGGCGCTTGATTGCATTTAACTTTAATTCGCACAGTCTTCAGTTAATCGATCGCTTTTTGTTGTTCGTTCGTTCCTGTTATCTTCCCGCGCCGGGAATACTCCACCTACAGCCTTTAGGCCTGGATAGAGATGAGATGCGTTACTCTTCGCATCCATACTATTTGATCTACTCCCAAAACATTTCAATACCTCAATCACGGCGACTTAAGTATAATGCGAATTGTGAAGGCTTATCGGTGATGATTCCCGATGGGGAATCGCGCGAACTAAGAATCTCCGCTTACAACGCCACCTCGGGCTTTTATGTGGAGAGCGTCAAAAGCCTGGCTAATCTTAGCTGACAATAGCCAAAAAGAATCCCCCCCTAGCTCATTCAAAAGAACCCCCACACCTTGCTCATTCAAAAGAGTCCCTCGCCCTGGCTCATAGAGTTGGAGCGCGTGTCTCACAACTTCTTCAACGTCTGAGAGGTCACTTGACGGCTGGCGCCGGGTCGAAATCCTCGCTCCAGCCCGTTTCTTTTCCAAATCAACTAAGGAGGTTAATTGTGAGCGATCACTTGAAGCGACTTAAACTAAAGGGATGGATTCTCGTATTATGGGTTGTTATTTGCGCGATGCTTTTAACGGCCGCTGACCCAACTTCCTCAACTGCTACAACCTCTACTTCTTCGGCAGGACCTTCCTTTACTGAGTTTGAAAGTGGGCAGGTGCGCCCACTTGCAATCTCGCCGGACGGGACCAAATTGTTTGCGGTCAACACGCCCGATAATACTTTGGAGATCTTCAATATTACGCCCAAAGGGCTTGCGTTACGGGCTCGCGTCCCGGTCGGCCTCGAGCCGGTGGCGGTCGCCGCGCGAAACAATAATGAGGTCTGGGTAGTCAATCATCTATCGGACAGTGTGAGCGTAGTGAGTTTAACGCATACGCCGCACGTGACCCGCACATTGCTGGTAGGCGATGAACCCCGCGATATCGTCTTCGCCGGGGCTCCATCACGCGCCTTCATCACGACCGCGCATCGCGGACAACAGCGTACAGACCCATCCATCGCAAGCGTGCCCGGCGCGGGCGATCCACAACTCACCACCCCTGGAGTCGGACACGCGGACGTGTGGGCCTTTGATCCCACCGATTTGGGGGGGGCGTTAGGCGGCAGGCCTGCCAGGATCATGACATTCTTCACCGACACCCCGCGGGCGCTGGCAGTCAGCCCCGACAAGAAAACAGTCTACGTAGCGGGGTTCAAGACCGGCAACCAGACGACGACCCTCTCTGAGGGGATCGTGTGCGACGGCTTCGATCCGCACACGCCCTGTACCTTCGCTGACGGCTCCGTCAGTCCCGGCGGCAATCCGGGGCCTGCCACCAACTTCGAGGGCAAGCGGGCGCCTGAGGTCGGCCTGATTGTTAAATTCAACAACGCCACGCAGCAGTGGGAAGACGAACTGGGACGCAATTGGAACCAAGCGGTTCGCTTCAATCTACCCGACAAGGATGTCTTCGCCGTCGACGCCAATACCCTGACGCAGACGGCGGCCTTCGCGCATGTGGGGACGACTTTGTTCAACATGGTCACCAACCCGGTTACAGGCCGGCTCTACGTGTCCAACACTGAAGCCTTCAACCACGTTCGTTTCGAAGGCCCCGGTATTTTCGGCGGCAGCACGGTGCAGGGCCACCTGGCCGAAACGCGCGTCACCGTGATTTCCGACGGGACGGCGCCTCAGCCGCGCCATCTCAACAAGCACATCGACTATTCCAAGCTCGCGGGCGATCCAGGGTTCGACCCGACGGCGAAGAACCACAGCCTGTCGACGCCGCTCGACATGGCGGTGACTAGAGACGGCAGGACGCTCTTCCTGGCCGCCTTCGGGTCGAGCAAGATCGGAGTGTTCGACACGGCGGCGCTGGAAAACGACACGTTTGATCCGAGAAGTATCAGCGCGAATTACATCCCGGTCAGCGGCGGCGGCCCGAGCGGGTTGGCGCTGGACGAGGCGAGAGGGCGGTTGTATGTCATGACCCGCTTCGACAACTCGGTGAAGGTGATCTCGCTGACCTCGAAGCAGGAGATCGGGCAAGCGGTACTGCCTAATCCGGAGCCTCAGTCGGTGGTCGAGGGGCGGCCCATGCTCTACGACGCCACGCGGTTTTCGGGCAACGGAGAGGCGTCGTGCGCGAGTTGTCATATCTTCGGCGACATGGACGACCTCGCCTGGGACCTGGGTAATCCCGACGCCCCCGTCACGAAGAATCCGATACCCATCAATTTCGGCGACCTCCTCAGGCTGGTCCCGATCTTTCCCACGATCAACGGCACGGGCGTAGTCGATGACTTCCATTCGATGAAGGGGCCGATGACGACGCAGACCTTGCGCGGCCTGCGGAATTCGGGGGCGATGCACTGGCGCGGCGACCGCGCTAATGGGGCCTTCGGCATCGACCCTGTCGACCCCAACCTGTCGTTCAACAACTTCGTCGTCGCGTTCGACGGCCTGGTGGGGAGCCCCGATCTGCCGTCGGCCGCGGAGATGCAACGCTTCACCGACTTCCAGTTGCAGGTCCTCCCGCCGCCCAACCCTGTGCGCAGCCTCGACAACTCGCTGACGGCGCCACAGCAGCGCGGACGGGATTTCTTCGCCGGCCCGCGGCCCGCCGACGGCATCGTTATCCCTGGTGTTTTTCAGCTCACGTTTAGCTGTAACGGCTGCCACGTGTTGGACCCGTCCCAGGGCTTCTTCGGAACGGGCCGCAACGCGAGCTTCGAGAACGAAACCCAGATCGTAAAGATCCCACACCTGCGCAACCAATACGCGAAGGCCGGCATGTTCGGCGCCCCGAAAGTGAGCTTCTTCGACGCGCCTGACAGCGGCTTTCTGGGCGATCAAATCCGCGGCTTCGGCTTCTTGCATGACGGTTCAACGGATACCCTATTCCGCTTTCTCACCGCATCCGTGTTTCGGCCACAAGCCAATATCGGCTTCCCGCAGACAGACCCGGACGCGACCCGGCGCGACGTCGAGCAGTTCCTGCTCGCATTCGACAGCGATCTCCCGCCGATAGTCGGACAACAAGTGACGCTGAGTCAGGCCAATGTCAGGACGGCGGGCCCGCGCGTCGACTTGATGATCCAACGGGCGGAAGCGCCGTTCATTTCGAAAGCGCTGGGAGGCGAGGTTAGGGAGTGTGATTTGGTGGCGAATGTCGCGCTGGGTGGCCGCGTCAGGAACTTCCTGTATGATCCGGTCGCCAAGAAATTCGTTTCAGAAGACGGAGGTATCCGCGTCTCGGATTTAGCATTGCGCGCGCTTGCGACAGTCCTGGACCAGGAGGTGACCTACACCTGCTTGCCGCCGGGATCAGGCTCGCGCATCGCGCTTAATCCCTAATACTAGGGGCATCATCAGATGGCGATGACTTTTTGGCGCGCCATTTTCTGTGTCAAACGGTAGGGGCAGACTTGTGTGGGGTCCCGGTTTGGGTTTACACGCAACCGCCGGGGCCCCACACTCAGGTCTGCCCCTACACTTATTTGCAAACCGCTCTAAGCTTTTCGGTGTTTTCCCCTCAGGGAAACACCGAAAAGCTAAATTGACGATGCGATATAATGCTCACATTAGATTGCGCCGCAGATTCAAATAGCTTCATTGCCAAATTTATTCAAAACGTTTTCAGCCATAGAAACTATCACGCCACATACGAAGCCGATTACCAATCCTATGCCAGATAAAATAAGCGATGACCTGATGAATAGCTGCCTAGCTGTTTCCCCTGTGTATCCTTCAAACTGCGATTGATTCATTACCGCGCCATGATACGGGCTTGCCCATGTGAAATACTCGAACACCAGCCAGAATATTAAAGGGCAAGCCACCGGCCCACTCCTTATCGGCCATGAATTTCGCCCAGCGATCTTTCATGGTTTCTTTGTCGGGCCACTCAAGAAGGTATACGAATTCCGTACGATCGCCTCTTTGAGTCTCCCACGTTGCGACTATCTTGAAGTCGTATCTCGCCATAATACGCATGGCGTGGTCTCGAAATCGCTCATGGAAAGCTTTCTTATTGCCGTCGAATATCTCGTAGACGCGTAGTTGATGGATCGGCTTTTGTTGTTCGTCAGTTCTCGTTGTGGAAGTCCGCGAAAGGCCGATGCAAGTCGTGATGGCGAATAACAACAGGATCACTAATCGATATTTTTGCGGCGCCTGTGTAGAAATCATGGAGACGTCCTCTTTAGATGATTCGGCGCGCCGCCGCCGTTTCTTTATCGCCCGTGTTCGGCGTGCCGGTAGGCTCGATGAGCAGAAGATGAACCTCTTCGTCGGCGACCGGACGGTGTTCGACACCTTTCGGCACGACGAAAAGTTCGCCCGGCCCGAGTTCTATTGTTTGATCGCGGAGTTCGATTTTGAGTCGCCCCTTCAACACCAGAAAGAAGTCGTCCGTGTCCGGATGGGAATGCCACACGAACTCGCCCTTTGACTTCACCACCATGATGTCGTGGCCGTTAAACTGGGCGACGGTCCTCGGCGCCCAATACTCCGAAAACTGCGACAGTTTTACTTCCAGATTCACTTTACTCATTCGCCTATGCCCTTCGATATCGCTTATCGCCCATATAAACGCTGCGGGGGAAGTAACTATTGTACACTCGCTCAATGATGATCGCATCTTCATCTGCGGCCTTTCTGACGCCCAGGTTGCTTTTTACGGATGCGACACATATCATACGCATTCGCTCGGGCGGCCACGCCGCCCGCATTCCAGTAGCATTCTGAACAGTCAATGACCGGATACCGGAATCACAACCAGACGCCCGCCGCAGCGACGCGCTGTCGCGCCGGGTTCGGGCCGTCATCAACTCCTCATAGTCATTCTTCACTCTCCTGGCGGCGCATGTCGTCATCCGAATCGGCGTCCGGCCTGTCGCGATCGCATTGGCCCTGTACGTGGTAGTCGCCGAGCGTCGTTCCCTATATATTCAAATCATCGCCCAATCATTCATAATATCTTTATTCTTGATTTCTATAAGAAAGGCGGGTTTCATAGCGTTATGAAAATTCTGATTAGCGATAACCTTTCCAAGGTCGGCGTAGACTTGCTCCGGCGCAATGAGAGGTTTCAAGTCGACGTCAACACGGGGTTGAAGTCGGAAGAGTTGAAGCGGATCATCGGCGATTACGACGCCCTGATAGTCCGCAGCGAGACCAAGGTCACGGCCGAGATCATCGGCGCCGCCGACAAGCTCAAAGTCATAGGCCGGGCTGGCACGGGCGTCGACAACATTGACGTTCCCGCCGCGACCGCGCGCGGCATGGTCGTGATGAACGCCGCCGGCGGCAACAGTGTGACCACGGCCGAACACGCCATCTCATTGATGATGTCGCTGGCGCGCAAAATCCCGCAGGCCCACGCGAAGCTCAAGGCCGGCAAATGGGATAAGAAGAGCTTCATGGGCGCGGAACTCGCCGGGAAGACTCTGGGCGTAATCGGCCTGGGCAACATCGGCAAGATCGTCGCCTCGCGCGCCCTGGGTTTGGCGATGAAGGTCGTAGCTTACGACCCTTTCATCACCAAGGACGTCGCCATGCGCGCGGGCATCGAACTGGCCGCGCTGGACGAAGTTTTCGAGCGGTCCGATTTCGTCACCGTCCATACGCCGCTGACCGAAGAGACGCGCGGCATCATCGGCCCGTCGGCCTTCGCCAAGATGAAGAACGGCGTGCGCGTCATCAACGCGGCGCGCGGCGGGCTGGTCGACGAGCGGGCGCTTTACGACGCGATCAAATCGGGCAAGGTCGCGGGCGCCGCGCTCGACGTCTTCGAGCAGGAGCCCGTGCCGGCGGATAACCCGCTGCTCGGGCTGGACGAAGTGATCGTCACGCCGCACCTCGGGGCCTCGACGCATGAGGCGCAGGAGTCGGTGGCCGTCACGATCGCCGAGACGGTGGCGAACTTCCTGCTCACGGGCGCGATAGCGGGAGCAGTCAACGTCCCGGCAGTCTCGGCCGAAACGCTCGAAACGATGCGGCCCTACCTGACGCTGGGCGCCAAACTGGGCGACTTCCAGGCCCAGTTCTTCAACCAGCCGGTCAGCGAGATTCAGATCAATTACAGCGGCGAGGTGGCCGACCTCGACGTGCGCCCGATTACTCAAGCGATTCTTACGGGGCTGCTCAAACAGGTCAGCGCGCGGGTCAATCAGGTCAACGCCTCGATGATCGCCGAAGAGCGCGGCCTGCGCGTCACGGAATCGAAAGCCCGCGCCCCGCAGGACTTCACCAGCCTGGTCGAGGTCGTCGTCCGCAACGAACAGAACGAGAGCCGGGTCGCCGGCACGCTCTTCGGGCGCGCGGAACAGCGCATCGTCACGATCGATTCGTATCGCCTGGAGGCCGCGCCGCAAGGCCACATGCTCGTCGTGCGCAACGACGACCGGCCGGGCGTCGTCGGCCGCGTCGGCGCCTTCCTGGGCGACCACAACATCAACATCGCGCAGCTCTACCTGAGCCGCAATAAGGCCGGGGGCGTGGCGATGTCGGTCTATCAGGTCGACAGCGCGCTCGACGCCGCGACGCTCGACGAGTTGTCGAAATCGCCCCGCGTGATTTCGGTGAAACAGATTAGTTTGTAGCGTATGAAACCCAACGCGCAGCTAATTGCAAAAATAGCTTTCGTCGGAGCATGGCTTGGCGTTCTGGCCGTTGCCTGGATCTATGGTGGATTCATGAAGTTATTGCCGGAACCTCTTAGTTCGTCTTCGAGTCTTTGGGGGCCGGTATTTGTGACGCTGATAGGATTGGGTGTGGCGAGTATCGTTCTGAGTTTATTCGCTCTCGAGCGGCTTGGTTCAGACGAGCGCAAGATGGCTATTGGCGGAATCATTGGTGGCGCGTTGGTGATTGTGGGAGTGGGTCTGTTCATCTGGATAGTAAGGGCGGTATTCACCGGCCTCGGGAGAATCTAAACCTTTTCCGCGGCGTCCACGCGGGTTGGAGCGGCGGAATGAAAGCTGTAAAACATTGCTCTGGAATACATGCTGGCTAAGCGAATCATTCCATGTCTCGACGTCGACCGTGGCCGCGTGGTCAAAGGCATCAGCTTCGTCAACCTGGTCGACGCCGGAGACCCGGTCGAACAGGGCTCGCGGTACGACGGCGAAGGCGCCGACGAGCTGGTCTTTCTGGACATCACGGCCTCGTCCGACCGGCGCGAGATCGTGGCCGACATGGTCCGCCGCGTGGCCGACCGCGTCTTCATCCCGTTCACCGTGGGTGGCGGCGTTCGCACGGTCGACGACGTTCGCGCGATTTTGAAGGCCGGCGCGGATAAGATCTCGGTCAACACCGCAGCCGTGCAGAACCCTGACCTGATCCGCGAAGGCGCCGAGCGTTTCGGCGCGCAATGCATCGTCGTGGCGATTGACGCCAAACGCCGCGCCGCTTCGCCGCCGGGCTGGGAAGTCTACCTGCACGGCGGGCGCACGCCGACGGGCATCGACGCGGTCGAATGGGCGCAACGGGCGGCGGAACTGGGCGCCGGGGAGATTTTGCTGACCAGCATGGATTGCGACGGCCACAAAGATGGCTATGATTTAGAGCTGACGCGCGCGGTCGCCGAGGCTGTGAACATCCCCGTCATCGCTTCGGGCGGCGCGGGCAAACTTGAACACCTTTTCGACGCCTTGACCATAGGCAAGGCGAGCGCGGCGCTGGCCGCTTCGATCTTCCATTTCGGTGAGTTTACTATCGGCGAAGCGAAGAAATACTTACGCGAACGCGGAGTGCTTATGAGGTGAGGATTTGTCATTTGTCATTTGTCATTTGTCATTCGTTAGCGCCTTGCTAGCCACTAGACCAACGACCAATGACAAATGACCAGCGACAAATGACCAGTGACTTATGTCAGAGTTGTTGATTCAAAATCTGAAGTTCGATGACAGCGGGTTGATTACGGCCGTCGTGCAGGATGACGACAGTGACGAAATCCTGATGGTCGCGCACATGAACGCCGAGAGTCTGGCGAAGACTCTACAGACGGGCGAGACCTGGTTCTGGAGCCGTTCACGGCGGGAGCTTTGGCATAAAGGGGCGACCTCTGGCGCCACTCAGCGAGTCGTCGATCTGCGCCTGGATTGCGATGGAGACGCGCTGCTGGTGCGGGTCAACCCTAACGGGCCGGCCTGTCACACCGGCGAACGCTCGTGCTTTTTCCGCGGCGCGCAGGACATCGAAGCGGCGAAGTCCGAAGAGCCTGAAAGGCCCAAAGACCCAAACGAGCCCAAAGAGAAGAACCGGGAGAAGGACTCACCCGTACTTAAACGCGTGGAGTCGCAGGTCTCGCTGGTCAACGTCGCCGCGATGGATTTGGGGATACAGCTTCAGGACCTCTTCAAACTTATCCAGGAGCGGAAGGACCAGCGCCCCGAAGGCTCCTACACGAGCTACCTGTTCAACAGCGGCCTCGACAAGATACTCAAGAAAGTCGGCGAGGAATCCGCCGAGACGATCATCGCGGCGAAGAACGCCGGCGATGACGAAGGCCGAAAACAACTCTCGTCCGAAATCAGCGACCTGCTTTACCATATGCTGGTCTTGATGGTCGAACGCGACGTTAGTCTGTACGACATCGCCGCCGAATTGAGCGCCCGCGCGGGCAAAGCGGCGAACCCGAAGTGATGGGATTGCGGATTGCGGTTAGCCACGGAGGCACAGAGACACAGGGCAGGAGAGGAAAAGATATTGTCGAGAAATCCTCTTTTCTCTTCTGCTCTGTGGCTCTGTGGCTCTGTGGCTGAATTCCGCAATCCGCAATCCGCAATCTGCAATCCCGAATATGCCCTCAATCACACCTGCAACCTACGAAGAGTTTCTGGCGATGGCCGGGCGCGGGACGGTCGTGCCGCTGGTCAAGACAGTGATGGCCGATCTGCTGACGCCCGTCTCGGCCTACCTGCGCATCGAGCGCCAGTCTCCGCATGCCTTCCTGCTCGAATCGATAGAGGGCGGCGAGAAGATCGCGCGCTATTCGTTCCTCGGCTGCGCGCCGCACGCCATAGTTCGGGCGCGCAACGTCGCCGGCGATTTTTGCGACCGAGCCGAGATCACCATCGAACGCGCAGGCGGCGCCGGCGAAAAGTTCGTCGCCCCGATGTTGGACGTAATGCGCGATCTGATGCGCGAACACAAGCCGGTCAACGCGCCGGGGCTGCCGCCGTTCACGGGCGGCGCGGTCGGATATTTCGGCTACGACGCCGTGCGCTGGTTCGAACGGCTCCCACGTCAGGCTAAAGACGATCTGGACATGGATACGGCGGTGGTCATGTTCTTCTCCAGCCTGCTCGCGTTCGATCACGTCAAGCACCAGATTCAGATCATCGCCAACGTCTTCACCGGCGGCGAAAAGGACGGGGAGAGGCTGCGCGAGAAATATATCGCCGCGTGCGGCGAGATCGCTCGGTTGGAGGCTTCGCTGGCCGCTCCCATCGAACCCTCTCCGCCGGCTCGTCGCGCGGAGCCTCTGCAAATCAGCTCGAACATGAGCAAGGAGTACTATCTGAAATCGGTCGAGCGGATCAAGGAGTATATTCGCGCGGGCGACGCCTTTCAGGTCGTCTTCGCCCAACGGTTCGAGACCGAAATCACGTCCAACCCGTTTCAAATCTACCGCGCGCTGCGCGTGGTCAACCCATCGCCGTACATGTTTTTTCTCAAGCTGGGCGACGATGAAACGCTGCTCGGCGCCTCGCCCGAGATGCTGGTGCGGTGCGCGGGGCGGCGGTTGGAGTACCGCCCGATCGCGGGGACCTACAGGCGCGGCGTGGACGAAGCCGAGGACGAAGCCCTGGCTAGTGATCTTCTTCAGGACGAGAAGGAGCGCGCCGAGCACGTGATGCTCGTAGACCTGGGGCGCAACGACCTGGGCCGAGTGGCTGAATACGGCTCGGTCGAAGTCGCCGACCTGATGTTCGTCGAACGCTTCTCCCACGTCATGCATTTGACCTCGTCGTTAAAGGCCACGTTGCGCGAAGGCCTGGATTGTTTCGACGCGCTCGCCGCCACATTCCCGGCGGGCACGCTCTCCGGCGCGCCGAAAGTCCGCGCCATGGAAATCATTGACGAATTGGAGCCGACGCGCCGCGGGGCTTACGCAGGTTCCGTGATGTATTTCGATTATTCGGGCAACCTCGACTCGTGCATCGTTCTGCGGACGATGTACTCGCGGGGCCGCAAGGCTTACGTGCAGGCCGGGGGCGGGATCGTCGCAGACTCCGCGCCCGAGGCCGAGTTCATGGAGACTGTCAACAAATCGCGCGCCTTGATTCGCGCCATCGAAATCGCGGAGAAAGAATTATGACGGAGAGACGGAGAGACGAGGACAAGGGGACAAGGGGACAAGGGGACAAGGGGACAAGGAGACAAGGGGACAAGAGGACAAGATATTTTTCTCTCCGTCTCCTTGTCTCCTTGTCCCCCCATCTCCTTGTCTTCCTCTCTCTGTTCCTATTGGCAAGCGCGGTTGGTTTGGCCCAACCGCCGCGCAAGAAGAACGCGCCTATGCCCGGCGCCGAACCGCCGCCGGTCTCGCCCGAAGAGGCCGCGAGCCTCGAAGCCGTGATCACCACCGACCTCGGCGTGATCCGCTTCGAGTTCTTTCCGGACAAGGCCCCGAAGCACGTCCAGGCGTTCATCAAGAACGCCCGCGCCGGCTTCTACGACGGCTCGGCGTTCCACCGCGCGATCCGTCTGGGCCTCATTCAGGGCGGCGACCCGCTGCTGAAAGACCCGAAGACGCCCCGCGCCCGGTGGGGCAGCGGGGCGTTGAATCAACTGCCCGATGAATTCAGCGACGTTAAACACCTCACGGGAACGGTCTCCACCGTCCGAATACCGGGCAAGGCCAACAGCGACGGCGCTCAATTTTTCATCTGCGCGTCGGCTCAGCCCCAAAACGACGGCCAGTTCTCGGCCTTCGGCCAGGTCACCGAAGGCATCGAAGTCGTCGATAAAATTTCGATGGCCGAGGTCGACGCCGAACAGAAGCTCAACACGCCGGTCAAGATCATCAGCGTCAAGATCGAGCCGAAGCGCGAAGAGCCTTTCAAAAACGCCGGCGTCGACGAGATGCGCAGAGAGGTCATCCTGCATACCAGTCTGGGCGACCTCGTCGTCGCGCTCGAGCCCGACCTGGCGCCGGAGCATGTGCGCAACTTTTTGAAACTCACGCAGACGGGCTGGTACGACCACACGATCGTTCATCGCGTCGTGCCAGGCTTCGCCGTGCAGGGCGGGCTCAGCCAGGGGCGCGCGGGCAATCAGACGCATTACGCCGACAAATGGATTCGTCCGCTCAAAGGCGAATTCAGCGCGAACCGCAAACACACCCGCGGCGTCCTATCGATGGCGCGAGCCGAGGACCCCAACTCCGCGTTGACCTCGTTCTTCATCGTGCTTGCGCCCGCGCCACACCTGGACGGAAAATATTCGATCTTTGGCAAAGTTGTTGACGGTTTCGATACTCTGGAAAGGATGGAAAAAGTCGGGCGCGCGCCCGGCGGCGAGACGCCGGTCGAACGAATCGAACTGATCGAAGCCGTGATCAAACCCTGATTATTGGCCCGGAGAAACTATAAACAAAATGATTTCGAAAACTCCCCACTTCACATCACTCACGGCTGTTTGCCTGCTGTTCTTCTCGTCCGTCGCGTTCGCGCAGGTGACGGACTACCCGCCGCAATCGCTTATAACCACGCGCGATGAGATGAGGGCCGAATTCGATTCCGTCCCCTGCAAAAACGACGGCCGGTTGACGGCCGTCAAAGCGCTGTTTGAAAAGATGGGGGCGAAGCCCGAGGAGATCGTGGTCGAAAAGGTCAAGGGAGTCGAAAACGTCATCATCCGCAAAGCGTCCGCGAACGGCGCGGCGGAAAAGATCGTCATCGGCGCGCACTATGACAAGACCCCTGACGGCTGCGGCGCGATTGACAACTGGACCGGCGTCGTCGCAGTGGCCCACATTTACCGCACTGTGAAAGACCTGCCGCTCAAAAAGAATGTCATCTTCGCGGCCTTTGGCCAGGAGGAGAAGGGCCTGGTCGGCTCGTCCGGGATGGCCGAGGCGATCAAGAAAGAGCAGCTCGCGGAATACTGCGCGATGATCAATATTGACAGCCTCGGGATCGGCGCCCCGCAGACCCTCGACAACATTTCGAGCGAGAAGCTGATCGATTTCACCGCCGCCCTGGCCGAGAAGATAAACGTCCCCTTCGCCCGGTCGCGACATGACAACGCCAGATCCGACTCGGCCTCGTTCATCAAAATGAAGATTCCGGCGGTGACAATCCACGCGCTCAACGGCAATTGGCCGAAGATATTGCACAGCAGTAACGATGACCCGTCGAGGATCGATCACGACAGCGTCTATATGGGCTACCGTATGGCTCTGGCCCTCCTGCTCCGCGTCGACGTGGCCGATTGCCAGTCCTTCAGGGAAGATAAGTGGGAGTGGAAGAAATGAAGTCCAAGCTGTCGCTCTTGCCCTGTCTCATTTTGATCTGTTGCTCAAGCGCCTTCGCGCAGGAGGCCGAAGGCGCGTCTAAACTGCGAATCTCCACTCCCGAGGAGATTAGATCTGAGTTCGACTCGGTCCCGTGCAAAAACGGCGACCGTCTGAAGGCGGTCAAAGCGCTGTATGAAAAGATGGGCGCGAAGCCGGAAGAGATCGCCGTCGAAAAGGTCAAGGGGGTTGAGAACGTCGTGATCCGCAAAGCCGCCGCCAACGACTCGCAGGAAAAGATCGTGATCGGCGCGCACTACGACAAGGTCATTGCCGGGTGCGGCGCGATTGACAACTGGACAGGGGTCGTGGCGGTGGCTCACATCTACCGCACGGTGAAAGACCTGCCACTCAAGAAGAACGTCGTCTTCGTAGCCTTCGGCAGAGAGGAGGAGGGATTGGTCGGCTCGTCCGCGATGGCCGGGGCGATCAAGAAGGAACAGGTCGCGGAATACTGCGCGATGATCAATATTGACAGCTTGGGTTTAGGCGCGCCGCAGGTGGCCGACAACATGTCGACCAAGAAGCTGATTGATTTGACCGAAAGCCTGGCTAAACAGATGAACGCTCCTTTCTCGCACGGCCCGCTCGCGGGCGGCGACTCCGATTCGACGTCGTTCAACCGCAAGAAGATTCCAGCGCTGACAATTCATGCGCTGATCGCTGACTGGCCGAAGATATTGCACAGCAACAACGATCAGCCGGCGAAGGTCAGCCACGACAGCGTATACCTGGGCTATCGTCTGGCTCTTTCCCTGCTCATTCGTATTGACGAGGCCGAGTGTCAGTCCTTCAGAGATGATAAGGGCAAAGAAGAGAAGGGCAGAGATCAGAAGGGCGGAGAAGAGAAAGAGAAGAAATGATCCTAGTCATAGACAACTACGATTCATTCACTTACAACCTCGTCCAGTATCTGGGCGAGTTGGGGGCCGGACTGCCGGTCGCGCGCGCGATCGAGGTCGCCCGCAACGACCGGATCACGATCGAGGAGATCGAAAGACTCGCGCCCGAGCGCATCGTGCTTTCGCCCGGCCCCTGCACGCCCGACGAGGCTGGGATCACGCTCGACGTGGTCCGCCATTTCGCCGGGAAAGTCCCGCTGCTCGGCGTCTGCCTGGGCCATCAGGCGATGGGCCAGGCGTTCGGCGGGCGCGTCGTTCGCGCGCCATACCTGATGCATGGCAAGACCAGTCAGATACTCCACGACGGGCGCACGGTCTTTGAAGGCGTCGAGAACCCGTTCACCGCCACCCGCTACCACTCGCTGATCGT
>Ga0081455_10003688_pt1 | contig 17533 bp, 13 predicted proteins | sample TabmetS3T2R1_FD_70207 | JGI IMG/M metagenome (GOLD analysis project Ga0081455, IMG submission 70207) | Tabebuia heterophylla rhizosphere microbial communities from the University of Puerto Rico - S3T2R1 | ecosystem: Host-associated > Plants > Roots > Rhizosphere ...
GCACGCGGCAGGAGGTGGAGCCTTGCGTCTCCTCGTGATCGAGGACGATCCCGACCTCAATCGGCAGCTTGCGACTGCGCTCGCCGATGCAGGCTACGTGGTCGATCGCGCCTATGACGGCGAAGAGGGGCACTATCTCGGCGAGAGCGAGCCCTACGACGCCGTCATCCTGGATATCGGGCTACCCAAGATGGATGGGATCTCGGTGCTGGAAGCCTGGCGGCGTGCTGGCCGGGCCATGCCGGTGCTGATGCTCACGGCCCGTGACCGTTGGAGCGACAAGGTCCAGGGCTTCGATGCCGGAGCCGACGACTATGTCGCCAAGCCCTTCCATCTCGAGGAGGTGCTGGCGCGGATCAGGGCGCTGCTGCGGCGCTCGGCCGGTCATGCCAAGAGCGAGCTCAACTGCGGGCCGGTGCGGCTCGATACCCGGACTGGGCGCGTCACCGTCGACGGCAATCCGGTCAAGCTCACCTCGCATGAATATCGGCTGCTTGCTTACCTGATGCATCACACCGGTCGTGTGGTGTCGCGCACGGAGCTGGTCGAGCATCTTTACGATCAGGATTTTGACCGCGACTCCAACACGATCGAAGTCTTCGTCGGCCGCATCCGCAAGAAGCTGGGTGTCGACGTGATCCAGACTGTGCGGGGCTTAGGCTACCTGCTCACACTGCCCGATGCGCGCTAGCTCGCTCGCGTTACGACTGTTCTTCTCCGCGGCGACGTGGACGGTGGTGATGCTGGTTGTCGCCGGCATCGTGTTGTCCTCGCTCAACCGGGATGCGGCGGAGCGCTCGTTCGACCGTCGCCTCAACGTCTATCTGCGCACCCTGGTGGCCGATGTCGCAACGCCCGACGAGGCGGGCGAGCGCTTCCCGCAATCGCTGGGCGAGCCTTTGTTCGAGCTGCCGCTGTCGGGCTGGTACTGGCAGGTGACAAGGCTCGACACCGCGCGGCCCGAGGTGCGCTCCTCGCGCTCGCTGTGGGATTCGACGCTGCCTCATCTCGACGACGCCCCTCTGTCTCCGGCCGCCGGTGCGCGCCAGGGCTACGTTCAGGGCCCGGAGGATCAGACCCTGCGTCTCGTCGAGCGCACCATCGACCTCGGCGACGAGGGACGGTTCCTGGTGGCAGTCGCCGGCGATGCTGTCGAGATTGACGAGGAGACGCGCCGCTTCGACCGGGCGCTGGCCACGACATTCGCGGTCCTTGGTTTCGTGCTCCTGCTGATCACCACCTTCCAGGTCCGCTTCGGCCTTGCCCCGCTCAATCGCATTTCGGCGGGCCTGGCCGCGATCCGCTCGGGCGCCGCCGAGCGTCTCGAGGGCAGCTTCCCGATCGAGGTGGCGCCGCTCGCGCGCGAAACCAACGCGCTGATCGAAGCCAATCGCGAGATCGTCACGCGCGCACGCACCCATGTCGGCAATCTCGCGCACGCACTCAAGACGCCGCTCTCGGTGATGATGAACGAGGCATCGGCCAACCCCGACAACCCGCTCGCCACCAAGGTCCGCGAGCAGACCGACATCATGCGCGACCAGGTGACCCATCATCTCGAACGCGCGCGGCTTGCCGCGCGGGTGGCGGTGATCGGCACCGTCACCGAAGTGCGGCCGGTAGTGTTCGCGCTGGTGCGGACGATGGAGAAGATCCACCACGCCCGCGGCATTTCCATCGAGCTCGATGCGCCCGAGAATGCACGCTTCCGCGGCGAGCGGCAGGATCTCGAGGAGATGATCGGAAATCTCGTCGACAATGCCTGCAAATGGGCGCAGTCGCGGGTTGCGCTGGAGACGTTCGTGGAGCGGCCCGACATCTACAGCGAGCGGAGCATCGTGCGCATCGTGGTGGACGACGATGGCCCTGGCCTCTCGCCGCAGCAGCGCGAGCAGGTGGGCCGACGCGGTCGGCGGCTCGACGAAGCCAAGCCGGGCACCGGGCTCGGGCTTTCGATCGTGGTGGAGCTCGCAAGCCTCTATGGCGGCGGGCTCACGCTCGGCACGGCGCCGATCGGCGGGCTGCGCGCCGAGCTCGTGTTGCCTGGCGCTTGAGCACACTAATTTAGTCGTGCGGATTTACCTTGATCTTGGCGGTTTGATGAGGAGTCAGAGTTTCGCCCCAATCGTCACTCCAATTGGTTCCAAGAGGTGAATGGGGATGAGGGTTGCGATGAAATTGCGGCATGCGGGGTCTGGTGCTTTGGTCGGACTGCTCTTGAGTGCTTGCGCAGGCAATCCGCAAACCGGCACCGGTCCGCATGAGAACACCGGAACGCTCGCGGGCGTGGTCGGTGGCGCCGTCGTCGGCTCGCAGTTCGGGCGTGGGAGTGGCCGCGTGGCGAGCACCGTCGCTGGTGCGGCCATTGGCGGTCTGATCGGCAACCGGATCGGCGCTGCGCTCGACGACGAGGATCGCACGCGCGCCTATGAGGCTCAGATCCAGGCGCTTGAGTCGGGCGCGTCTGGCGCTCCGGTAGGCTGGCGCAACGATGATTCAGGCCGTCGTGGCACCGTTGTTCCGGGTCCAGCCTATCAGCGCAATGCCATGACCTGCCGGCAATACACTCACACCGTCTATATTGAAGGCAAGCCGCAGGTCACCCGCGGCACGGCGTGCCGTAATCCGGACGGCAGCTGGGTCGCAGTCACATAAAGGACTGCTTGGTAGGGTTTGCTTCCTTTGTAACACGTGTTTGGTAACACGCGTTGGGGGAGAACACATCATGATCTCAGTACACAGACTTTGCGCGTTGGCTGGTCTTGCCGGAGTGGCTCTTGTGGTGTCTGCCGATCTGGTGTCAGCGGGGCCGGCGCGGGTCTCGTCCAACACCAACCTGCGGCAAGGACCGGGCACTGACCATGCCGTGATCACCACAGTCCCGGGCGGCAGCATCGTCGAGGTCACTCAATGCGCTGCCGAATGGTGCACGGCGCATTGGCAGGGGCGCGTCGGATACATGATTGCAACCCATCTCGACCAGCGGCCTGTCCCCGTCGCGCCGCGCGTGGTTGTCTACTCAGACCCGCTGATCTATGGGCCGCCCTATTTCTATGGTCCGCGGTTCTTTGTTGGCTATGGCTACGGCTACCACTACCGCCGCCACTTCCGGCGGTGGTAGCGGCTCTGTCCGGCCCTATAACCAGTTCTTAAGCCCCGGAAACTATCTACAGAGGCTCAGTGCCGTTTCAATCCGCGCGGGTGCGCGATGGCGGGGTTGCCTGAGCGATTGCGAAGCTACCTTCGGGAGCTGCCCCGGGGGGCGCTGGCGTTGCTGGCCGGTGAGCTCGAGCGCGCCGCCGCGCGCGGTGATCAGATCCCAGGTGGCGAAGGATTGCTCGAGGAGGTGCGCGCGGCGTTGCGCGAATCGGGACGACCGGCGGCCCGAGCGGGGGACCCCGCGCGGCTGTTCTTCGCAGCGTTGGAGCCATTCCTCGTCAATGGCGATCCGGCGCACAGGCGGCCCGGTCGTATCGCACGCTCGATCCTCACGCCGATGTGGTCGTGGATCTGCCGCGACCTCGTCCCGGACCAGGCCAGGACCTACGGTGACGAAGCGATGCATGCGGCAGCCGACCCCGCTGCCCACGAGCGCCTCGCGCGCAATTTTCGCAAATGCGTCGTTGCAGAAATCAAGTCGGCTCTTGCGGGTGCAACAATCGACGAGCGCGTGCGACGTCGGCTGACAGGGCAGATCGGCACGCAACATGCTCTTGATGATGCGCGCGCGTTGCTGACGATCCTCTCCGCTGTCGATATCTTTGCGCAAATCGAAGCCCGCCTGCCGGCGCAGATCCGCAATCTCGCCGATGCCCAGCTCGACAATGTGAAGTCATTGCTCGACCAGACGGTCGGTTCACAGCCGGAAATATTGCCGTATGCGCTGGTGTTGACCATGGGCCGTCTCGCCGTGCCCTGGCAGCTGATACGGCTCGCTGTGAAGAGCGCGGAGACCGACGATGCCGTCCGCATCGCGGGCTCGCCCTACGCCGTCGCGGTTGCGATCGTATTGGCCGAGATCGAGCGCGCGGTGAGCGCGCTCAAGGCCGATCTCGACCGCGGCGCAAGCTCGGCCGCGGCTTCCCTGATCAAGACCATCCATGACTGTGTGCGCGGCTTGCGCACGGAACTCGATCTCTCCGGCGATTCGGCCTGGACCCGGCGGCTTGCCGCGATCCGCAGCGATGTGGCGAACGTACTCAGGCGCCAGGTCGAATCCGCCTCGGGCCGCGTTCGGCGCTTGCTACGGCTGCGACCGCTCAACGAGATTGGGCGCAATTCCGTGCTTGACGACGATGATGTGAACGAAGCCGAGGCGCTCGTTGAGCTTGTTGGCGTCTGCCGCCTCTATGCCAGCGAGCTGGCGATCAATGAAATGACACTGCGTACCTACAGCGAGCTGCACCAATATCTCGACACCGGCACGCAGGCGCTGCTCGAGAGCCTGCGCCAGGCCGGGGAAGGGGAGCGCCGGTTCCTTCAATCGCAGGTCGATGCAGCGGTGAGATTCTGTGCCAAGGTACTCGGGCCAGACTATGCGTCGGTGCTGGCCAAGGCCGCCGACCTTGCCGCCCATGCGGCCAATGAGCGCAAGGCGGCCTCTAGCGCCTGATCACAGGACGACCAACCGCCTCCCGGCCGCTGCCCGGTTGCGGCCGGCTGACAGGCGTGATGTAACGCCGTTATGATGAGGCAAGCCTGCTTCGCGTGCGGCAAAACGGGCCAGCCGCCACCGGAATGCCGGATTGGGCCAATGAAATTGACGCCATGATACTCTGGTTTGCGCTTGCCCTGATGACGGGGGCAGCAATGGCTGCGATTGCCTGGCCGCTGACGCGGAAGGCAACCACCATGCGGTCCGGAAGCGACCTCGCCGTTTATCGAGACCAGCTCGACGAGATCAAGCGCGACCATGCCGCCGGTCGGATCGGCGATAACGAAGCAGAAGCGGCGCAGGTCGAAGTTTCGCGGCGCTTGCTTGCCGCAGCCGATGCCGAGACGGCGGTGCGTGACACGGCGCCGACTTCACCTTCGCCACGACGCGCGGTCGCGATTGCGGCGCTCGTCGTGGTGTCGTTTGGGAGCGCCTTGACCTATCTGTCGCTAGGCTCGCCGATGCTGCCCGGTCAGCCGCTTGCCTCGCGCGAGAAGAACCAGTCGATCGACACGATGATTGCACAGGTCGAGACCCATCTCGCCCGCAATCCAAACGATGCACGCGGCTGGGAGGTGATTGCGCCGATCTACCTGCGGCTCGGCCGCGTCGATGACGCCATCAAGGCACGGCGCAACGCGCTGTCGCTCGGTGGCGAGTCATCGGAGCGGCAGGCTGGCCTCGGCGAAGCGCTGGTGGCGGCGAGCGATGGCAAGGTCACCCCGGAAGCCAAGAAGGCGTTCGAGCGCGCGGCCGAGCTCGACGCGGGCAATGTCAAGGCGCGGTATTTCCTCGGCGTCGCGGCCGAGCAGGCCGGCCGCCCGGCCGCGGCGGCGGAGATCTGGCGCGCCATGCTGGCGGCGGCGCCGGCCAGTGCGCCATGGGCCGATTTCATTCGCCAGGAGGTCATGCGGGTGACGGGTAGCCCAGGGCCGAGGCCAGGGCCGAGCCAGGAGGACGTGGCCGCCGCGTCGCAACTTGCGCCGGAACAACAGAAGGCCATGATCCAGACTATGGTGGCGCGGCTCGCCGAGCGCCTGCACCGCGATGGGTCGGACCTTGACGGATGGCTGCGTCTGGTGCGCTCCTATATGGTGCTGGGCGATCGCGACAAGGCCCTGGCCGCGGTCGGCGAAGCGCGCCGTGCGCTTGCCAGCGAGCCGGAGAAGCTGCGTCGGATCGACGAGCTGGTTAAAGGATTGGGCCTCGAAGGCTGAAGGAAACGTCACAATGACCCGCAAGCAAAGACGGCTGGTTCTGATCGGCTCGGCGCTTTCGGTGCTCGCGGTGGCGGTCGCGCTTGTGCTCGGCGCGCTCAAGGACTCGATCGTCTTCTTCAACTCGCCGACCGACGTAGCCGAGAAGCACATCGCGGCCGGTACGCGCATTCGGCTCGGCGGGCTGGTGAAGGAAGGCAGTGTCCAGCGTAGCGACAATCTTCAGATCCGCTTTGAGGTGACCGACGGCAAGAACTCCATCCGGGTCGCCTATCAGGGGCTGCTGCCGGATCTGTTTCGCGAAGGCCAGGGCGTCGTGACCGAAGGCGCGCTCGATGGTGCCGGCTTGTTCAAGGCCGACAGCGTGCTCGCCAAGCACGACGAGAACTACATGCCCAAGGAAGTCGCCGACGCACTCAAGAAACAAGGGCATTGGAAGGTTGACGGCGGCAAGAGCGCCGGTGCCGCCCCGCAAGGGAGGACGCAGTGATGCGTCGGGAGCCGTGATCGCAGAGCTTGGTCACTATGCACTCGTGCTTGCGCTTGGCCTTGCGCTGGTCCAGGCGATCGTGCCCATCTATGGCGCCCGCCAGAACGATCCTGTTCTGATGTCGCTCGCGGCGCCGGTCGCGCTCGCACAGTTCGCCTTCGTGGCGCTTGCCTTTGGCGCGCTGGTCATCTGCTATGTGACGTCGGATTTCTCCGTCATCAACGTCTTCGAGAACTCCCATTCGGCAAAGCCTCTGATCTACAAGATCACCGGCGTGTGGGGGAACCACGAGGGCTCGATGCTGCTGTGGGTTCTCATCCTCAGCATCTTTGGCGCCCTGGTGGCGGCGTTCGGCTCCAATCTGCCGGCTCGGCTCAAAGCGAATGTGCTTGCGGTCCAGTCCTGGGTCGCGTTCACGTTCTATCTTTTCATCCTGACGACCTCGAATCCCTTCTTCCGCCTCAACCCGGCGCCGATCGAAGGCCGAGACCTCAACCCGATCCTGCAGGATCCCGGCCTCGCCATCCATCCGCCGATGCTCTACGTCGGTTATGTGGGGCTCTCTATTTCGTTCTCGTTTGCGATCGCCGCCCTGATCGAGGGGCGCATCGACGCCGCCTGGGCGCGCTGGGTGCGGCCCTGGACACTGCTCGCCTGGATGTTTCTCACCGGCGGGATCGCGATGGGATCGTACTGGGCCTACTACACGCTCGGCTGGGGCGGCTGGTGGTTCTGGGACCCGGTTGAGAATGCCTCGCTGATGCCCTGGATCGCCGCGACCGCGCTGTTGCACTCCGCCGTCGTGATGGAGAAGCGCAACGCGCTCAAGGTCTGGACCATCCTGCTTGCGATCCTCGCCTTCTCGCTGTCGCTGGTCGGCACCTTCCTGGTGCGCTCGGGCGTCTTGACGTCGGTCCACGCCTTCGCCACCGACCCGGCGCGCGGCCTGTTCATTCTGATCATCCTTGTCCTGTTCATCGGCGGCGGGCTTGCGCTTTTTGCCGTGCGCGCGCCGCTCTTGAAGCAAGGGGGGTTGTTCGCGCCGATTTCGCGGGAAGGCGCGCTCGTCTTCAACAATCTGTTCCTGGTGAGTGCCTGCGCGGCGGTCTTTGTGGGAACGCTTTATCCGCTCGCGCTCGAGGCGCTGACCGGCGAGAAGATCTCGGTCGGAGCGCCGTTCTTCAACATGACCTTCGGGCCACTGTTCATCCCGCTCCTTTTCGCCGTTCCGTTCGGTCCGCTGTTGGCCTGGAAGCGCGGCGATCTCCTGGGCGTCACACAGCGGCTCCTCGGCGCGGCGGCTTTGGCGGTGATCGGGCTTGCGGTCACGTTCGCCGCCGAGGGTGGCGGACCGATCCTGGTCCCGTTTGCCTTTGGGCTCGCGATCTTCGTTATTGCGGGTGCCTTGACCGATCTGGTCGAGCGCACGGCGTTCCTGAAAGTGCCGCTCGGCACGGCGTTTGCGCGTGCGCGCGGGCTGCCACGTTCGGCTTGGGGCACCGCGCTTGCCCACATGGGCCTCGGCATTACGCTCCTCGGCATTGTCGGGGAGACGCAGCTCGGCAGCGAGCGCATCGCCGAGATCAAGCCCGGCCAGTCGATCTCAATTCGCCGCTACGATTTGCATTTCGACGAGCTTCTCAACCGGCAAGGGCCGAACTACAGCGAGACGGCCGCGCGCTTTACGGTGCGGCGTGGCGGCGACGTCATCGGCACCATGGAGCCGTCCAAGCGCACGTTCCCATCGCGCGGTAGCGGCACGACCGAGTCGGCTCTGATGACGCGCGGCGTGGGTCAGCTTTATTTGTCGCTTGGCGAGCCCAATCCTGATGGCTCGATCGCGGTGCGGCTCTATCACAAGCCGCTGGTCTTGCTGATCTGGCTTGGCGCCGTGGTGATGGCGCTTGGCGGGGGGCTCTCGCTCTCGGACCGGCGGTTGCGCGTTGGCGCACCAAAACCGGCGCGGGGCAAGGCTGTGATGCAGCCGGCGGAGTAGCTCCCATGCGTGTCGCCTGCTCGATCCTGATCGCGTTGACGCTGCTGTCAGTGCCGCATTATGCGCTGGCAGTGCAGCCGGATGAGATTCTCCCGGATCCTGCACTTGAAGGGCGCGCTCGCACGCTCTCCAAGGAGCTGCGCTGCATGGTCTGCCAGAATCAATCGATCGATGATTCGGATGCGCCGCTGGCGCGCGACCTGCGGCTGCTCGTGCGCGAGCGCCTGAAGGAAGGCGACAGCGATAGTCAGGTGATCGACTTCCTGGTCGCACGCTATGGGGAGTTCGTGCTGCTCAAGCCGCGGCTGGCGCTGCACACCATGCTGTTGTGGTTCGGCCCGCCCGCGTTGCTGTGTAGTGGTGCGTTGGCGCTCGTGCTCATTGTGCGACGGCGCAGTAAGCGCGGCCCCGACGATCAGGTGAAGCCTGAAGGGGGCAATCTCTCAAGCGCAGAGCAAGCGCGCCTTGCCGAGCTGTTGAAGTCGGAAAGCTGATCTCACTGAACTCGCCTCCGGCCCGTCCTTCACTGGCGCGCAACCCGCCGCGCCGTTCAAGTCATTGATTGTTCTAAAGAAATCGAAATTGCATTTATTACCAATTCTTAATGCTGCGGCCAGAACGTTGTAATGCAGCAAGCTCCATCTTTCATCTCAATGATGCCCTCGGGGGGCATCGAAGCAAGAAGATGGAGATCAGCCAATGAGCGCCACTCCCGCTCGAAAGTTTGGTTTGCTGTCTCCACGTCGCCTGGGTCTGCTGGCAGGGGTTGCAGGCCTTGGTGTTGTGGGGTTGATGTCCGCGTCCGATCTAGCCACGACGGTCAAGATTCCGACGCTCAATACCGCCGCGTACGCGCAGACTACCCAGCGGCCCGTCGGATTTGCCGACATCGTTGAACAGGTGAAACCGGCCGTCATCTCGGTTCGCGTCAAGATGGATGGCGGACCGCGCCTGATGGGCTTTGATGCGCTCCCGCGCGCCACGCCAGGGTCGCCGATGGACCGTTTCTTCCGCCGGTTGCCCGAGAGCGGCATTCCCGGGCTTCCCGATGAATTGCGACGCCAGCCGCCCGGGCGCAACCTCGTGACCGGTCAGGGCTCAGGCTTCTTCATTTCTGCAGACGGCTATGCCGTGACCAACAACCACGTCGTCGACAAGGCCGAGACGGTCGAAGTGGCGACCGATGACGGCAAGACCTACAGCGCCAAGGTGATCGGAACCGACCCGCGCACCGACATCGCGCTGATCAAGATCGATGGCCGCAACGACTTCCCGTATGTGCGCTTCGCCGAGAAACAGCCGCGCATTGGCGATTGGGTGCTGGCGGTCGGCAATCCGTTCGGTCTTGGCGGCACCGTGACCGCCGGCATCGTGTCCGCGCGTGGACGTGACATCGGTGCGGGCCCCTATGACGACTTCATCCAGATCGATGCGCCCGTGAACCGGGGTAATTCCGGTGGCCCGACCTTCGATGTCGACGGCAGCGTGATCGGTGTCAACACCGCGATCTATTCGCCCTCGGGCGGCTCGGTCGGCATTGCGTTCGCAATCCCCGCCGAAACGGTGAAGAGTGTCATCGGTCAGCTCAAGGACAAGGGCACGGTGAGCCGCGGTTGGATCGGTGTGCAGATCCAGCCAGTCACCGCTGACATTGCCGACAACCTCGGGCTCAAAGGGACGCAGGGTGCGCTCGTTGCCGAGCCGCAGACCAACAGTCCCGCGGTCAAGGCCGGGATCCAGGCCGGCGACGTGATCACCGCGGTGAACGGCGCTCCGGTTCGGGACGCTCGTGATCTGGCACGCCAGATCGGCGCAATGTCGCCGGGCTCGACAGTACGCCTGACCGTTATGCAGAAGGGCGAGCAGAAGACGATCTCGGTGACGCTGGGCGAGCTTCCGAACGAGCGCGAGGCCCGCGCAACGCCCGAGAGCCGCGAGCCAAGCGGGCTTGCCATACCGAGGCTTGGCCTGACGCTTGCTCCGGCCGCCGAAGTTGCCGGCAGTGGCAATGAGGGCGTGGTCGTCACGGCGGTCGAGCCCGACGGCGTGGCCGCCGATCAAGGCTTCAAGGCGGGTGATGTCATTCTCGAGGTCGCCGGACGCAAGGTCGCCTCGCCCGCCGATGTTCGTGCCGGAATCAGCAACGCACAGCGCGAAGGCAGGCGCACCGTGCTGGTTCGCTTGAAATCGGGCGAGGGCACGAAGTTCCTTGCCTTACGGCTCAATCGAGCCTGATCCGAATGGGGCGTCCTGCCGGCATCCGTCGCCCCCGCCGGTGGAACGAACCAGGGGGACGGGCCGCGCAAGCTGCCCGTCCCCACCGATACCTCCTCCCGGCCTCCGTCGCCCCCGCCGGGACGGGGTTAGTCGAGGGGCGGCGGGGCCGATCCCGCCGCCCCTCGCGCCTATTTTCATGAAGGCGGGACCGCCGGTTGAACCGAATCGCATATCGGTTAGTGTCGTGGTTGCGACCCTTGAGCAGCAAAGTTCCACGCAGCGGGAGAAGGCCTATGGCGAGGGCCGGGCAGTCATGCGGCTTCTGATCATCGAAGACGACCGCGATGCTGCCGACTATCTTGCGAAGGCCTTTCGTGAGGTTGGGCATGTTGCCGACCTTGCCGCCGATGGCGAGGAGGGTCTCGCCCATGCGCTCGATGGTCAATATGACGTGCTGATCGTCGACCGCATGCTGCCGAAGCTCGACGGCCTCAGTGTCATTGGTACGCTGCGCGGCAAGGGCATCGAGACGCCGGCGCTGATCCTTTCGGCGCTCGGCCAGGTCGACGACCGGGTCAAGGGGCTACGTGCGGGCGGCGATGACTATCTGCCGAAACCCTATTCGTTTTCCGAGCTGTTGGCGCGCATCGAGGTGCTGGCGCGGCGGCGCGGCAGCCGCGAGGAAATGGTCTATCGCGTCGCCGATCTCGAGCTCGACCGCCTGTCGCACCGCGTGACCCGCGCCAATCAGGAGATTGATCTGCAGCCGCGTGAGTTCCGGCTCTTGGAATATCTCATGAAGCATGCTGGCCAGGTGGTCACCCGCACGATGCTGCTGGAGAATGTGTGGGACTACCATTTCGACCCGCAGACCAACGTAATCGATGTGCACATTTCGCGGCTGCGCTCCAAGATCGACAAAGGCTTTGCCCAGCCGCTGCTGCACACTGTCCGCGGCGCGGGTTATATGGTTCGCGAAGGCAAGTGATGTGGTCATGCCCCGCGCAGGGTGACGCATGACGGCGCTCGGAAAGCTCTTCCGCACGACCGCGTTCAAGTTGACGCTTGTCTATCTGACCATCTTCGCGATGTTCGCAGTCATCGTGCTCGTCTATTTCGCCTGGAGCACGCGGCGGCTGATCAACGAGCAGATCACCCAGACGGTCGACGCCGAGATCGTCACGCTCCAGGACGAGTACGATATCGGCGGCATTCGCCGCCTGATATTCACGCTGGATGCTCGCTCTCGCCGCCCCGATTCCTACCTCTATCTGCTGACGACGGCCGCCGGCGAAGGGCTCGCCGGCAACGTCGGCTCGCTGACTGCGGGCGTGCTCGAGCGTTCCGGCTGGAGCGAGACCGCGTATCGCAAGCTCGAGGACCTGGAGCAGACCGAGCATCATGCCCTGGTGAAAATCGTGCAGTTGTCGGGCGGCTTTCGCATGCTGGTCGGACGCGACCTGGAAGAACGCGACCGCATGCATGATGTCGTGATCAGCGCGGGACGCTGGTCGCTCGCGATCGTCGTCATACTCGGCATCGCCGGCGGACTGTTTGTGATGCGGCGCGTGCTGCAGCGCGTTGACGCCATGACCGCCACGACCCAGACGATCATGGCGGGCGATCTCACCGGACGGCTGCCGATTGCGGGAACAGGCGATGAGCTCGATCGCCTGGCGGGCAATCTCAACGCCATGCTCGAGCGTATCGAGGCGCTCATGCGTGGTCTCCAGGAGGTCTCGGACAATATCGCCCATGACCTCAAGACCCCGCTCACGCGCTTGCGCAATCGCTGCGAAGAGGCGCTGCGCACCGCCGAGGACGAGGCGCAATATCGCGCGGCGCTCGAGGGTACGATCGAGGAATCGGACGGATTGATCCGCACCTTCAATGCGCTGTTGATGATCGCTCGGGCCGAATCGGGCCAGGCGCGCGACAACATGCGCGACTTCGACGCCGCCGAGGTGGCGCGTGGCGTCGGCGAGCTCTATGAGCCGGTTGCGGACGACAAGGGCCTCGTGCTGACGATCGACGCTCCCGCGGCCGCGCCCGTGCGCGGCAATCGGGAGCTCGTCAGCCAGGCGCTCGCGAACCTGGTCGACAACGCCATCAAGTATGCGGCGCCTGCTGTGGTACCAGCGAGCAGCTCACCAGAAATCAGGATCAGCGCGGCGTGCCAGGGCGACCGCGTCCTGCTCACGGTCGCCGACAATGGCCCTGGGATCCCCGAGGCTGATCGCGCGCGTGCGGTCGAGCGTTTCGTGCGGCTCGAGCAGAGCCGCTCTCAGCCGGGCTCGGGCCTCGGCTTGAGTTTGGCCCAGGCCGTCGCTCACCTGCACGGCGGCGACCTCAGGCTTGAGGACAATCAGCCGGGGCTGCGGACCGTGATCTCGCTGCCGCGGGCAGGCCCCGGGCCGGCCGTGGCCGGCGATCTGGCGCGTCTTCAGCCACCCGCTAGTGCGGGGTGACGGATCAGTCGCGCCGCGTTATTGCATCGCAATGGACCTGGCCATCCCGGAATCAATCCCAGCAACGCTCGCGGAGCGCGTCGTCACGGCGCCGCGCCTGCTCAACCCCGACGCGGCCCAGCAGCGGCTTGACGAGTGGCTTGGCGCGATTTCGCAAACGCCAGCCGGCGCGACGCTGAAGCGAACACTGACAGAGCGTCCCAATGTGCGGGCCTTGCTCACGGGGCTTGCCGATGGCTCGCCCTACCTTTGGGAGCTCGTGCGCGCCGATCCCGAACGGCTGATCGGGGTGCTCGATGCCGACCCGGATTGCCGCATCAAGGCCCTCATCGCCAGCGTCACGGGCGAGATTCCCGCAAACGAAGATGAGGCGATGCACCGGCTGCGTCGCGTGAAGGCGGAGGGCGCGCTCCTGATCGCCCTTGCCGATATCGGCGGGGCCTGGCCGGTGACGCGCGTCACCGAGGCGCTGACCGCGCTTGCCGACGCGGCCGTTGCTGCCGCGGTGCGCTATCTGTTCGACGAGGCCGCCGAGCGGGGCCGCTATCATCCTGCCGACCCGACGCGTCCCGAAGTCGGCAGCGGCTACATCGTGATCGCCATGGGAAAGATGGGCTCGGGCGAGCTCAACTATTCGAGCGACATCGACCTGATCGTGTTCTACGACGCCGCCGTCGCGACGCTCGCGACTGGGGTCGAGCCGTCGCCGTTCTATGTGCGCCTGACCCAGCGGCTGGTGAAGCTGCTGCAGGAACGGACCGCCGACGGCTATGTGTTCCGCACCGATCTGCGTTTGCGCCCCGATCCGGGATCGACGCAGATTGCGGTGTCGACCGCTGCCGCGCTCGACTACTACGAGAGCGCCGGCCAGAACTGGGAACGCGCCGCCATGATCAAGGCGCGGCCCTGCGCCGGCGACATTGCGGCGGGGGAGGCGTTGCTGCGCAGCCTGTCGCCGTTCATCTGGCGCAAGTATCTGGATTTTGCCGCCGTCGCCGACATCCACGCGATGAAACGGCAGATCCATGCCTATCGCGGCCACGACCAGATCGCGGTCGAGGGACACAACATCAAGCTCGGTCGTGGCGGCATCCGCGAGATCGAGTTCTTCGTCCAGACCCAGCAACTGGTGGCGGGCGGTCGCCATCCCGAGCTGCGCGGCCGGCGCACCCTCGACATGCTCGCCACGCTGGCCGAAGGCGAGTGGATCGATCCCGACGCGCGCCGGGATCTCGCGGCGGCCTATTGCTTCCTGCGCTCGGTCGAGCACCGGCTGCAGATGGTGGCAGACGAGCAGACCCACGCGCTGCCTGGCGATCGAGACGGCCTGGAGCGCTTCGCGCGCTTTCTCGGTTTCGAGGGCCGCGACGCGTTCGCTGAGGCGCTCCTGCCCCACCTGCGCAATGTGCAGCATCACTACGCGACCTTGTTCGAGAGCGCGCCCGCGGAGGAGGCCAAGCAGCGCGGGCTGAATTTTCCCGCCGATGCGGACGACCACGACACGCTCGACAAGCTTGCCGCCATCGGGTTCAAGCAGCCGCTCGAAGTCTCGACGCTGGTGCGCGGCTGGCTTGCGGGCAGCCACCGCTCGCTGCGAGGGGGCGCCGCCCGCCAGCAGCTCGCCGAGCTCGTGCCGATGCTCATTCCGCATTTTGCCCGCTCGGCCAATCCCAACGGAGCCGTCCTCGCCCTCGATCGGTTCCTGGCTGCATTGCAGGCGGCGGGCAGGCTCCTCTCGCTGCTGCGCCAGAATCCCGATCTGATTTCGCTGTTCGCGCTGGTGCTCGGGACGGCGCCGCGGCTGGCCGACAGCCTCGCGCAGTTTCCTGAAGTGATGGATGCGGTGATCGATCCGAGCTTCTTCGGGGCGCTGCCGGAGGAGGCGGAGCTCGCGTTGGGCCTCGCCCGGTCACTGCAGCAAGCGGCGAGCTACGAGGATTTCCTCGATCGCATTCGCATCTTCGCGCAGGAGCAGATGTTCCTTGTGGGCACTCGCATTCTGTCCGGCACGGTATCGGCCGAGCAGGCCGGCGAGGCGTTCGCGCGGCTTGCGGATGCGCTGATCCGCTCGTTGCACCGGGCGATCGATCAGGAATTCGTCAAACAATACGGCCGCATGCGCGCGCAGGAGACCGCCATCCTGGCGCTGGGCAAGCTCGGCGGCCGCGAGATGACGGCGAGCTCGGATCTCGATCTGATCGTGGTCTATGATTTCGACGCCGAACAGCCGGAATCGGACGGCCCGCGCCGCCTCTATGGCGCGCAATATTTCACCCGGCTGACGCAGCGCCTGATCAACGCGCTCACCGCGCAGACCAATTACGGCGTGCTCTACCAGGTCGACATGCGGTTGCGGCCATCGGGCCGCGCCGGCCCGCTGGCGACGCAGATCGACGGCTTTGCGAGCTACCAGGAAACGGAAGCCTGGACCTGGGAGCATCTGGCGCTGACGCGGGCGCGGGTGGTCTCCGCTTCGCCCGCGTTCACGGCGCGCATCGAGGATGTGATCCGCACGGTTCTCATGCGCCCGCGCGACGCACAGGCGGTTGCCGGCGACGTCGTCGAGATGCGTCGCGCGATCGCGCAGGAAAAGGGCGACGACAATCGATGGGACCTCAAATACGCCGCCGGCGGCCTGATCGACATCGAGTTCATCGCGCAATATCTGCAGCTCGTTCACGCCGCCGCCGCGCCGGAGATCCTCGACACCTCGACCGTGCGCGTGCTCGACAAGGCCTGGCGGCTCGGGCTCTTGAGCCCGGAAGATGCCGAGGTGCTGCGGCCGGCGGTCCGGCTCTATCACGATTTGACGCAGGTCCTGCGCCTGTGTCTGCAAGGATCGTTCGACCCGAAAGCGGCCGCGCCGGGGCTCGTGGGGCTGCTGGCCCGCGCGGCCGACGTGCCCGACTTCGCAACGCTCGAGGCGACCGTGACCGAGACCGAGGCCAAGGTGCGCACGAGCTTCGAGCGCATCCTTGGCGCCGCGCCGTGATGTTACTAACCCCGCGTCAGGCAATTGGCTATTTCAGCTCGACCTCCACAAGCTCGACGCGCGAGGTGCCCGTGTTGCGGATGCCCCGTGTTGTGCCGGGCTCCTGCCAATAGAAGTCGCCAAGCCGCAGCCATTGGCCACGGTCGGGCTCGCCCGCGATGACCTCGGCGATCTCGCCGCCGTCGACGACGATCCGGATTCCGGGCGCCTTATGGGTGATGGGGGCGGCCGACTGCCCCGGCTCGAGCACGAGCCGCCAGGCGCGCGCCCGGTGGTTGTCGAAGAGCTGCGTGTAGCCGGCAACGTCGCGCGCGGCCGGTGTAAAGCCGCTGGGTTGTGGCCGCAGCAGCCCAATGACGACATTGTGGAATGGGGTCTGCGCCTTATTCGTGGACCGGTGCGTGAAGGGCTTCTTTGAATACTCCGTGAAACCCACGTTGCCGCGCGTGCCCGGACGCCCCATGACCGGCTCCTTCCCGAGCTCCTGCCCTTCATTCTGCGCCGCCTCCACCAGCACGCCGATCTGGTCGAGCGAATGGAGATGGTAATTCGAGCCCTTGCCAGGCGGGAATACGACCCGCAGCACCATGACGTGCTCGTTGCTGAATACCGGCCAGTGATAGATGGCCTTCTCGACCGGGACGACCTTCTCATCCGCTGCCGCGGGCAGGGCAAGGGCGCCAGATATAAGGAGTGCTGTGAGCAGATATCGCATGATCCTCCCCTTTTGACGTTGTAGCCGGTCGGTACGACCAGGCTTCGACTTGGCGCCAGATTGCGTGATACGCCCCGCGAGCGCAAGGCAGATGCGGCGCGGTGACGCCGGTCAAGCTGCGCCGAGACCGGGGCGGATCAAGTCGAGCAATTCTCGTCCATATTCTCGGTGCGCGTCATCCAGCATCGGCGCGACCGCCTTGACGAATGCGCTGTGCGCAGGCGCGGTCAGCTCGACGATCTCGCCGCCGGCGGCTTCGATGGCGCGACGGGCGTCCTCCTCCTCGCGTTCGTGAACACCGCGCTGGAACGTGATGGCATCCTTGACGGCGTGCCGCATGGCGAGCTGAAGATCATCAGGCCAGGCATCGAAGGTCGGACGATGCAGGAAGATCGGCCGCGAGATGTAGAAATGGCTGGTGAGCGTGTGAAAGCGATGGAATTTGTGCACGCCATAGGTGACGGTGTTCGACAGCGGATTTTCCTGCGCGTCGATGGTGCCGGCCGTGATCGCGGCGATCGCCTCGGTGAGGTCGAGCCGCATCGGCACCGCCCCCAGAAGCTCGAAGGTTTGTGCCTGGACTTTGCTCGGCAGCACGCGGATGCGCAGGCCGCCAAGGTCGGTGGGCGCATGGATGGCGCGCGTCCGATTGGAGATATGGCGGAAGCCATTCTCGAAAAAGCCGAGAATGCGGTAGCTGACGCGGTTCTCGATCGCCCGTGTCAGCGCTTTGCCGAGCTCGCCGTCGATCGCAGCCCGTGCCGCCTCATTGCTCTGGAACAGG
>Ga0081455_10003689_pt1 | contig 17531 bp, 11 predicted proteins | sample TabmetS3T2R1_FD_70207 | JGI IMG/M metagenome (GOLD analysis project Ga0081455, IMG submission 70207) | Tabebuia heterophylla rhizosphere microbial communities from the University of Puerto Rico - S3T2R1 | ecosystem: Host-associated > Plants > Roots > Rhizosphere ...
ATGACCAACAACGACGCCTTGTTCTGGTAACGGAAAAAAGTCCAGCGCCGGATACTTGGCAAGAGTTTCGCTCGTAATTTTTAGACGCAGGTCACGTTCAGTCCGAGTCCAGTTTGCCGTCGCGGTGTTCGACTCTGGCCAGGTTTTAGGCAACAAACGCCGGTAGCGCGCGAAGAGTTCCGAGTTTGCCGGCTGACTCGTTGTGGATATCGGTAATTCGAGTTGCGGTGTAGCGTTGCCAGGAATACAGATTTTTTCGCAAACCAGCCAGTTTACCTCGGCTGAAAGCTTGACCGTTGAGTTATCGATCTTCTGAGGAGGCGTGACTTCCTGCATCAACAAGACTTCGTTTTCGTAGCCGTAAGTCTCGATGTCGCCTGGATCGATTGTTTTCAAGGGGATGGGCCATTGAATCTCGCCAATCTTCCAACCGGGCGGCAGCGTCCATTTCAATTCCGTGGGAAGACCGGCATCGCCGGAAAACGCCCAATAGGTGTGCCATCCCGGGGCCATTCGAAGCAACAAACCGACCGTGAACGGTTTTCCCGGAACAATGGCGCTCGTATCGGAAAGCAGCTCAGCCTTAACAAGTTCTTTTCCTTGATAAACCTGCGCCGCGCTCTGCGATGCGAAAGCGATCACGGACAAAGCAATGAAGCACGCCGCAACCCGCGATGCCGGTCTCATGTTATTACGTAGCACTCGCTGCAGTTCGCGGCAATGGACGATGGTATGGCGCGACGACCCCAAACCCAACAACTTATGGAACAAGAAAGATCTTATCAGTCCAAGGATCTTTTACTTTGGTACCAGACGGAAAGCCACTTACATCGACGTATCTACCTTCCTTATCGAATGGGCTGAACACATACCCCGGTTTGCCAGGAACTAATTTTCCTGTCGGAAACGCCGTCGACGGAGCCGACGTTTGTGAAGATGAGGCGCTCGTTGATGACTCCGTCGTCTTCCTGCGAGAATCGACCGACGTTTCGCCCGATCTTCGGCTCTGGCGGCGGTCGGACGCTACTTGCGGTTGCTGTTGAGGCGCTGACGCCATCTCCGGCGGAACTGGTTGGCCTGGGTTCGTCACATCGGACGGAGTCTCAGTTCCGACCGTGGTTGACGATTCTCCGCCGATCTTTCGCGATGCATAATGAACGGGAGTGCTGGCAACGCGATACGAGCCGACTGCGACGGCCCGAGCCACTTTGTACGAGCCTACGGCTGCGTTGCGGGTCACATGATAAGAACTAGCCGCTACGTCCTGAGTCGTGCGGCACCCTCCAAGCAGGAAGGGAGCGAGCATCGAGATTCGCACAAACGCGTTCATTTTTACCTTCATACAGATGTCATCGATCGCTATTCGTTCAATGATTTAGGCTCGCGTCACGAATGAAATCGCTGATATCACCCTCGGTGGTCGCCCAGGAACACATCAAACGATAGACATCCGGTTCGATAAATTTGTAGAAACGCCAGCCGCGTGCATGAAGCCCGCGTACAAGGTGTTCGTTCAGTCGCGCAAAAACCGCATTCGCCTCCACAGGGAATATAACTTCAACGTTGGCTTCAAGTTGCACCTTTTGCGCCAGCTGACGTGCAGCGCGATTAGCACGCCGCGCGTTTTCTACCCACACGTCGTCTGCCAAAATCCCCAACCACGGTGCAGCCAGAAAGCGCATCTTCGAGCCCAGTTGACCGGCTTGTTTCATTCGATAGTCGAACTCGTGCGAGATCTTCCTGTTGAAGAATATCACTAGCTCGCCGGCCCCAGTGCCGTTCTTGGTCCCGCCAAAGCAGAGAGCATCTACTCCCACCTCCCACGTAATCGCCTTCGGCGCGCAGTTGAGCGAGGCAATAGCGTTCGCAAAACGCGCGCCGTCCATGTGCACAAACAGTTTATTGGCACGAGCTAGTTCAGTCATCGCCGCAATCTCGTCGCGCGTATAGACGGTTCCGAACTCGGTCGCTTGTGCCAGACTGATGACGCCCGGTTTGTGCGAGTGCAAATCGTTCTGATGCATCAGCAGCGCTTTGGTCGAGCCAAGATCCATCTTGCCATTTCCGCCTCCAACCAGCAGCAGTTTCGATCCTCCGGTAAAAAATTCCGGACCCCCGCATTCGTCAGTCTGGATGTGGGCATTCTGGTGACAGATAATGCTGCGAAACGAGGGACACATTTGGGCGAGCGCCAGCGCATTCGCCGCGGTGCCAGTGAACACAAAATAAACGTCGCAATCGGTTTCAAAGATTTCACGAATCCGATCGCACACCCGCGCCGTCCAACGGTCCTCACCGTATGCGGCGGCGTAGTTCGTATTGGCTGCTTGCAGGGAAGTCCACGCCTCGGGGCATATCGAAGCCGTGTTATCGCTCGCAAATTCATTCCGCTCTACAGTCATGACAGTTTGCTACGCGAGTTCTTGCGTGTGATCAACCAGGCAACAAACCACAATTGTCAGTTTGAATCCTAGACCTGCACCAGCTCGCCTCTCCCCTTGCACAAAGGGGAGAGGACTAACGTGAGGGGGTTCGAGCCGACGACGCCAACTCGCGAAACGATTTTCGACCCTCACCTCCCTCCTCTCCCTTACCAGGGCGAGGCGACCGACTCACCCTCCAGGTTTCAATTCCCTCCAGATTGGCCAGGCGTTTTGCTCCGGGTATTCTTTAGCCCGCCCGGCAATCCGACCATCAATCAGCACAAAAAGAGATTGCCTGACAGATCCGAGCCCTGGGCCTCCGGACTCTGCCAGGCAAATCTCCTCCACTTGCTCCTCAAAATTGCTTGAAGCAATTTCATTCTCTTTTCGGAACGCAGTCACTAACTGGGCGTATCCGGATGTAATTTTTTTTGCCGGACAAAAAAGCGGCTGGTTCCCTCTTTGCTTAACGCAATGCGCCGCACTAATTTCGTGGATGAGGTCGCTTCAAAGCGAAATCGAACAGCGTGGCGCGCAAATTTTCGATCTGGTCGACAAGCATCCGGAGTCGCTTTTTAGCAAAGCCGGATTTTACCAGCGGCTGATGACGCTCTCCATGCGCGATGAGCAGCTCAAGCTGCAATTGTTTCGGTTCGTCGATGTCCTTCCCTCGTTGCGCACCTCAGGCGAAATCATCGAGCATCTTCAGGAATACTTCGCCAATACCAACAATTCGCAAAAGATCTCCGAGGTTTTGGGCACCGGCATTCGTTTGGCAGGCATCGTTCCGTGGATCAGCGGGCCTGTCCTTCGATGGAATGTCTCCGAAATGGCGCGTCAGTTCATCGCCGGACGAAATCCCAATGATGTCATGCGCACATTGCGGAAGCGACGGACCCAAAAAATCGGGTTTACGGTCGATCTCCTGGGAGAAGCGGTGGTTAGCGAACCGGAAACCGACGAGTACGTGGCGCGTTATCTGGATCTACTGGAGGGTCTCGCACACGAAACAAAGGGCTGGACCGATCCGCTCGGCAAAAATTCAGACCTTTTCCCGGTTGTGAATCTTTCCGTTAAAATTTCCGCTCTTTATTCGCAAATAAATCCAGCAGATCCGGCAGACGCAATCGACCACCTGGCACCGAAGCTGCGGCCGGTTCTCCGTCGCGCGCGAGAGCTGGGCGTTTTCATCAATTTCGACATGGAAAGCTATGCGCATAAAAACACTACCTTCAAACTGTTCAAAACCATTTTTACTGAAGAGGAATTTAGGGATTGGCCGCATGCTGGAATCGTCACTCAAGCGTATTTACGAGATTCCGAAGCCGACTTACGCGACCTGATTGAGTGGGGGCGCAAACGCGGAACCCGATTTGCCGTCCGGCTGGTGAAAGGAGCGTACTGGGATTATGAAACAACAAAATCGCGTCAGAATGGATGGGATTGCCCGGTTTACCTTCAGAAACCGGAAAGCGATGCGAATTTCGAAACGCTCACGCGGTTGCTGTTGGACAACGAATCCATCGTCACCGCTGCGTTTGGCTCGCACAATGTTCGAAGCATCGCTCACGCGCAGGCGTTCGCAGAGGAACTCGGGATCGATCGCAGCCGGTTCGAGTTTCAGTTGCTCTATGGTATGGCCGGGCCAATCAAGCGCGCTTTGGTGGATATGGGTTATCGCGTCCGCGAATATTGCCCGGTCGGTGAACTGCTCCCCGGAATGTCCTATCTGGTGCGACGGCTGCTCGAGAACACGTCGAATGAAGGATTTTTGCGGGCAAAATTTTCCGAGAACGTCCCCACGAAAGATTTATTGCGCGATCCGTGCGAAATTTTGCGCAGCAGCCGAAACGGCGTTCCATCACCATCAAATTCTCCGATAAATATGACAACAACCACACCAAAGACACACCCGGACGCTCCCTATGAGAATGCGCCGCTAACGAACTTCGCCTTGCCTGAGAACCAGGAAAAAATGAGGGCTGCGCTGCGCGAACAGCGCAAACAACTTGGCCGCAAGGTTCCCTTAACAATCAACGGCGAAAAGATTTGGACCGATCAGATGTTTTCGTCGGTCAACCCAAGCCAGCCGGACCAAATTGTCGGTTACGCAGCGGAAGCCGGAATTCCCGAAGCGGAGCGCGCGGTTGCGGCAGCACGCGCGGCGTTCGGCAAATGGCGTCGCACTTCGCTTGAAGAACGCTGTCAATTACTGGAACGGGTCGCCGAAATTCTCGAGCGGCGCCGATTCGAGCTTTCCGCGCTCGAAGTCTTTGAAGTTGGCAAGCCATGGAGTCAGGCGGACGGCGACATCGCTGAGGCCATCGATTTTTGCACGTTCTACGCCCGCCAAATGCGCCGGATGGGCCGGCCTCGGCTCACCCAAAACGTGCCCGGCGAAGAAAGCTACCAGCATTACTGGCCGCGTGGTGTCGCGCTGGTAATCGCGCCGTGGAATTTTCCCATGGCGATCCTGTGCGGCATGGTCAGTGCCGCGCTGGTGACAGGTAACACGGTGATTATGAAACCGTCCGAGCAATCGGTCATTATCGGCGCCATGTTGATGGAAATTTACGAGGAAGCCGGCGTGCCGCCCGGGGTATTGAATTTTCTCAACGGAAAGGGCTCAGTCATCGGTGCGCACATGGTTGATCACAAAGACGTTGATCTAATCGCCTTCACCGGGTCGCGCGAGGTGGGCCTGTGGATTTGGGAAACTGCCGGCAAAACGCGCGAAGGTCAGCGCGAACTCAAACGCGTGATCTGCGAGATGGGCGGAAAAAACGCCATGATCGTCGATTCCGATGCCGACCTGGATGAGGCAATCGTCGATTCGATTTACTCCGCGTTCGGGTTTCAAGGCCAGAAATGTTCGGCGCTATCCCGGTTGATTGTTCTTGAAGAAAATTACGACCGGGTCATTGAACGTTTGATCGGAGCCGCCGCCAGTGTGCGCGTCGGTAATCCGGAGGACCCCAGCGTGGTGGTCGGACCAGTAATTGATGAAGCGGCTTACCGGCGAATTCTGGATTACATTGAAGTTGGAAAAAATGAGGCGACACTCGCCTATCAGGCCAAGGATATTCCGCCACAGGGTTATTTCATTCCACCCACGATTTTCACCGCAGTGACGCCGAACATGCGGATTGCGCGCGAAGAGATTTTCGGCCCGGTGTTAAGCGTGATTAAGGTGCGCGATCTCGATGAAGCAATCGAAGTCGCTAACGGCACCGATTACGCGCTCACTGGTGGTTTTTTCTCGCGAAGCCCCGCAAACATAGACCGCGTCAAAGCGCAATTGGAAGCCGGCAATGTGTATATTAACCGTGCGTGTACCGGTGCAATCGTCGGTCGCCATCCCTTCGGGGGATTCAAAATGAGCGGCGGCGGCACTAAAGCTGGCGGCGAAGACTATTTGTTGAACTTCCTCGTTCCACGCGTTGTGACCGAAAATGTCGCGCGTCATGGGCTGGCTCCGGAAAAAACGCCGGAATACCGGGACGAATTTCTTTGGCCAAGGAAGTAGCTCAGGCTTTGCGAGAATGATCTAGCTGACTGGACAGCTATTGGTCCAAGGGGCGTCCTTTAATCAACAGCTTCACGACTGTGATAACCATGTACAGCACAGGCCACGCTGACGTCAGTACGATCAGTGCAAACACCGCCATTTCTTTCGCACGTTCCCGGGCAGCTTCGATGCGGAATTCGCGTCCCAAATTGTAAAAATTCCTAAATCCGTATCTGTCTTCGCCGTCGTAAGGCGAAAAATAGCCGCCATGCCATTGCCCAAAACCAGAATGAAAAAAGTAGTCCGTTTGCGGAAAGCGCCCTTTGCCGCCCATGGAAGGACTCCTCGGTTTCATAACCAAACCTCGTGCGGGAACCGCCGACTATAATACCACGTTACCGAAAGGAATCAGCCTGAAAAATGGCACTCCCGATTTGAAACGATCCAGCGAGGTACCGATCGTCCAGGAATTCAAATCTGCCTTCGAGTTTCCTCGGATCGAAACGCGTAAAAGATGCCAGACCTTCAAAGACGGAAGCGTCTGGATTTCGTTCTTTCCTACATCACCAGTAGCGGTCGCTGAATCGCTGACCCGAGTCCTTTCCTCACCGCGCAGTTGGCCGCGGCGGTGGCGTCGGGCGAACCCTGGGAGTTGGGATAGGCCTGGGTGTGGTAGTTGGTGTCTGCGTCGCAGTGGGTGAAGGGGTCGGCGTTACTGTGGATATTGGTGTTGCCGTTGGCGTAGGGGAAGGCGTAGCAGGACTTGGCGTCGGCGTGGCTGTCGGCGTCGGTCCCGAAAGAGTATACAGTTCTGCGCTCGGCAAAGCAGTGTTGCTTACATCAAGGCCTCCGGCTACCAAGACCATTCCATTGGGCAGCAATGTTGCTGTGTGTTGATAGCGCGCAGCATTGAGATCACCGGTGGCGGTCCAAATCCCGCTCGCCGAATCATACAATTCGGCGCTGGCGGAGGTGCCGCTCAAATTAAGCCCCCCCGCAATCAGGACGTTGCCGTTCGGCAGCAACGTAGCCGTATGCGCATACCGTTCGGTATTGAGATTGTCCGTGTTAGTCCAATTCCCGCTCGCCGGGTCATAAAATTCCGCGCTCGGTGAAATGCCGTTGGTGTTAATTCCCCCTGTTACAAGTACGGTGCCGTTTAGCAGCAATGTTGCGGTGTGTACGACGCGGGCGGTGTTGAGATTGCCTGTGTTAGTCCAATTCCCGCTCGCCGGATCGTACAGTTCCGCGCTCGCCAAGGTGCCGGCGCCACCAAATCCTCCTGCGACAAGCACCGTGCCGTTGGGCAGTAACGTCGCCGTGTGAGTAAAACGAGCAGTGTTAAGATCGCTGGCCATAGTCCAGGTGCCCGTCGCCGGATCGTACACTTCCACGCTCTCGATAATTTTATTAACTCTATTATATCCCCCCGCAACAAGCACCTTGCCGTCCGGCAATAATGTCGCCGTGTGCAACTGACGTTTGATGTTGAGACTGCCGGTAACAGTCCAGGTTCCAGTCGCTGGATCGTACAGTTCAGCACTCGCGAGGTCGCCGTCGTTAGTGCTGTCTCCTCCTGCGACAAGCACCTTTCCGTCGGGCATTAATGTCGCCGTGTGATAAAAGCGTTCGTGGTTAAGACTGCCAGTGACGGTCCAACTACCGCTCCCTGGATCATATAGTTCGGCGCTCGGGGTACTGACGGAACCGAGATCAACACCGCCTGCGACAAGCACCATACCGTTGGGCAGCAACGTCGAGGTGTGCACATCGCGTGCGTTGTTGAGATTGCCAGTGAAGGTCCAACTACCACCGGAAGGAAGCCCGATGGTGCCGCCAAGCACCAACGTTGCCCGTGGTTGGGCAGATCCGTTCGCGGATGGGCCAAACTGGAGTTGCGATGGATTTGCCATGGCGAACAGCGTCAGAAGAACGCCGGCCAAGAACCCGGAGAGACTAATTAGAGCACGGAGACTAAAGAAGGCGGATTGAGAAGAGGATTTCTTTTTCATACAGAAGACCGCACACGACCCGTCTTTGCGTTCAGAGCTACACGGGCACCGAGCGGATGGAACGGATGGTTCAATTCATTGGCGTACTACGTCGAATTGATCGAACGGTTACGCAGAAAGTTTCGATTTCCTGTTAAAAGCCACGGATTACGCCGCTACGAATCAATATGAAGTCAGAAAACGTAATCAATACGGATTCATCTTCGACCCACGGCGGAAATTAATTCTGTTTCGGTGCCAGCGAGGCGACAATTTTCTCGAAGCGTGGATCACCACGCAGCGGATCCCAAAACGGGAGCAGCTTGAGCTGACCGTAGCTAAGAGTACTCGGGTAGCGGACTGCTTTGGCGAGTTGTTTGCAAGCAAGATCCTTATCGCCGCCCCACGCGGCAATCATTGCCAAATACTTCATGATCGCGGCACCGTTTAGGGCGTCTTTTTCCACTGAAAGGAGTTCAGCCGCGCGCCGGCCCTCACGCAAGGCCTCCTGTTTGCGCCCAAGAGCAGCGTCGATTAAACCAAGCACGCAAAGTGGCGGAGCGTAATCAGGTTGAGCTTGGACGATTTTCTGCTGCTCAGAACGCGCTGCAATAAAAGCCGACTGCGCTTTATTCTCCTCTTTCGCCATCTGAACAATCACCGCTTCCAGGAATGGACGGGTGAATTGGACGACGTCATCGGTTAAGGCAAAATCCCCACTAGAAGCGAACAAGGCGTTTCTTGCGGCACCAACATCGTGCTCGGCCAGGGCACAATAGAGCCAGCTCTCCGACACGCTTTCGGTTACGGAAGGACTTTCGGCTCGCAGCTCACTGATCAATTTGCGCAACGGCCGTGTGTCGGCTTTCCAATCCAGCTCTACCAGAGCACGTGCTATTTTCGCGTCGATATCCGCCGGCTGGACAGTCAGCGCACGGTCCAGGACCGCTGCTTCGTCCGCATAACGTCTAAGCACGGCGTAGCTGAGCGCGGTCTGCTGTAGTGTAAGAATGTTGCGCGGGTCGAGATCAAGCGCGCGCTGGAGATCGCGCAGCGCTTCTTGCTGCCTGCCTTGTCGGCGGCCGATGTAGCCCTTTAGTTCGAAGACTTCGGGTTCGTTGAGCAGGCTGCGGCTCGCCGCGGCAAGTTCTGCCAAAGCACCGTGATAATCGAGATATCCTCGATAAAGATGCTCCGCACGCGCGAGATGCGCCTCGTCCGCATCGGGACGCAAATCAAACGCTTTCTGGACTGCTGCTTCTGCCAATGCCAAGCGCGCGGGCGTATGGTCGAATCCAAGAGAGTGTAGGAGGTCATGAGCGTGAGCAAGTTGGCAATACGCCTGGAAGAAGGATGGATCATGCGTGACGGCCTGGTCTAACAGGTCAACGGCCTGCAGCAAATTCGCTCGTGCGCTGCTAAAACTGGTCATCGAAAGAAGATTTTTGGCTCGATTGTAACGATCGAAAGCAGTGAGATCGGCAGTCGGCGGTCGATCAATGGCCAGTTTCTCGGCAGGTGAAATTCTGGCGTGAAGCTGCTCAGCGACTTTTTGCGCGATTTCACTTTGGACGAGGAATACATCTTTTAAATTCCGGTCATATTGCTCCGTCCAGATGTGCGAATCAGAACGAACATCGATCAACTGCACATTGATATGAAGCCAGGCACCGGTCTTGCGTACGCTGCCCTCCAGCACGTGAGAAATGCCAAGCGCGTTTCCGATCTCGCGTGTGTTAGGCCTGCCTCGATATTGCATCACACTAGTCCGGCTAATGACTTTGAGACTGGCAATTTTCCCGAGCTTGGTCAGGAGATCGTCTTGGACGCCATCAGCGAAAAACGCGTCTTCCCTGTCGTTGCTCAGGTTTTCAAACGGCAGCACAGCAATGCCAGTCGTTGGTGGGCGATTAAGAAGTCCGCTTTCCAAAATATTCCAGCTTACAACTGTGGCCAAAGCGACCAACGACGTTGTCAGCGCCGCAGCGAGCGAATTGCGCCTCAGCCATTTCCTGGCACGACTGACAATTCCCGCACGCCGCGCCTGTATTGGCTCGCGTTTGATCCAGTGTTCGAGGTCTTCCGCCAGCGCGAGAGCGGATGAATAACGACGCTGCGGATCTTTCTCCAGACATTTCAGACAGATCGTGGACAAGTCGCGATCAATGTTTGGATTTAACAGGTGCGGTTGCCGTGGCTCAGTTTCCAAAGCCAACCGCACGGTTTCATAGATCGTTGCGGCAGCAAACGGAGGGCGACCGGTGAGCAACTGATAAAACACCGCGCCAAGCCCGTAAACGTCGGTGGCGCTTGTGAGCTGGGCAGCGTCGCCGGCTGCTTGTTCGGGCGCCATATAACCTGGCGTGCCGAGCGCTTCTACCATGGTGCCCGTAATTGTACTTTCTCTTTCAACGAGCCGCGCCAGGCCAAAATCGGTAAGATGCGGTTCGCCCTCTGTATCTATTAAGATGTTACCTGGCTTGATATCTCGATGCAGGATCCCGCGCCTGTGAGCATAGGCTATCGTGCGCGCTAGCTTGATGATCAGTTCAACCGCACGCCGTTTCGGCATTGGGTCACCGTTGATTGCTTCATCGAGTCGCCGGCCTTCCACAAGTTGCATGCTGAAGTAGCAGGACCCGCCGCTTTCTCCGATCTCATGAATCGGGACGATGCATGGGTGGTCCAAGCTCGCTGCGGCCTCCGCTTCAAGGCGAAACCGTTTGATATGCGCTTTGCTGGCCCAGCGTCCGAGGCCGATAATTTTTACCGCCACTATCCGATTGAGGCTTTTCTGGCGGGCGCGATAGACCAGTCCCTGGCCGCCGCGACCAATTTCTTCCATCAACTCGTAATCACCCAATTCGTCCGGCAACTGCGAAGCTCCAGAGTCAACGCCAGCGGCCATAGACGAATCATGGGACACGCCAAGACTCGTCTCCAGCAAGCACGCTACGCAAAGTTCTTCCTGCTCGTCGGCGAAGATTTCCGCCCCGCATTTTTCGCAAACTCTCAGCGCCCGCGCCATTTCCTGGCGATTCGTGTCCATTCGTGTTTCCCTTTACGGTCGAAATACGGAAATCAAATGCCGCAGCTCATCTTCGATATCCTTTGGGATTGCCACGGTTTGGGCGATTTTTTCTCGCAGCAAAGATTGATAACGGCCGCGGAAACGGTGAAACGCCTGTTTGATCGCGTTCGGAGTCATTCCCAATTTTGCTGCAATCGCAGATTGCGACGGCGCCCCCGGCCGTTCGGCCAGTAATGCCTTCAGGCAATCAAACAATTCGCCGTTGCCTGCCTTGCGGTAGTCGTCTTTCAATTCCGCGAAGACATGGTCCAGCAGCGTCGACGCCCACCGACGTTCATAAATGCGCTCAGCGGTCGATGAATCCGATGGTTCAATATCGACTTCGGAATGACGAAGCTCCTCCAGCGGAATAAGTGCCTGTCCGCTTCCGCGCTTAATTCGCGACGCACGCCGATGCTCGTCTGCCAGGAAATTCTTGAGCGATGCCAATAGAAACGAACGCAACCGTCCCCTCGCCTTGCGCAGAGTATCCAGGCCATTCCTCTCCAGTAAAACGGCAAAAAAACCCTGGGTAATATCTTCCGCTTCCTCGTGCCTGTGGCCTCGTACCCGGACGAAGGCGTAAAGCGGTTGCCAGTACGTGCGGCAAAGTTTTTCGAGCGCGTCCCGTGCTGCCGGGGATTCGCTTTGCGCGGTCAAAACCAGGCTCCAGCGAGTCGTGGCAAACGCAACTGCGCCGTTTTGCCCATCAGTCACCGGACCAGTCGTGCTTATCGATACCCTGTCATTCCTCGCCAGCACAACTGCAATGAGGAAAAACTCTTGCGAAAATCAAGCGGGAAGCGTGAACTCAATGGCTTTCCTCATGTCTGCTCGACGGTTGCCAATCCGTCCCTCCCCGGGGTTTAATCGCCAAACTCTATTTGCTTCATTTGCATGCTCAATGATCATTTCCCCAGCTCCGCTATTATTTCAATGCGCTCGCACTTGCACTTGTTTGCCTATCACACGGTCAAGCTGTTGGTGAGACTGCTGCTTGGCTCTGTCACGCGTGTTCAGGTAATCCGCCACGAAAATACAGACCGCACCGGCGGATTTTTGCTGGCAGCCAATCACATTAGCCATTTCGATCCGTTCATCATTTCGTCCGTGATCGGACGAAAAATTGATTGGATGACGATGGCGGAATTCTTTCGGCCAGCGGCCATCGGATATCTCTTGCGTGCCATCGATGCGTTCCCCGTGGATCGCGAACGTGCGAATCGCAAAACAATCCGGACCGCGATAAAGCGGCTGATACAGGGACGCATCGTCGGTGTTTTCCCCGATGGCGGAATTCGGGATGGGGCACGATCGCTGCTCGAAGGCGCGCCGCTGCGCCCGGGCGCGTCAACACTTGCGCAAATTGCCGGGGTGCCGATTTTACCCTGCGTCATCATCGGTAGCGATCGACTCTACTCCACCAGACGTTGGCTGCCTGCCTTGGGCGGCCGCACGCCAGTCTGGATCGCATTCGGTAATCCAATCCCGCACTTCCCAGAGCTTGAAAAATCAGAGGCGCGCGCACGAATCGAATCCGAATTAGCGTCTTCATTTAAGAATCTGTACGCGGAGTTGCGACAAACATTTCACCTGACGGAGGACGACTTGCCGCATCCGCCACGAGAACGGATGAGGCGTTGTAGGGCAAGCGCATCGCTTGCCGAGACTCGAACTGGCAACCGGAGCGGTTGCCCTACAATTTATCGAAACGGAGTTCACCGCCTTGCCGCAACCGGCGTCGATGGATTTTTATGCGCATCACTCAATTTGCTCCACACACGCCACCGGCTAAATGGGCACAGCCGTGCGGAAATGGCGCGTTACGGCGAGGAGTGCGAGCGGATTACCGTCCACCAGTATTATGCCCCGCCCCGTGACGACTATCTTGCCAGACACCTGGAAGGCGGTCGCACGACTATCACATGGCGCAGCCCGGTTGAGACTCGATTTCCGGCGAACAACGTTGCCCGCGCAGATTTTTTTCCGACAGAGGCCCATCGGGAGGCGCCGACAGTTTTCATTTTGCATGCACTAATGTCTACGAGCGACAAGGGTTATCGACGTTGCGCCGAGCACTTTAACCAACTTGGCTGGAACGCGTGCCTGGTTCACCTGCCGTACCACTATTCGCGTGTACCGCACGGCTATTGGAACGGCGAACTCGCGATCACCTGCGATTTAATTCGCAATGCAGAGGCGTTACGCCAGGGCGTGACCGAACTACGGCAATTGATCAGCGCCTTGCGGGAACGCGGCACGGGAGAATTTGGCGTTCTCGCCACCAGTTATGGCGGATGGATCGGGGCTTTGCTGGCGATGGTTGAGCGCGACCTCCGTTTCGTCGCCTTGATGGCTCCAATCGTAAACATCGATCATGCAATCTGGGAGAGCTCCGCAGCAAGGTCCATCCGCCGCGAACTGCGGCGAGCGAACATCGAAGCATCCCTTGTCGCCCGGCATTTTCATCTGAGCTCACCGACCCACAACATGCCGCTATGTGATCCGACCCGGGTTTTGTTTGTGGCAGGCGAGTTCGATTCCATTGCGCCAGTCGAGCAGCTCGAGACGATCCAGCAAAAGTGGCATGGCTCCGAACTGTTGCGAGTTCGACAGGGCCATTTTGGTTACCGCATGTTGGGCGCAACGATCGCGCGCCTGAAAACGCGGGGAGATTTGCAGTTGCCGACTTTGGGGCCGTTAGCCAACTCTCATTAACACTTGGCTTTAGCCAGGTATCGCTGACCAATAGTCGGAGTAAGCCGTTTAAACGGCTTACACTGATCGCGCCGAATGACACCGCGCTGAAGCGCGGTGTTAATGAGAGTCACTTTGCGATTCCAAGAAATTCCAGACTCGGTCCGAGATCGCGAAATGCGGCTGCCGCAAGAACATTGTGGCCTTCGACGGAAGCATGCCATCCATCGATGGGGTGAAGTAATTCCGCACGACTCAGGTCAGCCGTTGCCAACGCATCCGAATATCGCAATTGCACGTTGGTGTCGCCGGTAAGCTCTCGGTTCAGTTCGCCGACCATCGTGCGCAACTCCGCATTCACCATCGTTGCATTGCGAACCAAATTAGAGCGGTAAGCCGGCTGAAAGGATGTGAAATATTTGTACGTGGTTTCCAGGTACGGGTACCGTGACGTATCCTGGCTTCGCAAGCGTTCTGCGATTTCGCGGCCCTTAAAGTAGGACTCGAAATTGACGAGACCGTACACCATCACCGCGACACGGTGACGCTGTTCCTGCGCGCGATGAATTAGTCGCTTCATTTGTGGCGTGAAATTCTCCCGAAAATCCCGGCTTTGCCGTTGTAAACGGCTTTCAGGTTGCTCCAACTCGCCGGTTGGACTTCGCCACGCCCAATCGACGTTGTTGTGCCCTATCGAGATCAGAATCAAATCGGGGAAGCGTTTCATGGCCACCAGGTGACCAATTTGTTCCGAGAAGTTACGCGTCCGAAGAATTCTTCTGAAGAAGTTCGGCCCTTTTCCTTCGTGATCGACAAGCGCACCAATGCCCGCGCATTCAATCGCAACAAACGGAGTGAGTTGTTCCAGTCTCTTCGAGACGCTGTGAATGCCCGACGGTGACGGATTAGTATCGAGGAACCAATTATTCCCGCAGCAAGTGCGCGCCCGCCAAAACGTGCTCCAGGCCGAGGAGACGTAAATTCCCATGCAAGCGCTGTCGCCGACCATGGCGACATGTGGCAGCCGCGCGATCAACTCAGCCCGCGAAACATTGCAATTTTGATAGGCAAGATAATCAGGATGCAGGCGCGATCCTGGCTCACCAATCCGCTCCAAGAAATTTGCGCTGACAACCCGGACAGGCTTCCACATGAGTTTCTAATGATTGCAACGAATTCGTGACCGTTAAAGTCCCGGTCCTTTTCAATCCACCCAGTCCATTCCTTCGAGCAAACGACGAAATTCGGGATTGTCTGGCGAGAGCGCAGGTAACCACTCGTCAATTGGTTCGCGTTGCCACCATGCTTTCTCGCCGATTGGAGCGAACCGATAACGATAGAGTCGCGCCCGAATGTAACGAGGCGGCTCGTCCGGGAACGGATTGTTCGCGAGAAGTGACAGGGTGCCCGGATCGTTATGGAGGAGTTTCCAAACAAAATGCAATGTCCACGGGTATTCGCCCGGTGAAGCCATCGCCGCAAACCAGATTTGCCAGTCGATCCGCGGTTGATATGGCGCAACGAACGGCGGTCGTCGGTTTGGATCACCAGGTTTGGCTTTGAATTCGTATTCCTTCCACTTGGTGTTGCCGGTGATGAAGGAATCTTCGGTGCCTTCAAAAATGATTTCATCGCGTTCCCGCCCGACCGTACCGAACGCGCCATATGTATTCACAAGATCGAGCGGATCGTAGGAATAGTTCATTAGCTGGCGACCGGAAACGAGATTCATTACCGGTGTGATGCTCAAATAGACAACCACGATCGACAACGCGATTGCGATCGTATTGTTGATGCGGGCCGGTTCCGATTCTTGCGCTGCGCGTTCGGCACGTTTAACAACTGCCCTCGGTAGAAAATGACGCAGGAAAGTATCGTCGAAGCAGGCCAAAAACGGAATGATGGTCAGATAATTAAGGAACGAAAGATTGCCGCTGACGATCAGAAAGATTTGAAACGTGACGAGCAAGACGCCTGCGACGTGCCGCACGTGTCGTGGACCAAATGAAAACCACGGCACGACCAGCTCGACGAAATGGTTCCACGCTGTCCCGAATTTGTGGAACCAGAGTGGCGCAAAGTGAAGGTAGCGACTGACGGGACTCGGAATCGGCTGGGTTTCGTAATGATAGTAAAGACAGGTAAGATCGCGCCAGCATGAGTCGCCGCGGAGTTTGATCAACCCGGCGCCAATCATGATGCGAAAACCAAGCCATCGAAAAAGCCAGATAACGAGAATGGGCGGCCTGCATTTTGGAAACGGGCGACCATCGAGCAACGGGCAAAGAAAGATCGACAAGAAACCGGTCTCCAGCAGTTGGATCTCCCAACCGTAACCGTACCAGATCTGTCCGACGTGCACGATCGACATGTAAATCGCCCAAAGCACGGCGAGCAGAATCGCGTTGGCGTAACCCCCTAGAACGACCAGCGACAATCCGAAACCGATCCAGGAGAAGATCGACAATGCGTTATCGGAAATTCCGAACCAAAAAAGCGTCGGCACTCGAAGCATTCCCGCAACACGCGAACCGAGTTGGGCTTGGATGTTCGCGAGAAAATGATTGGCCGGCGTTAATCCGTGTTCGCCAATAAGAGGCACCAACTGTTGCGCTGCGATTAAGAAAGCGACCGCATAAATAAAACCGAGCAGCCGCAGGATGATGAAACGCGTCAGCCAATAAGAATTTCCGCGCGCAAAGAGTTTTTGAAGGACGCTTTCACCATTCATGCCGAGAACGCGCGAGAAACGTCCAATGCCCGACGCTCAACGTCCAACCCCAAATCATGATGCTGTCATGTTGAGCGAAGCGAAACATCTCGGTCTGTTGGCTTGGTTCGCTTAAGCAAAACAATTAGAGATTCTTCGCTATGCTCAGAATGACAGATCGGATATTGAGTGCGGTACGATCCGCAATCGGCACTCCGAAATCGAAGTAATGCCAGGGGGGAGAGTCGAACTCCCGACCAAGGGCTTATGAGTCCCCTGCTCTACCACTGAGCTACCCTGGCGAAATTGGCGGCGAGAAAGGTCAATCGCATGACTTAGGCTGTCAACGCCAGCGGAGAGATGGTCTCTGTTTCCTACTCTTTCTCGTGCTCACGCTGTTGATCCTTGAATTGACCATGCTCGAGGAGGAGCAGGAGCACTAGCATGAAGAGGAGAAGAGAGATTACTGCTTTGGCCCCGAAAGATACTGCTCGAGCTCCTTCTCACGACCGCGAAGCACGGCCATGAAGCAGACCCCGTTGTGCTGCGTGACTGCGCCGACCCAGTCTTCCTGGTGCACATAACGCCACCCCGGAAAACCCAACACGGCTCCGGTCTTGGTGTCTCTTTCTGCCGGGAAAAGGAAAAACTGCATATGCTTTTCCCCTACCCAAATCTGGGCGATGCGCTGCGATTCGTCGTCGTCAAAAACACGGCAGCCGATTGTCTGAAAATCGGCGAACTCGTCCGGAACATCGTAATGTTCCAGGCCGTGTTTCATAAAGAACAAATCGCTTAATGTGCCCGCTTCGGCGCTCACGGGATCGAGCATGACCGATCGAGTCGAGCCGGCCACTGATAATAGTTTTCGTGCCGTCGCCGATCCCGGAAAGTCGTTTAGCCGATCAAAAAAATGGAAGGCGAAAACCCCGGCGATCACCAAGAGCGCAATGCTGATCGCGATCACTGCGGGGTTGAGCACGATCTTTTTCCACGTCCATTTCGGAGCGCGAACCGCCTCCTTTTCCAGGAACCATTCCGCGGACTCAGGCGGTATCGGAACCAGACGAATCAGCTCCGCCAAGGCTCGATCAAAGTTCTGTTGATTAACAAATTCCTCAGAGCCGTTTTC